>Ga0129308_1001244_pt1 | contig 28304 bp, 24 predicted proteins | sample L827metagenome_FD_94440 | JGI IMG/M metagenome (GOLD analysis project Ga0129308, IMG submission 94440) | Ring-tailed lemur group fecal microbial communities from Wisconsin, USA - L827 metagenome | ecosystem: Host-associated > Mammals > Digestive system > Large intestine > Fecal | place: USA...
CGCTATAACCAGCGGAGAAAGTCTTTCTTACAAAATAAAGGATAAACGTATTTATCAGGATATCAGATCTAAAGATGAGAATGGCAATATCTACAATATTGAAATGCAGAATAGTCGGATTACATCAGCTCAGGAAGACCGTTTTCTCTTCACTGGATGTAAAAATATTGCTGGGCAATTATATGCAGGAGATGATTATCAAAAAATCAAAAGATCTGAAGTGATTGTGTTTACCAGCAGTCGTTATGATAATCAGCTGCTGGTAAGCTATGAAATGCATGATCCACTGGCAGAACGATCACTAAAAAACAGGAAGTTGATTATCCATATTATCAGCCTGCCAGTAATCGAAGAAATCATTGCAGTCAAAGAAAAAACAAAAGAAGCTCTGACAGATTTAGAAATCATCTGTTTGGCGATATGGAAGGGAATCACAGACATGACATACAAAAAAGCAAACAAACAACAAAGGAAGGTATTAAAAGTTATGGAAAACAGATTAAACACTTTATATAACGACCCAATGGAAATGACTCGGGCAGAAGATGAATTTTTCTATCAGTTGGATCTAATTGAAAGGGAAAGATTAGGTAAAGAAGAAGGTATCCCAATCGGCGAAAGACAACTAATGGTTAAAATATTAGCTGCTAAATTCGATGGACTTTCTCTTGATGCTGAACAAGCAGTGATGGAAGCTTCTGCGGAAGTCATTGATCAGTTATCAAAAAAAATATTTGATTTAAAAGATGAGGAAGAGTTAATAGCTATTATTTGTTCTTATCCGTCTTTTTGAAAATTGAAAGCGACAGAAAATTGATTCTGTCGCTTGAAAGATTATGCTTTTTCAGACTTTTTATATAATGCAATACTTTCGTAAGGTCTAAGAATCAATTCATCTTGTAATTCATGATTCTTATAATTGGATATAAGCACTTCGTATGCCTGAATTCGGTCAATGTGCAAAGTTGCTGCTTCTCCATAAAAATTATTCAGAACAATTAGTGATTCATTATGGTAAGTTCTCTTAAATGCATAAACCTGAGGATGTTCTTCAAATAATGGCAGATAATCCCCCTCACTAATGACAGGATATGTTTTTCTTAACTGAATCAATTGACAGTAATAGTGGAAAATTGAGTCAGGATCCTTCAAACAGTTTTCGACATTAACTGTTGGATAATTCGTATTCATATCAATCCATGGCTTAGTTTTACTAAATCCTCCTGTGCTGTCCCATTGCATAGGTGTTCTGGCATTATCCCTTGATTTAGCTTGGAGAATCTCATGAATTTCTTCCTCTGTTTTACCCTGCTCTTTTAAAATATAATAGAAATTAATACTTTCTACATCGCGATATTGATCAATCTCTGTAAAATAAGCATTGGTCATTCCAATTTCTTCTCCCTGATAAATATAAGGTGTGCCACGCTGTAGATGAATAGCGGTTGCTAACATTTTCGCGGATTCTTTTGGATAACGTTTATCATCTCCAAAACGGGAAAGGCTTCTTGGCTGGTCATGGCAATTCCAGAAAAGTGCATTCCATCCGCCGCCTCTTTGCATGCCAGTCTGCCAAGTATGAAATAATTGTTTCAATTCCTTAAAATCAAAGGCCATAACTGTCCATTTTTCCTTATTTTTATAATCTACCTTCAAATGATGAAAATTAAATGTCATATTTAATTCATGTTTTTTTGGATTTGTATAAGCAATGCAATTTTTCAGACTTGTCGCAGACATTTCTCCCACCGTTAACATATTTTCATATTTACCAAAGGATTGTTGATTCATTTCCCGTATATATTGATGAACCAGTGGACCATCTGTATACATTCGTTTGCCGATTCCCTGATCATCCTCTTCAAAAGAAACCTTGTCAATCAAGTTAATGACATCAAAGCGGAATCCCCTGACACCTTTTTTAATCCAGAAATTAACAATATCTGTCATTTCTTTTCTAACTTGAGGATTCTGCCAATTCAAATCCGCCTGCGTTTTATCAAAGAGATGCAGGTAATAAGCATCCATCTCTTTAATATATTCCCAGACAGGCCCACCAAATTTAGATTCCCAGTGATTAGGCATTCTTCCTTCAACTGGTTTTTTAAAAATATAATAATTCTGATATTTTTCTTCACCCTGAAGTGCTTTTTGAAACCACTCATGTGTTGTTGAAGTATGATTAAAAACCATATCAAACATTAAATAGATATTTCTTTTTTCAGCTTCCGCAATTAGCTCCTCCAGATCCTCCATAGTCCCAAATTTAGGATCAATATTTCTGTAATCTGTAATATCATAACCACTGTCTTTCTGAGGAGAAATAAAGATAGGGTTTAACCACAAATAATCAACCCCCAGATAAGCCAGATAATCCAGCTTCTCAGTAATTCCTTTTAAATCTCCATGACCATCATTATTACTGTCATAAAATGATTTTGGATATATCTGGTAGACAACTTTATTTTTAAAATCGGACATGTATATTCAACTCCTGTCTGTATAATATGATTTCTTCTTATTCTTCATGAATTTCAATGATTGGCTCTTGTCCTTTGATCATCTTAACATTTTTTAATACAACATGCTGATGGGAAGTAATAACCACAGGTGAAACCAGTGATTTACCATGCGCTTTCACACTATCAATATCCACTCTGGCTATTATCTCTCCCTGTTTGATGATGTCACCTGGATTAACAAAACATTCAAAACCTTCGCCATTAAGTTCAACAGTATCCATTCCCAAATGAATCAGAACCTCCAGACCATCTTCTCTTTTAATGCCATATGCGTGTTTAGTCGGGAAAGTCATCACAATCTCCCCGCTAAATGGTGCCAAAACATCACCTTCCGTTAATTCTATGGCAAATCCTTCACCCATCAAGCCTGCAGAAAAGACCTGATCCTCAACTTCTGCCAAAGGAATAACCCTTCCGCTAAGTGGGCAAAGAAAATTTTCTTCCTTTACATTACTATCTGATTGATTATCTGCAGTTTCTTTAGTTAATGCCTTCTTCCCCACACATATGGTTAATATAAATGTGATCAGTACAGCAATCAGCACTGCGATAACAAAATGAACTGCCGATGCTGCCTGAATCGATAAAATTCCCGGAAGTCCGCCAACACCAATGGATATTGCTGTCACTTTATTAAACGCACCATAAGCTGAGGCTGTGGCCGAACCAATCATAGCACATATAAATGGAAATCGGTATTTTAAATTAACACCGAACATTGCAGGCTCAGTAACCCCCAAATAACAGGAAACATACGCAGAAACATTCGCTTTCTTTAAATTGGCATCTTTTCTTTGCAGAACAGACATCGCTAAAACGGCAGACCCCTGGGCAATGTTTGAAAGTGCCAGAAGCGGCCACAAAACCGTTCCCTGAAAGCGATAAATAAGCTGCAAATCTAAAACATTAGTGATATGATGAAGCCCTGTAATAACCAGTGGTGCATAAAACGCTCCAGTCAGTGCACCAAGAAGCCATCCGTAGGAGGAAGTGAACCCACGATAGACAACCGTTGCAAAAAAACTATCTATCATCTGACCAAGAGGCATAGCAATCAGCTGCGTAATTAATACCGCTGGAACTAATGAAAACAAAGGAACAATCAGAATACTGACCGATTCCCAGGATATTTTACGCCAAAACTTCTCCAAATAAACCAACGTGAATCCTGCCAGAATAGCCGCAGCCACCTGTACTACAGAATTCTGCGAGGATACCATTGTTAAGCCTAAAACAATACCCAGTATTTGTGTTGTTCCCATCTTTTTGGTAATTGACCAAACAATTCCCGCCGGAAGAAAATGGAAAATCGTATTTCCAGTCAGTTCCAGAAATATGGCCATTTCTGCCCAGAAAGGATATAAATCAGTGATGCTTTTTGTACCGTTTTCTAAAAAGTAAATATCTGCAAGACAATTTCTAATACCCAGAACCAGTCCCCCGCAAATCAAAGCAGGAATTAATGGTGCAAATATTTCTCCCAGGCTGCCCATTAAGCTCTGAAGCCAGGTTTGACTTTTTGTTGTCTCCTCATTGATTTCTGTTTGTTTCATACAGGCAATCTCCACAAATTCATTGTAAAATGCCTGTACTTCATTTCCAATAATGACTTGAAACTGCCCTGACTGGATAAAAGTGCCTTTCGCAGATGAAATAGCTTTAATGTTTTCAATATTTGCTTTATTCACATCTGCCAAAACAAATCTCATTCTTGTAACGCAATGCGTTACTGATTGAATATTCTCTCTGCCGCCCACCTGCTTTAAAAGCTCTTGTGCATCAATCGCAAATTTTCCCATTTTGCCCTCCTATACATATACGTATATCTTTGTCATTAATACCATATCATGTACGTATATGTTTGTCAATAAAAAAAGAACTAAATTTTAGTTCTTCTGGCAATATCCACAAATTTAAATCTGTCTGGGCGATGCTTTGAAATCGTATATTGGAACAGTCTGGCATCTTCTAAATAAGTATAGGAGGCCACACATACAAGAAAATCGTATTCTCCCAAATCCAACAATTCCTTTTCCTCTATCGTTGCTTTAACCACAGTAATTTCTTTTTTCGCAAAACTTATTTTTAGCCCTAATTCATCTTCAATATAGGCATACAATGAATCTTTGGCATGAGCAAGCTTTAATCCTTTAACAATTTCACCATTCAGATAATCGATATCTAAGATGACCTTTTCATTATCGATTTTTCGAATTCTTTCTACATGATAAACCTTTCCCTGATCCATCTGTAAATGCTGTTTTAAATCACCCTCCACTTCCTGTTCTAAAAAAACATGCACAATCGTTTGCACATCTCCGGGAATTGTCTTTTGCAGCTCTTTAAAACTGGTAACACCAGAAACTGAAAAATTAATCATATGCAGATCAATCACTCTTGATCCCTTGCCTTTTTCCTTCACAATGTAGCCATTTTGAACAAGTAAGTTTAACGATTTTCTGATGGTATCACGGGAAGCTTCATAAATTCTCATTAATTCTCCCTCACTTGGCAGATAGCTGTTGGCCATTATTTGGTGATTTCTGATTTTACCCGCTAAATCCTGATATATATATTGATATTTGCTCATTCTATCACCTCAAAAACAGTATAACCAATTCCCGGAAAATACGCAAGACTTGTCCGTACAAGGCTAGGCATTTTTTGCCTGCTTGCATTTTTTCATGCGGAACGCTATACTTAAAGAAAGTCATACCCTGATGGAGGAAAGCTATGGAATTATTATTTACTGGACGAGGCGCTGCTTTTAATACTAAGGAAGGAAATACCTCTGCTTATTTTATTGAAAATGAAAAGCTTTTTTTGATTGACTGCGGTGAAAGTGTTTTTGCAGCTTTAAAGGAAAACCAGGTACTTGCGAATATTAAAGAAATCTATGTTCTAATCTCTCATACTCACAGTGATCATTGCGGTTCTTTGGGATCTTTGGGATTCTACTGCCAATATGTTTTACATACTCGATTAAATATTGTTGTCCCACATGACGACAGCTATGTGCAAAGTTTAGAAACACTGATGTCTATCTTTGGCAATACCAAGGAAGCCTATCAGTTTATATATGAAGAAAGCCTGGACCATGTCTTTGAGAGCTTTGATTCTGTCCGCTATGATTTAACCAAACATGATGATGGATTAACCTGCTTTTCATTTGTGTTTGAAACAAACTGCGGTGCTGTCTTCTTTTCCGCAGATACCCGGATAACTGATAATATTGTTCATTTTATAAAAACACATCAACAGATTGATCAAATGTATATGGAGGTTACGGATCTGCATATACCTGGTGATATTCATTTAAATATTGAAGCACTGGAAGCGGTCATTCCCTTAGAAATGCGTACCAAATTATGGATGATGCATCTGAGAGGAGATGAATGCATCGCCAGAGCTAAGGCCGCTGGTTTTCAGATTACAATGAAACAAAGCCGCTAAAATTGTCGAATTATATTGAAAAGGCTTTAAAAATAGGTGTATAATTGTATCGAAAATAATACTTGGGAGGAAAAGTCAATGAAAAAAATTACAGCTTTACTTCTTGCTGCTGTGATGGCAGTATCTCTGGCTGGATGTTCTTCATCTCCAAAGGAAGAGGAAAAACAGACATCCATCACGATTCAGTTCGTTCCAACAAATAACGACGGAATCGATGCAACAACAGAAAGCTTTGCTTCTTATTTAGAGAACATTCTTGGTCTTGACGTCAACGTCACCGTTGCTACTGATTACACAACAATCGTTGAAGCAATGGAATCTGGAAAAGTTGATGTAGGTATCATGCCGCCTGCAGCCTATGTTCAGGCTAGAAGTCTTGGCGCTGCAAAAGCAATTTTATCATCTACATTAGTAGATTATGATCAGGAAACGGAAATGCCTATTGAAGGTTCCACAACTGGAACATTCAAAGCTGAAGTTTTAGTAAAAGCTGATGCTGATATCAATTCATATGAAGATTTAGCTGGCAAAAACATCGCTTACTTAGGTGTTGCTTCTGCTTCTGGATATATCTATCCAATTGCCGAAATGAAAGCTGCTGGCGTAGATATCAATTCCTGCAATTTAACAGCGATCAGTGATGTAACTTCTGCGATCAAAGCTGTTTATAACGGACAGGTAGATGCCTGCTTCACATTTGAAGGTTCTCGTTATGTTTTCCGTAATGCAATCACAGATGACAGCGGCAATCCTGTAGATTTATTTAAATCTTTAAAAGTTGCTAAATTATCTGATGGTGACATTCCTAATGATGCAATTGCTGTATTGCCTTCAATGTCAGAAGACTTACAGAAAGCTATTCAGGATGCATTCTTACAGATGGCTTCTGAAGAAGAAGGGCTGAAGATCATGAGTGCCTGGGGTCATACAGGATATGTAGCTGCAAATGATTCTGCCTATGACACAATCGAACAGTACATTGCAAGTGCTGGAGAATAAAAATGATCGTCTTTGATCACGTATCTAAAACATACGATAATGGTGTCAAAGGATTAATAGACGTTAATCTTACAATCAATGATGGAGACTTTGTCTCCATCATTGGTTTAAGTGGGGCTGGAAAAAGTACACTTTTACGTGCTATAAATCGTTTGAACAATATCACAGAGGGAGAAATTACAATCGATGGCGCCTCTATTAGTAAAGCCAATAAAAAGCAGCTGCGGCTTATTCGCCGTCATATCGGTCTGATTTCTCAGCAGTTTAATTTAGTTAAAAGAAGTACCGTACAGAAAAATATTCTTTCTGGCAGACTTGGCTATTATTCAACTTTTAAGAGCGTATTTGGTTTATTTAGTAAAGAGGACTATGAACTTTGCAATCAGGTATTAGAAAAAGTCGGTCTTCTTGATAAACTTCATGAAAGATGTGATAACTTATCCGGAGGCCAGCAGCAGCGTGTCTCCATTGCCAGAACACTTGCGCAACAGGCAAATATCATTCTGGCAGATGAACCAGTCGCTTCTTTGGATCCTGTTACTTCACGGGAAATTATGGAAGAATTAAAAAATATCAATGAAACGATGGGTAAAACTGTCATTATCAATATTCACTCTGTAGAGCTGGCTAAGCAGTTCTCAACACGCATTATCGCTTTACAGGATGGACGTGTAGTATTTGACGGCAACCCAGATGATTTAACACATGATGTACTGACAATGATTTACAAAGGTAACGCATTTTTAAACGAAAGTGAGAAATAGCCTATGAAAATTAAAGATACAGTCCACTTTCAATGGTATAAAAATCTGTTTATTGTCTTTATCATTGCCGTTTGTCTTATTGGCAGTGCCAGTGTAACCGATGCTTCATTTAGTGAAGTTTTTCAAAATCTTGATCAGATGGCAGCTTTTTTAGGAAAACTGGCACATCCTGATTTCTCTTATATTCCTGACTTAATGATGCCAATGTTAAAAACATTGAAAATGTCTGCTTTAGGAACTGTGATTGGTGTTGCTTTGGCTATTCCGTTTTCTTTTCTGGCAACGACAGTAGCAACCCAAAATCCAATTGTAACAAATATTATTCGTTTGCTTTTAAATATTATCCGAACAATTCCTAACCTGCTTTTAGCAGCGATTCTTGTGGCAGTCATCGGTATTGGTGAAGCCACTGGTGTAATTACTATTTCAATCTTTACCTTTGGGCTAGTTTCACAGTTAATTTATGAATCTATTGAAACGATAGACTATGCCCCAATTGAAGCCGCTGAATCTGTTGGCGCAAATAAAATTCAGACAGCTGTTTGGTCTATCTGGCCTCAGATTGTCAATAATGTAGCCAGCTATTTCTTTTATGCATTTGAAATCAATGTTCGCGCTTCTACGGTCCTTGGTTATGTTGGTGCCGGCGGCATTGGTGTTACGCTAAGTGCCTCTTTAGGTTTATTCCGTTATGATCGTGTCTCCATTATTATTATTTCCATCTTTATTGTCGTTTTAATTGTGGATGCACTCTCAGAAGCAATCAGAAGGAGGCTGGCATAAATGACTAAAAATCAAACGAAAATCAATAAATGGATTGTTATAATTCTTGTTATTGCCTTGCTTTGGTTTTGTGCCTATGATATTGACTGGTCCAGTCTGGCCTTCTTTTCCTGGGGAAGCTTAAAGAGTACATTAATTAGCTTAATGCAGCCGGAATGGTCATTTTTCTATAATGGCAGCAGTGAAGATGTTTTCTCTTTAATGCTCATGACAATCGGCATCGCTTTTATCGGGACTTTTATTGGTACAGTGCTTTGTCTGCCTTTCGTTCTATTGGCCAGTCGAAACTTATGGAAGAACAATACAATTATTCCGCGGATTGGAAAATTTATTTTAGATGTTCTGCGCTCTTTTCCAGAACTTGTTTATGCCATTATTTTCATTAAAGTCGTTGGACCAGGACCATTTGCCGGCGTTCTAGCTATCGGTGTTCACCAGATAGGTATGCTGGGCAAATTATTCACTGAAGAAATGGAAAGAATGGATGAAGCGCCTGTCGAAGCATGCCATGCTGTTGGCGCTAATGGCATTCAGACAATGTTTTACGCTCGTCTGCCGCAATTACTGCCAATCTATGCTTCACTCATTCTCAATCATTTTGAAATAGGTGTACGCAGTGCCTCAACTTTAGGTTTAGTTGGTGCCGGCGGTATAGGTGCAACATTAATTTTCGCAATCCAGGGACGACGCTGGAGCAGAGTCAGTATTGTTTTATTAAGTATTATCGTGACTGTTTTCCTGTTAGATTTACTAACTGGTTATATTCGTAAAAAACTCAGATAAACAAGCAAAGTGTGAAGCATTGCCTTCGCACTTTTTATTATGACAGTCAGTTTAATAGGCTAATTCATTGAAAAGCACCTGCTCATCAAATACACATTTTGTCATAGTTGACACCTAAATACATCGAAAACATCAATAGATTTTCCTTGCAAACTATGATATAGTTATCATAAGGTAACTAATAAAGGAGTAATGTTTGATGAAATATACCTATTGTGAAAAGATGATGTGGTTTGCTTTAAGCACTTATTCCCTGAAATATCTTAAACAAAATGTAGCCTTAGATAAATCCGCAACAAAAAAGAAGGCAAAACAAATTTATCGAAATATGGTTAGTAAAACACCTGATATTGGATCTCTGAAAGAGAATTCTTTGCGTATGTGTCTATCTGCTGGAATGGTGTGGCTTTCCTTATACCAGGCTGCGGATCAAAAATTAAGCAATAAACAATTTGGTGAAATGGTAGAAGCAAGCATGAAGTCTCCTTTGGTAGTTGCTTCTTTTAAAGCAAAGGCTAAGTCTGCCTTTACTAAAGAAGCCCAATTAAAACGTCAGGAACAAGCAGTCAAAGGCAATGCCGTATCTGACAGTCCATTTAACTGGAAAACAGAAGTCGTGCTAGGGCGTGATGCGAATGAATACACCATCAATTACCACCAGTGTGGTTTATGTGCTTTGTGCAAACAGGAGCATTTATTCCACTTGCTTCCTTACATGTGCGTATTAGATATTATGTCCATTGAATGGATGGGCGGTGTCCTTTACCGTACAAAAACACTGGCCCAGCAAATGGAATACTGTGACTTCTATATCTGTAAAAAAGGCTCCAAATGGGATTTAGAAAAACAAAGAGAGAATAGCAAATAGATCGATTAAAAAAAGAGCATTTACCATCACAACTGTCCGTCATTGGTATTGGTCCTGTCTGTATTATCCGTATTATTCTTCATTGCTTATATTTTGCAAGCGCCGATTTTCTACGGAGACCATTCTCAATAACTGGCATCTTTACCATCTTTTCAGGTATTTTTTGGACAAACATTATGTTTCAATTGTATATTGATATACACATAAAATCATCATCTTATAAGAACAATAACTGTATATGCTTCTTAAAAACATCATTTAAAAAGGCCTGAATAATTTCAGACCTTTTCTATTAATATTCTTTTTTACCATCCGGTGTATCAATCACAACACCGGCTTTTTTCCATCTGAAAATGACCATCCAGAGCCAGAGAACCACACCGATGCCCATATAAACAGCAAAAGAAATCCATGAACCAATACCTTGTCCTAAAGTACAGAAGAATGCGACAACAACAGCGATTATCAATGAAGCAATACGTGTTGCATTTCCACCTTTAAGGTGATATCCTGATTTCCAATCAGGATGATTTTTATGAATACGAATCGCTGAAATCATTGTAATTGCATAAGCACAGGCACATCCAAAAGCCATTAAGTTAAAGAAGTCATTCATAAATGTTCCGGCATTTTGTAAAACCAGGAAGATAATAGATACAACTAATAACATTACATTAGGCAAAATTGGCTGTTGGTGTTTATTTACTTTTGCAAAAGCAGATGGCAGGAAGTTTGATCTGCCCATTGCGTATAATAAACGAACAGTTGATAACCAGAAGCCCAGCAGACATGTACCAATCGCACACAAAATGGCCGCGATGCCAAAGAGTACTGCACCAACCTGCCAGCCGCCACCTAACTGCTCCATCATCGTAATAGCCAAAAATCCGCCAGTAGCCTGTCCGCCAGCTTCTACAAGAGACTGAACGGGCATACCGCCTAAACCAATAAAGAAGAAGGCATAAATAACACCACATGTCACGACAGATCCCCAAATGGCTTTATTGCTGTCCTTAATAGGGAAATCCCCTTCTTCAATCATCTGTGGAACAGTTTCAAAGCCAAAGAATGGCGTAATCAGGAAGCCTAAGCCAATAACCCAAGGAGCAATACCAAATTCCGATTTTGCCTGTGAATAAAAGAAATTAGAGAAATTAGATAAACTCCATTTTCCTGAGAACATGAAAGCAATAGATGCCGCAATACAGCCAAAGATTGCTAAAGCAAGCATTATTAACTGAATCTTTCCAGCAATCTCAACATTTTGTAAACTCAGAATAAAATAACCAATTAAAAGAATTGCGGCAACAATCTCAATTACCATAAAGCTGCCATTGATGCCTGTCACATGGAAAATCCACTGAACAATGGCCATAACAGCTGCTGGCGGTACAGCAATCCAAGCCAGCATAATCAGCCATGCGGACAGAAAGCCGAAGTGTTTATTAATACCAACGGTATTATAAATCAGCTCACCGCCAGCTTCTGGAAATAATGGTGCTAATTCACAGTAAACGAAAGCGATTGGTAAAATCAGCAGCGTCATTAACAGAAATGCCAGGAATGTTCCCGGTCCGCAATATTCATAGAAGATAGAATCCCAATAACCAATGAAGGTGAAAATAGCACCTGTGGCAATGGCATAAACATAAATCAATTTTAAACTTTTATTTAGTTTTGTTTCTCCTGATTGTTTTTTTTCATCAGCAGACATAAAATTTCCCCCTCACAAAAAGAAGCCGCTTATAAGCAACTTCTTTTGTTAATCATATCAATTAATTTGTACCAATACTCATTGTTTCAGGAAGCGTGCTGCCACCATCGATAACAATCTGAGAACCAGTCAGGTAGCTGGATTCATCGCTGCCAAGGAAAGCGAATAATTCACCAACTTCGATAGGTTTTGCAAGTCTCTTCATTGGTACACCAACGGCAATATCATTGATTGCACTTTCTGGATCATCTGGATTAGATTCAAGTGCCATTTTTTCAACCATAGGTGTTCTTGCATAACCAAGCTGTGAGCAGTTAACACGAATATTTCTGTCAGCGTATTCTACAGCCAAGCATTTTGTTAAACCAACTAATGCAGCTTTTGTCATTGCATATGCAGCTTCACCAGCATCAGCAACGATATCGCCTGTTACAGAAGAAGCAATAACAATATTTCCTCCGCCATTCTTTAACATGTAAGGAATCACTGCCTGGCATGTATTCCATACACCTTTGATATTAACATCAATGTGGAAATCACGAATCTCATCGCTCATTTCTTCGAATGGTGCTAATCTGCAGACACCTGCATTACAGCAAGCAACATTGATTTCACCAAATTTTTCAACAGTTTTCTTTGCTGCGTCCTGCATCTGTGCTTTATCAGCTACATTTCCGACATAAGTGATAATTTCTGCATTGTATTCTTTGCGAAGCTTTTCTGCAGTTGTTTCAACGTCTTTAGAAAGGTCAACCATGCAAAGTTTTGCACCATATTTTGCATAAGCTGTAGCGATACCTTCGCCAAGCCCAGCAGCAGCTCCCGTAATAATTGCTACTTTTCCATCTAATTTAGCCATTTTTATCTCTCCTTTTTATATTTTAACGATGTTCCCACCGTTTTGGCCCAAATCAATTAAAACTCTTTTTCACCGTCTAAAGTTTCAATAACAACTTTAGATTTTTTCCATTTAACTAAAACCATCCATAACCAGATTGCAACGCCAACGCCCATGTAGACACCAAATGAGATCCATGAACCTTTACCCTGTCCAAGTGTACAGAAGAAAGCAATGCATACCATGATAATCATCGCTAAAATACGTGTGAAATCTCCGCCCTTAACAACATTTTTGTTATTTTTATACCATTCAGGATGTTTACGGTGAATACGTACTGCTGAGATCATCGTAATTGCATAGGCGCAGGCACATCCAAATGACATTAGGTTAAAGAAGTCATTCATGAATGAAGTTGCGTTCATTAAGAAAATGAAAGCAAGGCTGATTGCCAATAAGAAGATATTAGGTAAAATTGGCTGCTGGTGTTTATTTGTTTTAGTGAATGCTTTAGGTAAGAAATTCTTTTTACCCATAGAATACATCATACGAACTGTAGACATCCAGAAACCAAGAATAGAAGCTGTCATACCCATTAAAATAGAAATTAATCCATAAATAGTTGGCCAAACAGTCCATCCTAAGATATTCTTCATGGCAGTAATTGTCATGAAACCATTTGCAGCTTGTGCAGATAACAGATTCTCGAAAGAATCAAGACCGGCAACACAGAAGAAGAAGAACATGTAAATCAAGCCGCAAGTAATGACAGAACCGCAAATTGCTTTTTTAGAGTTAGAAGTAGGGAAATCTCCTTCTTCAACCATCTGTGGTACTGTTTCAAATCCGAAATATGGCGTAATCAATAAAGCCATACCAATAATCCATCCTGGAATACCTGCAGAAGATGCCAGGTTAGACTGGAATAAATTAGACAGATTAGAAATACTCCAGTGACCAGAGAACAGCAACAGAATCCCCGTAATTAATGTCGTTGCAATGTTTGCAAACAAACAAGTAGCCTGTGCTTTAACTAAGAACTGAATATCCTGCAAACTCATTAAGAATACGAGCAAAAGGATAACAATTCCGATTAACATCGTTGTCCCAAATGTTAATCCCAAACCAAATAATTCACTGATAAATGTGGCAATTGCCATTACAACAGCAGGTGGTACAGAAATCCATGCAGCCATGATCAGCCATGATGCAAAAAAGCCAACGTGCTTGTTGAAACCAACTGTGTTATAAATCAGTTCGCCCCCGGCAGTGTGGAACATTGGAGAAAGTTCACTGTATACAAGAGCAATTGGTAAAATTGCAAGTGTCATGAGACCAAATGCAAGGAATGTTCCTGCACCGCAATAATTAAAGAATACTGAGTCCCAATAACTTACATAAGTAAAAATAGAACCAGTAGCGACAGTATAAACAAAGATTAAGCCAAGACTTTTCTTTAATCCGCTTTCTTTCTTGCCGCTTCCTGATTGAATGTCATTTTCTGACATTTTAAAGCCTCCCCTCTTTTTTACAGCGAATATCTTAGCACTATCTTCATCTAAAGTAAATATTAAAATTTTATTTTTTTAGGAAAAAAACAATTTCAAAAATGAAAAAGTCCCTCATAATCAACATAATTTGTTATTTTTCAATGTGAAAAAATTATCATATACTTTGATATTCAAATAAAAATCAGCCCCAAAAGAGGCCGATTTTTCGCTAAATGATTCCTTGAAAGCTCAGAATAACTAAAATTAAAGAAATAAGAATAAACAGACCCAAAACCAACATGTCAAAAGTCTTCTTTTGATCATTATTATCTTTTTCCAGCAGATTGCTCCTTCTCAAAATAGTAACAACCGGTTGATAAAGAAAAATCGTTACAGCGGCATTTATTCCGCATTTTAATAAATTGAACGGCAGAATTCCCGGCACCAGCAAAGCCACAACAGCTTCTCGCGGCATCTGGAAATAAACAGGTGTCACAATATAATTCCAAAGGAGCATACTAACCGTGCATGCCAATGTTCCTAAAATCAGGCCAATCATAGCATCCTTTTTCGTATGGTTTCTGCGATACACATAGCTAGCTGTCGCTGCAAATGTACAAGTTGAAATCACATTCATCAAAATATCCAATATCGTTCCGCCGCGAAACATCACTTCCAACAATGATGTAATCACGCTCATGATCAAACTGGCAAACGGGCCATCAATAAATCCGCCAATGACAATGACAATATCCTTAGGATCATAACTTAAAAAAGAAACTGCAGGTACAAGCGGAAAGTGAACCATTAAATTAATAACCACCGCCATGGAACAAAGCATACCGATTGTCGTTATTTTCTTCGTACTCATTTTCATAGTCAGCACCTCCATCAACAAAGAAAAACGTGCCTAAAATATGTTTTCAGGTACGTTTTGCCGCAATATAAAAATAAGCAAAAAGTTCTTCTTTCATCCAGACTTTAACTGTTGCTGCTGGAATTTCACCAGCTCAACCATCATCGGCTCGCGGAGTTTACCGCCAGTAGAGAATTTCACTCTGCCCTGAAGACTTATTTTATGCATATCAATTGTATAATAGCCGTATATCATTGTAAAGCGATATTACCTGTCTCATAACAAAAAGGTGCTGTTTTAGAAAGAAAATGATTAACTGATTAATCTTTATGATCCATTATTCCAAAATATGCCATTGCTTTCTCCTGACAGACTTGACTTTGCTTTTCAATATACCGCTGTGAATCAATTGCTTTGCCTTGCAAAGAAATCGGGAATTTCTCCTTAATATCACCAATAAACAAGCTGCCGTCCCGCGGTTCCCAATACTCAATTAATTCATAGGAAGCATTCTCCTTCTCTTTTACAGTGATAACCGTAGGGATATGTGCACCCGCTGCTTCTATCAGTTTCTGCTCATAGGTATACTCCGTATATAAAACCCACATATAAACCGTTGTGGTTTTGCCGGATGTCTCCACGCCTAGAATTTCAAAATTCTCGCAGCAGTAATTTGTATCACTCCATTGAGAATGATGATGCATCAGTATCTCCTGATCTATGAATTGTGCCAAATCATCTTTCATGCTTGTTTTCATCGGTGGATCTGTCAAAAAGCCAAGTGCAGCCACAAAGCACATCAGACACCCTGCCGCAGTAATCCAGAAAGATGGTTTCTTATAACCCAGAATTGCCCGAATTCTTGCTTTAATGCCAATTTCACCAAAAGCCAGCGGAGATATAGAGGATATTCTCTTTGGAGCGCTGCAGTTAATTAATGCTTCAGAATAAGCTTTTTTGCAGGCACTTCCCATCGCGGCAATCACCATTTCATCACAAGCAAGCTCCATATCCTTGCCAAAAAGTATATATGCTATCCAGATAAGTGGATTCATCCAGTAAACAGCTAATAACAGAAAGCTCAGTGGTTTCCACCAATGATCATATCGCTTTAAATGAATACGTTCATGAGCTGTCACATAGGGAAAATCCTTTTGATCTATAGAAGAAGGGATAAAAATACGTGGATGAACAATGCCCAAAATAAATGGCGTTGCTATATGATCACAAAGATAGACATTATCTTCATAACAAACAGCTTCTCTTAATTTCTGTAAAAGACACAAATAACTAATCAATGCATACGACAGCATTCCAACTACCCCGATGATCCAAACAGCAGAGATAATTGGAACAATGACTTGCAGCGGATTGACCGATGCATAGGCCTTAGGTGAGAGTGAATCAGCAAGAAATGTATTCATGATTTGATTAACGGCCGGAATGCCGCTTTGAATTGCCGGTACCTCCGAATAAACGATATCTGTCGGGATCATCTGAGCACTTGGCATCAGACTGAAGATGCTATGAATAGAAAAAGGGCAAATCAACCGAATACCAACCATTCCCCACATCGCAATAATCAGAGATTTAGACGCTTTCCTTAATAGGACTCGCAAGAATATAACCACAAGTACCAGCCATCCTGCCGCAATGCTCATATTTAAACATTTAAGAAAGAGATTTGCCATCATCACTCCTCCTCATATTCATCTACCATTTGACGCAGCTGGGCTATTTCCTCCTGCGTCAGTTTTTTCCGACTCGTAAAAGCCGCCAGAAAAGCCGGCAGAGATCCATGAAAAGTTTCTTCCACAAATTTTTCGCTTTGCAAAGAGTAAAACTCATTTTTCGAAATCAATGAAGTAACAGTACCTTGATTATTTTGAAAAATACCTTTATTGCACAATCTTTTCAGCACAGTATAAGTCGTTGATTTTTTCCATTGAAACATTTCCTGGCTTCGCTTCACTAACTCCGTTGAGGAGATTGGCTCGTTCTGCCATATTAATTCAGCAAATTGAGCCTCAATAGCACCCATCTGATAATCGCTCATATCCGCATTCCTCCTTGAATCTACACATTGTAAACCTACATATATTCTACATTATGTAGACCTAAATGTCAATGCTTTTCAAAGCACTGAATGCATGATTCTTTTATGGTCAATCAAAAAGAGAGCTTTTCGCTCTCCAGAAGTTTTAATATTGCGTTTTAATAAGGACAACCTCTCCTGCTTTTAGTGAAGCAGGCACATCAATGACGCGTTGATTAGATGAACCGCGCCACTCCAGACGAAAATCATGAAGAGCCTCAACAAATAACCCATCCACTAACACATCAATGTATTTAAGTGCCTCCACATCCTGCAGATCTCGATCAAATTTAAATCCTGTCCAAACCCAGAGATTCTTTTGCGGAAATTTTTCCTTAAAGGCCTTAGCCAGCTTAGCTGTTCCTTCTCTGTTGGCAGGATGCAGCGGTTCACCGCCTAAAATAGACAGACCGACAATATATTCCTTTTCACATAGTTCAAGAATTCTTTGAATCGTTGCTTCTGTAAATTCTTTTCCCCCGTTAAAATCATGTGTCTCCGGATTAAAGCAGTTTGGACAGTTAAACGTACAGCCCTGCATAAAAATAGAGACTCTGAGACCAGGACCATTAGACACATCCATTTTTCTGATTTTATTATAACGCATAATCATCCTCCATCTCATTCTTTTCAAACCTGTATATTGATATAAATACTTTACCCATTCAAAATCCTCCTCTTATATCTTATTCCTCGCCTTTTTCCTGATAATATTATACCACACAAAGGCTGTTCGTGGACTATGCATTGCTCAGTTTCCTGCGACTTTGCCATGATTATCTGCTTTGCTCTGACATCTCCCAACTTCTTCCAGACAAACTTGTGTTTCTGCATCCTAATTAAAACACATCCTGACCACTGGCACAGCACTATTACTTCTACCGCTAATATAATTGATAAAAAAACTGCAATAATCGGAATTTCTCCTATTGCAGTTTTTTATCTCCATCATTTTCATTTGTTAAAGCTGAAATCTTAGACAAGCGAGATTACACTAATGCTTTGATTTTATACCAGTCGATGATTAAAGTGCTTAAAAAAAGTTGATACAAGGCTATGCATGTAACTTTATGTTTGTTTTATTTCCATATACTTTTAATACCTGATGTGGCCACAGCGCAGCTTCAGAACTACTTATGTCCGATTGTCTTTAAGACTTTCTACCAGATCTGCTTTTTCCACCTTTCGGCCAAGCATTGCCAATGAGAGCGTATAACTGATAACAACAATCAAAATAAATTCGATGACCGATTCAGGATAGATCGTTGTCTCAATATAAGTGCTGTACTGGCTAACGCTCATTTCAAAATTCATCCTGCAGGCAGCCACACCGGCAAGCAAGCTAAGCACAATGCCAACTGGAACTAATGCATGATAAACATTGATGATGATACGATTGATCTCTTTATCATGATAGCCCAGTATCTTTAACATTGACACTGACGCCATATTTTCAGTCATTAACATATTTACCATCAGAAAAACAGTAACCACACAGATAACAGCGCCTAACAAATAAATAATTCCCATCATCTTTTTCATCGATTGAATGACAGCATCAATCTGATCCGCTAAAGACTGCTTAGTCATTATATTGGAAATCTCTTTCTCATCAATATCCAGTTTTTTGTCACTCATCAGCACGTTGTAGCTCCCCTTTGGTAAACCCATAAGTTCAGATGCCCGCGCTCTGGAAGTATACAAGACACACTGGGAATCATTTTCTACAACACCAGCAATAGTTACTGTGTATTCCTGTCTGGAAGCCGGTGCTATAAAACTAAGAAAATCGCCAGCTTTCACACCATAATTGATCGCTCCCATGCTGGATATATAATAACTGCCATCTGTCAGGTCTGCATTATTCCCGGAAATCAATTGCGTATTAATGTACTTATCGTCATCAATCCCCATTAAAAGGATTGTGTCGTTCTTGACTGCAGCTTCAAAAGAAGCAGCCAGCACTTTGACAACATTTTCTGAAGAAGCATGGCTTTCCGATATTGTTGCCGGCATATCGTCAATTTGCAAGTCAGAAAGAAAATATTCATATTCAAAACTGCCGATGGTATCCACGGTGTGACTGACATATGCATCCATAGAATCAATGCAAGCCAAACAGAACACAATGACAAATCCACCAATCAGGATACCTAAGACAACAACCACACTTCTGCTCCAGTGGCCGAAAATCTGACGGATTTTGAACTTGGTTTTAAAGGACAGCTTAGCATTAGCCATACGCATTTTGCGCTTATCCTTTTTGAAGGAATTTCCATTAATCATATGAATGACATCCTCCTTCATTACCCATAGACAAGTCAAATACACCGTTAGAAAATATGCAGCTACAGGAAATAATACGGCAAGTGCAAACTTATCGGGTGCAAAAGAAATGACGGCAGGAAGCGGTTCTGTTTTATAAAAGATGACTTTCATGATAACCTCTTTTAAAGACAATGCCAAAATGACGCCCAGCAGACTTCCGAATAATCCGGGAATAACACCAAAGATGCTGTAATGCAGTGCCAGTCTTCTCTTTTTATACCCCAGAGCCTGCAGTACCCCTATCAGTTTCTGTTCCTGCCTGATTTTTCTGCCAAGTACAATGGCGGTCATCAGAACGATAAACAAAATCATCAAAGGAAGGATGACACTGGCGTAGATTTCCATACTGTCAATGGTATCTGTCAGTGTCCTTATCCTGGCATTACTCTGTGATTTTAGATAATAACTTGTCTCAAACTGGTGATAGAGCGCCGCACGGAATTGATCCTCATTTGTCTGCTTGCTGTATATAACCGAATAATAAGACCTGATATTGTTTTCAGGAATTCCAGCAAAAGCTTCATCTGTCACAAGTGCCAGTCCAAATGTATCTGCCACCGCAAAGGTATCATCTGTATCCCGCAGACAAAACATGTAATCCGGTCTCTCAAACTGTCCCACGACATTGTATGTTTTTCCGGCAATCTCAATAGTACTCGCTTCGTTAATCAATCCATGGGCATCCGCAGTACGTGAAGTCAGAAGAATCTCATGATCAGATTTTAAATCTCTCCCATTGGATACCTCATAGCCATTGACTTTCCTCTGCGCTTTCGTGAGTCTGAGGGTATACGCCTGCTTGCCATCTTTGACAACATAATCAGCATAAGACTGCGCTTCTATGGTAACATGATATGCCGTTTCTAAATTAGCAATATCCTCATCTGTCAATTCAACGGCTGTTGTAAACTGAGCGTCTTCCAGATGACAATTTGCATAGAAGCGATCGATATATGTCCTTTGCCCGTCTATGCCGCAGGAAAATGCAAGATAAAGCAGCACCGCTAACATTGTCAGAATTCCCGCGCACAGATAAAAGGATAAGTTATTTTTCAGATTTCGTATGTATCTTTTATTCAGCGTCATTTTTATATCCTCTACAGTTCCAATGATTCCACATTCTTTTTTTGATGATTCTCTAGGTTAGCATATACCTGTCCGTCACGTATGCGGATGATACGATCTGCCATACCTGCAATAGCCTCATTATGCGTGATCATCAGAATCGTCGTACCAAATTGTACATTCACCTTTTGGATAAAAGAAAGAACTGCTCTTGCAGATTTTGAGTCCAGCGCCCCGGTGAGTTCGTCGCACAACAGCAGCTTGGGATTCTTAATTAACGCTCTGGCGATTGCCGCCCGCTGCTGCTGCCCGCCAGACAGTTCCTTAGGAAACCGGTTTTTATATTTTTCAATAGCCATCGCCTTCATAACCTCATCTATATCCAGGGGCTTCTTTGCTATATCTGCCACCACTTCGATGTTTTCCTTCACCGTCAAATCCGGAATCAGGTTATAAGACTGGAATACAAAACCAACCTCTTCCCTGCGGTAATCTGTTAATTCCTTCGCCTTCAATCGAGAAACTTCTCTGCCATCAATGATCAGTGTTCCTTCATCCAGACTGTCTAAACCACCCAGCATATTTAACATTGTACTTTTACCAGATCCAGAAGCGCCAAGTATCACCGCGATCTTGCCTTCTTCAATATGAAGTTCGACACCATCCAGCGCATGAACAGCAGTTTCTCCCTTGCCATAACGCTTCCGTGCATTGATCATTTCTATAAACATATTGCAGCCCCTCCATCCTGTTAGCTTTGACTAACCATATATATAAAAATACCACATAATATCGATTTCTTCAATAACCGAACAGCAATATGGTCCCAAATAGCATCCAAATAATGACTGAGCATATTTTTTTAAATTGACTTTCCAAATACTTCATATAAAATAAAAATAGATAAGTTCAAAAAGAAAACTACCTGACGCTATTGCCGCTTACAGAAAGGACCATTGCAAAGATGAATGAAAAAAATGACCACACGAGAGACGACTATTACAGCTTGTTTAAATCTATGCTTTCCTTAAGCAATCTAATCCCCGGTCTGACTATCAATCAGTCAGAAGAACATTTATATGTGCATCTGGCGCTCGATGAAGGGCCCTGTGATATACATATCATGCCTGTCTTTACAGGATTGACCCTATTTTGTTTTAACTATCATTTCTCATCTTTCAGCTATGAAACTTTTCTTTCGGGTTTGGAAAAATCCTATCCTGAAAAAATAGCAAGTATAAAAAGTCAGATGCTCAGCAACCAGGAAAGGCATGACATCATCAAATTTAACTATTGTCATTGCGGCAGAACTGAACTTCTTACCGGAAATGATGTATATGTCTATATGAAAGAAAATGAATTTTGCATTGATAAGTCGCCTGTAACCAAACAATGCGTTTTTCCTCAGGGTTATTATTTAGGATTTGCACTTTTCATGGAAACCAATTTTCCATCTTTAAATTTGGACATTGCAAAATTATTTGGCATAGATACTGATATGCTTAGCCACAAATACTTAAATAAAATCAATCAATTCACTTACATCACACGCTGCAATAGTGAAACCCTGACGCTTTGTGAACAGATTTTTCATTTATCCTTCAATTATAAAAAACAGGACATATACAAGCTTCGTGCGCTGATACTCCAATTGATTACCACCTATCAATTTGCAGAAGAAACCAAGCCCATTGGTTCGCGAACTTTCCTGACGAATTTCCAGATTGGCATTGCCAAAAATGTTGCAAAACGTATTCGTGAAGACTTATCTAAACGCACATCCGCAAAAGAAATGGCATTAGATTACGGTGTCAGTGAGACAAGCCTTAAAAATTATTTTCGTGAAGTTTATGGTGAAAATCTATCTGTTTACGAAAACCGTCTGCGTATGGAAAAAGCCGCTGAACTGCTTCGGGATACAAACCTTTGTGTTTCTGCGATTGCAGAACAGGCAGGATATCTAAGTCAAAGCAAGTTTGCGGCCGCTTTTAAAAAATATTATCAGGTAACGCCTGTAGAATTCAGAAGGAAAAGTACATTGTCAGTTCCCGATTAACAAACAACTCTATACTTTTACTCATTAAAAGCTATTTCTGTAAAACTTACAAAAGACAGATCCCTGTCACTTGCACGGTATCTGCCTTTTGCATTGACATACTGCCAATTTAGAATAGCTTTAATGATGCACAGCTGCATATACTTTGACAACAAATAAAAGGCACATCCGTTTTCAATCTCAGATGTGCCTCATTCTATATTCTATTACCTTACTCAGGATTGTCACCTGTCACAATCCCTATGACAAGTCTGCACTTTTCAGACTCTGTTCGGCAATATTTATTTCATTAAACTTTGTTTTTATTTTCCTGCACTTTTTATATTAAAGCTCGTCATCATCTTTATTATCGATGTGCAGGACACGTTCTTTGATTTCCTGTGTTCTGCCTCTGTTCCAGAAATTGCTGCCAATATAGCCGCAAGTTCTTCTGGCAACGTTGAGTTTATCATGATCACGGTTGCCGCAGTTTGGACAATACCATTCCATATTATCATCAATCTGCATTTCGCCATCATAGCCGCAAACCTGACAGTAATCTGATTTTGTATTCAATTCCGCATACATAATGTTGTCATAAATAAACTTAATCACTTCAAGAACAACTGGTAAATTGTTTGTCAGATTAGGCGTTTCTACATAAGAAACGGCACCACCTGGACTCAATTTTTGGAATTCACTTTCCAGTTTCAGCTTTGTAAATGCATCAATTTCTTCAAAAACAGGGACATGATATGAATTAGTAATGTAATCTCTGTCTGTAATACCTTTAATCTTGCCAAAACGTTCTTTTAAACATTTTGCGAATTTATAAGTGGTTGATTCGATTGGAGTACCATATACACTGTAATCGATATCCTCATCTGCTTTCCATTCATTACATTTATCATTTAAATGCTGCATAACGGCCAAGCCAAATTCCTTACCCTTGCCGTTATCTGTATGACTGTGCCCCGTCATATATTTAACACATTCATATAAACCGGCATAGCCTAAAGAAATTGTTGAATAGCCATGATGCAATAGCTCATGAATGCTTTCCCCTTTGCCCAGTCTTGCCAAAGCACCATACTGCCATAAAATAGGTGCTACATCAGATGTTACTTTGCTTAAACGCTTATGTCTGATCTGCAACGCCCGATGGCACAGTTCCAGTCTTTCATCCAAGATTTTCCAGAACTTATCCATATCTTTATCTGAAGATAATGCCGCATCCACTAAGTTAATGGAAACAACTCCCTGATTAAAACGTCCATAATACTTTGGTTTACCATTTTCATCAACGTAAGTTGTCAGGAAAGAACGGCAGCCCATGCAAGGATAACATTGGGAATTGCCATTTTTATCTACTTTCAGCTCTTTCATGACCTTCTCTGAAATATAGTCAGGAACCATACGTTTGGCTGTACATTTCGCAGCCAGTTCAGTTAAATACCAATATTTGCTGTCTTCATGAATATTGTCTTCCTCTAATACATATAAAAGTTTAGGGAAAGCTGGTGTAATATAAACACCTTTTTCATTTTTCATGCCCTGTGTTCTCTGTTTCAGGATTTCCTCAATTACCATGGCAAGTTCTTCTTTATATTCATCAGTTTCTCCCAGGTATAAACAAACACTTAAGAACGGTGCCTGTCCATTCGTCGTTGTCATGGAGTTAATCTGATACTGGAAAGTCTGCACACCATCTGTAATTTCTTTGGCCAGATCTTCTTTGGCAAACTGAATAGCATCTTCTTCAGACATGCCTCGGTTTTTATATCTGTTCAAATAATAGTGATAGCTATCCCGTACAAAAGGTGCTAAATGCGTCATTGTAATTGTTGCTCCGCCATATTGGCTGGAAGCGACTGCTGTAATCAGCTGTGTTGCAATTGTCATTGCTGTTAAAAAGCGGTGAGGCTTTTCAATCATGACACCATTGATATTTGTCCCATTCTGAAGCATATCTTCCAGGTTGATTAAATCACAGTTATGCAGAGCATTCTGAGCGAAATAGTCTGCGTCATGGAAGTGGATAATACCTTCATCATGTGCCTTAACAATATCTTCAGGCAATAAAAAACGCCTGGTAATATCTGTGCTTGTAATACCGGCGAGATAATCACGCTGTGTTGTTACGACTTTCGCATTCTTATTGGAGTTTTCATTATTCCAATAATCACTCTCACCTTCAATCAATTCCTTGATTGCCAGGTCTGTCGTATTGGCTTTTCTGACCAATTCTCTGGTATAACGATAAGTAATATATTTCTTAGCCAGAGCGTATTTGCCCGTTGCCATCAGTTTCATCTCGATGATATCCTGAATATCTTCAACAAGAATTCTCTTCTTGCCTAAACTTTCAATGTACTTGATAATGTTTTTGATTTGTATATCTGAAACCCTGTCTTCTTCTCTGACCTCTGCATTAGCTTTGCCGATAGCCACCGCGATCTTATCAGGGCTGTAATCAACAACATGTCCATCTCTTTTAATTATCTTCATGCTTACACTCTCCTTGTCACGTGATATAGTTTAGCACATTCTTAAAATAATGACTGTTGCAATTGCAACATTTTTTTGTTTGTGTTATGCTAACTATGAGGAGGAATTCAAAAATGATTGACCCATTCAAGAAAATTAACGATGACGATCGAAAAAAATTATTAAAAAATTTAGAAGCCCAGACTTTTCAATTTCAAAAAAACACCTCTATCCTATCTTTCATCAAAACCAATAACCTTCTGGGCATTGTTTTAGAAGGTTCTATTCAGATTATCCGCACAGATTACGAAGGCAATCGGGCCATTACTGAGGAATTAACTGAAAATGATGTTTTTGGATCTAAGATTTCTTTTTTAAATGATGATGAATGCGAAATGATCACCAAAGAGGATACAACAATCATTATTCTGGATTATTTTGGCATTATTAACTATATGCAAAACGGCAGTGAGTATTATAACCAGTTCATTCTTAACTTATTAGAAATTACCATGAACATTATTTCCGAACGAAATGAACGTATTAAAATTCTGACAAAGAAAACCATCCGTAACCGATTATTGGAATATTTTGATATTACCCATAAAAAAACCGGATCAAGAATCATCTACCTGCCTTTCTCATACACTGATCTGGCGGATTATCTGGCTACAGACAGAAGCGCCATGTCCAGGGAAATGAAATATCTTAAAGACGAAGGCATTATCTCGGTCAAAGGACGGAAAATCACTTTACTGTCTAAATAAAAATTAGTTTACAAAGGAAGCCTTCACTTGGGAATTGTAAGAAAAAGCAGTTTTTGAATACGTCTTCAAGTGATGGCAAAAGAAATAATGTTTTGAGACCTTCAATATACGATAAAATCAATATTTTTTGATAGTTTTGTTGCTTACTTGCTGCATTGCCAAATGTCTCTCTATATAGAATGTTCTCTATTCACTGTTTTTATCAATAAATACTATATATTAGAATTCACATTTAATCCAGAAGTAATATTAATGAAAAACTCTTTTGACCATAAATTTAATACGCTAGCGTCTTTAATAAATGGGACAACATCTTCTTTCGCTGCATTATAATCAATTTCATTAAAGCGATTTATCAACATCTCTTTTACACTATCACATGTTATTTCAGTATCACTTGAAATATATTCAGAATCAATTAATTTTTCTCTTAAATGTGGGAGATTGAATTTTGTATTTCTTGAAAGATAAAAGACATAATCATATAAATCACGACCTTTTACTCTTGATTTCCAAGAGCGACAGATAACTGCATGAATTTTACCAGAGAACAAAGATGCCTCATCATATAATCTAACACTATATGGTGTAGGTAACAGTCTAAACTTTGTTTCATATGTTGCCAATCCAGGAGGCATAGTATCAATTTCAAATTTAATCTTTACTTTTTCGTTCTTATTAATACCTTGTACTAATTCATTAGGATAAAACAATAAAAAATGTTCTATTGTATCTCCCTTTAAAAAAGCTGATTGTACATTTGACTCTCTGGTTTTATTCTTTAGTTCAAAATCAACATTAAGTCCAAAAGATTGAACCGTATCTTTCAAAACTGGGAAATACTTTACTAAATCAAAATCTTTATTTTTTACTAGCAATGAAAAATCCAGGTCTTCAGAAAACCGATCTAATCCGTAAAATATTCTTAATGCTGTACCACCATAAAATGCTGATTCATTAAAAAATCCTGCTCTACTTAATCCACAAAGTACAATTTCCTGCATAACTTCTTTTATTACATTTCTTTTTTCTTCATTATTTTTTGGATGATACCCTTCTATCATTTGCTCAAGAATTGTTTTCATTTAACTCACCAATCACTTTCTTTAAAAGTTTCATGTTTGTACTTTTATAAATATCACACAATATATTTAAGTCTTCAATATTCATTTTCTTTAATAAATCAATATCGATTCTTAAATCATTAAATAATAAATCATACATTTCTTTTTTATTCTTAACAGGTTTAAGCGTATAAAGCTTATCGCAAATCGCTTTTTCTGCTGTAGCTATAGCATAATAGTATTCCCCTTCTTTTACAATATTTATGCCATATGGATATACATTTGATGGTACATCTCTATATGTGAAAGTTCCAAGCTTATTGTTATATTGTTTCTTTTTCTTTTTGTTATAAGTTGCGCTTGTATAAACATACACAGTTTCAGGTATTAATCCATAATATGCTAATGCATAATCAAATGATAGATACGATGGTGTATAAATAGCATTCGCCACTAAATATCCAGGAGTATTTTGTTTTGTTTCATATAAATTTTTAGTTAACTTAATAATTTCTCCACTATCACTCATTCTTTTAATCTTGATATCTGGTGCTTTATATTCGGTTAAGCTATTTTTTAAAATTTCATATGTTACTATCATATTTTCACCTCATACTTACATTTTATGTTAGTATGAGGTGAAAATCAATAAAAACAATAATTTATTTTTCATTCCTACATAATTTTTATACTTGATTATTTACAACGCTATCAACAAAAAAATCGATCACAAGTTCGCTTTTCACAAATGATTTTCAACGGTTATATATTCTGCCTCTCCAAAATCCTCGTCTTTCCCGTTTTTACCTCATCCAGTCTGATGTCAAGTTCGTCGATAGTGATCTGCTCAACAGTTCTGAATTAGATTAGTTTCGACTAACTCACAAGCAAAAAAATACCCCTTGTAGTTTAAATATCAACATGATGCTGGTATTATCCACCGGGGCATCTATTACATCTCTTCAAGAATCCGTTTCATATCATCTACAAATGGCTGTATATCCTCGAAAATCACATCAACAATAATCGACCAGTTAATTTCATCATAATCATGTACCCGTCTATGACGCAGTCCAATGACTAAATTCCACGGTTGCTGGAGATACTTCTTCTTCAGTTCATCGCTCAACTAATAAACTTGCTCGCCTACATTATATAATGGCATGGTGACCGCCCATTGAGAAAACTCATCATTCAGCAACATTTCTTTTGGAATACCACGTTCCTTCATCTGTCTTTCCAAACTCTCCCATGTGGAGATAATTTTCCTGGTAATCCAAAATAACTTGGTGTAAGAAGAAAAAGCTTTATTCAAAGATTATGTGTAAAGAAGACACCAAAAAAAGATATAGGTGTAAGGAAAGAGGCCTGCTCAGGCCTCTTTTCAAATCTA
>Ga0129308_1001246_pt1 | contig 28278 bp, 24 predicted proteins | sample L827metagenome_FD_94440 | JGI IMG/M metagenome (GOLD analysis project Ga0129308, IMG submission 94440) | Ring-tailed lemur group fecal microbial communities from Wisconsin, USA - L827 metagenome | ecosystem: Host-associated > Mammals > Digestive system > Large intestine > Fecal | place: USA...
AGCACCAGGCCGATGATCTCCGGCCGCACGTACTGAACCACCTCGGCTCGATGCAGTCCCACGGCTCCCGCGGTGTCGCGCAGAAAACAGGCGATGCAGAAACCCATATTTCCGGGATTTCCGAGAGCCACCAAAGCGACGGCGATGGCGCCCACTGCGATCCCTGTCAAGACTACGAGCAATTTGTTGTTTTGCATCCGGAAAACTCCTTTCACACTGGAAATGCAGCTGGGACCGTCGGATCAGATCACGATGTGCAGCCTTAAAAGAAGGGCCGCCAGCTCTGCATTTCAAAATTACATGATTATTCCAATCCAAATCTACCACAGATCGCGGGGTGCATAAATTCGTTAATTTCGATATGTGGGCGCTGGGGATTGAAAAAATCTATGGGTGGGAAAGGGCTTGCGGTTCGATGGTTGCAGGCCGATCAAAATGCAAGAAATCAGCAGGCGTCATGATCACAGGCGTTTCTGACCCGGATCCTAAAAAATACTGATCCCCGGCAAACATAACATCAGCTGAGGAGAATATCAGCCTGGGCCGCCAATCCGCCGCAGGGGCCGTCCGCCCGGCCGGTGAGGAGGGGGAAGAAAATATCGATATAGCGCGGAGATGGTATTGAAAAAATCTATGGACACCGGCGGTCAAAAAGGCGGGAAAACAGAGACCGCAGGCGCAGAATACGGTATAATAACCGCATAGCGGTTATTATACCAATATTCTGTGCGCGGCAGACGCCATGCGCGGATTTTGCCGGGACGGCCTGCGTCCGGTCACGGCAAAATAACCGCACAGCGGTTATTATACCAGTATTCTGTGCGCGGCGGACGCCATGGGCGGATCCGCTGGGAGCAGAGCCGCCCCGCGGCGGCTGACAGGCGATTTAGACTGCAGGACATACAGCGATGCATACCTTCAGTTGACAAGAGCACACACGGTTTTCAGAGACAAATTTCCCCCAGAGCTTTGTTGTCTTCGCTCTACGCAGCAACGGCTGCGCCTCGCTCATCCGCCGCGCTCTGTGAAAAATTTGTTCTCTGAAAACTCCTGCGGACCTGAACAGCCCAAATTTCAGTGATGACAAGGCCGCAGGACGAAGCCTTGCTGGGGCAAGGCGAGGACGAGAACACAGTCAGCGCTGAAATTTGGGCTGTTCAGGCGTGTGGGTCCTTGTCAACTGAAGGTATTATAAGGAGAGAAAAAATGAGACAGATCTACTGCGATAATGGAAGCACGTCTTTTCCGAAGGCGCCGGGACTGGGTGAAGCCATCGGAAAGCATCTGGACTGCGCGGGCTACAACATCAACCGGGGCGGCTACAACAGCGCTTATTCGGTGGCTGAGACGGTGCTGGATACGCGGGAACGTCTCTGCCGGCTGTTCGGCGGTGAGCAGAGCCGGAATGTTATTTTTACGGCGGGCATCACCATGTCGATCAACATGATACTGAAGGGTCTGCTGAAAAGCGGAGATCACGTGCTGGTCAGCTCCATGGAGCACAACGGCGTGGTGCGTCCTCTGGTACAGCTGGAGGAAGAGGGGATCTGCTGGGAGGCTGTAAAGTGCGGGGGAATGGGGGAGCTTGATCCTGCCGATGTGGAGCGGGCGATCCGGCCGGAGACCAGAATGGTCCTTATGCTGCACGGGTCCAATGTCTGCGGCACATTGCTGCCCATCGCCCAGGTGGGGCAGATCTGCCGGAAACATAACCTGATCTTTGTGGTGGATACGGCGCAGACTGCGGGGACATACCCTGTGAATATGAAGGAATGCGGCATCGACATACTGGCCTTCGCAGGCCACAAGGGACTGCTGGGGCCTCAGGGGATCGGGGGATTTTTAGTTTCGGCGGAGCTGGCGGCGGACATGAGACCGCTTTTGGCAGGGGGGACGGGAAGCACCTCCGATAAGCTGACCATGCCAGAGTTTTTGCCCGACAAATTCGAGGCCGGCACCATCAATCTGCCCGGGATCGTGGGGCTGAATCACGCGCTGCGCTTTATCGAATCCGAGGGTATGGACGCCATGAGAGAGAAGAAAGCGCGGCTGACCAATCTGTTTCTGCAGGAGATCGCCGAGGTGAAGGGCGTCCGCGTGGCGGGAGTTCCGTTTGGGCTGCCGGGCGGCTCCGGGGAGAATGGGCCGCAGCGTACGGCAGTGGTCTCTCTTGACTTTCAGACGCTGGACAACGCGGAGGCCAGCTTTGCGCTGGAACAGGAGTACGGGATCATGACGCGGTGCGGACTGCACTGCGCCCCGCTGGCTCACCGGACCCTGGGCACGTTTCCTCAGGGGACCGTGCGTTTCTCTTTCGGATATTTCAATACAGAGGATGAGATCAGAGAAGCGGCGGCGGCTGTGCGGAGCATATGCGGACGGTAAATATGCCCCCGTTCAAAACACAATAGATAAAGAAAGAGAGTTAAAATGATTTTATCAGACAAAACGATCCTGAAGATGCTGGAGGAGCGGACGCTTTCCATTTCGCCCCTTGAGAGAGAACAGATACAGCCGGCCAGCGTGGACATCCGCCTGGGCGATACGTTCAGCGTGGTGGACGATTCCACCGGCGGGGTCATCACCATGGGAAAAGAGATCCCTTACAGGACGATGAAGACGGAGCGTTATTTGCTGCTCCCTGGACAGTTCGTTCTCGCCACCACCATGGAATACATCTCTCTTCCGGACGATCTGACGGCTTTTGTAGAGGGCCGGAGTTCGCTTGGTCGCATGGGACTGTTCATTCAGAACGCCGGCTGGGTCGATCCCGGGTTTCAGGGAGAGATCACGTTGGAGCTGTTCAACGCCAACCGCTGCGCCATCGAGCTTGAGGCCGGCAGGAGAGTGGGGCAGCTGGTGTTTGCCCGAATGGACCAGCGGGCGCTGAATCCGTACAACGGAAAGTATCAGGGGCAGAAAGGCGCCACGGGATCGAAGGTCTTTCTGGATCAGGAGGCCGTTATTTCTTGAGTATTCTCTTTAAGTATGCGGCGTCCAGTAAATTCACGGTCTGGAATTCACCTTTATAAAATACGCCCCAGTTGTTGAAAACACAGGGCAGGTCCTTGGCTTTCTGAAGCGTATCTACCTGGATCAGAGATGCGGGAACGTCGTTTTCGTCACAGTACTGCCTGATCATCTCGATGTTCTGGCAGACGTAGGGGCACTGCATATCATAATAAACCGTCAGCTCCTGGTTTTCAATTTTTCCGGTTTTCGCATTTTCTGCGAACTTTGGCGCGGTTCCGTCAAAAGACAGAGCGAGCAGTTCATATCCATTGTCTGTTTCGTCGACCACCTCAAAGCCGTATTTCTTTGCGAAGGCCTGATCAGAAAGCCAGGATTTCTGTTTTTTCGCCCCGAGCATGCAGACGCCGGATCTCCCCTTTTGTCTTGCGTCGGCTAGACAATACTCCAGCAGCGATTTTCCATACCCTTTTCCTTTGTAACTGCCGGAAGTCCACAGGCAGTACAGATAAATATAGTTGTCGCCGATTATGGGGACCCATGCTGTTTCGAGAGGGGCGTATTCGATAAACACCACGGCCTTTGCGTTTAATTTCCGAAAGACGTGGCCTTCATCCAGCCGGTCCGAAAGCCACTGCCGCTTTGCTTCAACGCCCGGATGGGGCTTCTTGCTGCGGATGATACAACAAAGATGCTCATCCGCAAGATTTTCTTTTGTCACATTTATAAATTCAGTATTCATCTGCTCCCTTTCGATCCTTTTCTGAAAACTCATGCAGGCCTGAGGATAAACGGCCGCCCGTTACGCGCCGCCGTCCATTTTGCCGATGGAGGGATCCACCTGCCAGAAGTCGATCAGGGCCTGATACTCCCGGCGGGCTTTTTCTGCCTGACCGGCGGGGCCGTTTTCCGCGTCCGGCTGTCTGACGCAGCGCAGCATGATGTTTTTCGCCGTGTGCTCCAGGCTGGTAAATTCGATCATAGAGACGTCGTAACCGTGTTCTTCCAGCTTCAGCGCCCGCAGGGCGTCGGTGAGGATGGCGGAAAACCGTTCCTTTAGAATGCCCTGCCGCAGTATGGGTCCGTTCAGATCGTTTTGTATCTGATCGAACAGCTCGTGCTGGCAGCAGGGTACGGACAGAATGATGGAGGCGTTCCATCTGACGGCTTTGATCAGCGCGAAGTCCGTGGCTGTGTCGCAGGCGTGGAGCGTGACGACCATATCGGCGCAGGCGGTATCGTCGTACTCTGCGATGTCTCCCATCTCAAAGCGCAGTCCGTCATAGCCCAGGTCTCCGGCCACACGGCTGCAGAATTCGATCACGTCCTCTTTCAGATCAAGGCCAACGATGTTCACGTTTTTCCCCAGCAGGATCTTCAGATAATAATAGAGGGCAAAGGTCAGATAGGCCTTTCCGCAGCCGAAGTCGATGATCTTCAGCGGCCTGTCCGGCAGACTGTTTGGCAGACTGCCTATCACGTCTGATACGATCTCAAGGAAACGGTTGATCTGTCTGAATTTATTGTAGTGTTTGGGGATCACCTGTCCGTCTCTGGTCATCACGCCCAGACGGATGAGAAAGTCGCAGGGTCTTCCCTCGGGGATGAGATAGCGCTTTTCCTGATCGTGTGACAGAGCCCCCATGGTCTTTGTGGGCGGCTTTTTGATTATTTTCGGTTTTTCGGGTCTGGCGGCCAGCACCTGATAGTCTGCCTCGCGGCTGAAAATATTCGCCTGCTTAAACTCTTCGGACAGCAGGCGGAGACACAGATCAGCCGCGTCGGCGGCGGTCAGGTTTTCGTGGGTGGCTTTTTTTTCGTAATGATATTCCGCCTGATAGTGCAGGACGCCGCGCAGCGTCAGAGGGCGAAGCGTCACCTTGCGGCAGGGGGCGCTCTTTTTCCGCGGCGCTCCGAATACCAGCTGTATGAGAGTCTGACCGTCGATGAGCGATCTCAGAAGCTCTGCGAACTTGTCCATTCTGTTTTCCTCCGTGTGCGCCGCCTGTGGCGGGCCCGTTGTTCTGTATATTATCTGTATATCAGCGATCTTTGACGGCGGACGCGTTCAGGGCGTCCGCGATCATTTGCCGGATCTCCTCGCTGATGGTGCGCGTGTGTTCTTTTGCCATATCTTTTGTAACGATGGGCGGAAGGACGGTGATCCGCACGTGAGCAGGGCGAATGGAAAAACCGTGTTCTTCCATGGCCCGGTAGGAGCCGTCGATGGCCACAGGCACGATGGGGACCTGGGCTTTCAGAGCGCAGCGGAGAGCTCCCGGTTTGAATTCGCCCATCTGGGGACCTTTGCTCCGGGTGCCTTCGGGAAAGATGACCACGGACTGGCCCTGCTGAAGCAGAGCCTGAGCGTCGTTCAGGCATTTCAGCGACTGGCGCGGATCCTCTCTGTCCATAAAGGGACAGTCAAAAAAGGTCATCCAGCTGCGGATCCCTGGGAGCTTCGCCAGTTCCTTTTTCGCCACAACGCTTTTCAGGGGGCCCAGTTTGCAGAGGACGATGGGAATATCGAAGTTCCCCTGGTGGTTGCAGACGAAGAGAGCGGCGTCCTGGGGGATGTGCTCCGCGCCGTCCACCGTGACGGTGACGCCGGCGGCTTTCAGCAGCCGGGAGGCCCAATTTTGAACGACCCGCTCCACAAGGGGCCGCATTTCTTCTTTTTTGCCGTTTTTGATCTTGCTTTTTACGTACAGCATGAGCGGAAGCACGCTCACAAGATAGAGCCAAAAGTATAAAAACCAGATAATCGTTCGCATAGGTATGGATCCCTCTTTTCTTCCTTGATCATGTGCGCAGCGGGGAAAAGAGCGCCGGTCCGGCGCCCCGCGGCGCGGGTTTTGTCCAGAAAATATCATACCAAGGTTGTCCGGAAATTACAATGGAAAGAGAAAAAAAGATGGGATCCTTCCTGCTCACAGAGCAGAAGGATCCGGTCCGGCCAGCGGAATTCCCAGATATCCGAAGACAGCCTGCGCCATAGCGAGGGCGATGTCATCCGTGCTGTCTGAGATCCACTGGGAATCTTCGCGGTTATCGTGGTAGCCCAGTTCGATGAGGATAGCCGGGGCTTCTGCCCGGCGGAGCTCGGTCAGCGTGGTGTTGGGAATGACGGCCACCAGGTCCGGTTGGGGATAGATGGCCTTCAGGCGGTCGGAGAAGAATTTTGCCGCCCGGGCCCCTTCGTCGCTGTAAGCATAGTAATAGACGTCGGGACCTCGGAGAGCGCCGGGCAGAGTAGGCGGAGCCGCGTTGGAATGAAGGGCAAGATGGAGATCGCAGTCTGCTGCGTTGGACTGCGCAACGATCTCTTCCAGCGTGTCTCCAGGACTGTTTCGCGCGATGCGGACGCCGCCTGCCTGGAGGCGGGGGATCATGGCATCGGCGATCCGATTCATATAGTATTGTTCGTTTCCGCCGGTTATGTAGGGATTGAGCTCCTGTACGGATGGACTCAGATAAATACTTGACATAGCTGTTCTCCTTTGCGGGTTTACGGGCTCGGTTGCTGTCAGTGTATGCGGCGGGCGGAAAAATTGTTACTTTCGTGAGGCGTAGGGGTACGGGCAGGGCCACGGGCCGCCCGTCCCGCCGGCCTGCCGTTTGCCCGCCGGGCCGACCGCCGGTATTCTGTTGTAAGAGACGGATCGGTATGATAAAATAAGACGGATCACGGCGAAGGATAAGAAGAAGGGGAAGGGGAAGCGGAGATGGAATACGAGTGCCAGCGATATGAAGATCTGGAATTGAAGGAGGAAATGGTCCGGGACGGGGTGTTTCGGGAATGCACCTTCGTCAAGTGCCGGTTTTATGAGCTTCAGGTAAAAAACTGCACGTTTCGCGACTGTGTTTTTGAGGATTGTACGATACGCAGCTGCCGGTTTCAGTATACGGACGCTTCGGGAAACGGATTCCGCCGCTGCACGCTGGTGGGAATGGACTGGACGCAGGTGCTTCGTGAAAAGAGCGCCACGCTGCCGTTTCTTTATTTTGAGGAGTGCACTTTAAAATACAACAGCTTCTATCATTTGAAACTGCGGAGATTTGATTTCAGCGGCTGCGATCTGTCGGGAAGCTTTTTTGAAGGCTGCCGGATGGCGGAAAGCAAGTTCCGTGATACGGAGCTGAAGGATACGGCCTTTTCGGACAACGATCTTATGGGGGCTGACTTTCGCGACGCCAGGAATTACGCGCTGTCCGTGGAGAACAACCGGCTGAAGAAGGCCAGGTTTCTGTTTCCAGAGGCGGTAAATCTGCTCACCGCGTCCGGGATTATCGTGGAATGATCCTCTGTATTTCCTGTGAGACAGGCAAAAATATGGATAAAAAAATTGTCTTTTGGAATTTTATATGATATAATTTAAAGGTTATTTAGGACAATGACCGCGTGCGCATCCGGCGGACCCGGTTTGAAATAATCAAAGTGCAGGCAGAGCACCTGCAGCTTCCATTTTTTTACGCATGCGGATCCGGTCCGGAGGGCAGAGGGGCAGACAGCGAAAAATGGAGCGGGGGATCCGGCGGAGCCGGGGAACGACGGCCGGCCTCAGGGCTGACGGCGGCTCTGCAGTTTTGAAGGAAGCGAGCGATAACGAATGAGTAAAAATGAAAAACAGAAGATCATCAATATAGCGGTGATCGCCCACGTCGATGCAGGTAAATCCACATTGGTGGACGCCTTTTTGGCTCAGAGCGGCGTGTTTCGTGAAAACGAGGCCATGACCGACTGCGTTATGGACAGCAACGATCTGGAAAGGGAGAGGGGGATCACGATCTATTCGAAGAACTGTTCTGTTATGCACGGCGAATACAAGATCAACATCGTAGACACGCCGGGACACGCGGATTTTTCCTCCGAGGTAGAGCGGATCATCAAGACGGTGGACACGGTGATCCTGCTGGTGGACTCCAGCGAAGGTCCCATGCCCCAGACCCGTTTCGTGCTGCAGAAATCACTGGAGCAGGGGCTGAACCCCATTCTGCTCATCAATAAAATAGATAAGAAAGACGCCCGGATCAAAGAAGTAGTGGACGAGGTCTACGAGCTGTTCATGGAACTGGACGCCAACGACGCGCAGCTTGATTTTCCCATCCTTTACGGCATCGCCCGTCAGGGTATCGTAGTCAGGGACCCGTCTGACGTCACGGATCTGGAAGTGGGAGAGGGCGAGGCGAAAGTCAAGAAGAGCGCCGCGGGACAGAACGGTCTGAACATTATGCCGCTGTTCGATACGATCATCCAGCATGTGGAGGCCTATCCGGATCGCAGAGAGGAACCGCTGCAGTTCCAGATCTCCGCTCTGGGCTACGACGACTACATCGGAAGACTGGGCATCGGCCGCGTGGACCGGGGCACCATCCACACGGCGGAGCAGGTGGCGGTGACGAAGGAAGACGGTTCCGTGGTCATGCGCAAGATCAATCAGGTCTTCGTCTACAGAGGACTGAAACGGGCAGCTGTGGATGAGGCGGACTGCGGGGATATCGTGGTAGTCTCCGGAATTTCCGATATCACCATCGGGGAGACGATCTGCGACGCGCAGCATCCCGATCCGCTGCCCATGATCCATATCGAAGACCCCACGCTGTCCATGAATTTCATGGTCAACAAATCTCCCTTTGCAGGGCAGGTGGGCAAGTTCGTGACCTCGCGCCACATCAAGGAGCGCCTGGAAAAGGAGCTTGAAGTCAACGTGGGCCTGCTGGTAGAGCCGCTGGACACTACCGACGGATTCAAGGTGTCCGGAAGGGGCGAGCTGCATCTGTCCATCCTCATCGAGAATATGCGCCGGGAGGGTTACGAGCTGGCGGTCTCCAAGCCGGAGGTCATCATGCACCGGGATGAGAAGGGACACAAGGTAGAGCCTGTTGAAGAGGTAGTCATCGAGGTGCCCGACGAGTATTCCGGCACTGTGATCTCTGAGCTGAATCTGAGAAAGGGCATGATGAAATCCATGTCCGGCAGGGACGGCCGTTCCAGACTGGAATACATCGTCCCCACGCGGAGCCTTCTGGGCTACCGCAGCCAGTTTATCAACGAGACCCGGGGAGAGGGGACCATGGTCCGCCGGTTTGCCGGGTATGAGGAATACAAGGGAGAGATCCCCAAGCGCGCCAACGGCGTGATCATCGCCCAGGAAGAAGGGACCACCTCCGGTTACGCGCTGAACAATATCAGCGAGCGCGCCACCATGTTCGTGGATCCTGGCGTCAAGGTCTACGAGGGAATGATCGTAGGCATGAACAGCCGCAGCGAAGACATGGTGGTCAATCCCTGCAAAGCGAAAAAGGTATCCAACATGCGGGCCGCCGGCAGCGACGAATCGATCAAACTCTCTCCGCCCCGGGTATTCTCTCTGGAGGAAGCGCTGGAGTTTATCGCAGACGACGAGCTGGTGGAGGTAACGCCCGGCGACATCCGCCTGAGAAAGAAGCTGCTGAAGGAGCTGGACAGACGGCGTTCCGGCAGGTAATGGGACAGGGAGCAGAAGATCCTGCCCTTGCTAAACGGGAAGCAGATAATGGAGCGGAAGGAGAACGAAGGACAATGCTTAAAGGCAAGACAGTCGTGCTGGGCGTGACGGGAAGCATCGCAGCCTACAAGATAGCCGGGCTGGCCAGCAGTCTGGTGAAGCTGGAATGCGACGTTCACGTGATCATGACGGAGAACGCGGTGAATTTTATCAATCCCATCACCTTTGAGACGCTGACGGGAAATAAATGTATGGTCGATACATTTGACAGGAATTTCCAGTTTCACGTGGCCCATGTGTCGCTGGCCAAGAAAGCAGACGTCATGCTGATCGCGCCGGCCTCCGCCAACGTGATCGCAAAGCTGGCGTGGGGACTGGCGGACGATATGCTGACTACCACCGCGCTGGCCTGCACTTGCAGGAAGATCGTGGCGCCGGCCATGAATACCAATATGTTTCGCAACGCTGTGGTGCAGGACAATATGGAACGTCTGCGGCACTACGGTTTTCAGGTCATCGATCCGGCCAGCGGATATCTGGCCTGCGGAGACACAGGGGAGGGGAAGATGCCCTCGGAGGACGTGCTGCTCTCTTATATTGTAAAGGAGATAGCCTGCGAAAAAGATATGTGCGGCAGGAAGGTCCTGGTAACGGCCGGGGCGACCAGAGAGCCGCTGGATCCGGTGCGGTTCCTCTCCAACCACTCCACGGGGAAAATGGGCTACGAGCTGGCCCGAGCCGCCATGCTGCGGGGCGCTGAGGTGACCCTGGTCAGCGGCTGGTCCACCCTTCAGGCTCCGCCCTTTGTGAAGAAAGTGGAAGCCCTCAGCGCGGCGGAAATGTTTGCGGCGGTGCAGGCGGAGGCCGGGGAGCAGGATATCGTGATCAAAGCGGCGGCGGTAGCCGATTATACGCCCGCCTCGTGCAGCGGAGACAAGATAAAGAAAACAGAGGGCGATATGAGCATACCGCTGGTGAGGACGCGGGATATTTTGAGCTGGCTGGGCGAACACAAGAAGCCGGGACAGTTCCTCTGCGGGTTTTCCATGGAGACCAGGGACATGCTGGAAAACTCCAGAGCAAAGCTGGAAAAGAAAAAGGCGGATATGATCGCGGCCAACAATCTGAAGGTTTCCGGAGCCGGATTCGGAACGGACACCAACGTGGTGACGCTGATCACGAAGAACTGGGAGCGGGAACTGCCACTGATGAGCAAAGAGCAGACGGCTCACGCCATATTAGACGCCATTCTGGCGGAGACGGGCAAAGGCCGGCCCTGGAGGGGCGGCGCGTAATAAGGCCTGACTCCGGAGCAGGGAAGCGCAATAAAGCCTGACCGCGGAGCGGAGAGGCGAAACGGAGAACAGAAATGGATAGTCAAGAAGCGAAGAAAATAGTGTGCGGCGGCGGGAAGGAGCTTCTGCGCCTGGGCCTGGTGGCCGGGACATGGGGCAATGTGAGCTGCCGGGCCGGCGGCAGCGCGATGGTGATCACGCCCAGCGGCATCCCTTACGACAAGCTGGAGCCGGATGATATGTCCACAGTGTCCATTGAGGATCTCACTTTTGAGGGACGCAGACCTTCATCGGAAAGTCCCATGCATGCGGCGATCTACCGGACGCGACCGGAGGTAAACGCCGTGATCCATTTTCACTCGCTCTACGCCTGTACGGCGTCGGTGCTGGGAGAGGACGTTCCTCCCTATCTGGAAGACATGGCGCAGATCATCGGACCCAGCATCCGCATCAGCAGACATGCGCTGACGGGCAGCCCTCTGCTGACAGAAAACGTTCTTGACGCACTCGCGGGACGGTTCGGCGCGCTGCTGGAAAACCACGGCGCAGTCTGTGCGGGCAGGGACATGGAGGAAGCCTTTGCGGCTGCCCTCATACTGGAAAAGGCCTGCCAGACCCATCTGCTGGTAAAGACCGCCGGAGGCGGCAGAGCGCTCACGGTGGAGGAAGCGGAGAAGTACAGGGATTTTTATCTGAATTCGTATCAGAAGCGTTAGAAAGCCGGAACATGGACGGAGGTCCCCCGCATATTTGCAGTGGGTCCTCCGTTTTTTAACATAGGAAATATCGTCCGCTGATATTTCCGTATGTTTCAAAAAAGTTCACCTTGTGAAAATGAGCCCGCAGGGCGAATATGTTTCCGAAGGAAACTTTTTTATGCAGGAAATAACGCGAAGCGCGTTCCAGATGAAACGGATCTATCGGCACGCGCTCTGGGGCTCGATGGCCGCGGGCTTCTTTCCGCCCTGCGTCTCTGCCAGATAGATGCCTATGCAGACCAGCAGAAGGGAGATCAGCGTGGTGACGCTGAGGAAGGATTCTCCAAGGAAGATCCCCGATAAGATAACGCCGAATACAGGGGTCAGGAAGTTGAAGAGAGCCACCTTCCCGATGGGATTGTATTTGAGCAGCACGGTCCAGAGAGTAAAAGCCACGGCTGAGAGCAGCGCCAGGTAAAACAGTACGGCCAGGGCGGCCGGATCTGCGGCGCTGAACCGGCCGCCGAACAGGAGTCCGGGAAGGATCAGAAGGACGCCTCCGATCAGCAGCTGGTAACCGGTGACGGTGATGGAATCGCCCCGCTCTGTGGCCGTCTTGCTGATGATGGAGCTGCATCCAAAGGCAACGGCGGCAAGGAGCATGAAACCCTCGCCGTTGAGAGCGAAGCCGCCGCCCAGGCCGCCGCTTCCCTGCAGGTTGACGAGAATGATCCCCGTAAATCCCGCCAGACAGCCCAGGACCTTACGCAGATTCAGGCGGTCGCTGCGATAGAAAAAATGGGCGGTGAGAACGGCGAAAAACGCTCCGGAGCTGGCGATGATCGAACCCTTTACACCGCTGGTATGGCTGAGCCCAACGTAAAAGAATACATACTGGACCGCTGTCTGGACCAGTCCCAGCAGGGCGATCGGCCCCAGGTTCGCCCGGGAGGGGAACAACATCTTGCGCTGGGTAAACAGACCGTACAGAATCGTCATGAGACCGGCCAGGGCAAAGCGCAGGCCCGCGAACAGCAGCTGAGCGGCCGTGTCGCCCGGGGAAATAGAAAACATCTGATAGCCGATCTTGATGGCGGGAAACGCGCTGCCCCACAGCATGGTGGCGATGACGGCCAGCAGCAGGATCCCAGCGGTGCGCGAGGCAAAGGGACGGTCGGATCCGACGGCCGTTCCCGTATTCATCTGTGCCGATGTGGCTTCTTCATTGGTTGGATTCAAGCGAAGTACCTCCGTTAGTTTCTGATTAATATAAGATGTGATTTTTCTACCCTGTTTAAAGCGCGGCGAATCACAGGACGTTATAGTCAGATTTTTTTTTCTTTTTTGCATCTCACCGCAGTTCGGTTCCCGTTTTGCAGAATCCCCGGAACAGATGGCCGGACATGTAAACTGATCATGAAAGTCAATAATTATTTATCGTTTTTCGATAAATAATTATTGACTTTCATTTGAACTGGTAGTATTATCATGTTGCGGGGAAGTCATGACCTCCGCGCGCATTCCCGGACCGACAGCGGAAGGAAGATCCGGCCTGACTGGTCTCTCGGGGCTGCGCCGCAAATAGAATTCTATACTGCAAGGAGAAATGTACTTATGTGGAATGCGAAAAAATCGGTAACGCTGTCGCTGGTCTGCAACCGTCTGGTGATCGCCGCGGTGATCGCAGTGGCTGTGGGTACTCCCTGGCTGGTGAACGGATATGTGTATTATCTGGAAAAACGCCAGTCTGTGGCCCAGCCGCTGATGGTAACGCTTATCGCCTCCTGCGCGGTAGCGCTGGTGGCGCTGCTGTGTCTGGACCGTCTGCTGGTCAACATCAGAGAGAGCCAGGTTTTCATACCTGAAAACGTTGCTCTGCTGCGGAGGATATCCTGGTGCTGCTTCGGCGTCGCCGTCATCCTTCTCGTATCGTATTATTATCTCTTCTTCCTCATAGCCGGCATCGCGGCGGCCTTCATCGGCCTGATCCTGCGGGTAGTCAAAAATGTTATAGAGGAAGCGATCATTTTGAAAAACGAAAATGATCTGACGATATAGGGGGGGATGACAGTGGGAAAGATCGTGGTCAATCTCGATGTAGTTATGGCGAAGCGGAAAATTGCCGCGGGCGATCTGGCGGAGCGAGTGGGAATAACGCCGGCAAATCTGTCGATCTTGAAAAACAACAAGGCGAAAGCCATTCGTTTTTCCACATTGGAGGAGATCTGCCGTGCGCTGCAATGCCAGCCGGGAGATATTCTGGAGTATCGGGATGAGTGAGGACGGACGTGCGCGCCGGTAAAGAAAGATCGGAGGAATGGGGATATGGATACGGAGATGACAGGGGGAATGAACGGAAATGTGAGCCTGCCGCTGACGGAACACCGGAGGACAGAGGGACAGGGGCTGATGGCGTGGGGCATGCTGCTCATCGGTTTTCTCTATATGGACTGGGTCTTCGTCAGCGCCGCCGGGCTGGGAACTGCGCTTTTCGCGGTGGTTTTCTGCGGAGCTGCGCTGTGCTACATGGGAAAGAACGGATATGGCCAGACTGGGACCAGCCTGTTTTATCTGGCTGTTGTGCTGCTGTCGGCTGCGAATTTCGCAGTTTTCGATAACTTTGTGCTGGGAGCCTTCAACATGATATTTCTGCACTGCATGACCGCTTATTGGGTGTGCGTGACTACGGGCCGGCGGATCGGCGGCGATCTGTCTTTTTATGCGGCTGGCGACTTTTTCAGTCAGATGGTTTTGGTCCCCTTCGGAAATTTTGGCCGCCATTTCGTATCTCTCTTCGAGAGCATGCGCAGAAAAAAGACTCTCAGCGCCGAACAGAAGGCTGCCAACAGAGGCAGAAAGAAGAATATTCTGTTCGCGGCGGCTGGGCTGGTCGTCATACTTCCCGTCCTGATATTGGTCACGGAGCTGCTGGCCGACGCGGACGCAGCCTTTGAGGAACTCATAAGCCGCATCCATTTTACCTTTGAATGGTCTCTTCCTGAAAACATGTTTCGATATGTGGCGGAATTCATCTTCGGAATTCCGGTGGCCTGCTATCTGTTCGGGCTGGTGTACGGCGATGTGACGGGCAGGGGAACGGACGCAATCACGAAGGATTCGATGGACAGAGCGGCCCGGGCAGTGCGGTTCATGCCAAAAGCGATGACGTTGACGGCCATGGGGGCGCTGACGCTGATCTATGCGGCGTTTTTTGCCACACAGGCGGCGTACCTGTTTTCCGCCTTCCGAAACAGTCTGCCTGTGACCATGACCTATGCGGAATACGCCCGGCGGGGATTTTTTCAGCTCTGTACGGTGGCGGGGATCAATCTGACGGTGATCGCGGCTGCAGCTCTGTTCTCGGAGTCCACAGAAAAAAGCGGGGGCGGACCGACGCCGAAAGGGTCGGCGCGGGAGACAATGCAGGCCCCGATCCCACCGGGACCAGGGCAGGATGAAAACCCTGGGAGCGCAGTGGAGCTGATCGAAAAACCGAAAAAGGGAGAGACAGAGAGCGGAGGAGAACTTCCTGCAGCGCTTCGGGCCGTGACAGCAGCGCTCTGCGTGCTGACCATGCTGCTGATCGCCACCGCGGTGAGCAAGATGGGCATGTATATTCATTACTACGGTCTGACACAGCTGCGCCTGTACACCACGGCGTTCATGGCGCTGATGTTCCTCTGCTTCGTGATCATTCTGGCCCGGCAGGCGAGAGTCTTCAACTGCGGAAAGTGGCTGGCCCTGACTTGTATGATCGGTTTTCTGGCTATGACCTACAGCAATGCGGACGGTCTGATCGCCTCCTATAACATCGGACGTTATCAGGAGGGAACGCTCTCTGATCTGGATGTGCCGGCTCTCAGCGGGCTGTCCGACGCTGCGGCCGCGCCCATGTACGAATTATATGAGAAGACGGAAGACCCCGGGCTGAAGCAGGAGCTCTACACGGCGCTGATCCAGAGGGGACGGGGAGACTTCTTACAGCCGGCGTACAGCCGGACAGATCTTCGCAGTTGGAATTACCAGAAAGCCCAGGCGGCGCGGATCGCAGAAAAGCTCACGGGGGGAGCGGGCGAGAGGACCGGCGGAGACGAGCTCTTTCGGGCGGCAGACCTGATGGGGTTTGACGTGTGGAGCGGCCAGGTGATCAGAGGTATGGACACGCACGGCGGGTTTCACGGAGACGGAAGGACCTATATCGAGATGGATTATTCCGCTGCGGACACAGAGTTGGGAGCGGTGCTGGCCGCAGACCCGGATTGGAAGCCGCTGCCGCTGACGGACGCTCTGCAGAGAGCCGTCTACGGCCAGCAGCCCGATGAAACGACGTATTACGCATCGCTGGTGGAATCACCGGAGGAAGGCATACCGGCCATTCCTCCGGTGACGCGGGGGTATTACCGGTTTGTGGACCGCAGCAGCCAGAGCCTGGATCCCCGGGACGATTCCCAGCTCTTTGAACGAAATTCCTACAATTTTACGCTGGCGATCTACGATGAGGAAACAAAGATCCTGTATTATTTTGAATTAGATACGTAGGTGTGCGGACCAGACGAGAGAGATCTTTGCAGCGCGGCCTACGGAGGACCGGGAGCAGGGAAAAAATAACCGCAGAAATAGTATTCAGAAAGAAAAGGACAGCTTTTGGGCGCCGGTATCGGCGCGTGAGAGCTGTCCTTTTGTTGTGCGCCCTCAGCCCTGGTCCATGTACGGCCGGGGCAAAATGACTTCAGCCAAATGGCCGTTGCGGCTTCGATATCCCTCCGGGCGGTAACGAAAATATGAAATAAAAAAATATTACATTTTTCAATATAATAAGTTGAAATATTGTTTCTTATGTGATATATTTATTACAAAATAATTGTCTGAATAATGAATTAATATTACATAAGGGGAAGGAGCGCGCTATGAATGATTTTATGTCTCATATGATACGAAGTGAGCTGGAAGATGTGGTGGGCAGGGAACACGTCTCAGTTTCGGAAAGCGACCGGCTCACCCACAGCGTGGACTATTTCTGGCTTTCAAGGCTCTGGGAGGACAGGAGCAGGACGATGCCGCTGGCGGATATTGTGGTGTACCCGGGCAGTGCGGATGAAGTGTCGAGGATACTGGTCATCGCCAATTATTATAAGATACCCGTATTCCCCTGGGGCGGCGGCGCGGGTTCGCAGGGCGGGGCGCTGCCGGTAAAGGGCGGCATCCTTCTGGACATGAAACGGATGGACAGAGTGATCAATTTTGACGAGAGATCCATGTGCGTGACAGCAGAGGCGGGGATCAATTATATGCAGCTGGAGTGGTATGTAAATGAGAAGGGATATTCGCTGATGCATTACCCCAGTTCTCTCACCTGCAGCACGCTGGGCGGATTTCTCGCCCACAACGGCATAGGAGTACTGTCCACAAAATACGGAAAGATCGACGATCAGTGTCTGAATCTGGAGATGGCGGTCCCCAGCGGCAGGATACTGCGGTCCGCTCCGGTACCGAAACACTCCTCCGGTCCGGGAATTTTACATATGTTTATCGGTTCCGAAGGCACGCTGGGCGTGATCACGCAGGCTACGATGAAGATCTTTAAGCGGCCTGAGACCCGAAGATTCAGAGCATTCCTGTTTCCTGACGTACCGGCGGGACTGGCCTTCGGCAGAGATCTGCTGCAGGAATTCCGTCCCTCGATCATGCGTCTGTACAACGAGGAAGAGACGAGATCGATCATCAAAAGCATTCTGGGGGTGGAGAAGGACGGAGCTTTCATGAATATTGCCGTAGAAGGAAATGCGGAGATCGTGGAGATCGAAGAGAAGATCGCCCTGCGCATGTGTGCGGAGCGCGGCGGAATGGATCTGGGGTCGGATTACGGAGAGAAATGGTGGGACAGCAGAGTGACCTTCTTCTATCCCGATCACGCACTGGACCTGCCGAAGATGTTCGGTACTCTTGACACGGTGGCTACATACTCGAATATAGAAAAAATTTACTGGGCCTTAAAAGAAACCATTGAGAGTTTCAGCGGCGTTCGTTTTATCGCTCACTTCTCTCACTGGTACGAATGGGGGGTGATGATCTATGACAGATTTATCATCGAAGATCCTCCGCAGGATCCGGAGGAAGCCATGCGTCTGCACAATGAGATCTGGAACGCCGGTATCCGGGCCGTATTGGAAAACGGGGGAGTGGTGAACGATCACCACGGCGTGGGTCTGAAGCTCGGCAGGCTGATGAAGGAGCAGTACGGTGAGAGCATGATCGCGTTCGAAGCGCTGAAAAAGGAACTGGACCCCAACGGCATTATGAATCCGTTCAAGCTGGGCTTATAAGACATTGCGAGGAAAGGAGGGAAAGAAAATGTTATCTGGAAAGGCAATGGATACCATCAGGGCCTGCCGATTTTGCTGGATGTGCAGGCATCTCTGTCCGGTGGGGCTGGTCACAGGGAGGGAGGCGAATACGCCCAGGGCAAAAGCGCTGCTGCTGGATATGGAACAAAAAGGAAGGGAACTGATGGGGGAATACGCGGAGGATATGTTTCAGTGCTGCCTGTGCGGCGCATGCGCGGCTTCCTGTGAGACAGGCTATGAACCGCCTGTTTTTATCAGGGAGGCGAGAAGAAATATCGCTTCCGGCGGACTGGCCCCCAGGGAAGTCTCCGATGTGATCGACGATCATTTAAAAGCAGGAGATGCACCCAGTGCAGAGGCAGTCCGGGAGGTGAGAAGCGCCGGGGCCGCGGGTTCTGCGGACACGCTGTTCTTTAGGGGAGCCCGGCTGTCTGAGAAAAACAGGGAGATGGCGGATGCTTTCGGAGAGATACTGGAAAAAGCAGGGGTCTCCTATCTGATGTTCGAGGAAGAGCCCGCCGACGGAAACGAGCTGTTTGATCTGATCGGCGAGACTGCGGAAGTGAAGCGTACTGCCGTGAGATGTGCAGAGGCGATCAACGGCAGCGGGGCAGAGCGGGTCGTGGTGCTGAATCCTTCCTCCGCCCGCATGTTCAGGCAGGAGTATCCTGCCTGGGGATTGGAGCTCTCTGCGGAGGTGGTGACGGCCACGGTTTTTGCGGCGGAGCTCCTGAAGTCGGGGAAAGTAAAGGCTGAAAGAGCGGATAAGGAAGGCCCCGTGACCTTCCACGATCCCTGCCGTCTTGCCAGAGATCTGGATGAAACGGAAGCGGCCAGGGACATCATTGCGGCCATGGGCTGCGAGCTGAGGGAAATGATACAGAGCAGGAAGATCACCAAGTGCTGCGGCGGTACGGTGCTGGCGTCCCATTCGCCCCGGCTGGCGGAGCAGACTGCCTCAGGGAGACGGGCCGACGCGGACCGCATCGGCGCCGGATCGATCCTGACGGCGTGTCCGGGCTGTCTGTCCGTGCTTCGGGGAGGCAGCGGGACGGCGGAGGTAAAGGACATTTTCGTATTGTTGAACGAGAGGATTCGGTGCAGTGAATGAACAAAGCCCGGACAGAACGCGGGCGTATGCTGCGCTCGGCTGAGGTCCGGCAGACGGGAGGAATTCTATGAAAAAGTTTTTGCGTACGGCAGTATGTCTTACGATGGCGGCGCTGGTGTCTATGACAGCGGGCTGTGGATCCAGAGGCTCAGCGGGCGGCGGCCAGGACGCAGGGGATGGCGCGGAAACCATCGAACTGAAACTGGCGCATATCTATTCCACTAACAGCAACGAAGATCAGTATTTCCAGGAATTCAAAAAACGAGTAGAGGAGGAGACGGAAGGCGGGGTGACGATCACGATCTTCCCCAACAGCCAGCTGGGCTCCGAGGCGGAGACCATGCAGCAGGTGGTACTGGGCACCACCGACATGGCCTTCGGCGAAGGTTCATCCTGGGCGAACGCCATCAATAAACCGGAATTGGGTGTTTTCGGACTGCCGTTCCTGTGCTCCGATCTTGACGGTCAGGCGGCGATCATGAGAGAGCTGGTGCTGCAGGAGGGGACCGATATGATGGTGCCCAGCGGCGTCCGTCCCATTTTTTCCTTCTCCGGATCGATCCGAAACGCGATCATGAAGACGAAGCCCATCTATACGCTGGAAGACTGCAAGGGCGTAAAGATCCGCGTGCCGGAGGTATCGCTGTTCGTAGACACCTGGAAGAACCTGGGCGCAAACCCCACCACGACTCCTTGGGGCGATGTCTATACGGCCATCTCTCAGGGCGTAGTCGAAGGAGCGGAAGTAGATGCATGCACGATCGTGGATTCCAATCTTCAGGAAATCACCAAATACTACTCGCTGACCGGGCATATCAGTTCTATCAATATCGTCGCCGTCAACGAAGAGAAATGGCAGACGATCCCGGAAGAGTACCGGACGATCATACTGAAGGTGGGCGCGGAAGTGCAGGAAGAGCAGGTGAAGGCCAGAAAGACCGCCGACGATGAGGCCGTAGACGTAATGGAGGCGGCCGGCGTGGAGGTAAACAAACTGGAGGACGGCGAATACGAAAAAATGGTAGCGTCCCAGCAGCCCATTTACGATCAGTATGCGGAGGACTACGGCCTGGGAGATCTGATCGATAAATTGAAGGAGGCGGGCAGCGGTAAATAATGTGGAATGCGGGATGCCGGCTGTTTTCCGGCGTCCCGCGCCGCATCCCTCTGAAGGAGGTGTTTTCCTGTATGATGTTATTGAAGAGGCTGGACAAGGCCCTGACGGACATCCAGACGTATGTATGCGCCATTCTGTTCGCGCTGATCATCGCCATCGGGGGCCTGAATGTCTTCTGCCGCTATGTCCTGAACGACTCCCTGACCTGGGCGGAAGAAGCGATGAGGTTTATCTGTATCTGGATGGTCTTTATCGGATCATCCCTGACGATCCGGGTGGATGGGCACGTATCCATCGATCTTTTGCAGAGCATATTGAAGAACAGAACGATCAAGTTCGTGCTTTATGTGATCACCAGGCTGGTGGCCGCGTCGTTTCTGGTGCTGCTGCTGCCCGCATCCATTGAGCTGGTGATGAAAATGGGAAGCTCCTATTCTTCTGCGGTGGGGATCTCCTATTCCATTGTCTATCTGTCCTTTCCGGTGGGGGCGGTATCCATGCTGCTGTCCTTCGCCAGCGCCATCCCTTACCATGCATGGAGGATCAAAGAAGGAGGTGAGGCAAAATGATCGCGATCGTTGTGATATCGCTGATCGTGATGATCATTCTGGGTGTTCCTATCTGCTTCGCCATCGGCCTTTCCGGCTTTCTGGCCATTTATTTCGGAACGGATCTGGATCTGTTCATCATCGTGCAGAGGCTCATCAGCGGTGTGAACTCCTTTTCGCTTATGGCCGTGCCGCTTTTCATTCTGGGCGGCGCGATCATGGACAAAGCGGGCATCTCCAAGCGGATCGTAGGATTTGCATCCTCTCTGTTCTCCTGGCTGCGCGGCGGACTCAGCATCGTCTGCGTGGCCGCCAACATGATCTTTGCCGGGATCTCGGGATCGGGCGCGGCGGCGGTCAGCGCCATCGGCGGTCTGACGGCGCCGGCGATGAAGGAGAAGGGATATAGACCTGGGTTTGTGGCCGCGCTCATCAGCGGGGCCGGATCCCTGGGGCCTGTCATTCCTCCCAGCGTCGATATGATCGTCTTCGCTTCTATCACAGGCCTGTCCGTGGGAAGGATGTTCATGGGCGGCATACTGCCCGGCATGCTCATCGGGTTGTGTCTCATGGTATTTTGCCATGTCTACGCAAGGGTAAACGGAATCGATTACGGAGGGAAATTCGATCTGGGAACGGTGTGGAGATCCTTTAAGGATTCTATCTGGGGACTGATCATGCCGTTTATTGTGATCGGCGGCGTCATTTTCGGCATCTTTACCGCCACGGAGGCCGGCGTCATCGCCTGCATTTACGGCCTGATCGTCGGTGCATTCGTGTATAAAGAGCTGAAGTGGAAGGATATCATCCCTCTGTTCAAAAAAGCCACGGAAAATACCTGTCAGGTCATGATGATCATCGGCGCTTCCACCATCTACGGCTACATCTTTTCTCTGGCCAACGTAGGGGATACGATCTGCAGTTTCATCCTCTCACTGACGGACAGCACCACCATGATCATGCTGTTGACCGCAGGCTTTATGATCTTTGTAGGCTGCTTTATGGAGAGCCTGGCGGCCATGCCGATCATTCTTCCCATCGTCTATCCGCTGCTGGAAAGTATGGGGGCCAATATGACGCAGTTTGGCGTTATGTTCTGCCTGTGTACCGTGCTGGGCGGTCTGACGCCGCCTGTGGGGATTTATCTGTTTCTGTCCATGACCATCGCAAAGGCGAAGATCCAGGAGATCATACCGTATCTGCTGGTGGTAGTGGGAATCATTGTAGCGGTGATCCTGACAGCGGCTTTCGTTCCAGGGCTCACGTCATTTTTGCCGAACCTGCTGATCCGCTGATCTATGGCGGCAGCACAAAATATGTTGGGAGGTAGATCGCATGGGAATTCAAAAAGAGATGTATCTGGAAGCGCAGAAATATATGGTGGGGGGAGGTTCTGCGGGAGGGCGTTTCAACGCTACGCTGGGCCAGCCCCTTTACATGGACCGCTGCGAGGGCGCTTACCTCTACGACGCGGAAGGAAAGCGCTATATCGACTATCATTCTTCCGCTGGTCCGGCGCTGTTCGGCTATAAGAATCTCAGGCTGAAAAAGGCGGCCCTGGAGGCCATAGAACGGGGATTTTTCTGGGGATACGATACACAGGAGACCATTGAACTGGCAAGACAGCTGTGCAGGATCATCCCCTGCGCGGAGCGGGTGCGTCTGGTAAATACGGGAAGCGAGGCCACCCTGTCTGCGCTGCGCCTGGCCAGGGCCTACACGGGAAAAGAGATCGTGATCCGGTTCGAAGGCCATTTTCACGGAATGCACGAGCTGCTCTGGTACAACCACAATGGAGAAGGCGACATGGACAGCGTGGGAGAGATCCGCAACGTGCCCGACGGGGCGGGGATCCCCGCGTGCTTCGGAGATGTGGTAAAGAACGTGGAGTTCAATGACTTCGAAGCGCTGGAACGGGTGGTGGAACGCTGCAGGGGAAAGGCGGCGGCTGTCATCATGGAGCCGATCTCTTATAACTGCGGCTGCTATCCGGCAAAGAAAGAATACCTGGAAAAAGTCCGCAGTCTCTGCAGCGCCGAGGGAATCGTATTGATCTTCGACGAAGTGATCAGCGGCTACCGTATGCGGCCGGGCAGCGCTCAGGCTTACTACGGCGTGACGCCGGATCTGACTACGCTGGCAAAGGCCATAGGCGGCGGTTTTCCCATCGCGGCGGTGGCGGGAAAAAAAGAGATCATGGAAATGGGCGGCCCCACAGGGCCGGCGGGAGTGAGCGGCACCTATTCCGGAGCGCTCATGTCTGTGATGGCGGCCCTGGAATGCGCAAAGATGGTCCAGGAGCCGGATTTTTACGACCGTCTGGAATCGATCGGCAACGCCCTTTACAGCGGGATCGACAGTCTGATGAAGAAACACGGCATCAAGGGTCATGTGAGAGGCGTGGGAGCGCGGTTCGGTCTCTACTTCGGTGTGGAGGACCCGGAGGATGACTTTAACTGGAGGACCGTAAAGAAAAAATTTGACGCGGACCTGAACGGCCGTTTTCTGACAGGAGCCCTGGAGGAAGGGATCTATTTCCACAATTACGGGACCAGTCCCGTACCGGCTCACAACGGATTCGGCATCGCCCACAGCGCCGAGGATATCGATTTTACACTGGACAGAATCGACAAGATCTTCAAGAGGATCAGGTAAAACGCCGGACTGCAGTGCCCGGAGAAGAAGGAGGTATCTTTATGAACGGCAGAGGCTTTGAAATGGAGGCCAGAAATGTAAAGCACATTGAGACGGCAAACAGGCGGATCTGTACGCCTATACCCGTCCCCGGATCTTTTCCGCTGCTGGAGGAAATGCAGAAATACGAACCCAGGGCCATGGCGGGACAGCCGCTGATCGTGTGGGACCACACGGAGGACGGCTATAAGATCTGCGACCCGTACGGCAATCGGTTTATTGATTTTTCATCCGCTGTCATGATCACCAATTCCGGCCACGGAAATCAGGAACTGATCGACGCGATCCGGCGGATGACGGACAAACCGCTGCTTGCGTCCTACGCCTTTCCCACTGCAGAGCGGGTGGAAGCGGCGAAAGAGCTGGTAGGCGTCTGTCCTATCCCTGAGGCAAAGGTCTTTATGCTCAGCGCCGGAACGGAGGCGGTGGAATGCGCCTTCAAACTGGCCAGAACTTACGGAAAGCAGAAGGGCGGGCCGGAGAAGAAGGTCATCGTCTCCTATGAGAGCGCATTCCACGGCAGAACGCTTGCTTCTCAGCTGGTAGGCGGAATGGACAGTCTGAAGGACTGGATCGGCAACCTGGACAGGGATGTGTTTCAGGCCCCCTGGCCCAATGGATATGAGCATCACTGGGCCGATGAGAGCAGCCCTGATTTCGACGAAGATAAGATGTTTTCCACGCTGCTTGAGACCATCGACGCCCACGGAGTCAAATATGAAAACATCGCAGGGATCGTCATAGAAGCGTACAACGGCATACAGTGCTACCCCATTCCCAAAAGTTACGCCAGGAAACTTCGGCAATTCTGCGACCAGTATGATATTCTGCTGATCATGGACGAGATCCAGACCGGTTTCTGCCGTACGGGGAAATGGTTCGCATTTCAGCACTACGGCATTCTTCCCGACATCATCACCGCGGCAAAAGGCCTGAGCGGGGCTCTGCCCATGTCCTGCGTGTTTGCCCGCAGGGAGATCATGGACATGTACGCACCTAATACCATGACATCCACCCATTCCGGCAGCCCGGTGGCGGCCGCCGCTGCTGCCGCAAACATCCGCTATATGAAGGAACAAAGACTGGACGAGGCCGCAGCAGAGAAGGGCAGGATCATAGAACGGCATCTGAAGGCGTTGAAGGAACAGGTACCGGACAGGATCAGCTACGTGGGCGGCCTGGGACTGGCCTGGGCCTGCACCTTTGCAGATCCGAAGACGAAAAAAGGGCAGCCTGAATTTGCGCTGGAGGTCACAAAAAAATGTGTGGAGAAGGGGCTCATGTTCTACGCAGCTGTAGGCGCCGGCATCACCATGAAGCTGACTCCGCCGCTGACCATTCCCGAGGATGCGCTGGAGGAAGGAATGGAGGCTTACGCGGAAGCGGTGTTGGAGGCAGACGCGGAAATGCCTCCCTACGAAGACTGAAGCAGACGGACCGAGAGGGGGAAAACTCATGAAATACCTGATCGGAGCTGACTTTGGCGGAGGATCCGCCAAGGCCACCCTGCTCACGCAGGAGGGGCAGATCGCAGCTGTCGCGGCGAGAGAATATCCGACATATTACCCGCAGAATGGATGGGCAGAGCAGGATCCGGAGGATTCCTACCAGGCGTTTGTACAAAACGTCAGGGCTGTCATGAAAAAGGGCATGGCAGCCCCGGAGGATATTGTCTGCATCTGTCTTGACGCAGCCACGCACACGGCGGTGTTATTAGATGAAGAGGACAGGGTGATCCGGCCGTCGATCTACTGGACGGACACCAGAAGCCGCAGAGAAGCGGCCTTTCTCAGAGAATGCCGGGAGGAAAAGATCTATGCGCTTTCTCACAATGTGCCCAACGAGATGTGGACCCTTCCCCAGCTCATGTGGCTGAGGGAGAACGAGCAGGAGAATTTCAGAAAAATACACAGGATCATGTTCGTCAAGGATTACGTGAGATACCGGCTGACGGGAGACTTTGTCACAGACCGCGTAGAGGCCATGGGTTCCATGCTGATGGACGTGCCGAACCGGTGCTGGTCAGAAGAGCTGTGTGCGCTGGCAGGCGTGCGCAGAGGAATGCTTCCGCAGATCGTAGAACCTCTGGAGATCCTCAGTCCCATCGGGGAAAAAGCCTGTCAGGAGACAGGTCTTTGGCCGGGCACCAAGGTCATTGCAGGATCCACAGATACGGTGATGGAGATCTACGCCAACGGTGCAGTCCACACCGGACAGATGACTGTCAAGCTGGCCACGGCAGGCAGGATCTGCCCGGTCACGGACCGCGCGCTGGACAACCGGCGGCTGGTGAATTATCAGCATATCATTCCCGGGCTGTGGTATCCCGGTACAGGGACCAAATCCTGCGCATCGTCATATCGCTGGTATCGGGACGTTTTCGAAAAAGCGGAGGAAGGCGCCTTTGAACGGATGAACCGGGCGGCTGCGGAAATACCGCCGCTGAGCGGCGGCCTGTACTTCCACCCCTATCTGCAGGGTGAACTGACTCCCTATTTTGACGCAAGCCTGCGGGGCAGTTTCACCGGGATCCGATCCTTTCACACCAGGGGGCATTTTACGAGAGCCCTACTGGAAGGGGTCGCCTATTCCCTGAAAGACTGCTATCAGGTCATTGAGCGCGAAGGTCTGGATATCAGTCAGGCAGTCATCATCGGCGGCGGCGCAAAAAGCGCTCTCTGGCGGCAGATCGTCAGCGATGTGCTTGGGATCGAAATGATCAAGACAAAAAACAACGATTCATCCCTGGGTTCCGCCATGCTGGCCGGTGTGGCGTCGGGCATTTTCGGCTCCTACGAAGAGAGCGTTGAAAAATGCGTGGAGACAGAGACAGTGGTCAGGCCGGACCCGCAAAATTTCAAACGTTATCAGCGGGGTTTTGAAATATACAAGAGGATCCACGACGCGTTGGCGGAGATCTACACGGATATGGAGCGGGAAGGATGATGGGAGAAAGGAAAAAGGGCGTGAAGCCGGAAAAGAAGGAAAGGAGGAGCTGCGCGCCGCCGATCCGAACGGCGGTCTGCATGAAGCAGGTGCCGGAGAACGCGGAAAAAAGTGTGACCGGGGACGGAAAGATCCGCAGGGACGGACGCTTTTCCGTCATCAACCCCTCTGATGTTTTTGCGCTGGAAGCAGGGCTTACGATAAAGGAGAAGCGGGGCGGCGCAGTGGATGTATTTACCATGGGGACAGAGGCGGCCAAAGCCCTGCTGGATGAAGCCGGAGCGCTGGGTGCCGACGGACTGTTTCTGCTGTCCGACCCGGATTTCGCCGGAGCGGACACCTACGCCACGGCGCACGTGCTCGCCGCCGCACTGAGAATGAGCGGGCCGTATGATCTGATCCTCTGTGGAAGACGGACTCAGGACGGGGAGACAGGACAAGTCCCGGCGGAGATGGCGGTCATGATGGGATTGCCTGCGGTGACGAATGTGGTAGCTATAGAAGATGCGGGTGAGGGGAGACTGCGCTTCCGCCGGATGCTGGAATACTGCGAAGAGACGGTGGAGGCAGCGCTGCCGGCAGTGGTCGGCGTGATGGAGGGAATGGAGGGGATCGGCCATCCCAGGTTCCCTTCGTTACAGAGCATGCAGCACGCGGGGGGACGCAGTGTGGTCTGTCTTGGCAGGGCAGATCTGGATCTGCCGCGGGAGCAGGTGGGGAGCAGCGGATCTTTCACCGAGGTACGGCGGATCTTTTTCCCGGACTGGAAAAGAAGCTGCCGGTTCTGCAGCGTGGAAGAGGGAATTGAACTGATAAGAAAAAGCGTGGGGAAGGCGGAGGAGAAAAGCGAGCCAAAATGATAAAAAGAATGGAAGACAGACGTTCTGAGATCTGGGTCTGCTGCGAAAAAAGACAGAGCCGGCTGACGGCTGGAAGCTGTGAATTGATCGGAAAAGCCCGTGAACTTGCAGATTCGCTGGGGTATTCTGCTGCGGCGGTCATCTTTGAAGATATGTCGGGGGAAAGCGCAGCGCAGACAGCGATCGGGCTGGGGGCGGATATCGTATACCGATTTTGTCACAGCCGTTTTTTTCGGACGGAGGAAGACTTGCAGGCGTGGGCTATCGCAGATCTGATGGAGTCAGGAAGGCCCTGGGCGTGTCTTTTTCCCGCGGAGACCCACGGGAGGCTGACCTCCGCTCTCCTTGCTGCCAGGCTGAAAACAGGCCTGACGGCGGACTGCACGGGTCTCTCCGTCGAGGACGGATGGCTGCTGCAGACCAGACCTGCTTTCGGCGGCAGTTTGATAGCGGATATTCTATGCAGGCATTCGCTGCCCCAGATGGCCTCCGTGCAGAGCGGCGTCTTTCCCAGACCGGAGCCGGATGCGGACAGACAGGGCGTTATTATCGACTGTGCTCTCCCCGCAGCAGGACCTTCCGCACTGAAACTCATAGGCTGCAGCGCTGAGCGAAAAGCGGAGGAAAGTCTGAGCGAAGCGAAGGTGGTGCTGGCGGGGGGGATGGGGCTGGGATCCGTCAGAGGATTTCGGGCGCTGAAGCGGGCTGCGGACAGGATCGGCGCCGTTCCGGCTGCCTCCCGGGCGGCGGTAGGCGCGGGGCTCGCTCCGTATTCCTGGCAGGTGGGGCTGTCGGGCAAAACGATCCGCCCGGAGCTGTATATCGCCTGCGGTATTTCGGGGGCGGTCCAGCACATGGCGGGAGTCAGGGGAGCGGCGCGGGTGATCGCGGTAAATCTGGACAAAAAAGCTCCTGTCTTCGACTGCGCTGATGTTGGTATCATCGCGGACTGCCTGGCGTTTTTGGAGAAGCTGGAGATGGACTTCGGCGCGCGGCCGCAGGGAAGGATGTAAAAGAAGCGCCTGCGGGCGACGTGAAATAAATCCGTTTTTGTTGTCTTTTCAGTAAAATCTTGATAGAATGTAGCCACAAAATATTGGAAAAGGGCGTGAGAATTTGAATGCGGAAAGACTGCCGACCTTGCTTCTGCGAATGGAAGCGATGAAAAATTCCCTTGGACAGGCGGAGAAAAAAGTAGTTGATTATA
>Ga0129308_1001247_pt1 | contig 28234 bp, 23 predicted proteins | sample L827metagenome_FD_94440 | JGI IMG/M metagenome (GOLD analysis project Ga0129308, IMG submission 94440) | Ring-tailed lemur group fecal microbial communities from Wisconsin, USA - L827 metagenome | ecosystem: Host-associated > Mammals > Digestive system > Large intestine > Fecal | place: USA...
ATAAGTTGAGCTAATTATAGCAGAAAACAAGAGGATATGCCTAAAAAAATCCTGTAAAATCTGCAAAAAACAATGGGCGATGGAATTTACCTCTGCACTGGAATTTACTTTTTCAAGTCAGCGTTTGTTCTGTACTTTCTTCAAAAATATATTTAAAAATTTTTGCAGTTTAAGCTATCTGATACAACGATTACATTTTAACTGCCCAATGTGCACTTCTATGAGATCCTATATTATCAATAACTCCCTCATTCACCAATTTTTTCATTGTTCTTTGGACTTTACTTCTAGAAATATTTAATCGTTTTTGTATCTCTGATTGCGTCATTTTAGAATTTTCTTTCAATAATTCACACAATCTTTTTTCAAGTCCACTATATTCCGCACTGTTCAAAGCATCTACCTGACCACCGCTTTTATCTAATCCATTCCAATGCATACAAAATAATCGGGAACACCGAATCGGACAATTATCTGCAAGCAACGCTCCCGCAGTTCCATTTGTTCTGCCTCTCAAGTTCTTTATATAAAAGACGCTTTGCCCCACAAGACCTATTTATTTTTCCCAACACTTATGATATATTTTTCCAGAGGAGTGTGTATGTCATGAGAAACGAAATGAAAAATCAAATCACAGAAGGCATCATATGGCGGCAGTTGCTGGTGTTCTTTTTCCCTATCGTAGTGGGAACTTTATTCCAACAGCTTTACAATACCGTCGATGCGATTATTGTGGGCCGTTTTGTGGGGAAACAGGCTCTGGCGAGCGTGGGCGGCTCTGCGGCAGTCCTTTCAGGTCTGGTTATCGGCTTTTTTACTGGCCTTTCCTCCGGTGCCTCTGTTATTATCTCCCAATATTTTGGAGCAAAAGATGTAAAGAATCTGCACAACAGTCTTCACACCGCCTATGCATTTTCTATTCTCTTAAGTCTGGTATTTGCGGCGGCCGGCTGGGTGCTGACTCCCTGGATGCTTCGGATCACCGATACCCCGGCAGATGTTCTGGCAGATTCTGTTATTTATCTCAGAATTTATTTTCTAGGTATGCCGGCCATGCTTATTTATAATATTGGCTCCAGCGTGATGCGGGCAGTGGGAGACTCCCGAAGACCTCTCATTTACCTGATCATATGCTGCTTTTTGAACATTGTCCTGGATATCGCACTGGTTTTGCTCTTCCATATGGGAATCGCCGGAGCTGCCATTGCCACGGTGATTGCGCAGGCCGTCAGTGCCGTCTTGGTGACTATGGCATTAATGCGGGTTTATGACTTTCTAAAACTAAAACTGCACTGCATTCGTATCGATTTTCCGAAACTGAAGGCAGAATTCCGCATCGGTCTCCCCGGAGGGCTGCAGGCATGTATGTACAGTATCTCTAATATCATTATTCAGACCGCCGTAAATCAATTTGGTACTGATACTGCCGCAGCATGGGCTGCTTTTGGCAAACTTGACGCACTGTTCTGGACCATTTGCGGTGCTTTCGGCATCGCGATCACTACCTTTTCCGGGCAAAACTACGGTGCCGGATTGTATCAGAGAGTTTACCGCAGTGTGCGCATCTGCCTGGGTATGGCTCTGGGTATCTGCGGTATACTGCTGACATCCCTTGTCATATTCTGCCGCCCTTTATATCACATTTTCACTACTGATGCAAACGTTGTGGATATCGGGGTTTACATGCTGGTTTATATCCTTCCCAGCTATATTGTATATGTATTTTTGGAAATACTCTCCGGAGCACTTCGCGGCATGGGAGATGTCATGATCCCTACACTGATAACCCTGTGCGGCATCTGTTTCATCCGGCTTCCGTGGATACTTTTTGTCACCCCTGTGCGGCATGAGATCTCCACAATTTTGCTCAGCTATCCGATGACCTGGTGCGCCTCATTGCTTTTATTAGCGCCTTACTATTTACATAAGAAAAAACTCCTTAAGAGTCATGCTTCAAACTCTCATCGATAATATCGTATATCAAAGGTCATGCTTTTTACACAAGTATGGCCTTTCATTTTAACCTCCATATTTATAAATTATTTATATTTTTTATAGTATAACTCTTTTATTCTTTGTATGATTTTGCTAAAATAAAAGAAGATCATGTGGGGAAAATCATTTCCTCACCATTTTGCAAAAAAAGGAGAATAAAACAATGGCAAACAGAATTATGCTCAATGAAACTTCTTATCATGGCTCAGGCGCGATCGCCGAGATTGCAAACGAGGCAAAAGCTCACGGATTCCAGAAAGCATTCGTATGCTCTGATCCAGACCTCATCAAATTTAATGTTACTTCAAAAGTAACCGACATTCTCGACAAAGAAGGACTTGCCTACCAGATTTACTCCGACATCAAAGCAAACCCAACCATCGAAAATGTACAAAACGGTGTACAGGCTTTCAAAGATTCCGGGGCAGATTACATCGTAGCGATTGGCGGCGGTTCTTCTATGGACACTGCAAAAGCCATCGGCATCATCATAGCTAATCCGGAATTTGAGGACGTCAGAAGTCTTGAGGGTGTTGCTCCTACCAAGAAACCTTGTGTACCGATCATCGCAGTTCCGACAACCGCCGGTACTGCTGCCGAAGTAACCATCAACTATGTAATCACCGACGTAGAGAGAAAACGTAAATTTGTATGTGTTGACCCGCACGATATGCCGATCATCGCAATCGTTGACCCGGATATGATGTCCTCCATGCCCAAAGGCCTTACCGCAGCTACTGGTATGGATGCCCTGACTCATGCAATCGAAGGCTACACAACAAAAGCCGCATGGGAAATGACCGACATGTTCCATTTAAAAGCAATTGAAATCATTTCCAAATCTCTCCGCGGCGCTGTAGCAAACACCAAAGAAGGACGCGAAGGAATGGCTCTCGGACAGTATATCGCAGGAATGGGCTTCTCCAACGTAGGTCTTGGAATCGCTCACTCTATGGCTCACACTCTGGGTGCTGTATACGACACCCCGCATGGAGTTGCCTGCGCGATGATGCTCCCCATCGTTATGGAATACAACCAGGAATGTACCGGCGAAAAATATCGTGAAATTGCCAGAGCAATGGGTGTAAAAGGTGTGGATGACATGACTCAGGAAGAGTACAGAAAAGCTGCCATCGACGCAGTCCGCCAGCTCTCAGAAGACGTAGGAATCCCGGCTAAACTGGAAGCAGTCAAAGAAGAAGACCTCCAGTTCCTCGCAGATTCCGCTCACGCCGACGCATGTGCACCTGGCAACCCGAAAGATGCTTCTGTAGAAGATCTCAAAGAATTGTTCAGAAAAATTATGTAATGAAATTTTGAATGTTAGAGTCCGAGACGGGAGGCCCATTGGCCAACCATCTCGGACTCTTAGATTTTGGTAGACTAGCCGTAAGGTGCAAAGCGTCGGAGTTTCGTATCTTACGTCCGTTCCCGCCACTTCACCTTCCTACACCATCTGATCGACAAGCTCCCAGATTTCCTCTCTTCCCTGCTTTGTTTCCGCAGAGAACGGGATCACGACCGTTCCAGGGAGCAGCCCCAGAGCCTCTTTTACCATCTTCACATGCTTCTGAATCTGACTTCGTTTTATCTTGTCCAGCTTGGTCGCAATAATAATGGGCTCATATCCCTGGTTTACCACCCAGTCATACATCATTTTATCATTCCCTGACGGCTCATGACGTATATCAATCAACAAAAACACTGCTTTAAGCTGTTTCGATCCATGAAGATACCGCTCGATCAGCTTGCCCCACTGCGCCTTCTCCTTCTCTGACACCTTCGCATACCCGTAACCCGGCAGATCCACCAGATACATCGCATCATTGATGTTATAGAAATTGATTGTCTGCGTTTTCCCAGGTGTTGCAGAAGTCCTCGCATAAGATTTGCGATTCATAAGTGCATTGATCAGGGACGATTTCCCTACATTGGACTTTCCGGCAAAAGCGATCTCCGGCAACATATTATCCGGTAGTTTACTGGTAATTCCGCATACGGTCTCTAGATTTACACTTTTAATTATCATTTTCTTCCCTTTCCTGCGCAAAGCCGACCGCATAATTCTTATCTGCTCTGCCGCATTCAAAAGCTATTATTCACTCTTCTCTCTTAGAGCATACTTCAGAACTTCCTCCATCTGGCTCACCGGAATGATCTCCAGACCTTTCGTGATTTCGGATGATATCTCTTCCACATCCTTTTCGTTCTCTTTCGGCACCAGGACGGTTCTGATTCCTGCGTTCTTTGCCGCCAGAAGCTTCTCTTTCAAACCACCAATCGGCAGCACTCTGCCTCTGAGTGTAATTTCTCCTGTCATCGCCAGATCTGCGCGCACCTTTCTTGCGGTAATCGCTGAAAGCATGGAAGTTGCCATGGTAATCCCCGCAGAAGGGCCATCCTTCGGAACAGCTCCTTCCGGAATATGAATATGCAGATCATGCTCTTCAAAGAAGTTATCATCCACTTCATAGTCACGGCTGATAGATCGGATATAACTGATTCCGGTCTGCGCAGATTCCTTCATCACATCCCCCATCTGTCCGGTGAGCATGATCTCACCTTTTCCGGGCATAACATTGACCTCGATCTGAAGTGTATCTCCACCTACACTCGTCCATGCAAGTCCGCGAACGATTCCCACCTCATCTTCCTCATTTGCCATCTGATAAGTAAATTTTTCTTTCCCCAGATATTTTTCCAGATTCCGCTCTGTCACCTGAACTTTTTTCTTATCCTGCTCATAAATTTCCCGCGCAGCCTTACGACAGATGTTCCCAATCTCTCTCTCCATCTGCCGGACTCCCGCCTCTTTCGTATAATTACGGGCAATCTTCCAAACGACTCCTTTGCTGATACTAAGTCTTTCCTTCGCCAGCCCGTGTCTCTCAAGCTGCTTGGGAATCAGGTGGCGCATTGCGATATGCAGTTTCTCATTTTCCGTATAACTGCTTACCTCAATCACTTCCATACGATCCAAAAGCGGTCTTGGTATGGTCTGCAAAGTATTGGCGGTCGTCACAAAGGTAACCTCCGACAGATCAAGGGGCACCTCCAAATAATGGTCTCGGAACTTATTATTCTGCTCACTATCCAGTACCTCAAGAAGCGCAGAAAATGTATCTCCCTTGTAATCTGTGCTGACCTTGTCAATCTCATCGAGCAACATAAGCGGATTTTTCACCCCTGCACTCTTGATTCCATTTGCAATCCGGCCGGGCATAGCTCCCACATATGTTTTCCTATGTCCCCGAATCTCAGCCTCATCACGGACTCCTCCCAGCGAAATGCGTACATACGGTTTCTTCAGTGCCCTTGCAAGCGACCTGGCAATCGAAGTCTTACCGGTTCCTGGAGGACCTACCAGACACAGAATCGGGCTGTTCCCTTTCTTTGTCAGCGCGCGGACTGCCAGAAATTCCAAAACCCTTTCTTTTACTTCACCCAACCCATAATGTTCTGCCTCCAACAGTTCCTTTGCAAATGTTATATCCGTGAAGTCCTCTGCCCGCTTGTCCCACGGCATCTCGAGCATCGTCTCTATATACGTCCGCAAAACACCGGATTCCGCCGGACTCTGCATAGAATTCTTGAATCTTCCGATTTCTTTTTGCAATTTTTCCTTCACTTCATCAGGTGCCTGAAGTTCATTGGCCGCCGCCAAAAACTCTTCTGCATCAGTGAGCGTAGTGTCATCCCCCAGCTCCTCCCTGATTAGCTTCAGCTGCTCTCTTAGAATATATTCTCTCTGATGCTCATCCACTCTCTCTTTGACTTTCATCTGAATCTCATCACGAATGTTCATAATCTGTACTTCATTCACCAGTTTCAGTGAAAGCAGATCATAGCGTTTCATAAAGTTAGTTTCATCCAGAATTTCCTGAAGCTCACGATAATTCAGCGGCATATTCGCAGCAATCTGATTCACCAGCTTCTCCAGCTCCGTGATATCTTTAATCTGATTCGCCATATCCTTAGTCACCTTAGGATTCCTGGAGGCATACTCCATGTAAATCTCTTTCAAACCACGAGCCATCGCCTCCCGGTTCACTTCCCCCATAACCACAGTCGGATTAATATCCTCTATAATTGTCACATTCGCCCGCATATAGGGGTCTGTAAATTCTAAAAAATTAAGCTGCGCCCTCTCCTCCCCGGATACCAGCACCCTAAGAATCTGCTTAGGCAATTTGATGATCTGCTTAATAGAAGCAATCGTCCCTACACGGTACAAATCCTCTTCACCCGGATTCTCAACCTCAAGATCCCGCTGAGTCAGCAGCATGATCCTCTGGTTCCCGGCCATTGCCTCCTGCACCGCTTCAATGGAACGTTTTCTGCTAATATCAAAATGGACAACCATCTCCGGCAGGATTGTCATTCCCCTGAGGGCTGCCATAGGTAAACTTTCCACTCTGTTCATATGTTCCTTTCTCCCTTGTATCTGCATTTCTTCAGACTATCACTTCAGTATATCCGGCAGCCACTATGCCAGTCTATCGGACTGTCACTTCGGTATACCCGGCAATAAAAATCAGGGGCGCTTCTACTTTTATACCGCACCCCTGACCAAATTCCTAAGCACTCTCAGGTCTGACCTCATACTGCTTTGTCTCCGGCTGCTCATTGCCGAGCACCGCATCCCTCGTAATCCGGCAATACTTCAGGCTTTCATCTGATGGAGCCCGGTACATGATATCCATCATCACATTCTCCATAATCGCCCGAAGTCCTCTCGCTCCTGTCCGTCTTTTCAGGGAAGTATCGGCAATCGCTTCCAATGCATCCTCGTCGAATTCCAGATTCACATCATCCAGCTCCAAAAGCTTCTGATACTGTTTCACGATTGCATTCTTCGGCTCAGTCAGAATCCGGATCAAAGCTTCTTTGTCCAGTGATTCCAAAGAAACCACCATCGGCACACGGCCGACCAGCTCCGGAATCAAACCGAACTTCACCAGATCCTGTGGAAGAATCTGACCTAACAGGCGGTCAATATTATATTCATGCTTTCCGGCAATCTCTGCTTCAAACCCAATCGACTTCCTGTCGATACGCTTTTCAATAATCTTGTCGATTCCTTCAAACGCACCGCCGCAGATAAACAAAATATTGGTCGTGTCAATGGGAATCAATTCCTGGTGCGGATGTTTCCTTCCTCCCTGTGGCGGAACATTCGCCACCGTACCTTCCAGAATCTTAAGCAGTGCCTGCTGCACGCCTTCTCCAGATACATCTCTGGTAATAGAAGGATTTTCTGACTTTCTCGTGATTTTATCTATCTCATCTATATAAATGATGCCATGCTCTGCTCTCTCGACATCTCCGTCAGCCGCCTGGATAATCTTAAGAAGAATATTTTCCACATCCTCCCCCACGTATCCGGCTTCCGTAAGTGCAGTCGCATCTGCGATAGCAAAAGGTACATTCAAAATCTTTGCCAATGACTGCGCCAAAAAAGTCTTTCCGCAACCAGTAGGCCCTACCATAAGAATATTACTCTTCTGTAATTCCACGCCCAGGTCACGTCCTGCCAGAATCCGTTTGTAATGATTGTAAACAGCTACCGAAAGTACCTTCTTCGCGTTCTCCTGACCAATTACATACTCATCAAGGAAGGCTTTAATCTCTTCTGGCTTCAGCAGATTAATGTCGTCATATCTGCTGTCATCATCGTACCCAAGTTCTTCATCAATAATCTCTTCACAAAGCCCGACACATTCATCGCAAATATAAACACCTTCCGGACCTGCAATCATCTTACGTACCTGTCCCTGCGTTTTATTACAGAAAGAACACCTCACGATTTCTTCATATCTACCTGCCATACTCTCACCTCATATACTCGTAAAGGGAATGTCCGTCTCCCGGACACTCCCCTCTCTTTCTTTACCGGCTGGATACGACCTTGTCAATCAGTCCGTAAGCCAGCGCTTCTTCTGCCGTTTTCCAGTTATCTCGCTCTGTATCTGCGGCAATCACTTCATAGGGCTGACCAGTATTCTCTGCCAGAAGCCGGTTCATTCTCTCCCGAATCTGCAAAATATGTTTTGCTGTAATCTCAATTTCCGTCGCCTGACCCTGCGCACCGCCTGCAGGCTGATGGATCATGATCTCCGCATTCGGCAATGCAAGCCGTTTACCTTTGGTTCCGCCTGCAAGCAGGAAAGCTCCCATACTTGCTGCCATTCCCATACACATGGTAGACACGTCACACTTAATATAATTCATGGTATCATAAATCGCCATTCCTGCGGAAATGGAACCTCCGGGGCTATTGATATAAAACTGAATGTCCTTCTCCGGGTCCTCTGCCTCCAGGAACAAAAGCTGTGCAACGATCACACTTGCCGATGCATCATTCACCTCAGTGTCCAGAAAAATAATTCTCTCTTTTAAAAGTCTTGAATAAATGTCGTAAGAGCGTTCCCCCCGGCTCGTCTGTTCCACAACATAAGGAATTAAACTCATGTACTCGCCTCCTGAATATCTGTGTCAAATACCTATTTTTCTACGGCGTTCTCTACAAGGAAGGTCACTGCTTCCTGAACAGCCATATCTTCTTTCATCTGTGCTTTTTCTCTGTCGCCCATGTACTCTTTCAGCTTGTCAGCTTCCATCTGATAAGCCTCAGCCATCTTAGCAATCTCCTCATCCAACTTCTCATCAGAAATCTCGATGTTCTCTGCCTTCGCTACTGCTTCAAGAACCAGTCTTGTCTTGATTCTCTTTTCAGCCTGCGGACGCATCTCCTCTAACATCTTCTCTGTTGTCATACCGGTGAACTGCATGTACTGTTCCATGCTGAGTCCCTGCTGCGTCAATCTCTGGGCGAAATCATCTGCCATCTGTCTGCTCTGAGTCTCAACCATAGCTTCCGGAATATCCATCTCGGACGCTGCGATCAGTGCTTCAACAGCCTGGTCTTCCTGTTTTCTCTTGCCTTCTGCTGTCTTGCTCTCAATTAATTTCGCTTTAATATCCTCTTTGTACTCAACTAATGTATCAAACTCGGAAACCTCTGATGCAAATTCGTCATCCAGCTCCGGAAGTTCTTTTGTCTTAATCTCATGTACTGTGCATTTAAATACAGCATCTTTGCCCTTCAGTTCTTCTGCGTGATAATCCTCCGGGAAAGTAACCTTTACTTCTACTTCTTTCTCAGCCTCAGCTCCGATCAGCTGCTCTTCAAAGCCCGGAATGAAAGAGCCGGAACCGATTGTCAGCGGATAATTCTCGCCCTTTCCGCCTTCAAATGCCACACCGTCAACGAAACCTTCAAAGTCAAGAACAACCTCATCCTTATCTGCAACCGGGCGATCTGTTACTTCGATAGTTCTTGCGTTTTTCTCACGCTCTTCTTCAAGCTTTGCTTCTACTTCAGCATCTTCTACTTCAGCAGAAACCTTGTCAACCTCGATTCCCTTGTACTCGCCCAGAGTAACTTCTGGTTTTACTGCAACTTCCGCTATAAAGATAAACGGTTTTCCCTTCTCGATCTGAGTAACTTCGATCTTCGGCTGGGAAACAATGTCAAGCCCGCTCTCGTCATATGCTTTAGAATATGCTTCCGGAATCAATGCATTTGCTGCATCATCATAAAAAATCTCCGGTCCGTACATCTTCTCGATCAGCTGACGCGGTACTTTTCCCTTTCTGAAGCCCGGAACGGCAATTTTGCTTTTCTGTTTCTGATATGCCTTCTGGAGTGCTCCTTCTAACTCTTCAGCAGAAACCTCAATCGTAAGTTTCGCCATATTGTGTTCTAAATTCTCAACCTGTAAACTCATTACCATTTCCTCCTAAATATACGATATGCGAAAAGTCGGACAGACTTATCTACATTACACTCATTTGACGATTATATCATAGTTTTTATAGTTTATCAAGCTCTAAAATCCGCTCAATAAAGGTATTTATCTCTGTTTCATCCATGGAAGAGGAATTCTTTTTTCCTACACTAACCGTAAACTTAAATTCCTGCTCTTCCCCGTATTCCATATCAATATAAGCGCTCTCTAAAAGTGAGTAGGCCTGCTTCATATAATCTAAAAGCATAGCTGACTCAATCTCATCCTCACTTCCGGTGTAAGCTCCCTCCTCAGCCTTCTTCGTAATCTTCTCAGACTCAGCCTGAAGCTGGGGAATAAACACGGTAAATACATTGGTCGGGCGGAAAGTCACAGTCACTTCATAGGAGCCGTCTTCTTTTTTCACCGCATCACCCACACGGTATCTCATCGTCCGGAAAATCTGCTTCACAAGATTGCCATAGCTGTCAGAAAACATCTCTCCGGTGTCAATACCTCCCGTCAGATAACTGCTGACAAATGCCTGAATCCCATTGTCATATATCTGCTTCAAATCTGAATTGGAAGCACTGATAAACCGCTTTGCCTCCTGCGTTTCACCCTGAAAAATGAGATCGAGGTTCGCCTGCACATATCCTGCTGCATCCACGTTTTTCCTACCGGCACAGCTTATGATTCCGATCGTCACAGCTATCAACACAACAACAATTCCCAATGTAGCCGCAATGATGGGCATTTTCTTCTTCATTATTACATTCTCCGATACACGATCTGCTGTGCGATCTGTTCTGCCGTTTCCCGATCTCTGAGAGCTTCGATCAATTTCAATGCAAACTCGACAGAAGCTCCCATTCCACGTCCAGTGATAATTGTTCCATCGACTACTGCAGCTTCCTTAACCGCCTCTGCTCCGATAAGCCCATCCTCCATACCAGGATACGAGGTCGCCTTTCTTCCTTTTAAAAGGCCAAGGCTTCCAAAAATAGTCGGTGCAGCGCAAATCGCTGCCAGATATTTTCCTTTCGCATCAAAATCCAGAAGCAGTTTTCTAAGCCCCGCATGTGCCTTCAGATTCTGTGTTCCCTTCAGTCCTCCCGGGAGTACGAGCATCTCTGTCTGTGTGAAATCTGCTTTATCAAACTTCTTATCTGCCTTCACAATAATCTGATGAGAACCGACCACCTTTTTCTTCCCCATGATTGAAACCGTCTCTACCTGAATCCCTGCCCGTCTTAATAAATCCACAGCAGTAAGGCCTTCAATCTCTTCAAATCCGTCCGCCAAAAAAACACTTACTTCACTCATGATCTTAAATCCTTTCTTTCGTTATGATAAATGGCAACTACTATTCATTCTCTACAATTTTGACACTTTCCGCCCTTGTACTCTCCTTCGGGCAAAAAGTACATACTTAAGTTCGCCATGCCGCTCATGCAATATGATTGTAACAAACCACTATCTAAATTGCAATGCTTAGGGGCTTGTAAATAGGAGATTATTTTCCTATACTATTACTATAAGCAAAAACATGAAGGAGACCGAAAGCATTATGGAAATCGAACGCAAATATCTGATCGACAAACTCCCTGATAACCTGGAACAATATCCTCATCGAATCATTGAACAGGGATATCTTAACACAAGCCCCGTTGTGCGGATTCGCAAAGACGGCGAAGAATATGTACTTACTTATAAATCAAAAGGCCTTATGGTTCGCGAAGAGTATAATCTGCCGTTAAACGCAGAATCTTTTCGACATCTATTATCCAAAATTGACGGACGGATTATCACAAAAACGCGTTATTGTATTCCGTATCATGATAATCTTACTATTGAACTTGATATTTTTTCCGGCGATCTCGCTCCCCTTATCTTAGCGGAAGTTGAATTTCAAAGTGAAGAAGCAGCAAATAACTTTGTGCCCCCTGCCTGGTTTGGGGAAGATGTTACCTTTTCCTCCCGCTACCACAACAGCAATTTAAGCAAGATAGTTTGTTAAATCCCGGGTGGGTTAAAATCATACCCGAATAAGCACATCCATATATAAAAACAGCAGTACCTGACTGAATTTATGCAGCCGGCACTGCTGTTCTTTTTATAAAATCTGTAATTTATACCCTAATCTTCCAGGCCAAATCCATCGTGCACTGCAATCAGCGCTTTATCAGTATCTTTCTCGTCAATCAGAACCGTAATCCGGATCTCCGAAGTAGAAATCATATTGATATTAATATTGGAATTATAAAGTGATTCAAACATCGTCGCCGCCACTCCCGGGTTGCTCAGCATTCCGGCTCCAACAATCGAAATCTTAGAAACCTTCTCATTATAAGTAATTTCTTTGATGGTAAGACCTTCCTTACGGGCTTCCAGTACTTCCAGAGCCTCTCTTAAATCATCCTGTGATACGGTAAAGGAAATATCCTTCGTCCCGTCACGTCCCACCGACTGAAGAATAATATCCACATTAATATTATGTCTTGCCAGTAAATTGAAAATGCGGAAAGCAATTCCCGGCTTATCCTCGATTCCGATCACCGAAATTCTTGCTGTATTCTTATCCGCCGCAACGCCGGTAATTAACATTTTTTCCACTTTTACTACCTCCTTCACTACGGTTCCTTCTTCCGTATTCAAACTTGAGCGGACCACAAGCTCCACTCCATATTTTTTCGCCATCTCTACCGAACGGTTATGGAGTACCTTTGCTCCCGAAGTAGCAAGCTCCAGCATCTCATCATAAGTAATTTCTTCAATCTTTCTGGCATTTACCACCACCCTGGGATCAGCCGTATAAACCCCATCCACATCCGTATAAATCTCACACTTATCCGCATGGAGAGCTGCCGCCAGCGCAACTGCCGTAGTATCAGAGCCCCCTCTGCCAAGCGTAGTATAGTCATCATACTTATTGACGCCCTGGAATCCCGTAACAATCACGATCCGCCGGTTCTCCAGTTCATGCCTGATCCTGTCGGTATCGATTTTTTTAAATCTGGCATTTCCATTTCTTGATGTTGTATGCATCTGTACCTGGAATGCATTCAGCGAAATTGCCGGAACATGCAGAAAATCCAAAGCCATCGCCATCAGCGCAACCGACACCTGTTCTCCCGTCGTAAGCAGCATATCCAGCTCTCTCTTTTTCGGATAAGGATTGATATCCGTCGCTTTTTCAAGCAGTTCATCCGTAGTATCTCCCATCGCTGAAAGCACAACGACCACATCATTTCCAATCTGATATTCCTCCGCACAGCGCCTTGCCACATTGAAAATGCGCTCCTTATCCGCCACGGAACTACCACCGAATTTCTTAACTACCAGCATATTGCCCTCCTAATTGCCGAGCAGATATTCCATGAGACGATATCCCTCTTCCCATACAACTTTGGTCTGCTCTGCCTTTTTCTCATTATATGTATCCTGCCCTGCATATGACTTTGTGCTGTCATACAGCAAATAAGGCACCATGCCGCAGGTATGTGTACGCTTGCAGATGGGTGTGGGATGATCCGGTAAAATCAGCATACGGTAATCACATCCCGCCTTCTTAAGCTCGTCAAGCGCCACTTTGATAACTTTCTCATCGAGCCATTCGATAGATTGTATCTTATCTCCCACGCGTCCCTGATGTCCCATTTCATCAGGTGCTTCCACATGGATATATGCAAAATCATATCCGTCATTTACAAGAGCAGAAACCGCAGCCCTTGCTTTTCCCTCATAATTAGTGTGAAGGCCTCCATTCGCTCCTTCTACTTGTACGATCCCCATCTCAGCTCCTACTGCAATTCCTTTTAGGAGGTCTACCGCGGAAATCATAACACCTCTTTTCCCGGTTTTCTCCTCAAATGAAGTGAGAGCAGGCTTAGTTCCCGCACCCCAGAACCAGGCAGAATTAGCCGGCTTTAGTCCCTGCTGCCGCCTTTTCTCATTCAACGGATGATTCTCCAAAATCTCATAACTCTTTTCCATCATCTCCCGCAGGATCTTTTCTTTTGGCAGATATTCTCCAATCTGCTTTGTCAAGATATCATGGGGCGGCGTAAGCTCCACTACTTCTCCGTGATGCCAGATGAGCAGATGCCTATAACTGGTCCCCACATAAAACTCGTATCCTTCCCTTGCCAGACCCTCTTTCAAAGCTTCAAGAAGAATCGCCGCATCCTGCGTGGAAATCTCATCGGAACTATGGTCCACAATCGTCCTCGCTTCATAAGCGCCTTCCTCTTCCGAGAGTGTCACCAGATTGCACCGAAGCGCCACATCATCTGATGCCATGTCCACGCCAATACTGAGCGCCTCCAAAGGAGAACGTCCCGTATAATACTCGCGGGGATTATAGCCTGCAACCGATAAATTGGCTGTGTCACTTCCCGGTGCCATTCCTTCCGGCACCATACGCGCCAGTCCCTGCTCAGACTTCTTTGCCAGTTCATCCATCGTCGGGGTTACCGCTGCCTCAAGTGTAGTCCTTCCACCTAATTCTTCCAAAGGCTCACCCGCCATGCCGTCTCCAAGTACCACCACATATTTCATAAATCCCCACCTCGCATATGTATCTTTCTTATTGCCTTACTGCTTCTGTCAATCCTAGTCTTCTATTCTTATCATATGCAGAATGTTGTTGTACGCCTCTGCCTTTTCAGAATATTCCCGCTCGGTCATCGTCGGTGTCACAAAACCGAATTCGCCACTCACTTCCTTCGGTTCTACGAATCTCACACTGCCAAACTCTTTTAAAATCTGCTCTCCTAATTCCATCTTGTCACCGGACATACGTACCAGGAATCTGCGCTTTGTTTCTTTCATATCGGACAGTTCCAGTTCTTCCTCCGTCCAGTAATTCATAACGTCCTTATCACGATTGAGCGCCGCTGCGATCACATCGGCAACCACCGCACTGGCTGTGGGCAGTTTTCCCGCACCGCTTCCATAGAACATAGCATCTCCCAGCATATTTCCCTTTACAAACACCGCGTTGAACACTCCGTTCACACTATAAAGCGGGTGTTCGGTTCCAAGGAGGCACGGTGAAACCCAGGCAGTTAACTGCTCGCCCTGCCGCCTGCATTCCGCCAGAAGCTTGATCGTCATCCCAAGCGCGCGCGCATAATGCATATCCTGAGAAGTGATTCCGGTAATACCTTCCGTATAAATCCCTTCAAAATTCACGTGTCTGCCGGAAATAATGGAAGAAAGGATTGCGATCTTTCTGCACGCATCCTGTCCTTCTACGTCCGCAGTCGGATCTGCTTCCGCAAATCCGTTGGCCTTTGCTTCCTTTAATACTTCCTGATAATCAGCACCTTCATAGAACATCTTCGTCATCATATAATTTGTTGTTCCGTTCAGGATTCCGGCAATTTCATCGATTCTGTCTGCCGTAAGCGAAGACCCCAGTGCTCGTAAAATAGGAATTCCACCCCCCACACTCGCTTCAAACAAGAAGTTAACTCCATGTTCTCCGGCAATTCTAAGAAGCCTTGCCCCGTGTTTTGCAACCAATGCTTTATTGGAAGTAACCACGCTCTTTCCTGCCATAAGTGCTCGCTCCACGAAAGTATTGGCAGGCTCCACGCCGCCCATTACCTCAACGACCAGTTCAATCTCCGGATCTTCCGCGATCACGCCATAATCATGAACAATCTTCTCCTGTATCTTATCACCCGGGAAATCCCGCAGGTCCAGAACATACTTCACATCAATCTCTCTGCCTGCTCTCTTACTGATCAGTTCCCGATTGACCTCAAGAACCTCCACGACACCGGAACCAACCGTACCGTAACCTAACACTGCTATTTTCATCTTTACTCTCTCCTGCTTTTCCAACTTCTATTTACTACGCTGTCTGAGAAATGCATTGATAAAACGGTCCAAGTCCCCGTCCAGCACTGCACTGACATTCCCGTTCTCCTCACCCGTTCTGTGGTCTTTCACCAAAGTATATGGATGCATAATATAAGAACGAATCTGACTTCCGAAATTAATATCTCGCACTTCTCCTCGAATACCTGCCACCTTCTCATCCTGCTCCTGCTTTTTCAGAATATACAGCTTAGACTTCAGCATCTGCATCGCTTTATCCTTGTTAAAAAGCTGGGAACGCTCATTCTGACACTGTACCACAATTCCCGTTGGCAGATGGGTGATCCGCACCGCTGACGAGGTCTTATTTATATGCTGCCCTCCCGCGCCGCTGGAGCGATACGTGTCAATCTTCAGATCATCGTCATTAATCTCAATATCAATCTCATCTTCAATATCCGGTATCACATCACAGGATGCAAAAGAAGTCTGGCGTTTTCCTGCTGAATTAAACGGTGAAATCCGGACCAGTCGATGTACTCCCTTCTCCGACTGCAAATATCCGTAAGCATTCTCGCCTGCCACCTCAAAGGTAATTGCCTTTAGTCCGGTGACATCACCGTCCTGATAATCCAGAACCGTAATAGCAAATCCTTTGTCTGCTGCATACCGGGTATACATTCTATAAAGCATATTCGCCCAATCACAGCTCTCTGTCCCGCCCGCTCCTGCATGAAGTGTAACGATCGCGCTGCAGTTATCATATTCCTGTGACAAAAGCGTCCGAATGCGCAGTCCCTCAAATTCTTTTTCAAATCGAGTCAAATCCCGGCGAATCTCCGGGATCATCTCCGCATCCTCTTCTTCATCCGCAAGCTGAATGAGAAGCTCCAAATCCTCATAAGCCCCCGTCAATTCTTCCATTTCTTTCAGAAAATCCTGGAGAGACTTCAGCTCTTTCATCACTTTCTGTGATTCTTTTGCATTATCCCAGAAGCCCTGCTCCTGGCTCTTACGTTCCAGTTCTTCGACCCTCCGCTTTTTTGCAGGCAAGTCAAAGTGAATCCCTCATTTCTCTTAATGGTTCTTCGTATGCCAGCAGCGCCGACCTATATCCGTCTAACTCAACCACACTTTCACCTCAAATCAAATATTATTATAAGCCGTCCTGTCAAAAGCTACACTACTTGCGCCCGCAGCACTGTTTGTATTTCTTACCGCTTCCACACGGGCACGGATCATTCGGATAAATCTTCTTCTCACTGCGCGTCTTCGGCGTCTTTACCGCACTGTCATCCTTGTTTGTTCCGGTCACTTTGGCAACCTGCTCTCTTTCTACCTTCTGCTCTACTTTTACGTGGAACAAAAGACGGACGGTATCCGTGGTAATCGCCCGAGTCATCTCCCCGAACATATCATACCCCAGCATCTTGTACTCAACCAGCGGGTCTCTCTGTCCATATGCCTGCAGTCCAATTCCCTGACGGAGCTGATCCATATCATCAATATGATTCATCCATCTTGCATCGATCACTCTAAGCAGGAATACACGCTCTAATTCCCGCAGATGCTCTGCTTCCGGGAACTCTGCTTCCTTTTCTTCGTACGCCTTGGCTGCTCTTTCTTTTAGCAGATGTTTAAGCTGTTTTACCTCTTTTCCCTTTACATCTTCAGTACTCACTGAAGAAAGCGTCGGTATCACAGTGGCAAGATCCCGATTCAATGCTCCCAGATCCCAATCCTCATAATCCTGATCTGCGGAAATATTAGAATCAACCGTATTCTCCACAAAATCAGTAAGCATATGGAAAATAGAATCACGCATATTCTCACCGTCCAGAACCCGGCGTCTCTCTTCATATATAATCTCTCTTTGTTCATTCATAACCTGATCATATTCCAACAGGTTTTTACGGATTCCAAAGTTATTATTCTCTATCTTCTTCTGCGCTTTTTCAATCGCACTAGAGAGCATCTTGTGTTCAATCTGTTCCCCTTCCTCTACGCCCAGAGCATTAAACACACTCATCAGACGCTCGGAGCCAAACAGGCGCATCAGATCATCCTCAAGGGAAATATAGAACCTGGACTCTCCCGGGTCTCCCTGACGTCCGGAACGCCCGCGGAGCTGATTATCAATTCGCCTTGACTCATGACGTTCCGTACCAATAATCTTAAGCCCGCCAGCTTCGCGCGCTTTATCATCAAGCTTGATATCCGTACCACGGCCTGCCATATTAGTAGCGATCGTCACCGCTCCGTGCTGACCGGCCTGAGCTACGATCTCAGCTTCCATCTCATGGAATTTGGCATTCAACACATTATGCTTCACGCCTTTTCTGGTCAGCATCTTGCTAAGAAGCTCCGATGTCTCAATGGTGATCGTACCCACCAGTACCGGCTGTCCCTTCTCATGGGCTGCACAGATCTCATCTATCACTGCCTGGAACTTCTCTTTCTTTGTCTTATATACCACATCATTTAAATCCTGTCTCTGTACCGGCACGTTAGTCGGTATCTCTACAACATCCATGCCGTAAATATCACGGAACTCATTTTCTTCCGTAAGTGCAGTACCAGTCATACCGCTTTTCTTTTCAAATTTATTAAACAGGTTCTGGAATGTAATGGTGGCCAGAGTCTTACTCTCTCTTTTTACTTTTACATGCTCTTTCGCCTCAATCGCCTGATGCAGACCATCTGAGTAACGGCGTCCGGGCATAATACGTCCTGTAAACTCATCTACAATCAATACTTCATCATCTTTCACCACATAATCCTGGTCACGGAACATCAGATAATGGGCACGCAGCGCCAGAATAATATTGTGCTGAATCTCCAGATTCTCTGAATCAGCCAGGTTCTCAATGTGGAAGAACTTCTCCACTTTCTTGACACCATCTTCCGTCAGATTGATGTTACGCTCTTTCTCATTGACAATAAAATCGCCAGTCTCTTCGATATCCTCGCCCATAATGGCATTCATCTTGGAAAATTCGCCGCTCGCCTCACCCTTCTGGAGCTGTCTCGCCAGGATATCGCATGCCTCGTAAAGCCTGGTTGATTTCCCACTCTGTCCGGAAATAATAAGCGGGGTCCGGGCCTCATCGATCAAAACAGAGTCCACCTCATCGATAATCGCATACTTCATCCCTCTCTGAACAAGCTGCTCTTTATAGATGACCATGTTGTCACGAAGGTAATCAAAACCAAGCTCATTATTCGTGACATAAGTAATATCACAGTTATATGCTTCACGTCTCTCATCGTTACTCATAGAGTTCAGAACCACGCCGACCGTAAGCCCCAAAAACTCATGAATCTGGCCCATCCACTCGGCATCACGCTTCGCCAGGTAATCGTTCACCGTTACGATACATACCCCTTCTTCGGTAAGTGCATTCAAATATGCCGGCAGTGTAGATACCAATGTCTTTCCTTCACCAGTCTTCATCTCAGCAATTCGGCCCTGATGCAGGATCACACCGCCGATCAGCTGAACCCGGAAATGCCGAAGTCCGATTGTACGCACCGACGCTTCACGCACGACTGCAAATGCTTCCGGCAGTATATCATCCAGGGTCTCGCCCTGGCTCAGCCGTTCTTTAAACTCCCTGGTCTTTCCGGAAAGCTCCGCATCGGAAAGCTTCTGTATCTCCGGCTCCAGCGCCTCGATATGATCAACTATGGGATAAATCCTCTTCAATTCATTTTCACTGTGTGTTCCAAATATTTTCTCAAAAAAACCCATGTTCTAACTCCTTATTCACAGAACATATACGGCAAAAATCTGCGCCGGATACCATTCTTCATTAATAAACGCAAAAACATTCTGCGTCAAAATAGATTTCATTCCACATTTTAACACTATTTATCCGTTTCTTCAATCAATTTATAAACTATTCACAAACTCTTTACAGTTCATCCCATCCTATTCATAATGTACAAGCTCTGTGTAAGGAATTGTCCCCCCAAACAGGTCCAATGCACTTCCAATCGTAAAATCCAGTCTTCCTTTACTGACTTTTCGGAATGTCTCAAGATCTTCCATACTCCCAATCCCTCCGGCATAGGTAATCTGCCTGAGCCCATGCCGCGAAAGCAGGCGCAGAAGATCTTCCGGAGCGCCTTTTGCCCTTCCTTCCACGTCCACTCCGTGTACCAGAAATTCGTCACAATATTGGGCCAGTGTGTTCAGCACTTCTTCATTAAGCTTAACATCCGTAAACTTTTGCCAGCGGTCAGTCACGATGTAATAACCATCCCCCGGCTTTTTTTTACAGCTAAGATCAAGGACAATATGTTCTCTTCCCACCGCGTCCACCAGTCGTTTCAGATTCTCCCAGTAAATTTTCCCGTCTTTGAACACATAAGAAGTTACCACCACATGGGACGCTCCTGCTGTCAGATATTCTCCCGCATTCTCCGCGGTAATGCCTCCGCCGATCTGCATTCCGCCCGGATATTCTTTTAACGCCTGAATTGCCTGCTCCTTGGTCGCCTCGTAATACTCGGAAGAAGCCGGATTCAAAAGGATGATATGTCCTCCTGTCAGACGGTCACGCTTATACATCGCCGCATAATATACGGCCCCATATGCAGATTCATAGTTCGTATCCGCCCTGTCGCCTTTATCCCTAAGGCTTCCTCCCACAATCTGTTTCACCTTACCGTTATGTATATCAATACATGGTCGAAATTTCATCTCGCTGTCCTCCAAAAAATGTCCGGGAACTCCTGCCCGGACATAACAAAACCATCATTTATCCGTATCAGAAAGAGACGGGAATCCATCCCATCTCTTTCTCATCTCCTCCGCCGCGAACACTCTATCTGTTCTCAGCATCTTTGTTATTAGTATTCTGATTATTCGCATCGTCGCCTGTAAGGTTATCTTCTACATCGTCAATTCCGTCCCTTACATCATCAGCCGCATCATCCAGCATATCTCCTGCGGTATTCCCTCCGGTCGCATCATTGACGTTGTCATTATTTACCCCATCATCTGTCGTATCTCCATTCATATTCCCGTTATCGGTCGTCCCATTGTTGGTCGTTCCATTCAACTGATCGTCCGTAGTATTGTCGTTGCCACACGCAGTCATCGCTCCCATGGCAAGTACACATGTCATAACCAACAGAATTTTCTTAAAATGTTTCATAATGAAATCTCCCTTTCTATAAATATATCGTTTTCATAAAGCTATCATTTACAGAAAAAGAAATATTATGTATAATATGGTACTTCCAATTTTTAACAGTATCAGATCTTTTCCGTGATCTTACCGCTTCTGTATGCGCCCAAAAGCTCCGTCAAATCCGCAATCCGTTCCGTGAGCACTTTACCGACATCCGTATCTCCTACCGTTCTCCTCGTAGGCATCTGAACGATCATCGTATTCTTAGAATGGATATCCATCTCTTTTTCAATAGCCGCTTCCGCAGATTCAAAAGGTTCATGACAAGCAAGAATCAGGCCATAAGAATTGTAGATCAACGTATAACCTGCGATTCCGGTCTCCTTCTGGTACGCCCGTGAGAAACCTCCGTCGATGATCAGAACCTTGCCGCCGCATTTGATCGGGCTTTCTCCCTTTGTCGCCTTCACAGGAACATGTCCGTTGATGATGCGTGAATTCACCGTATCGAGTCCACACTCTTCCAGAATCCGGTTCATGACCTCTTCATTTTCATAAAACGTATAGTATGGGTTCTTCTTTTCCTTATGCAGTGCTTTCTCACTGACAAAATACCGTTCAAAGGTTGCCATCTTATCCTTGCCAAACAACGGCGAGTTCTTACCCTGCCAGATGTACCACATCAGATCCTTGCCCTTCTCCCTCTCTTTTTTGTCAACCGCAAAAAATGCTTTCCGCACGTAAGAGTCCAGTACATCATAAAGCGATTTTCCTCTGTAGGTTTTCCCATAAATCTGCACCTGCTTCATATTGCCTTCTTCATCCAAAGGCACACAGCCGTGATATAAAAGATTCGAATTATAAATCTTATACAGCCCGCCTTTATTAAGAAGAAACCTCATATGGCGCTGCAGCTTCTCACAATTCTCAAATGCCTTTACCAGACGTTCCATGATCTCTGCCTCCTCAGGAGAGAGCTCATAAGGTGAAGCCGGATCAATGGTAGGGAAATAATCATCCAGCATCTGATATTCTTTCCCTTCGATTTTAACCGTTCCCTTGTCAAAATCAATCAAATGCAGGAAATTTCTGCATTCAAAATCAAACTCCGGATGCTGTCTTGATATCTGTCCTTCTATCTTAAACTGGATAATGGAAATTGCCTTATGCATCTTCATATTCAGTTCTTTTTCCTGGGGTGCCTCCGTCTCGCCGCGCAGTCTGAAGCATTCACAGGGATCTTTCGCATATTTTTTCCATGCGAATGTGGCAAGCGGCAGAAGGTTGATCCCATATCCGTCTTCCAGAATATCCAAGTTGCCGTAACGGGCGCAGATACGAATGACATTGGCAATACAGCATTTCTGGCCTGCAGCCGCCCCCATCCATAGAACATCATGATTCCCCCACTGGATATCCACAGAATGATACTCCATCAGCTTGTCCATGATCAGGTGCGGTCCCGGTCCTCTGTCATAGATGTCCCCGACGATATGAAGATGATCCACAACCAGACGTTGTATCAGCTCGCAAAGAGCAATAATAAATTCTTCCGCTCTGCCAATCCGAATGATCGTGCTGATAATAGAGGTATAATACGATTCCTTATCCGTCAGATCAGACTTCTCTGTCAAAAGCTCCTCGATCACATAGGCAAAATCCTTCGGAAGCGCTTTTCGCACCTTGGAACGGGTGTATTTACCTGCTGTCCGGTTACTAATTTCGATCAAACGGTACAATGTGATCTTATACCAGTCTTCCATGTTAGGCTCCGTGAGCTTTACATGATCCATTTTCTCCCTCGGGTAATAAATCAGAGTCGCAAGAGACTGCTTATCCCTCGCACTCATCGTGTTGGCAAAGACTTCATCGATCTTCCGTTTCACCGAGCCGGAACCATTTTTTAATACATGTGCAAATGCTTCATACTCTCCGTGAATATCGGACAGAAAATGCTCTGTTCCTTTCGGCAGATTCAAAATTGCCTGTAAGTTAATTATCTCTGTGGAAGCCGCTGCTATGGTCGGGAACAGTTCCGACAACCGTTCGAGATATTTTTCTTTCATTACACTCATCTTTTTTCATTTCCTCCTCAATATTTAACTCCGCCCTTGTTCTGCCAAAACAACTGCGGTAAAAACTTCTTCTCTATGTACACCCTCTTTTCCAAATCAGGACTTTTCTTCCCGGTTCCGTCTTATAAACCGTGATGAAAGTCCGCCGACTCTTCATCCAGACATACCTTACAGCTGAATCACATCGCTCATATCATACATACCCGCCGGTTTGCCTGCCAGGAACTTCGCCGCTTCCACGGCCCCTTTTCCAAATACCGCCTTCGAATAAGCCGTATGCTGGAATTCGATCACTTCATCCGCCCCCGCAAAAATGACGTCATGCTGCCCTACGATCGTACCGCCCCGCACGGCAACGATCCCGATTTCATCCTTTTCTCTCTTCTGCCTGATCTTACTTCTGTCATACTGGTAGGTAAAACGATGATCCATCACTTCATTGATAGAGTCAGCCAGTGCAACTGCTGTTCCGCTGGGAGCATCCACCTTCTGATTGTGATGTTTCTCCACAATCTCAATATCAAATCCTGCCGGGGAAAGTACCTTAGCCGCATCTTTAAGAAGCTTCATTAAAAGGTTCACCCCCAAAGACATATTAGCAGAGCGCAGTACCGCAATCTTGCCGCTTGTTTCCTTTGTTTTTTCAAGCTGCTCCTTAGAAAGTCCTGTTGTACAGAGAACCAGGGGGAGTTCCTTTGCCGCACAATCCGTAAGCAGAGCATCCACTGCCGCCGCATTAGAAAAATCAATCACCACGTCGGCTTCTACTGTACACTCTTTCAAAGATGGGAACACCGGATATGGATTCTCGCGTCCCTGCCAGGCATCTACTCCCGCCACAATCTCAATTCCTTCATCTTCTTGCACAAGCCCTGTAATGACCTGTCCCATTTTTCCGTTGCACCCGAACATAATCGCTCTTACCATACTCTATATCCTCCATTTTGTAAATTTTTTCACAATCCCGACAATACAACAAGAGGGCCTGCATCCCGCAGTCCCTCTCTATTCTTATTTCAATTCAATTCCAAACTCACTCATCGCCTGGGCCAGCTTTGCTGCATTCGCCTCAGTCATCTCCGTAAGCGGCATCCTAAGCGGACCAACTTCCATTCCCATCAGATTCAGTGCCTTCTTCACCGGAATCGGATTCACTTCACAGAACAACTTCTCAACCAATGGAAGAGCATCGAGCTGCATCTTACAGCTTCCCTTCACATCCCCGGCGAAAAACTTAGCACAGATATCATGAGTATACTGCGGAGCTACATTGGCCAGCACCGAGATCACTCCTTTTCCACCCAGGGAAAGAAGCGGTACGATCTGGTCATCATTTCCTGAATACAGATCAATCTTGCCGTCTGTCAGATTCATAATCTTTGCGATCTGGGAAATATTGCCGGAAGCTTCCTTCACCGCCACAACATTCTCCACATTCTCAAAAATCTCAGCCACGGTCTCCGGCGCAATATTCACACCGGTCCGGCTTGCCACGCTGTAAAGAATGATCGGTGCTTTAGCCTCTTTCGCAACAGCGGCATAATGTGCCACAAGGCCTGCCTGGGTACATTTATTATAGTAGGGAGTTACAAGAAGCAATCCGTCCGCTCCGTCCTCCACTGCCTCTTTTGACATCTGAATCGTCGTGTATGTACTGTTAGAGCCCGTTCCCGCGACCACAGGAACCCGTCCCTTCACGCGCTCAATCGTAAATTTGATCGCATCCATGTGCTCCTCTTCCGACAAGGTAGAAGACTCTCCTGTCGTACCACAGATGATGATACTGTCCGTCCCATGACTGATATGGTATTCCAGCAGTTCATCTAATTTATCATAATTAATGCTCTCATCCTCATGAAATGGTGTCACGATCGCTACACCTGACCCGGTAAAAATAGACATAGTATTCCTCCTGACTTACTTACATTTGTAGATTCAGTTTATCATTAAATAGAAACCATGTCAATCCGATTTCACTCCTCCATACACTCTAATTTACTCACAGAAACCTCATAAGCCGTACGCCTCTGCGTTTCTGTCTCCGACAGTTTCTTTACATACTCCCGGCTCTGGATACGCCCCAATACCTGCACATGCTCTCCAACCTCAAACCCGGAGGCATATCTTGCGTTTCTCCCCCAGCAAATACAGGGGATATAGTCTGATTTGCCATAAGGGCGGTTCACCGCGAGCAAAAGGTCTGCAATTTCCCTTCCCAACGGCGTTTTCCGGTAAATCGGTTCTTTACATATGTAGCCGTCCAGCAGGATGCTGTTTGTCTTCGAGCCATCCGGCTCCTCCTCCACAAAAGAAACTTCTCTTACGAAAACAGATAGAACCAGACGATTTTTCTGTTCCTCGTGCCGGTTGTAGGAGCGGAACTGCCCGTGAACCACGATATATTCCCCGGTATAGTCCTCCGTCACATCAATCAGCCTCTCCGAAATCATAAGCGGGATTCTGTCATCCGAGCCGCTGAGGCGCTGCACCAGCACATCCACTATATAGAAGCCCTCTCCAAATACTTCGTGGCTGAACACAAAAGCTCCGTCCACCTGTCCCATAATAGTTACCTGGTTGTTTTCAATAATCTTATCTGACATGTTATGTAATTCTCCTTCCTTTTCGTCCATGTATTTTGGGTCATTATCTAATCTATGTGTGGCAAGACCTGTTTAGAACTAAAAACCAAAAATTTTTCATACTACTTGTAAATTTCTTAAAATGTGATAAACTATACGGGTTACAGCATTTAATAAGAAAAAAGAAAGTTACCTGTCACACAGTGAACAGCGGTAAAAGAAGGGTATAAGCATATGAAAATAAAGCGTGAAGACATACGAAATATTGCGATCATCGCCCATGTTGACCATGGCAAGACAACATTGGTGGATGAGCTTTTGAAACAGAGCGGAGTATTCCGTGAGAATCAGGAGGTTGCCGAACGCGTCATGGACTCTAACGACATTGAGCGTGAACGCGGAATCACGATTCTCTCGAAAAACACTGCCGTTTTTTATAAAGATACTAAGATTAACATTATCGACACCCCAGGACATGCCGATTTCGGCGGTGAGGTGGAGCGTGTCCTTAAGATGGTAAATGGCGTCATCCTTGTGGTGGATGCATTCGAGGGTGCTATGCCCCAGACCAAATTCGTGCTGAAAAAAGCGCTGGCGCTGAAGCTGCCCGTCATTGTCTGCATCAATAAAATCGACCGTCCTGAGGCGAGACCGGACGGGGTGATCGATGAAGTCCTGGAGCTCCTCATTGATCTGGGTGCTTCCGATGATCAGTTAGACTGTCCCTTCATCTATGCTTCCGCAAGAGACGGCTATGCAACTTACAGCGAAGAGGATGAGCCGAAAGATATGACCCCTCTGTTCGAGACGATCCTGGATTACATCCCAGCGCCGGAAGGAGATCCCGAGGCTGGAACCCAGGTTCTGATCAGCACCATCGATTACAATGAGTATGTGGGACGGATTGGTGTTGGAAAAGTTGATAACGGTACGATTTCCGTCAATCAGGATGTGGTGGTTGTAAACCATCATGACCCGGATAAGCAGAAAAAAGTGAAAATCAGTAAGCTTTATGAATTCGACGGTCTAAATAAAGTAGAAGTAAAAACTGCTTCTGTCGGCTCCATCGTAGCCATTTCCGGAATTGCAGACATCGCCATCGGAGATACCATCTGCTCTCCTGAGCATCCCGAACCAATCGAATTCCAGAAAATCTCCGAGCCGACCATTGCCATGCAATTCGTGGTAAATGACAGTCCTTTCGCCGGACTGGAGGGAAAATATGTGACCTCCCGCCATATCCGCGACCGTCTGTTCCGGGAACTGAATACCGATGTGAGCCTGCGCGTGGAAGAGACGGACAACACAGACAGTTTCAAGGTTTCCGGTCGAGGGGAACTGCATCTGTCTGTGCTGATCGAAAATATGCGCCGTGAAGGCTACGAATTTGCCGTCAGCAAGGCGGAAGTTCTTTATAAAACAGATGAAAAGGGGAAGAAGCTGGAGCCGATGGAACTGGTATATATTGACGTACCTGACGAGTTCACTGGCACAGTTATTGATAAACTAAGCCAACGGAAGGGCGAACTGCGGAACATGGGAATGTCCAACGGCGGTTATACCCGTCTGGAATTCTCCATTCCTTCCCGTGGACTGATCGGCTACCGCGGCGAATTTCTGACGGATACCAAAGGAAACGGTATCATGAACACCTCCTTCGACGGCTATGCTCCGTACAAGGGTGATATTCAGTACCGAAGCCAGGGTTCTTTGATCGCTTTCGAGACCGGAGAGGCTGTCACCTATGGCCTTTTCAATGCTCAGGACCGTGGAACTCTCTTTATTGGCCCGGGCGAAAAAGTCTACGGCGGCATGGTTGTTGGACAGAACGCCAAAACCGACGATATTGAGTTGAATGTATGTAAAACCAAACACCTGACCAATACCCGCTCTTCTAGTGCAGACGAGGCGCTGAAGCTGACCCCGCCGAAGGTTTTGAGTCTGGAGGAAGCACTTGACTTTATCGACACCGATGAATTGTTGGAGGTTACCCCGAAATCCCTGCGTATCCGCAAAAAGATTCTGGATACCAAAATGAGAAAACGAGGAATCAGTTAATGAATATACTTTGGGCCTTATCCGAGATCCGGACACCTGTTTTTAACCAGATATTCCAATTAATCACCTACCTTGGGCAGGAACTGTTCCTGATTGGCGTGCTATGTGCACTTTACTGGTGTATAGATAAAAAACTGGCCACACAAATAGGACTTACCTATGTGTGTGCAGGGCTTTGTGTCCAAAGCCTGAAGATCACCTTCCGCATTCCCCGCCCCTGGGTATTAGATCCCGAATTTAAAGCAGTAAAAAGTGCCATCCCGGCGGCAACCGGCTACTCTTTTCCCAGCGGACACACGCAGGGAGGAACCAGCCTTTTTGCGCCCCTGGCACTTGCCTCAAAAAAGAAGATTTGGAAATGCGTTTTCACAGCAATATTTCTTTTGATCGGTTTTTCCCGCATGTATCTGGGATGCCACACTCCGAAGGACGTTCTGACAGCCATGGGACTTTCTCTGGCATTTGCGCTGCTAATCTGGAAATTTCGCAGTGCACTTGAGAATCCACTTTCTGTAAAATGGATTTCTCTCATTTCCGCTATTGCGGCTATAGTGGTATGCATTTATTCTTATATGTTATATTCCGGTGATGTGATCGAAGCGCATTATGTGTCTGACTGTTTTAAAGCCTCAGGCGCAGCATTCGGCTTTGGATTAGGCTGGTATCTGGAAAAGCGATATCTGAACTTTTCTACCGAGATCACCCCCCACTGCACTGCCGCTCACGCAGGCTTGGCAGCTCACACGACACCCTCACCTGACATTCAG
>Ga0129308_1001249_pt1 | contig 28157 bp, 25 predicted proteins | sample L827metagenome_FD_94440 | JGI IMG/M metagenome (GOLD analysis project Ga0129308, IMG submission 94440) | Ring-tailed lemur group fecal microbial communities from Wisconsin, USA - L827 metagenome | ecosystem: Host-associated > Mammals > Digestive system > Large intestine > Fecal | place: USA...
TTCGTTTTTTCAAAATATCCTCCTGTGCGTAAAATTTCTTTTCTTCATTATAACGCAGCGGGAGGAATTCTGCTTAAAATCTGGCTATTTTATTGCGAAAAGTTTTTATTCTTTAAAGCTGAAAAACAACCGACAAATCCCATTCTGCGTTTTATACTGGTAGAAACCAGCACATACCATACCGCAAGGAGGCTTTTAGTTTATGAAATACCCTTATATTAAAAACATGTCCCACGAAACTGTTTTATCCCTGGCCGGACAGGTGGAAGCACAGGACGGACAGATCGTCAGCAAAACACTGGCTCAGAACAAGGCTGTGAGCGTAACCCTGTTTGCCTTTGCAAAGGGTGAGGAGATCTCCACCCATGACTCCGAAGGCGATGCCATGGTTACGGTCCTGGAAGGCTGCGGACGCTTTACCGTTGACGGAACAGAGCATCTCGTTCATGCCGGCGAGGTTCTCGTTATGCCGGCCAAAAAGCCCCACGCGGTCTACGCCGAAGAAGCCTTTAAAATGATGCTGACCGTGATCTTCCCCTGGGAGGAAGCATAGGAAAACCAGCGGCTATTCCGTGATTTTCCGGCTCTCAATCCACTGAATCAGCTTTTCAATGGCAGGATTCTGATTTTTCTGATGCCAGCTGAGTTCGAAATCCATTCGTTCCTCGGTTTGATCCTCGCGGATGAGCGGCACCACAACCAGATTATGGGCGTTTCGGAAATAGCGGACTGCATATTCCGGAAGGATGGCTACTCCAAGTCCTGCCGAGACCATCAGAAGCACCATCTGCACTTCCTTCTGTCTTGATACAATATTGGGAACAAAGCCGCCCCGGTTATAGCACAGCATAACCTCCTCCGCCTCGTCATTGGGGCGGCCCTGGGGCTGCATGATGATAAACTCTTCTCTGGCCAAATCCCGGTAGTACAGGTTTTTCTTGCCCGCCAGCGGATGACCGGGATAGAGCACCGCCATCATGGGAAAGCATTTGAGAAAACGGTGATTCAGATCCGGATAGCTTTGAAAATAGGGGGACAGATTAAAGGCGGCATCACACTCGCCGTCCTCCAGAAGCTGATACAGCGCACTCATATTATCCCGCAGAAGTTTCAGGGAAATATTGGGATAGGCCTCATGGAACTCCCGCAGCGTCCGCGAGAAATCGCTCTGCTCATAGCCTCGGATAAAACCGATGGTCAGCGCGCCGGTAAAGCCTTCCGCTGCCGTCCGGGCCAGCTTCACCGCCTCCTCGGCGCGGGCTAAAATCAGCTTCGCCTCATTTAGGTAGACCTTCCCCGCCGCGGTCAGCTCTACGTGATGCTTGTCCCGGATAAAAAGCGGGACTCCGATTTTCTCTTCCAGGGACTGAATCTGCAGCGTCATGGCAGTCTGAGATATAAAGCACTTCTTTGCCGCCTTCGTAAAATTCAGTGCCTCCGCCACAGCCACAAAATATTCCATCTGCTTTAAGTTCATGGTTCCCTCCCGCCTTTTTTCTCCCGCTATTATAATAAGTTTAACTTATTATAATATGCATTCTTTAAATTGGCAACTTTCCTTTCTCTGGTTTATAATTCATTTGTAATTGTTCAGAGCGGCGGGATGTATCCACATGATTATTGACCGGTTTGATGTAGCCCAGGAAGAAAAGGGCAGAGAGAAGCTGACCGACGGTAAGCGCGGCATCGTAACCATTGTCACCTTAACAGCAGCTCTGATCCTTTCCCGGGTCGGTGTGGTTACGCTGATTGAGATGGGATATTCCTACTTATCCTACGGATTTATCTTATTCTATTTACTTCCTACCTTACTGGTGGGCGGATACAAGATTGCCAAACATAAAGACGCTTAGAGAGGAGAATACACCGATGAAACAGGTTGGTTACTATAACGGAGAGCTGGGACCGCTCGAGGAAATGAAGGTTCCCATGCTGGATCGGGCCGTTTACTTCGGAGACGGCTGCTATGATGCCACAACCTTTGCCCACAACCATATTTTTGCAGCAGAGGATCATCTGGACCGCTTTTATAACAGCTGCAGACTTTTGGAAATTCCCTTTGATATGCCGAGGGAAGAATTAAAGGCAGAGCTTCAGAAATGTATTGATGCCAATGATTCCGATCACGGAATGCTTTACTGGCAGTGTTCCAGAGGGACCGGTCCGAGATCTCACAATTTTCCGCCAAAGCAGGTGAAACCGAATCTGATGATTTTTACCGTGCCCTATGATTTAATCCCTCTTGATCAGACTTTCCGGCTGTTCTCCATGGAAGATACCCGGTTTCTGCACTGCAATATTAAGACCTTAAACTTAATCCCCAGTGTCATCGCCTATCAGCGCTGCATCGAGGCCGGCTGCCAGGAAACGGTGTTCCACCGGGGAGAGCGGGTAACGGAATGCGCCCACAGCAATATTCTGATGATCAAGGACGGCGTGCTCTGCACTCCGCCGCGGGATAATCTGATTCTGCCGGGCATTACCTTAAAACATCTCCTGGAGCTGGCTGCTGCCAACCGGATTCCCACAAGAGAGGAACCGTTTACCATGGACGAGCTCAAAAATGCCGATGAGATCATCGTCAGCAGCTCCGGCGGACTCTGTATCCGGGCCGTAGAGCTGGACGGACAGCCCATCGGTGGCAAGGATCCGGTTACTTTGAAAAAGCTTCAGGATGCCTATACCGAGTTTTATGAAAGAGATACCAAATAGCTGCCGGATCCTATCCATACGAACTCCGGATTGCTGCCCGTTAGAAACGTACGCCGCCAGGCGCACTTAAATAAAGAAGCACCTTATATCCTGCCGCAGAAAGCTGCGATGGATATAAGGTGCTTTTTTCTTAGGAGTTTTTCAGGCATCTTCTTCTGAAGTTCCTGCTGAAACGGAGATGGAGGGATTTGAACCCTCGCGCCGGTTGCCCGACCTACCGCATTTCGAGTGCGGACCCTTCAGCCACTTGGGTACATCTCCGGATCGGCGCGCCGGACTCTTCCTCCGGCGGCACCTCAAATATTATACTAAATATTTTTCGATTTGTCATCTATTAATTTTCTTTGCTTTTGTTCCGTTTCTCTTAATCCCCAAAATAAGCATCGATTCCGTTGGCAATTCCTCCGGCGATCAGCTCCTGATACTCATCCTGGGCCATCTTCTGATCTTCCTCCGGGTTGCTCATAAATCCCATTTCCACAATGGTAACCGGAATGGTACACCAGTTGATGCCGCTCATGGTATCTGTCTCCTGCACGCCCCGGTTTTTAAATCCGGCGGCGGCACAGACGGCATCTGTGATCTTTTTGGAAAGGGAATAGCTTTTGTCATGAAGCTCCCCGTTATAGGGATTCTTGGCTGTCTGGCACATGGATAGGGTTCCGTGAACACTCGTATTATCCAGAGAATTGGCATGAATCCGGACAAAAACGGAGGCGCCGCTTTGGTTGGCCATCTCTGCCCGCTCTGCATTGCTTATGTTCACATCGCTGCTTTCCCGGATCATAACCACCTGATAGCCCCGTTCCTCCAGAATCCGTTTTACCTTCTGGGCCACAGAAAGCGTCAGCTTATATTCCGGAAGCTTTGTGGAGATGCCCTCTGCTCCGGCAGCCATCTTGGCCTTTGTGGTGGAGGACCCAGGTCCGATGGGCTCTTTCTCTGAATTTCCTTTCGCCTGGTGTCCGGCATCTATAGCCACAATCCGTCCGTTAGAGACAGCCGGACTGCCGGTTGGATTGGAAGCCTTCGATACCTGATTCTCAAAGGCAGCCAGCCCTTCCGCCGTGCCGTCCGTACCTTCCGTCTCTGCCTTTTCCAAATATTCCGACATAATATAGCAGGTTTCATCTTTGTAGAGAATCCGGCTCCAGCCCTCGCTGTATCCGGTCCTCTTTACACTGTCGCCTTTCTTTAACTGTGCGACTATGCCGTATTCCGTCCCGCATCCGGAACGGACATTCACCAGATCTTCTGTGATCCAGACCGTCTCATCCACATCCGTAAATCCGGTTGCCGTGGTAATATCTCTCTCCAGAGAGCTTAGATCCGCCACAGCCGCACCGTCAGCCGCCCTGGCGCTTTCCTCATCCTCTAAAACCACCGCATGGTCTGTCCCGCCGGTCTCCATACGCTCGAATCCAGTCTCTGATTTTCCTGCGTCTTCCTGCTTTTCCAGAGCCTGCGTGCTCTCTGTCAGCTTGATTTCCTCATACTTCCCGCAGCCTGTCATTCCGGCTGTCCCGGCTATCATAAAAAACGCACAGAGAAGCCCTGCGGCTCCTCTGGCGAAATATCCCTTTTTCATAAGATGGTTCCTCCTCCGACTACATACTCCCCGTCGTAGAACACCACCGCCTGTCCCGGCGTTGCCGCCCTCTGCGGTTCATCAAAAATACATTCCACCAGATCCGATTCCACCTCCCGGATCACACAGGGTGCGCCCCTGTGGCTGTAGCGAATCTTGGCAGTTACCCGCATTTCCTTTCCGGACAGGCCCTCTATGGCCATCCAGTTTAAATGACTGCAGGTCAGCCGGTCAGAAAAAACATCCTCATTCTCTCCGATTACCACCTCATTGGTCTCCGGGCGAATCTCCGTCACAAACACCGGACGGCCCATGGAAAGATTTAACCCTTTCCTCTGACCCACCGTATAATGCGTGATCCCCTTATGGCGGCCCAGAATGTTGCCGTCCTTATCTACAAAATTCCCCTCCGTCAAATGGCAATCGCTGTTTTCCTCAATAAACTTTGCATAATCGTGATCCGGAATGAAACAAATCTCCTGACTGTCCGGCTTATGGGCTACCAGAAGGCCGATACGCTCTGCCATCTTACGGATCTCATCCTTGGTATATTCACCGACCGGCATCAGCGTGTGGGAAAGCTGGTGCTGCGTCAGATTATAAAGCGCATAGGTCTGATCCTTGGCCGCAGTCGCTGATTTTCTCAGCGTATACCGTCCATTGGGGAGCTTCTCAACTCTGGCATAATGGCCGGTAGCAATATACTCCGCTCCGATGTCCAGACTTCTCTTTAAAAGAGATTCCCATTTTACAAAACGATTGCAGGCAATACAGGGATTTGGCGTCCGTCCCGAAATGTATTCCTGCACGAAATAATCCATCACATTTTCCTTGAACTCTTTTTTAAAGTTCATCACATAATAAGGGATCTCCAGACGGTCAGCCACTCGCCTTGCGTCATCCACGGCACTTAAGCCGCAGCAGCCCCCTTTTTCCTCCTGGGCCTCCTGCGACTCATCCTGCCAGATCTGCATCGTCACGCCGATCACATCATATCCCTGCTCTTTTAAAAGCCAGGCAGCCACGGAGGAGTCAACCCCTCCGGACATGCCGACCACTACTTTTTTCTTTTCCATTCTATTCCAATCCGGTTATTTCAGTCTAGTATTCTTCCTCGACCTCTTCTTCTCCGATATCGCTCTTCGGTTTCTCAAGTCCTTCGATCTTGATCCCGTGTTTCTCTGCATAATCCCACAGAGCTGCATGGATGGCCTCCTCTGCCAGCAGGGAGCAGTGTACCTTCACCGGGGGAAGTCCGTCAAGCGCTTCCATCACGGCCTTATTGGTCACCTGCATGGCCTCCTGAACGGTTTTTCCCTTTACCATCTCTGTGGCCATGCTGCTGGTGGCAACGGCAGCGCCGCAGCCAAAGGTTTTAAACTTTACGTCCCGGATAATCTGGTTTTCATCAATATCTAAATAAATCCGCATGATATCACCGCATTTTGCATTTCCGACGGTTCCCATGCCGCTTGCATTCTCTATTTCTCCGACGTTTCTCGGATTCTGGAAATGATCCATTACTTTCTCTGAGTACATATAGGGTTCTCCTCTCTGCCGGTCTGTTCTTCTCTCTAATGTTTCCCGTTTTTTCTCATATAATCCTCATAAAGAGGAGACATGGAGCGCAGACGCTCTACAATTCGTTTCATGCTGTCCACCGTGAAATCGATCTGTTCCATGGTAATCTCATCGTTTACCGTCAAACGCAGAGAGCCGTGGGCAATCTCATGAGGCAGCCCGATGGCCAGGAGCACGTGGGACGGATCCAGAGAACCGGATGTGCAGGCGGAACCGCTGGAACCGCAGATGCCGTCCATATCCAGCATAATCAGAAGGGATTCTCCCTCGATAAACTGGAATGCAAAATTGGCATTGTTGGAAAGCCGTTTCGCAGGATGTCCGTTTAATCTGGTAAAGGGGATCTCCTTCATTACGCGCTCGATTAAATGATCGCGCAGGGCCTTTTCCTTTGCAGTCCGCTCTTCCATGGTTTCCACGGCAATCTCCACCGCTTTTCCGAAACCGACAATTCCCGGCGTATTTTCCGTACCGCCGCGGCGTTTGCGCTCCTGTGCACCGCCGTGAATGAAGGAACGGCTCTTGACGCCGGTGCGGATATAGAGGAAACCCACACCTCTGGGGCCGTTTAACTTATGAGCGCTGGAGCTTAACATATCAATATGGCACTCATCCACATTGATCGGCACATGACCGAATGCCTGTACCGCATCGGTGTGGAATAAAATACCGTGTTCCTTCGCAATTTCTCCAATCTCTTTGATGGGCTGAAGGGTTCCAATCTCATTGTTGGCAAACATGATGGAGATCAGGATAGTATCCGGCCGGATGGCCTTTTTCAGCTCCTCTAATTTCACAACACCAAACTCATCCACATCCAGATAAGTCACCTCAAATCCGCGCTTTTCCAGATATTCACAGGTATGCAGAATCGCATGGTGCTCGATTTTGCTTGTAATAATATGCTTTCCCTTGTTCTGGTAGGCCTCTGCCGTTGCAACGAGGGCCCAGTTGTCCGACTCGGTTCCGCCGTTGGTAAAATAGATCTCGTTGGTCTTGGCGCCAAGCGCCTTTGCAATCGTCTCTCTGGCATGGGCAATGGCTTTCTTCGGCTGGGAAGAGAACTCATATACAGAGGATGGATTGCCGTAAAACTCCGTAAAATACGGGAGCATCGCCTCGACAACCTCCGGCCGCGTCTTCGTAGTAGCCGCGTTGTCAAGATAAATCACTTCTTTCATGATAAAAATCCGCCTTTCTTCTTTTTTGTAGCAATAAAGGTAAAAGCTTCATCTACGGTTTCTATTATATATGATTTTTCGAAAATTACAAGTAAGAACGATTCCTGATTTTATTTTTTCATAAAAACGAAAGATCTTGTCTCTGTTTTTTCCTCATTTTACAGTTTCGCTGATATAGCTTATGAAAAAAGGCCGTATGAGGTTCCTATAAACAGAGCCCGAATTTGACGCAGATTATTTTTTCAGCTCTGCTCTGCCTTTAACATGGTCATTTCCGGTCCAAGAAGGTGCTCTCCCTGACAGACCGCGCCGGAAGAATCACGAAAGACGCACGGCTCCTTCGCCGGGCGAAGCAGCGTAAAACATTAATAAATAAGGTAAATCACAGGTATTTCACCCGGCACATAGCAAAATTGGAACTCTCTCTCATCTTCTGTCTGCTCTATTCCCGGAGCACACCACACATTCAGAGAATTGTCATTATCATACAATATTCCGCAAGCATAACCTTGCTGAGATGCCAAGAAATTCGGATAATAATTTAAGTAATCTGCGTATGGAAGCTCGTTTCTATAATTCATATGACCAAGCTTTGCATGTATCACACCGTAAACACTCTCACTGTTACTTAATAAATCATCCTGCATTTCTTTAATCGAATGATATACCTTGTAATTCGAATATCCAGAAATAATTTCTTTCATTTCTTGTTCATAGCTTTTTTTAAATTCCGAAGTTGAAATATTGATACTTTCCAGCATCCACAGCGCATGATCGGATGAACGGCTTATTTTTATTTGAAGATCGTGGTTCTTCCACTCGCCATTCCACTGAATCCGATTGCCCTCACACTCTACCGGAGACTCCCAATAGCAGCAAAATTCCTCCCATAAAGTGAATAATTTGGAATTTTCATCAGGCTCATAAAACAATCTAATTATATCGTCAATCTTTTTCTGCTCGTCTTTATACTGCTTTGTTTCTTCCGAATTCAGATTGGAATCCTTTGACCAAAATGCAATACTCATGTTTGAAAGTTCTTTTTTATCTGAGCTTTGCAAATTGACAATGCACTGAACATTTCTATCATGACTCATTTGAATCGTTTGACGATGCTCATTTTGATATGCCAATTCAACTGATTTCCAATAATTGCTTTCTTTCTTTATATATTGCTCTAAACGGGACGCTGCAGCAGGAAAAACCTCTTTTTTTTCATGGTTTTCATTTCTGCAGGCTGTACCAGATATAGATATTAAAATAAGTAAAAGCATCAAAATTTTCCGCATATAAGTTCTCGCTTTGATTAATGAAGTGGATACTTTGTCAGATTTTCTGGATCAATCAGAAAATGAATATTTCCAATAAGCCCTTGCATATAATCCACATGCTGCATGTTTCTCTCCATTATAGTATTCGTACTCATACATAAAATCTGAATTCATAGCCCGATCAACGGCAGGACAAGGAATCGGAGTCGGCCCCCATTCTTCAATTTCAATATAGTAGTCAAAGCCCCAAAGATCATCGAATACAAAAAATTATTCTGTCAAGTAGCTTTTTACTACAATATAACAAACGTCCTTATTCCTATTTTGAACCTTCTGCAAGATATGTAACCGCATACAACCTAATTCTTTTTTGCTAAGTGCGGTTGGTGCAATATAGACTGGAAGAGAGCCACTTGCATCTGTCAAAATTGCTTTTTGATAGAAATATGTATTTGCCGGAAGATTAGTAGAAAAAGGAGAAAAAGAAAAATTAAGCTCTTCTGTTTCTTCAATTTGAGAAAGTTTTCCCTTTAGAAAATAATACTTTTCTGTTCCTTTTCCCATATCTTTTTCCGATAATTCCATGGAACTATCTTGCTTAAGCATCTGAACTTCTGATAATTCCCAATTATCCCAAATACTTATATCATTATATTCTGCTTCACTGACCAGCTTTATCTGATACCACATTTGACAATCATCAGCCCCTTGTTTTATCATACGAGCTGTAGCATAAATACCCGAACTTTGTGCTCCCCATTCACTAAAATATGAAATTCTATCTATATATTGCTCTGATCAGTTACTTTTTCATAGGCAACCTCCATTTGTTTTTGTAAATCGAATATTATCTTCGAATTATTGCAAAGCTTCGATGACAATACCCAAAGTTCCGGTATCCCTTTATTAAGAAGTTGCATATATTCTTTTTCTGTAATTACAGATGAATCAACTGGTAAAAAAGTAATAACGATACCAGGAGTTTCAGCTTGAGAATAATAATATAAGAATTGACAGCGAAACTTTTGCTCTCGATCATAAAGCTCATAACGCCAAGCCCTAGAATATGCAGTTCCTATATCACCTTCTAATTCTGCCCCAGAATCCTCCATTATCCATTGAGACAACTTTGCTTCAGCAACAATTCTGGAGAATTGCTCTGGAGTAGGACATTGAAGTGCTACTGTTTTTTTATTTCCCAATATTGATATAATTCCAACAAATATGATTATGGAAGCTATGGGAAACAAAATTAAAAGTCGTTTCGCGTTTTTCATTATCATCACCAAAAGCATCCGATCTGTCCAGGAAAAATCTTCCGTCTACAAGCAAGCTAATGACAACTACATGTTAAACCATGAACTGTTGTATAATCGTAGACATCGATAATTATTATAGCAAAAGAATCTATTCCTGCAAATAGAAAAATCAGCCTCGCTAAATAGGGTGCCGGGCTTAATCACCCGGCACCCTATTTATTTACATCCTGCCGGATACGCTGTTAAAACAGCATATCCCGATAAACCATTTGTCCATTTTTTATCGTCAGCATTGGCTTATAGATCGTATCGCCCACAGAAACCAGCTGATCCCCGGCGCCGTTTGGACGATCGCCAAATACATTCTCCGTCCGGACAGGTTTAAATACCGCGATATCCGCGGCATGTCCGACCGTCAGGGAACCGATTTCCTCTGCCAGGCCCAGCTGCCTTCCCAGATGGCGCGCCGGGCCACATCCATGCCGAAATGTATCCGAGCATCAGCCGCCTCAAAGAGAACGCCCCGCTCTCTGGCCCGGACTGCCGCCGGAATGACTTTTCTGTTTTCTACCAGGCAGGAGCCCTGATTCATGTACATATGAGTCAGTATATCACCGGGCCGCAGAATATCCAGAAGCTCAGAATTTTGTTGAAATGTTTGATTTCAAATTTATTCAAAACAGGGAAGGGAACTGAGATTTTTATGAAAAAGGAACAGGAAGGAAGAAACGACATTGTAATTTTCTGCGCATCCGAGGAATTCTCCCGAATCGCGGCTGAGGTGATTCAAAGGCGCGGACTCGAACACCACATTTCCATTGTCAACGCCACCGGCGATGAGACCATCCGAAAAGGGGAGGAATTAATCCGCCAGGGAAGCCGGGTTTTCATCTCCCGCGGCCGCAATACGCAGCTGCTTCAGAAAAATATGACCATCCCGGTCATTGATGTTCCCTTTCTATATGAAGAAATCCTCCGTTCCGTACAGATAGCCGGCTGTGCGCCGGAGGACATCATTCTCATCGGATTTGATAAAGCCCATGACACCATGACCCGTTTCCGCCGTCTTTCCGGTTTAAATGTACAGATTTTAAGCCCCCATTCACCGGCCACGGCAGAACAGGAGCTTCTCGATGCCATCCGGCCCAATACCAAGGTGTTAATCGGCGGTTTCTCCGTCAGCCAGGCTGCCAAGGAAACGAACCTCCGCCGGTATCCCCTGACACCGGATCCGGACAATATCTCTCTGGCTATTGACAGCGCTCTGAATATCCTTGCCACCACTGAAAAGCAGGATGCTTTCCTAAAGACCATCTCCGCCTCGGTGGATCGGATTCCCCACGCCGTCTTCAGCTGTGACCCGCAGGGAAGCGTTATGTTTGCCAATGAAAAGGCAATCTCCCTCTTTCGCACCTATGGACAGGAGCGTATCTTTAAGCTTTTGTTTCCGGAGGAAAAGCAGCCCTATCTTTCCAGACTGCAGAAAAAAATTCCGCCTGAGGAGGAATCCGCTTTGAAAAAAGAACGGATCATCCGTCTGAACGAGCAGGCCTATGTGGTGGAGTACCTCCCGGTTATCGTAAATCAGCGGGCCAAAAATATTGTTATCATCATATCCAGTGATAATGTCATTCAATCCGCAGAGAAACAGCTCCGTTTAAGTCAGAACAGCCGCGGCTATGTTGCCAAAAACCGGTTCCGCAATATCATCGGAAACAGCAGGGCGCTGCAGGACACCATCCGTCTGGCTAAAAAATACGCCCTTTCCGACGGCGCGATTCACATTACAGGAGAGACCGGAACCGGAAAGGAAATGTTTGCCCAGAGCATCCACAACGCCAGTCCCAGAGCCTCCGAGTCCTTTGTTGCCATCAACTGTGCTGCCATTTCCCAGTCCCTTCTGGAAAGCGAGCTGTTCGGCTATGTCAAAGGCGCGTTTACCGGTGCGAATAAAGAAGGAAAAATGGGAATCTTTGAAATGGCACATAAGGGCACGGTTTTTTTAGATGAAATCGGCGAGCTGGATCTGTCCATCTAGGCCAAGCTGCTGCGTGTTCTTCAGGAAAAGGAAGTCTGCCGGCTGGGTGACGATAAGATTATTCCTGTTGATATCCGCATCATCAGCGCCACCAACCGAAATCTTCAGGAAATGGTGGAAAACAAACAGTTCCGAGAGGATCTTTTGTACCGCCTCAACGTACTCGAGCTCACCCTTCCTCCTTTGAGAGACCGGAAAGAGGATATCCCTGCTCTGGTCTGCTCCTATTTAGAGCTGCACGGACACTCCATCACCTTTTCCAAGGAAGCCATGGACTTGCTCTGCGCTGCAGACTACCCCGGAAATATCAGGCACCTGTTTAACATGGTGGAACGCATCCTTGCGCTGACAGAGACAGACTGGATCCTCGCAGAAGATCTGTTCTCTATTCTGCCGACCGCAGCGCCTTACGAGAAAAAAACAGCGGCCCTTAGCGGTCCCTCCCTGTTAACGGAAAGTGTGGCTGACTGCGAAAAACAGAGAATTGAGGAGGCGTTAAGAAAGCATCACGGCAGCCGGGCACTGGCGGCAAAGGAATTAAACATCAGTACCGCTACCCTTTGGAGAAAGATGAAAAAATATAATATCCTTGCGTTCCGCTAAAACGCGAGGCCGGAACCTAAACTGAGGGAAGCTTCTGCACAGATTTTCGAAGCCTCCCTCAGATCAGTTTGCTTATCCCTCTATACAGTTTTAAATATTGGCGTGTCCGCGGCCTCCTGTCTTATAATAAAGCCATAAGAAACAGGCACTGCCGAAGACAAAAAATAAGGAAACCGACCGCTTTGCCAAAAAAGCCGCAAAGCCTCCGGGGAATGAACAGTAAGTATTTAAAACAATATGGAAGGAGAAATTCACATGAAAAAATTAACTGCAGAGCGTATGGATCAGCTGGTTCCGTCCGGCATTCGAAAGGTCAACGAGAAGGCTCTGGCCATGGAGCGGGCCGGAGAAACCGTCATTCACTTTGAACTTGGACGTCCGGACTTCGACACACCGGAATACATAAAAAAGGCTTGCATTGACAGCTTAAATGCCGGAGATGTATTCTACACCTCCAACTTCGGTACCATGGAGCTGCGCGAGGCCATTGCCTGGAAATTAAAGACACAGAACCATGTAGACTACAAACCGTCCGAAATCATCGTAAGCGTAGGCTTAACAGAGGCAGTCTTCGATGTTCTCTGCGCCATCTTAAATGAAGGCGACGAGATCCTGGTTCCCAACCCGGGCTGGCTCAATTACTTAAATGTACCGAAGCTTTTAGGAGCTGTCCCGATCACCTACAGCCTGCTTGAGAAAAATGACTATCAGATTGACTTAGATGAGATTCGCAGCAAGATAAGTCCCAAGACCAAGGCCATTGTATTAATCACCCCCAGCAATCCCACCGGCGGTGTACTCTGCGAGAGAGTATTAAAAGAGCTGGCACAGATTGCCATTGAAAATGATATCACGGTCATCGCGGATGAGGTCTATGAGCGCCTTCTCTATGATGATGCCGAGCATATCAGCATTGCCTCTCTGCCGGGCATGAAGGAACGCACCATTACATTAAACGGCTTCTCCAAGGCCTACTCCATGACAGGCTGGAGACTGGGCTATGCGGCTGCCTCTGAGGACTTTATCAAAACCTTAAATAAGCTGCATCAGCATGCAACCACCTGTGCTACCTCCTTTGTACAGAAGGCCGGCGTCGCTGCCCTTTATAATGAAAAGAATGAGGTGGCAGACATGGTGAAAGAATACCAAAAACGCCGTGACTACGCAGTAAAGGCCATCAATGAAATTGACGGTATCAGCTGTCTCTGCCCCAAAGGCGCCTTCTACATTTTCATCAATATTGAGAAGCTCGGCATATCCGGCGCAGAGCTGGTAGACTATCTCTTAGAGAATGCCAAGATTGCTCTGGTACCAGGCGATGTATTCGGTACTGAAGGCGAGCACTATATCCGCATGTCCTTTGCCAACAGCTATGAGAACATCGTAGAGGGCTGTAGCAGATTAAAAGAAGCGATTGGGAAAATCTACAAACCGGAATAACGCGTACCAGCCGTCGGACAGGGTTGGTCGACAGCATAATATATTTCTCCAAAAAGAGTCCCCCGGCCGAAGTGTGCCGGAGGACTCTTTTCCGTATATCTGTCAGTCCATGAAAAATTCTGCTTCTGCCCGTCTCGCATAGTTCTGCTCCAGCATGGCCACATGAGACAAGAAGGCCGGATCGTCAAAATATTTGGCGTGGGTCGGACATTTCTTAATGCAGGCCTGGCATTTGATACAAATGCCGGTTACCTCTGTCGGATCCGCCGCGTTAATGGAGCCCATCGGACAGGCTTTTACACAGATGCCGCATTTATCACAGTCCTCTGCCTTTGTCTTCGGTTTTGCTTTCAGGAAGACAGCCGGTTTTCCGTCCGTTCCAAGGGGCGTATAATACGGACCCACCGGATCGTCTCCGCGTACGGAAATAGGAGCCGGAAGCTCTGTTAAACCTAAAACCTTTTCCGCCACTTTTTCTCCGAAGGAGGCCAATGCCTCTAAGTCCTCCGCATTTGGTCTTCCTGCTGCCAGCTTGTCGGAAAATACGTGCTCTGTCGGCACTCCGGCGCCTGCGATGGTGTGGAAGCCGTTGTTCTCCAGCTCATTCCGAAGCTCGATCAGGCCGTTGTCAAAATTCCGGTTTCCGAATACTGCCACCGGGACAGCCAGAGTGCCTTCCCCCTTAAAATAATTCTGTACTGCCGGAAGCATCTTATTGGGTACGCGGCCGGCATAGACTGGGGTTCCAAATACCACCAGCTCATCCGATCCGTAGGTCTGCACCTCGGTTCGGTTTCCCGGAAGGGTGTAATCATACGTTTCCAGACTGACCGAAAGCTTTTCTGCAATACGGCCGGCAATGGCCTTTACCACCTTTTCTGTATTTCCGGTGGCACTGTAATAAACCGCCGTAACCTTTGAAATCTTCATGAAATATCTCCTCCTCTATTGCCTTTTAGTCGGCATATTATTCATCCAGACAGGAAAGGCTGAACTCGCCCTCTGCCAGTGTTTTTTCCTTTTCCTCTTCCCACACCACGAAACGGCAGATGGTAATGGTTTTTCCCCGTTTCATAAAAACTGCCTCATCCGTCAGAACCTCCGCTGTCCCGGACGCACGCAGAAAACAAAAGGATGTATCCAGGGTCACATACCGCCTGCCATCCGCGCAGGTTAACAGACCGGCTGCTGTATGGTTTCTATCCGGTTAGACATATCCATTGTACCATATCAGACTCTCTTTTACATCCTTTATTTCAAAAGTCTCCTAAAGCCGGGGCTGCCGGATGGCAGCTTCTTCCTACCGGATCTGTGAAAGAATCGACGGATCTTTTATCTTTCCGTCCTCTGCAAACAGGAGAATCTTGGAAATAATCTCCGCGGTCTTCGGATCTTCATCCAAAAACGGCAGGAATAAGCGTCCCCGATGCTGGGAATGAACCGGAAGCACATAAAGCATGGCATTTCCCATCTGATGCACCACGCCGCTTCCCAAATGCACGCTGTATCGTCCCAGTTTTCCGTCAATCAGGGCATGGTTTCCTTCCAGCTTCACATTCTGAAGCTTAAACAGCTCCAGGGTACACTCAGCAATTGCTTTCCGCATCTCCACCGTAGAGTGGCTGGTCTCCGGATCCACGCCTCCGGCATGGGCTGTGCTCACTGCCAGATCCACGTCTCGCATGACCTCGCTGTAGATGATATCCGGAATATCCTTTATTTTCAGCGGCTTGAAGGTTTTCCGATCCGTAAATACCACCCACTCCAGCGTAGGCGCCTCCACATCGCTGGGGGAGAACCAGTCTGCCATTGCATAGATTCGGGCCACAATATTTTCCTTGTAGTAAATCTTCTGAAGTCCGTCCTCATAGTCGGCCACCCACCGTCTTCCCCGCAGCGTACCCACGGTCTTCTGAGGCTGGATCTGATTGCCGGAAAACATCAGGGACTCATCCTTTTCCAGCTCCTCGCTTAATTTCACATACAGCTCGCGGAATACCTGCTTAAAGGCCTGGCGTTCCTGTTTTTCAAAGAGCAGCTTCTGGTATTCATGCCAATGCCCCTCCTGATATAAATCTATGGGATGGGCAATATAAAGGCGTGTTTCCGGCTTAAGCGTGACGATCTCACCGTTCCATGAAACCAGACAGCCGTCCTTTAAAAAGCCCAGCTTAATAGAGGATGGATCCGAATCCGTCCTTTGAGCAGCATCCCGATCGCCGCATTCCGCCAGCCGCAGCACCAGAGGCCTTACAACGGAACCGACCACCGGACTTTTTTCCAGCTCGGAAAGCTCCCAGGCCTCAAAGGCAGTCCGATCCTCCATGGCCTGCTCCAGCATCTGCCTGGTCCGGCTGTACTGCTCTTTCAGTTTTTTGTTATTTTCCTGATACTCCAGAACCATCTCATGCTTCTTATATTTGGCAGGGATGGATTTTAAAAGCTTTTCTCCCCTCCGGATCTGAAGACTGCTCTTGCCCGCCCCGTCCGTCAGGATACGCAGGGAAACCTGTTCTGCCTCATCCAGGAGCTGCCACTCGAACTGCCCGGAGATGCTCTCAGAAAGCTTTGTCTCCATCTGAAGGATCAGGCGCGTCACATCCGTAAAACCGGCATTGACACTCAAATTCCGCAGGGCCAAATCTACTGCACGGCCCTCACTGGCCCTCCGCTGGGCGCCGAAGGCTTTGCTTTCCTTTTTAAATTTCTGAATGAACTGATAGCGGTCCAGGAGCTCGGCCTCTCTCCCGCTCTCCGGAAGCGGCAGAAGGCCAAGGCTCATTAAAAGATCCTTATTCCGCTTTGCCTGAATTTCCGTCTTCAGCTCTTCCTTCGTCACCTTTCCAAGGGCCGCATCCGCGTATTTTCTCGCCCTGGCATGGGCGGCTCCGGCGGAGGAATATTTGGCAGCATCATATAAAAGTTTGAAATTCTTTTCTCCCAGCTTTCCGTAGGCCTCAAAAAACCAGTTTAGGTCAAAGGCGCCGTCCCGCAGCTCTTCCGGCGAAAGCGGCGTATATTTGGCTACCATGGAGGTGATAAATTCATCCATCCGCTCGCTGGTGTGCGCCATAAAATAATAGCAGCCGCTGGTAAATCCGGGAAGGGCTAAGTATTCCTCCAGAAGCGGAATCCACTGCTGCGCATACATGGCCATTTCCGTCAAGCGCTTTTTCGTGATATCCGTTCCCTTCAGCGCTTTCTTTAAATCCTGCGCCGTTTCCTCCGGATTGGGGCAGCACACCTTCAGAAGATGGCTCAATACCGCCCGCCGTTCTGAGGGCTTTAAATAATATCCCGAGCTCCGCTCCAGGGTGTCCTTCCCCAGGGCCGTCAGGATCTGAATCATGACATCGATCCCATACACCACGCGGATGGAGGAAATGGACTCAGAGAAAGGCGTAGGCTGCTCGCCCCGCTTTAATTCCACCTTCACCATGGCAGGCACCATCTGAGCATAGATCTCTCTGGCCAGAGTCATGGCAGGCATCTCTTCTCCGATGGTATCAAAATGATACTTTCCGTCAACGGGCCTTATCACATTCATCCCAAAAAAGCGTTTTAAATCAACCGGACGCACCTTCCGGCTCAGCACAGCGCCCTGCTGCATCACCGTACTGACACTTGCCAGCAGATCTCCCGGTTTTAAATAGGTAAAGACTCCTTTATAAAACAGGTCCTTATCCCAGACTCCCTTCACATAAGCCTGAACAAAATCCTGCAGCTGCAGATAGCAGCCGGAACTTCCGTAGCGCTGCTTTTTCTCCTTATCCTTCAGCCCGGCGTAAAATTCCTGCATTCGAAAACGCAAGGTAAAGGCACTGCCCCAGTCCTCCTCCGATGCCGCAGAAAGCCACCAGCGCAGGGATTCAAAGAGCGGCAGCTCCACTGCCCGTCTGGTGTAAATTTCTTTAGCACCGTTCCAGCGCGTTTCCGTCACCTCATACAGTGCGTTTTTCTCATTTAACACGGTCATGAGCTTTGCTGTGCCGATGAGGCCCCAGCGCGCCTTCACAGAATCGGGCACATACTGGGAAAACAGGGTGTCAATGACCTTTCGGGCCTGGTTTCCGTAGCGCAGTCCCTCTGCCAGGTTCTGGAAGGGCGCTTTTTTTAAGAGACCGCTCCCAAATACCTTCTTGTAGAGATCTTTGTTTGTCTCATAAGCGCTTCGTCCCGCCCGGCACTGCTGATAGAGATAGAGTTCCACAAGAAATTCCGGTGTCTGGATTTCAGTTTCGTAATATTTCTCCCACATTTCCCGAAACGGCAGTGCATCCAAAGGTTCCAGATTCGAATCGCCATGGATCCAGCGGCAGTTTTCCAGTTTTGTTCCCAACAGCACCTCCGCGCCCCAGGCCGTGGTGTATTCCCGATCCTTTTCTCTCTCAATCAAAGCATTCAGACGATCTAAGGCGGTCATGCAGGCGCCCTCCCCGCGGACAAAGAGACCGGATGCCTGCTTTTCATCCACCGTAACGGGCGGAAGCACCCATTCCTTTTGCGGATTATAAAATCCATAGCCGGGAGTGTTTAAAATATCCTGTGCCTCGCTATTTTCTCCCAGAAGCTCGCCTAAAAGAACCTCCTCCCGGCCCGTCGGCGCCGTCAGAACAGATAAAAGCGGGCGTACCTTCTCAAAAGAAGACGGATCCTCCTTTTTGATCTGAAGAGCCAGATCCAGAGCGCCCATATGGCACTCCTCGGATTTTTCTGAGAGCAGGCGGCCGATGCAGGCAAGAAGCTGCGGTTTTTCCTGTTTTCGAAGCAGGGACAGAGTTCCGGCGCGGCCCTTTTTATATTTTAAATTTTTCTCGATTTGGAGATAATCGTCCGGGGACAGCTCCATATACTCCGCCAGACTGAAGGCGGACTGAAGCGTATATTCCTCGGGATTATGCAAAAGCTCAAACAGCACAGCCTTTCTTGCCTCAGACTCCGGACGGTATAAGAGAACCCTGGCAGCCGCGGCCCGGGAGGCAGCGCCGTAGGTATTTCCCTGTCCGATGAGCGGAATCAGACGGGCCGTCTCATCCAGATACTCCGCATTCTGAAGCATCCAGGCCAGAAGGCAGAGACGGACTGCCACATCAGACTGTGTAAGCTCCACCTGATACCAGGGAAAAATACAGGGTTTTAAAAGAATTCCCTTTTTCGGAAGCTGCCGGTACAGGGACCATAGCCTTTCATAGGCGGTTTCCGCCTCTGTCCGGCTGTCAAAAAAGTCCGTAACCGGAACTTGGGCCGGCTTCTCCGGCTTCGCATCCCGAAGGGAATAATACCCGGAGCGGCCTCCTCTGGCCAGGCTGTACAGGACAGAATGGGCGGAATCCATAAAACCCGGCATAAAGCAGGCCGCCAGTTCCATGTCTTCCGGCATAGAAAGAATCACTTCCTTGGCTGCCTTCATTTTAAGAGAGCCAAGCTGCAAAGAGCGGTTAAAATAGGAGGCTGTCATCCTCTGATTTTTCGTTCCGGAATGTACCAGCTTCTGAACTGCCCTGACGGCCTCCTCTGCGTCATAAAAGCCTATGGCCCACAGAGCGCAGCTTAACGCCACGGAATCATTGGAGCCGAGCGCTTCCTCACGGGCCGACGTATCCCGCAGGCACCGGCCCATCAGACGGACCAGCTTATCTGTTATCCGATCTACATTTTTTTCATCAAAAATGCCAATCCAGGTGCTGACTGCCCGTTTAACGGATGAATAGCGGATCAGGTTATTTTCTTCGATCACGCAAAACAGAGAAAGAAAGGCCTCCGGCCGGCCGGCATCCATTGTCTCACAGACAGCCTGTCTGGCGCCCTCCTGCAGTCTGGCAGCCAGAAGGAAACGGCCCAGAAGCCCGTAGAGAGCTTCGCTCTTACTCATGACAATTCCCCGGATCAGCTCATAGCTTATCATGGCCGTATTGCCCTCTCCCAAAAGGATGTCTTCCACTGCCTGAATGGTTTCCCTATCTCCCGCATCAATCTGGGCAGCCAGCATTCCGGCATAGCTCCAGCTTTCTGTTCTGGCGTGATCATAAATTTCCGCCTCTACCCGGCCGATGAGAATATCGGAAAGCCTGGCTCCGTAATACTGAATCCGCGCATAAGCCCGTAAAAGCTGCACACTTTGGCCGGCAAAGGGCTCATAGCTTCCGCAGCGCACACTGCGGCGCAGCCATCCGGCCGTCATCTGAAACTGATTCATCTGGTCCAGGGCGTAGTAAAATTCCTCTTCCTTTTCCGTTCCGACACAGATTGCCACAAGTCCGGAAAAATGCTTCCTGTAGATCTCGCTTAGGGTTTTGCATTTTCCTTCTCTCAACTGACTCTGCATCCACTCCCGCGTCTCCTGGGGAATGGCATACAGGGCCATGGTGGGAAGCAGGGATTTCTCCCGGGCAGAAAGCCCCGCCCCCCGCTTCTTCAGCGCTTTGATCCAGTCTTCCGTCCATTTTTTTCTCGTTTGATATGTAAAATCTGCCATTGCCGCTCCTTTCCCTTTCCGGATTTACTCCGTTTCCTGGGTTATTCCGTTTCCGTGATCGATTCGTCTCCCATGTCCTACCAGCCGCTCAGCATGGTCAGACGAATAAAGGTGAAGATGAGATGCTCTTCCTTATCCCAGGGAATCCTCTGCTCTAAACCGGTCAGCTCCTCATCCCCTGCAAAAACCCGGAAAATTCCATCCTCAAAGCACTGAAGGGTATTGGCAGCGGACTTCTCCGGATCGGCGTCATTTCCGCCTCTTAGGCCAAAGGACACTTTTCCTTCGGATGCCTTTTCACGGATCTGCTCTCTGGTCAGCCAGCCTAAAATCTGGCCGTCGTCCTTTCTTTCATTGTATTCCCGGACTCCCAGCCGTGTCAGGGAAATCAGAAGCTCTTTTGCTGTGCCAGGCCGTTTTTCCAGAAGAAAGGGGACTGGTTTTAATTCCTCTTTTTTCTGCCTTCCGGCTTTTTTCATCCTCACATAAATGGTAAAAGCCATAGATACCTCCCGCTCCATTTGTTTTCCTGTATCCAAAAACAAACGCTGCCGGCAGAATGCTTTTCTTTCCACATTCCGCCGGCAGCGCCTTCATCCTGCATTACTCTTTTATTAAGCCTGTTTTTTGCTGTTTAAATACTCCTGAATTGCTGCCATAACCTCATCTGCATTCAATCCATGAACCATACAGGCTTCCTCTAAGGATTCGCCGATGGAAGACGGGCAGCCAACGCAGTGCATTCCGGACTGCATCAGAACGTATGCAATTCCCATATCATATTCCAGCATCTGACCCATAGTCGTCTGTTTTGTAATCTCCATGATTGTATTCTCCTTTTGTCTGTTTTCCGCATTTGGTTACTCTTTTTTCGTATCCCTGCTCTTCCTTATCTTAACACGCTTTTTAAAGTTTTACTACCGTTTTCGGCAAGAAATTTTCAACTGAAATACGGAATACGGCGCTGCAGTCCCGGACACCGGCCGATACGAGGGATTCTGTGTAAGCAGATTTTCTCTACAAAGAGGCGCCCAGTTCTCTGGCTTTCTCTAACTCTGCCTTTCCGGCAATATCTCCCACTGCCGATACGCCTCCGGCCAGCACCTTGCCGCAGTTGGCCCAGCTCAGATGATCCATCAGACGATCAAACCAGTATACGCTCTCCTCATACCCGTCTCCGGCAGCTGCCATCAGGAGAACTCCGGCCTTTTTCATTCTGCCCTCCGGACATTCCTCCACGGCAAAGAGACGGTCAACGGCGCATTTTAACTGACCGGAAATGGTCCAATAATACAGCGGAGAGGCAAATACTACCACATCTGCTTCTTTATAGGAAGGATAAATCTTCAGCATATCGTCCTTCTGTACGCATGGACTGTCCGGATTCTTTCCGCCGCCGAAGCAGCCGAGACACGGGTGGATTTCCATTCCCTGCAGGTGAAATTCTGTCACCGTATGGCCTGCCGACTCAGCGCCCTCTTTAAAAGCTTTTACCAGCTCGGATGTATTTCCCTTGGCACGGGGACTTCCGTTTAATACGACAATCTTTTTAGACATCTGTTTTATCTCCCTTCTTTTTTCCTATACCCGGTGTTTTGCACAGCGCTTTTCACAGGGCATTTTGCACAGACCGGGGTATTTGATTGCTTTTTCCGGCTTTCCATACTATAATTATAATAATGTGACATATAAATGCAAGTACGCACATTCAGGTATGGTACTTACCTGCAGGAAAGTATTGTCGATTCATCTGCGCTGTCCGGAAAAGGCTTTATTTCGGCCACGCGCCGCTTAAGGGGTAACACACATGAAAAACCGGAATTATGAATACGTCAACGCCGTCTATCAGGAAGGGAGCTTTTCTAAGGCTGCCCAGAAGCTTTTCATCTCCCAGCCGGCGCTGAGCGCCTCCATTAAAAAAATCGAAGCAGAGCTCCACGGGGTTCCTCTTTTTAACCGCGGTGTCAATCCCATCACACTGACCCCGGCCGGCCGGTACTATCTGGAGGCCGCCGGTAAAATCGCTGCCATCGAAGCGGAGATGGAAGCGTATTTTTCTTCTATGGCTGGAATCCGATCCGGTACGCTGAACCTGGGAAGCTCTTCTTATTTCTGCACCTATGTGCTTCCCGGAATTCTGGAAAGCTATACTGCCAGGAATCCGAACTGCATCATTACTTTGAGCGAGACCACCATCTCCGATATGGAGGAAAAGCTCAAATCCGGCGAGCTGGATCTCATTATGGATGTGGAGACTCTGGATCCCCAGAGCTTTGAGGCGATACCTATGGGGAAGGAATATATCCTGCTGGCTGTTCCCGCTCATTACGAGGTAAATAAAAAGCTGGAATCACGCCGCCTCAGTGCAGAGCAGATCAAAGATCGCAGCTTTCTCTCCAAAGACGTTCCGGCTGTCGATCTCTCCCTTTTGTCCGATGAACCGTTTCTTCTGCTGAAGAAACACCATGACATGCACCGCCGCGCCATTGAGCTCTGCCATCATGCCGGTTTTGAACCCAAGGTGCGCCTGTACCTGGATCAGATGCTGACGGCCTACCATATTGCCCAGAGCGGCCAGGGCATCACCTTCTTTCGGAATACACTTCTGGACTATATGGAGGGAAGCAGCAAGCTGGCTTATTATAAGCTGGAAGATGAAACAGCGGTCCGGCAAATCTGGATCTCCTGCAAGAAATATCCGGAACCGTCTCCTCTGGCGGATGATTTTATGAAATATATGATACTGGCGAGGAAAGGGTAGGACTTTCCCCGCCATTTTTCTTCATTTTTTATAATTTATCAAATTATAATATTTATCTCTTGCTTACTTTTATCTTATATTTATTCTTATCATATATGAATCAAATCTTTTAAATCTGCCTGAACCTTGCTTCTTCTCCCCCTCTTCTCTCTCCTTCAACCAAAAGAAAACTGATGCCGTTTTGTTCTTTTTGCCTTCACTTCTATTGCATTTTACTTATAATGTTATGCCAGTTCCGGGAATATGCATTCTAAAGAAACAGTGCTATACTTCAATCATCAAACAAAACGCAGACACTTCTCTCAGAAACATATAATCATAATACAATATTGTATCATGGATGAGAGAAACCAGAAAGGAGAGCACATTATGAAAAAGAGAACTTCTGAGAATTGTATCCATACAAACAACAGCTGGTTTGGTAAACCATCCCTTTCCGAACAGGACCGCCGTGTACTCCTGCAGCGCATCGCCGGACAGATGGGACTTACCGCAGAAGAGGCACTCCCCTATGCGGCACCTCTTTTTACCAGAAACTGACAAAACACTTTGCAGATACTTCCTTACTATATGTTTACGTTAAAAGGCGCGGGGATCTTAACTGGCTCGATCCCCGCGCCCTCCTTTTTCTGCTGTATTTCTATCTCTTCCGTTTCTATTTCTATTTCTTTCCCCGTTTTTTCCCGAGCTTCTCATAATATTCCCGTGTCATATCCATAAATTCCCTTGCCTGGGGCGTTACAAACATATTCTTCTTGTGAAGGAATAAAAGAGGCACACTGAACGGCGGGTGATCCACCGTAAAAAATGCCAGCCGTTCCAGATGCGGAACCTGGCGGATTCCCCCTTCCGGGAGGAAGGTGACGCCAAAGCCCGCACTGACCAAATTGACTGCCGTGGTGCTGCTGGTCGTATACAGTGTATCCACGCAGGTCATATTGACCTTTGCAAACAGATTCTCCTGGGCCTGTCCCATCACCTGATCTCCCGGCAAAAGAATAAAACGTTCCTTCTTAAAGAGCGACAGATCAACGGGCGCCGGATCTTCCACGGAAGTTTCCATTCCGCGAATCACCGGATTGCCCCGGTTTACGACCAGAAGCATTCTCTCATGAAACACGGTCTCATAGATCAGCTCCTCCATTCGATTCGGAATATTCATCAGGGCAAAGTCGATTTTCTCTTCCAAAAGAAGCTCTGTCAGCTTTATCGAGTGGTATTCATGCACTACAATGCGCACATCCGGGTGGGTCTTTGTGTAAACCGGGAGAATATCCGGCAAAAGAACCGAGCCCCGCCACAGCGTCATTCCCACATTTAAGGTCTGTCGGCTGTCCGTCTTCAATTCCTTCAGCTGAGACTCCAGCTTTCCCGTCAGATTTCCCACGCTTTCCAGGTAGCTTTGGTAAAGGCGCCCTGCTTCCGTGAGAGTCAGGGGCGAATGGCTCCTGTCAAACAGCTTCATCCCCAGCTCCTGCTCCAGCCTGCTGATGCACTGGCTCAGATAAGGCTGAGACAAATAAAGCTTCTCAGCGGCTTTGGAGATACTCCCCTCCCGCGCGACTGTCAGAAAATATTCAGGGTTCTTTGTATACATTGCGTTTTTCCTTTCTTTATTTCAGGAAAACCTGTCCCCTATCTCTCCTGTTTCTTTGCTGCTGCCATCCGGCACAGCTTTCCGGCCAGGGTCCACAGGGGAAGCAGATAGAGATAGCATGCGGCCAGAATACTGGCGGTCGGCGCTCCCACGGCTGCCAGCGGAACTGCTCCCGCGATGGACCAGGGTACCAGAGGAGCCAGCACGATCACCGAGTTTTCCAGGTCAATGGCAAAGGTCTGTGCATCTTTTTCCGTTTCGCAGCACAGCTGATGCGTCAGCATCGTAGCCAGAGTCTGGTTGCAGGCTACCAGCGAGGTAATGCAGCTTACCAAAAGCGTTGTTCCGAAGGATGTGATCCTCCGGCTCAGCCGTTCAATCCGCGCTTTCAGAGAATTCAAAAGGCCCGTTCCCTCAAAAATTCCCGCATAGCAGGAAGACAGGCTGACAATTATGGTTACCTTAATCATGGAAATAATACCGCCGCCGTTCATTAAAGCCGCCAGCTCAGCCTCTTCTGCCTGATATCCGAATATCATCATCCGGAAGATCTCAGGAAGGCTGAGCTTCTGAAGAAACATGCACAGGAAAAAGGCCAAAAGCACGCTGCATGCCATGGTCCGTTTCACCTTTACCTTCAGAGCGGATAACACCAGAATCGTAAACGCCGGAAGAACCGCCGCCCAGTGCAGGATGAAGCTTTCTGAGAAAAGGGATTCCACATCCATGATCTCATTTCCCGCTGCCATGGTCCGGCCAATTCCATAATATAACATACACGTCAGAAAAAACGGAACCAGCGAGGTTTTCACCATCAGACGGATATTTTCAAAAATATCGGTTTTCGTCAGCTCACAGACTAAATTGGCACTGGAAGACACCGGCGAGCAGCGATCCCCGAAAAATGCGCCGGACAAAATCGCTCCTCCCACGAAAAAGGGATGAAGCTTCAAGGCTCTCGCCATAGCCATCGTGATAACGCCCATGGTTGCCGAGGTTCCAAAGGAGGTGCCCGTCAGGGCAGACACCATGCAATTCAGCAAAAAGGCGATTAACAAAAAGGCCGAAGGCTGCACCAGCTTTGCACTATAGCAGACAATCACCGGAATCGTACCGGCCCCGCGCCACAGGGCCGTGATAAGGCCAATCAATCCAAAGATCATCAGAATGTTTTTTACAGTCCGGATACCGGATAAGGACATCTGCAAAAGCTGCGGAATACTGTGGCCTTTCTTCAGGCCATACACACAGAAAATCAAATATCCGGCAGCCAGGGCATACAGAACCGAGGCGCCAAAGATGACACAGGCTGCCAGCGCACCAGCAAAAATGAGCAGGACAAAGGTCTCTAACATATCAGTTTCTCCTAACACTATTTTAACAATTTTATAAAATTTTACCATCATCTGTCCTGTTGTGCAAGAAGCTTCCTGGCCGAAAATCTGCTCCATGCCCGCTTCTGCCTCCCCTTTTATTCTGCCTGAACATTCCGCCTGAATATTCCCCCTGCATTTCCAATATATTATTATGAAATGGCATCTACGGAGTCCTTATGAAACGAAATCCTCTGCTTACCGGCACGCTGCTTCTCACCGCAGCCGGATTTGTGAGCCGGATTCTCGGCTTTTTTTACCGCATCTTTTTATCCAGAACTATCGGCGCGGAGGGGCTTGGCATCTATCAGATGATCTTTCCTATCCACGGAATCGCCTTTGCCCTCTGTTCCGGCCCCATCCAGACCTCGATTTCCCGCATGGCCTCCGCCAACGCCGAAAAAGGGCGGGATTCTTTTCGGGCCGGGCTGAGTATTTCCCTGGTCCTCTCCCTTGCCCTTATGAGTGTCATTTACCGGGGTGCCCCCATGCTGGCTGAGCATATCCTTCTGGAGCCGCGCTGCGCGCCGCTGCTTCCGATTATGGCCCTCTCTATTCCCTTTTCTGCCATACATGCCTGCATCTGCGGATATTATTACGGGCTTAAAAAGACGGCTGTTCCGGCTTTTTCCCAGCTTGTCGAGCAGTTTATCCGAATCGGGGCCGTTTTTCTGATTGCCCATGTAGCCGCAGTCAACGGACGGCCTATCTCGGTTTCTCTGGCTGTTTGGGGCATGCTGATCGGAGAAGCGGGCTCCGCCATATTCAGTTTCCTGTTCTATACCTTTACGGCCGGAAGCGCGGAGAACAACAGCGGCGGGCAGACGGAAACAGACACCGTAGAAAATCGGGCTGCTTCCGGATCGAGTGCCGCCGCCTCCTTTTTATCTTTGGCGGTTCCGCTGATGGCAATGGCGCTTCCCCTCATGGGAAACCGGCTGATTTTAAACTGCCTGCAGAGTCTGGAGGCCATATTTGTGCCCAATAAGCTGATGGCGTTCGGCCTCAGCAACTCAGAAGCGCTGAGCCTCTATGGCGTTCTGACGGGAATGGCCCTGCCTTTTATCCTGTTTCCCTCCGCTATCACCAACTCTCTGGCTGTCATCCTGCTTCCCACTGTTTCCGAGGCACAGGCCATGGGAAATCAGAAGCGCATCGAACGGACCATCTCCATGGCGCTGCGCTACAGCCTCTATATGGGAATTCTCTGCATCGGCATTTTTACCCTGTTTGGGGACGCTCTGGGGCTTACGGTTTATAAAAGCAAAGAAGCAGGCGCCTTCATTACCATTCTGGCATGGCTCTGCCCCTTTATGTACCTGTCCACTACCATGGGCAGCATTTTAAACGGATTGGGGAAGACAACCGCGGTCTTCCTGCACACAGCCGTTTCCATGCTGATCACACTCTCCGTGGTGGTATTTGGAATCCCCTCTTACGGAATCCATGCCTACCTGGCCGGACTCCTCCTAAGCGAGCTGGTGCTGGCCTCGCTCCACATCCATACCCTGTCAAGGGAGGTCCCAGTCCGCCTGGATGCCATGTCCATGCTGGCAAAACCGGTTCTCTGCCTGCTGGTGTCCATCGGGATTCTTTATGCGTCCGAGCCGTTTCTGACGCGGTTTGGGGAGGCGCTTCCGGCGGAATTTCTCTTTGTCATGGGGAAGGCGGGACTGCTCTGTCTGCTGTATGCAGGAGGGCTTTTGATGCTGCACCGGAGGCGGGGATAGGCCTGCCTCCATTCCTATCGTCCGGACCGATTCTGTCTTTCCCTCCAATAGCAGCAGCTTCATTTATTAATATTTTCCGCCAATTCTTAATTCCCCTCCCCCTTTATTGAAAACATGCCATTTTTCCTTTATACTTTTCTTACAGAACCTGATGCCGGGTCCGCGCTGCGGACTCGCCTGGCGGGGCAGTCTCTGCCTGGGGAGGAGAGGAGACTGCGCCCACCCATCATCATTCAGAGGAGAGGATATTTATGAAAAAAAGACAAATCAGACAGACTTCGCTGGCTGCCCTTGGTATGGCAGCAGTGCTTATGACCGGCTGCGGCGCCGGTTCTTCTACAACCGCTTCTGTTAACAATGAGGCTTTCATTGCACCGGCTGCCGAGATGCCGGCTGCCGTCGCTGCGGCCGGTGCCTATGACTACTCAGCTTTAAAGAATAAAAACTTTTCGCAATAAAATAGCCAGATTTTAAGCAGAATTCCTCCCGCTGCGTTATAATGAAGAAAAGAAATTTTACGCACAGGAGGATATTTTGAAAAAACGAAA
>Ga0129308_1001250_pt1 | contig 28120 bp, 25 predicted proteins | sample L827metagenome_FD_94440 | JGI IMG/M metagenome (GOLD analysis project Ga0129308, IMG submission 94440) | Ring-tailed lemur group fecal microbial communities from Wisconsin, USA - L827 metagenome | ecosystem: Host-associated > Mammals > Digestive system > Large intestine > Fecal | place: USA...
CTTGTATGTCGATAATAGCGTAATCTTGCTCACCTGTCAATCTTGTAAAAGTCTCCTCTGAGCAGACAAGTATAATTTCTCCATTGGTACGACCACTATTCGAAAATGGACTGTATTTCAGCATACCAGCAATCTCCACTTCAGAATCACATAACTGTAATTTATCGCCAATGCTAATAGGATTTTTTTCATCCCAGATTGCCAATACATAACCATTGTCCCCATATACTTTTGACAAGTCGCTGCCTTTTCTAAGCATATCATCCTTCGGTAAGCAGTTCAATTGAAGTTCATTATAAGAAATAAGGTCAACTGTATTCTGTTTGGTTTCTACATAAAATTCTGCTGGAACATCTGTTTTGTACATTCGCCCAAACACATGATTTACACCTGCCATTGCACCAATTTCATCAATCAGTTCATGGTTTATAGTATTCGATCCATCACTACTCAAAATCGAAAGATCAGGAGAAGCCACTGACGTTGGAAGTAGATACCCCAATAATTCCACCAATACAGAAAAACATAAAAATAAGATAATACTTAAAGCGAATGAACCCGACATAAGAATCAAATTCTTTTTTGCTGATATAGCATGGGAAACTCCAAGAGTCGACTCAATTCTCAAAAAATGTAGTTTTGCCTTATGCTGCTTATTCTTCTTATCATCTATATTACCAGACACTGCCGCTACAGGCGAAACTTTAGATGCACGTTTCGCTGGTGATTGCGCAGCTATCAATACAGTCAAAACACCAACCAACACACCACTGATGATACCAGTTGCACTTACTCCAAAAACAGGAAATTCTGAAAATTCTCCACCGATAAAATATTTCAGCACTGCATTTAAAATCCATGAAATTACAGTTCCAAGCAGCACACCTATTGGAATGGCTGCCTTACACCAATTCAAGGCTTCCAATCTCACGAAACTAATCACCTGCTGTTTACTCATACCGATACAACGCATCATTCCAAAAAATTGTGACCTTTGGGCGATTGTACTATTTAAACTCCCCGAAATCATAAGAACTCCTGCCAGCAAAACAAGAAAAAATAAAATAAAAACAAAAGGATAAAGATTTTTTACCATCGTATTATCACTCAACCCTGCCAAACCCATAAGTATAGAATTTTGTTCGATATCTGTATCTACAATTCCACATTGCTTTTTCATTTCATTCATCGCTTTTTTCATATTAACGTGGTTCTTAAACTGCACATAATAGGATGGACTTCCCAAATCGCCATTTTCACGAACAATTTTACGGAATGTTGATATATTTATAAAGGCACCAATCTGTTTTTCTTGTTTTACAAGTAGAGCAGTCGTTTCTCCGCCATTACCATTCACATACCGACTATCGTCACTTCGAAAACCCGTTACACAAAATTTATAACTTCCAGCTGGCGTATCTAATACAATATTACTACCTATATCTGCACCGATAAGCTCCTTCGCATTTGGGGTAAGTATAACTTCGTCATCTGCCTGTATGCTGGAATTCTCGTTAAAATAATTCATAATATCTGTTCGAAATGTCTCTTCAATACCACATAATGCTGTCTGCTTTCCGTCAATCAGATATTTCTTATCCATATCAAGATTTACCACATCATACCATGACGCAGCAGCTACATCAGAACGTGACTCTATCATCTTTGCTTCTTTGTCTGTAATATTTTCAATACGAATCTGCCAATCCCCATGACTTTCTTTTGTATGCATAGCTTCACTTCGAACAAACATCTCCGCCGTACTAAAAATAACTGTCACAAGAAACACTGCAAAGACAATACATAAAACTGTCATCCGATTCTGTCGCCTATGCACCTTTGCATAAATTGGAATAAGACTTAAATAAGTTTTCATTCACCGCACCTCCCAAAGTCAGTCAGCACACCGTCCGATACCTGTAACACCCTATCTGCTGCCTGTGCAATACTCTGGTTATGCGTAATCATAATAATGGTTTGTTCATATTTCTTCGATGCATTTTTTAGTAGAGCAATCACTTCACTGCTGTTTTGCGTATCCAAATTTCCAGTTGGCTCATCTGCAAGAATTAAAGAAGGACGTGTGATAAGGGCACGTCCAATTGCCACCCTCTGCTGCTGCCCTCCAGATAACTGACTCGGCAGGTGATTTCTGCGTTTTTTTAAATTGAGTACTGTCAATAACTCTTCCAGATACCTTTTATCTGGCTTCTGATAATCCAACAGTACTGGGAAAATAATATTCTGCTCGACAGTTAATTCTGGAATCAGATTAAACGCCTGAAAAATGAACCCAATATTCCTTCTTCGAAATATTGTAAGTTCCCTCTCTTCCATTGAAAAAATATCATTACCATCAATAAATATACTTCCAAAAGTAGGAGTATCAAGTGCCCCTATCATATTTAAAAGCGTACTTTTTCCAGAACCAGATTCTCCAACTACAGCAACAAACTCACCTTTTGAGACAGAAAAATTAACATTCTTTAAGGCTTTTACCGCTGTCTCACCATTGCCATAAGTCTTAGAAATCGATTGAACTTCTAATAAATCCATAATATAAACACCTCTTTCTATTATTTTTAAATCATATGGAAAGAGTATCATAATTTCCCTACTACAAAATGAATTTTAGCCTACAATTTTGTAGGAATTAAAAAATCAATTGTAAAAGTCGTACCTCGACCCAATTTACTATTTACCTCGACTGTCCCATTATGAGCTTCAATAATTGACTTAGCAAGTGGAAGTCCAAGTCCAATTCCCTGTGTATCCTTTGAAAATCTACTGCGATAAAATCGCTTAAAAATATAATGCAAATCCTCTAGATGAATACCACTTCCATTATCTTTTATCATAATTTGAATAACAGATGCTAATTTTCTCCATTCAATCCAAATAGTATCTCCTTTTTGAGTATGGTCGAGAGCATTTTTTACAATATTATCAATCGCCTCTATTAGCCAACTACGGTCACATAATAAAGTAATATCATCATCACCTATCAAGATAATTTCTTTCCCCTCATGTTCTGCTCGAAATAGAAAATGCTTTTTTACATTTTCTATTAATTCAACTATATTCTCTATTTTTTTATCAAGCGTAATTGTTCCCGCATCCAATTTCGCAATTTTTAGAAGATTTTGTATCAATACCTCAATTCTATCTAATTCCTGCTCAGAGAGACTAACAAACTTCTGGATTTCTGGTATCTCTTCTGTTTCCTCTTGCAATATGCCATTATAAATATTAAGAGCAGCAATTGGAGTTTTTAATTGATGTGAAATATCAGATATTATATTCTTTAAAAACTCTTTTGTTTTCCATTCATCCTCTGTACGAGTGTTTAAAATAGAAGCAAGTAAATTTACTTCGTGAAATAATCTATATAGTTCACCCTCTTCATTACATTGTATATGTACATTAGGATTTCCCGAAACATATTCCATAACTTGTTGCACAGCATTTTCGATTATTTTATCCTGCAACATAAAATATCTATAACAAATGATCAATATTAAAATAAACATACATAAGGAACATATGAATACATAAAAATCACTATTCTCCACTTCTCTAAAAATAAGAACTATAGAAATGAAACTAAACAAAAACACACATATTAATATTTTATAAAATAATAATTTAATTTCCTTATTTGCTAATATTCTCATTTTACACCTTCATCCACAGTATTCCATTTATATCCCATCCGACGAACCGTTATTATTCTTTTAGGGTTACTTGGATCATCTTCTATTTTCATACGCAATCTGCGTATATAAACAGTAAGCGTATTATTATCCACATAATTTTCGTTACAATCCCACAATCTACTTAAAATCTGTTCTGGTGAGAGTATCAGATCAGAATTTTCCATAAACAAACAAAGCAGTTTATATTCGCTTGCTGTTAATTCAAGTTGATTACCGTTTTTATATACCTCTCCTTTGAGAAGCTCAACCCTTATACCATTAGAATTCAGTTCTATATTTTCTTGATTAAAATTATCACTTCTGCGAAGTAATGCATTTATTCTCGACATAAATATAGCCAGCTTAAATGGTTTCGTAATATAATCATCACCGCCAATATCAAGCCCCATTATAATATCCGTTTCTTCATCGGCAGCGGTAAGAAAAATAATAGGTACTTTTGATGTTTGACGTATTTTTCTGCATATATCAAAGCCAGAACCGTCGGGCAAAGATACATCCAAAATTATCAAATCATATTTTCCATCTGTCCATATTCTTTCTTCCTCACAGCTAGTACGAGCAACGTCCAACATATATCCTTGCTTTTTAATAGCAAAGGATAGTCCATTTATTAAGCTTAAATCATCCTCTACCAATAGAATTCGTTTCATTTATGTTCACCATCCTTTCTACTCTGTCTATCGGTACAATTATACGTGGAAATCCGAATAATAACAAGACTCTATCTTCAATTGCTCTATTTAAGTATAAGAATTATATAAGTATATCAATAAAAGTAAAATAAACAATAAAAAGGAATCATTTGCGTTGCTATATTAGACATAAAGATGGAGTTGTCTTTTTAACAAATAAAAGTTCGTAAAGCGACAACTCCCTTAATACTATCTCAAATATCAGTTATCATTATGTTAATATCTATCGTCTCTTCGATCTCTATGGTCGTCTCGTCTATCATCTCTTCGGTCTCTGCGGTCGTCTCGTCTGTCATCTCTTCGGTCTCTGTGGTCATCTCGTCTATCGTCTCTTCGATCTCTGCGATCGTCTCTCCTATTATCCCATCGATTTCTCATAGCGTCCTCATTGCGACGATTACGTCTGCAAGACGAACAATTAAAAAAACCTGACATAGAAAAACCTCCTTTTTGTTTATAATATGCCGATTATGTCGAATGTTGATGAAAAAATATATAAATTGAAAAATTTTAAGAAACAGACATATAAGAAAATTAAACGAAAATATCATAAGTGCTCACATAACCAAAATCACAAATATAAAATAAACACTAATCCAAATAAAAAATGCTGGAATACTATTCCTCTAAATGGTACAATACAAAAAAGAAAGATGAAAGAGATTGTTATAAAGAATTATAATTCAATAATTAAGAAAAAATAATATAAAGAAGGAGGAATATATAATGGCAAAAGTATATTTTTCAAGAGAGATTACGCCTGAGAAAGTGCTAGAAATGTATCAATTATTTGAAACACCATTAGAAGGAAAAATAGCAATTAAGCTCCACTCAGGAGAGGTGGGAAATCAAAACTTTCTAAAACCAGAGTTTTGGAAACCTGTTATTGACCATGTAGGTGGAACTGTAACAGAATGCAACACTGCTTACGAAGGACAGAGAAATACAACTAAAAAACATATCGTGACATTAAATAAACATGGATGGAGCAAATACTTTGATGTGGACTTATTAGATGCTGAGGGACCTGATATGGAGCTTGAAATTCCAGACGGAAAGGTAATTAAGAAAAACTTTGTCGGCAAAGATATCGCAAATTACGATTCTATGCTAGTCTTATCTCATTTCAAGGGACATCCGATGGGCGGATACGGCGGAGCTATAAAACAGTTGTCAATTGGCATTGCCTCTTCTTATGGAAAAGCATATATTCACGGTGCTGGAAATCCAGACGAGATTTGGACTGCTCCACATGATAAATTCTTAGAGGCAATGGCAGATGCCGCAAAATCTGTAATAGAATATTTTGATGGAAAGATTCTTTATATCAATGTGATGAAAAATATGTCTGTTGACTGTGACTGCTGTGCAATTGCAGAGGATCCTTGTATGAAAGATATCGGAATTTTGGCTTCTACAGACCCGATTGCCATCGATCAAGCTTGTTTGGATTTAGTATATCAGTCAGATGATCCAGGCAGAGACCATTTAGTTGAGAGAATTGAATCCCAAAATGGCATTCACACAATTGAGGCGGCAGCAAAATTAGGATTTGGTTCTAGAGAATATGAGTTAGTAGAAATCTAAATTATTTGGCAACAAATTATCGATCTTTCTATTACACTATATATTGCATACTTTACAAAAGAATAAGTTACGTCTTATATCTGTGTAGAACTTGAATTTGGATAGTTCTTATCTTATTATTTATATTGTATCTTACGCTGCAATCAATATACAAAGCTTTTCATCTTTGATATTGATTGCAGTATTATCATTTTGTCAATATTTATTCCACAATCTAGACATTCCAAAAAAATAAAAAATTTATTGACAATCAACAAAAACAAACTAAAATACTGAAATATAACAATTTGCTATATTTGAGTATAATACTATAAAGGATGGTGAAAATAAATGAAACAGATATTTTTAGTGGAAGACGATAAGGAAATTGCGAAAAATCTTACACTTTTACTCCACTCAGAGGGATTTGCTGTCACTCACGCCCAGACACAGAGCAAAGCTATTTCTATGCTCACAAAAAATAAATTCAACCTAGCTTTGGTAGATATTTCTCTGCCTGATGGAAACGGCTTCGCAGTTTGTACCGAGATCAAACAAATGCAAAATATTCCTGTTATCTTTTTGACGGCTTCTGGGGATGAGGCGAGTGTCGTTACTGGATTAAATATGGGAGCAGATGACTATATTACAAAACCGTTTCGTCCGCGTGAATTAATTGCACGAATGAAAGCCGCTCTAAGAAAATTTGAACCTTCTTCTTCTACTTTTCATATCTGCGGACTTCATGTTGATACAACTAGCGGCATTGTAAAAAAAGACGGCAAAGAAATTTTTCTCTCTGCATTGGAATACCGTCTACTATTAGTATTTATTAATAACCCCAAAAACATTATCACAAGAGACAGATTGCTTAATGAATTATGGGATGCGGCAGGCGAATTTGTCGCTGACAATACGCTAACCGTCTATATTAAACGCCTGCGAGAAAAGATAGAGGACAATCCTGCGAACCCTCAGATTATTTTAACTGTTCGTGGAATAGGATACCGATTAGGAGGCGACTATGTTTCGAAATAGAGAGATTCGACAGTTTGCCATTTTATTTTTCTTAATAAGCGTTATCACTATAATACTGGGATTTATAATCAATACAGCTACTGGACTTCTTTGCATCATTTCCACTGCTGCTTTTGGAATACTATTTTTTATCTTTACAAAAGCTCGCTATAAAAATATTGCATATCTTTCAGAGCAAATCGATCTTGTACTTCACAATGCCGATCATTTGTATATTAATGAGTCAGAGGAAGGAGAACTTTCTATTCTTCAAAGTGAAATAATAAAAATGACATTACGCATCAGAGAACAAAATGAGGCATTAAAAAAAGAAAAAAAACATCTTGCCGATTCTCTCGCCGACATCGCTCACCAACTCCGCACACCTCTCACTTCCGCAAACCTTATTTTATCATTATTAGAAAAAAATCCCGATGAAACTGAACGAAAAGTATTATTGCGTAAAATAGAGGAATTATTTGTACAAATGGAGTGGCTTATTAATTCATTATTAAAATTATCTCGTCTAGATGCAGGGATTGTAGTTTTTCAAAGTGTCCCCATCGATATAAACAGCTTGATAAATACTGCTACCCGCCCATTTTTAATTTCAATGGAGTTACATAATATTGACTTACTAACAGATTTGCCAGATGAAATGATAATTCATGGAGATCTAAACTGGCTTTCAGAAGCCATTCAAAACATTCTAAAAAACTGTATACAGAGTATAGGAGATGATGGAAAAATCGAAATTATCTGTACAGACACCTCATTATTTGGAGAAATCATCATTCATGATAACGGGACTGGTTTTGAAAAAGAGGATTTGCCACATCTTTTTGACCGGTTTTATCGTGGAAAAAACGACAACGCCTCAGGATACGGTATCGGATTGGCTCTTTGCAAAATGATTATCACTCGGCATAATGGAACAATTACCGCCAAAAATGACCCGCAGAGCGGTGCAATTTTCCGTATTCGTTTTCCAAAATGATAAATCTCTCACTGTAAAATGACAAATCTCTCACAAAAAAGTCATCAAAATGTAAGCTAAAAGTTCTATTATATAAATAAGTTCAGATTCAGAAAACTTATATAAAGCTATATATTAAATACTTACATTCATAATTAAGACTTAAAGTAAATTGATTTAACAGGAGCCAAATATCTCTAAAATCTACGAAATCTTTAAGATGGAATCTGAATATTTACCAAAAAGGAGGTTCGTATAATGGAATTTTTAAAAATTGAAAATTTATGTAAAATTTATGGAAAAGGTGAAAACCAAGTCACAGCATTAGACCATGTCTCACTCACAATCGAAAAAGGAGAGTTTACCGCAATCATCGGCTCCTCTGGTTCTGGTAAATCTACATTGCTTCATGCTATCGCAGGTGTAGATATACCAACGAGCGGAAATATATATTTAAATGGACAAAATGTTTATTCCCAAAATAATGAAAAACTTGCTATTTTTCGCAGGCGATATGTTGGATTAATTTACCAATTTCACAACCTTATCCCAACTTTAAATGTGGTAGAAAACATCACATTGCCTGTGCTGATGGATAAACGTAAAGTGAACGAAGAGCGCCTCAACGACCTTCTGGATTTGCTTGGGTTACAAGAACGAAAAAAACATTTGCCTAACCAACTTTCAGGAGGACAACAACAGCGTGTTGCCATCGGACGTGCTCTGATGAATGCACCTGCAGTCATGTTGGCCGACGAACCTACTGGCAGTTTAGATAGTCGAAACGGTCATGAAATTATCAAACTGCTAAAAGAAAGTAATAAAAAATATGGGCAAACGCTTCTCCTCGTCACTCATGACGAAAATATTGCCTTACAGGCAGACCGTATTATCACCATCGCAGACGGAAAAATAGTGCGAGATGAAAGGCAGGTGGCAAGATAATGAATATCTTTCATAAAGTTGCCTTACAAGGTCTAAAAAAGAACCGCACACGAACAATTGTGACAATTATCGGCGTTATTTTATCTGCTGCCATGATTACGGCAGTAACCACTTTTGGCGTCTCTTTATTAAACTATATGACAAACGGAGCAATTCAAAAGTATGGTAATTGGCATGTCGAATATTTGAATGTCGACTCTTCTTTCGTAAAGGAACAAGAAAAAGATGCCCGTATCGCGAACATCGCTACTTTTAAAAATATCGGATATGCAACGCTAAAAGGCGGAAAAAATGCTAGCAAGCCTTATCTTTTCATTGCTGGATTCAACAAAAAAACATTTGACACTCTACCCATACATCTTATTTCTGGTAGATTGCCAGAAAATAGCGGAGAAATTCTCGTCTCATCCCATGTGACAAATAACGGTGGTGTGAAAATTTCAGTGGGTGATACTCTACATCTCACAGTAGGCAACCGCCAAGCAGGAGAGGAAACGCTCACTCAACATGACCCTTACCGCGCTGGAGAAGAAACCCTAGTTCAGACAAAAGAACAAACTTACACCGTAGTAGGCATCTATCAACGCCCTACATTCGAGGAACGTTCTGCTCCTGGCTACACCCTAATTACAAGCACAGAAAAACATATAGGAAGTTTCAGCCTATTTGTCACGTTAAAAAAGCCAAATCAACTTCGCTCATATATAAATAAAGCAGCGAAAGGTCATATCTATGTCCTAAACGACGACACACTGCGCTTTATGGGACTTTCCCGCAATAAACTATTCAATACACTTTTATACACAGTTGGTGGCATAGTAATCACTATTATTATGATAGGCTCAATCTTTTTAATTTATAATTCCTTCATTATCTCATTAAATGAGCGCACACACCAAATCGGAATCCTCGCCTCGGTGGGAGCTACGGCTAGGCAATTGCGAAATTCAGTGCTTTTTGAGGGACTTTGTATCGGTATCATTGGAATTCCTATTGGCATCGGTATAGGCATTGGAGGCATGGGAATTGTGATTTCTGTTGTCGCCAAAAATTTTGGAGAAATCCTTTATAGCGGTGTCCCTCTAGTTTTAACAGTATCACTTCCTGCCATCCTTGTGTCAATAATAGTCAGTCTTGTTACTATTTTGATTTCAGCCTATATCCCAGCCAAAAAGGCTGCCGCCATGCCAGTAATGGAGTGCATCCGTCAGACCAATGAAGTCAAAGTGGAAGCCAAGACCGTGAAAACCTCCTGGTTAGAGCAACATTTATACGGTTTGGAGGGTATTCTCGCCTCAAAAAACTTTAAGCGAAATAAAAAACGCTACCGCAGCATCGTGCTCTCTCTAGTTTTAAGTATCGTATTATTCATATCAACGAATGCTTTTGTGATATATCTAAAACAAGCTTCAGAGCAAGCCATAGTATTCACTACCTACGATATAGCTCTTGGCTCATTAGAGATAGAGGATGATTCCATGGTTGCATTATATGACCAACTAAAAAATGTCGAGGGTGTTACGGAGAGTTCCTACCAAACGATGATCAACTATCGCTGCACAGTACAAAAAGATAACCTTTCTGATGCATATTGGCAAAATGCAAAAAGTCAGACATCAGATAAAACAGTAGATTTGACGATGGATGTTCAATTTCTAGACGATGACACCTATTTAGGAATTATCCAGAGTCTAAACCTACCAGTGGAGGAATACACTGGACCAAATGCTAACCTTATAGCTGTGGCAAAAATGCTTATCAATGATAATCGTCTACACGAGGTGAGCGAATTCCCTGACCTATTTACCAGCTCTTCCTTAGAGCTAAACATTACTCCTAAGAATAGTAAGGGTACATCCAAAGAACAGGCAGTAAATATAACCTTTGCCAATTTTATACCGCCAGACATCCCTCCAGTATCGAGAGAATCCATCGAACAACTACCCTATTCTATCCAAGTATTAGCTCCCTGGTTTCTAAAAGAGACATTAGCTCCTACTGACAGTGATATTCAAATCCAATCTAAAGGAATCACTTTCCAGTCAGAAACACCAAGACAATCAACAGCAAAGATGAAAGAGATAGTCGAAAACGAGGGCATTACCACCGAGTACACTCTAATGAATATGCATGAGGTATTACAGGAAAGTAAAAACTATATTTTCATTGCCAATGTATTTGCATATACATTTATCATTATGATCTCATTAATCGCGGTTGCCAATGTATTCAATACAATCTCTACCAATATCAAACTGCGCCGACAGGAACTTGCCATGCTCCGTTCCGTTGGAATGTCCGACCAGGACTTCAACAAAATGATGCGCTTTGAATGTGCATTTTATGGCATACGAGCATTAATTATTGGAATTCCTCTAGCATTAATCTGCTCTTGGCTGATATACAAAGGAATGCTCATCGGTGGTGCAGATGGTGTCGAATTTGTGATGCCATGGGCAAGCATTGGCATCAGCGTATGCAGTGTGCTTCTTGTTATCTTTATCACGATGATGTATGCTGTCAGCAAGATAAAAAAGGAAAATATTATCGATGCTCTTCGAGACGATATGACTTGATTTTATATTCAAAAGATGCATATCCTAATTTTATAAAAAATGAAATTTATTTAAAAATTCAAAGCCAGCAGGAAGATTTTTCGTCTTCTGCTGGCTTTGATATGAAATAATAAAAGCATATCCAATAAGGATTGTATAGTTATTATAATTTTTGTATATCATTCGTAACTTGACATTCCTCCAGAAAAATGTATCATTAATATATAGTTATGAAAAAAATTTTCACAAGGAGAAAAACTATGGAAAAACAACAATCAATCCTAGATACGATTCATATTTTATATGACAATTTTTTTGAGCAGGAAAAGAAAATCGCTCAGTATATTATCGCTCATCATAAAGAAACAGTAAATATGACCATCAGTGAACTGGCAGCTGCAAGTGGTACGAGCGTGGCGACAGTTTCTCGTTTTTGTAAAAAATGCGGTGTAGATGGCTTTCACCACTTAAAAATTGGACTCGCCAAGGAAATTGTAGAAAATGATACTACTATGCCTATTTCCAATACGATATCAAGACAAGAAATTAGTCAATCTCTTCAAAATATTCTGGCAAATAAAATTGAGGAACTAAAACAAACAGTTTCTCTCATTAATCCTAATGAGTTAAATCAAATTCTCGACTGTATCAAATCAGCAGACAATGTTTTGCTTGTTGCTGTTGGAAACACTATTCCTGTAGCCTTAGACGGAGCCTATAAGCTAAATCAGATTGGAATTAAGGCTATAGCTGGAACAATCTGGGAGACTCAACTTGCCTACGCGCTCAATCTAAACAAAAAAGATGTGATGATTGCTATTTCCAATTCTGGTGAATCCAGACAGGTTGTAAAAATGATTCAAGCAGCAAAACAACAGGGAACTACTACAATCGGAATTACAAATAATAAAACCTCATCTGTCGGAAAAGAAGTCGACTACCATATCCAGACTGCAACGAGAGAAAAGCTATTTTTAAATGAATTCTGCTTTTCGAGAGTCTCTGCCATGACTGTAATGGAGATTTTATATTTATTCCTAACTGTTGGACAAGAACAAAGCTACGAAAAGGTTCGCAAATCTGAGAACCTAATGGCAGATGAAAAACTATAATCTTTTTTCTTTCTAAACGGTCATATCTGCTCCACAGACACCGTCATACATAAATAAAAATCCGATTGCGCCGTGTCATAGCATTCTCACAATCATCACAGTATTTACACTCTATTTTATCACTTCCTCATTTGACAGACTATTTCGTAGCTTGTCAAATGAGTTTTTTTATCTTCATCTATCCCAAATATCTTCTCTTTTTTCAAGAAAATAATTTTCACATGTTAAATTTAAACAAAATTTTTTATCACCCTTCTAAAATAACTCCCTTTTTTCGTGCAAAATGTAGAAAAATAATTTTCGTATAAAAATTAATTGACAATAAATATTTTCATGATATACTAAGTTCATAAAATAAATTATCGCGATATAAATTTTAACAAAAATTATTTACATGTCGAATTCACTAAATAAAATGGGAGGACCAAAGAATGAAAATAAATGAACTACTCGATATTCATTCCATTGACTTAAATGTCAGTGTAGCATCCAAAACAGATGCAATCGATTATATGACCCACATGATGGAGCAGACAGGAAACTTAAAAAATAGAGTAGATTATAAAAAAGGAGTATTAGCCAGAGAAGAGAGTGGAACTACTGGAATTGGTGATGGAATCGCCATTCCTCACTCAAAATCTACAGCAGTAAAAAAGGCAGGGATTGTAGCTGCCGTAATCAAAGATGGAGTAGATTATGATTCCTTAGACGGACAGCCAGTTCATCTGATTTTTATGATTGCAGCACCAGCAGATGGCGCAGATCTCCATCTAAGCGCTTTATCTAAACTATCTACTATGCTGATGATTCCTGGCTTTAAAGATTCCCTACTAGACGCCTCTTCTGCAGAGGATTTTTTAAATATCATTGAGAAACAGGAAAGAGAACTAGATAAAAAGCAAAACAAGAAGAAACCATCATCCACATCCTACCGTGTTCTGGCAGTCACAGCTTGCCCAACTGGAATTGCTCACACCTTTATGGCTGCAGAGAGCCTAGAACAAAAAGGAAAAGAACTGGGAATTCCTGTTAAGGTAGAAACTCAGGGAGCAGACGAAAAACAATCGGAGAATATTCCTTCGGAATGATGCTTCCTATTTTATCTGGTTATATCGCAATGAGTATTGCCGACCGCCCCGGACTTGCAGTCGGTATCGTAGCTGGGCTTGTGGCAAAAGCGGGAAGTACTTTTATAAATCCAGCAGGCGGCGATGTCAACGCAGGTTTTCTTGGTGCCCTTTTTGCTGGCTTTGCAGCAGGTTATGTCGTTATCGGGCTAAAAAAATTGACGAAAAAAATTCCTCAATCTTTAAACAGCATCCGCCCAATGATTATTTATCCAGTATTTGGTGTATTAATTGGTTCGGTAGTGACAACATTTATTAATCCATTCATGGGTATGATTAATGAGACACTTTCCAATGCACTCAATGGCTTAAACGGAACAAGTAAAGTTCTTCTTGGTGTTATCTGCGCTGGAATGCAATCTGTCGATATGGGTGGTCCAGTTAATAAAACATCTTATGTATTTGCTACTTCTCAGCTCGCAGAAGGAAACTTTCAAATTATGGCAGCTGTCATGGCAGGTGGTATGATTCCTCCACTGGCGATTGCTCTTTGTACTACATTTTTCAAAAATCGTTTTACAAAGAAAGAGCGCGAGTCTGGTCTAGTCAATTATCTTCTTGGGCTATCCTTTATTTCTGAAGGTGCTATCCCATTTGCAGCAAGTGACCCTCTTCGTGTCCTTCCAGCTTGCATCGTTGGTTCTGCAACAGCAGGCGGATTATCCATGTTTTTTGGATGTACTTTAAGAGCTCCCCACGGAGGTATCTTCGTCTTGCCAACCATTGGAAATCCAATTATGTATGCCCTCTCAATTCTAATTGGCGCAACCGTTGGATGTCTGATTCTCGCAGTACTCAAAAAACCTTTACCAAAGGAACGGCAAGATGCGTAACAAAAAATACAAATACATACATTAAAACGAAATAAGGAGGAACTAGACAATCCATGAAACAAAAATGTGCAAAACAAGCATTTGAAATGATAGAAGACGGAATGACAATCGGTCTAGGAGGCGGCTCAACCGTCGCCTTCCTAATCAAAGTGCTTGAACAATCTGAAAAAAAACTCACTGCTGTGACACCTTCTCAGGATACAATGGAGCTTTGTCTTCTCCATCATATTCCTGTAAATACTTTGGAAATCACCAGTAAAATTGATCTCGCCTTTGACGGCTGTGATGAGCTTGACAAAAATCTAAATGCTTTAAAAAGCTGTGGAGGCATCCATACAAGAGAAAAAATTGTCGCATCTATGGCTGACACATATATACTACTTGCAGATGAACAAAAGTATAGTGATACTTTAAAATTTCACTGTCCAGTAACCATAGAAGTCATTCGCTCTGCAAGAAGTCTTGTGAAAAAGAAACTCGAGGAAATGGACGCTGTTGTGACAGAACGTAAAACAAGTCAAAAAGCTGGACTAGTCATCAGCGATGATGGAAATTATCTAATGGAGGCTGTATTTTCCTCTGTGGAGAATGTGGAATTACTTTCTAAAAGCTTGGATGAAATTCCTGGAATTGTAGGACATAGTCTCTTTTATGGAATCGCAAAAAAAGCAATTATTGTAAAAAAAGATGGAATTGATATTATAGAAAGGTAGGAAATAAAATGAAAAATTTAAATTGGGGTATTCTTGGAACTGGATGGATTGCACACGAAATGGGAGAAGCATTAAATGCAGTTAACAAAGAAATTTATGCTGTTTGTGATGTAACTTTAGACCACGCAAAAAAATATGCCGAACAATTTGGTGTAATAAAAGCCTATGGTAATGCTGATGAAATGATTGCTGATAAAAATGTGGATATTATTTATATTGCAACTCCACATAATCTCCACTATCAATTCCTATTAAAGGCAGTAAAGGCTGGAAAGCATGTATTCTGCGAAAAATCTATTACCGTAAACAGCCGCCAGTTAGAGGAATGCGTGGCAATCGCAAAAGAAAAAGGCTTAGTTATCTGTGATGGCATGACTCTACTTCATATGCCTTTATACAAAAAACTAAAAGAAATTATCGATTCAGGTTCTATCGGTGATATAAAAATGATACAGGTAAACTTTGGCAGCTGCAAAGAATATGATGTGAAAAATCGCTTCTTCTCCAAAGAACTAGCAGGAGGAGCTCTATTAGATATCGGTGTCTATGCCACAACCTTTGCCAGATACTTTATGAAGAGCAAACCAAATGTTGTACTTACAACAGCCAACTACTTTGAAACTGGTGTGGATGAAACAAGCGGTATTATTTTAAAAAATCCAGACGGTCAGATGGCAGTTATGGCCCTTACTATGCGCGCAAAACAGCCAAAACGCGGTGTTATAGCAGGAGAGAAGGGATTTATTGAAATCTGTGAATATCCAAGAGCCGCAAAAGCCACCATCACTTATACAGAAGATGGACATACCGAAGTCATTGAGGCAGGAAAAACAGAAGAAGCACTTCAATATGAAGTTCGCGATATGCAAGATTATGTATTAAATGGTACTGGTGAAGAAAATCTTCAGATTGTCCGTGATGTTATGGAGACATTAACCGCTGTGAGAAATCAATGGGGAATGGTTTATCCATTCGAATAAATATTTATATAATATCAAACTGTATCTTTGACTAATAAGCAAAGATTTCCTCTGCTTCTCACTAAAAAATAAAATTCAAAGGGATGATAAGCTCTCACTTAGCATCCCTTTTTTTCTTTACAAATCACTATTTTTCTGTTGTCGCTTCACTTGCGTTGCTGGAAGACTCTTCCTTTGCAGTTGTCGCAGTAGTTGTCTTACTTGCCGTCGTCGTTTCCTGAGCAGTCTCTGTCACTGTCGTCGCTTCACTAGTTTGTGTAGAAGCCTCCTTAGTCTCCTCGTGGAATACAATCTTATCCATTGATTCTTGGTCTACCTCCTTATCGGCATCCCATTTCTCTTCTAAATCTTTTGTCCACTCTGTGTACTCTCTCTCGTACTCTTCCTGCTGTCTTTCCTGTATAATCTCAGACTTCTTCTCTTCCGTCGCATCTTTATCTGTCAGGGCAACTAATTTTGCGATTACATATCCAGCATCCGTATCGATAACACCTGTCGTCTCACCGTCTTTTAACTTATATATTGCTGTCTCAAACTTCTCGCCCTCCACAGATTCACCCTTTGAAAATGTCTCATCTGTTGTGCTCTCAATATCGTACTCTTTTGCTAAATTTTCAATACTTGTACCAGACTGCAATTTCTTATAAGCCTCATCCGCTTTCTTCTTCTGCTGAGCCAGCTCTTTTTTATTCATATTAGAAGTCTCACCTGACTCCTCATCTGTCTTTGTCTTAGGAAAAACTAATTTATAAATCGTCGTCTGTCTAGCTTCCTCGTCAGAAACCTCTGTGTTTGTATCTTCAATCATTTTTTGACGCACTTTACTTGCAATTGCATTTTGTTCATAAAGCTTCTGGATTAAGTCCTGATTAGCGCCAGTCTCCTCCATAATTGCTTTTCCCTCATCCTCCTTAACAAATACCTTGGCGCTCTTTTTTGCCTTCTTTATCTCAGCATCTGTCAAGGAAACCCCAAGTTCCTCAGCCTTATTATTTAATACAATAATATGTTTAATCTGTTCAATCACATTATCCTTCACAGTAGTTTCTAATGTAACAGCATTTCCTTCATCATCTGTAGAAACCTCTGTCGTCCAGAGAGAATCTCCAAAGATGCTTCCGTACTGTGACTCATACTTCGCCTTAGATATATCTGCATAAAGCCAAACTTCATCTAAATTCACATCTACGCCATCATAAGTAAATACCTTCTGTTTGCTCTGCTCACTTGCTGTTACTCCGTTACATCCTGTAAAACAAAGATTTGCAGCCAATGCTACTGCAAAAATCGCCTCTGCTTTTTTCATCCATTTTCTCATATCTATTTATAACACCTTTCTATTTTCACAATTCAAAAAATATATCATTTTACTCATACGAATTGTATTTTTCAAAACGATATAGCAATCAAAACAGACAGTTATTTTGCCATCTACAACTTTTGCCTGCCTTTTATTATAGTATATTTGTGAAATGCTGTCCAGTGTATTTGTTGTGAAAAATCTAGCTAAATCTCATATATTTAAAATCACAATCATACATCTATATATTGGTGAATTAATAACGTTATGGGACAATTAAATTAAACTGTGAATTGAGTCACCAACGCACAACGAGCAATTATCAACCTCTCTCGAAATCTAAAAATCTTGTCCCTTGAAAAGATAACTTTCCAAAGTCACCCTCCGCTAATAATCCGTATTCTCTGCCATCTACGCGAAATTCCATTCTATCTCCGCTTTCCACTTGAAAAGCTACATAATATGTTGTGGAAGACATCATCTGCATTCCGTGAGCACCACTCACATCTCCTCCAACTGGATGCTGTGTATAGCTAACTTCCACTCTCTTGCCGACAATTCTACATGATACCGTCAACCTCGGTGAATGATTATTCTGATTCCACTCTCTCGTGTCTTTTACTAAATTCACTACGATTGACATTGCTATTATCCCAAATACCACAAAAAATAAAACCTCAAATACAAAAATTTCACTCCCCCACATCTCTTTTGCCTCCTAATTGTCCTCGAATTTAATTCAGTGAAGTACTGTAAATTGGTTTACCCAATATTACTCATATTATATTTCGTATTTTTGTTAAAAAGGTAACAAAATTTTATCAAAAAGCTTTCTTTTTCTTAAGAAATACAAGTTTTGAAACTATACTCTATACTCTCTCCTCTATCAACCCGCGAATACTCTTAACAACCTCTTTCACTTTCTCCACTCTCTGTTTCTTTGGCAGCTTCGACACATCAAGCAAAAAACAAGGATTTCCAGTTAACTTTAATGTCATCTCACGCCCATAGGAGTTCACCATATTTTGAATGAGTTCTACCTTTACTGGAGCCTTTGGATTCATTTCAAAGCGAATTTTATTCCCTTCCTCCTTAATTTCCATTAAATATGCGTCGTGAGCGAGAGTTTTAATTGTCGCAATCTGAAGCAGATTTTCCACACTTACTGGCACTTCTCCATAGCGGTCAATCAACTCGTCAAGCATATCCTCTCTCTCCTCGTCATTTTCAATACTGGCAATTCTCTTGTAAAGTTCCAGCTTTTGAGCCTCATTTTTTACATACATAGAAGGAATATAGGCGCTGATATCAATGTCAATTGCTGTTGCAAATTCCTCCTCCTCTTTCGACTCACCTTTTAGACGCTTCACTTCATTATTTAACATCTTACAGTATAAATCGTATCCAACTGCCTCCATATGCCCCGACTGATCTGCTCCAAGGAGATTTCCAGCACCTCGAATTTCTAAATCGCGCATCGCAATTCGAAAACCTGAACCGAGGTCCGTAAACTCACGTATTGTCTTAAGACGTTTTTCTGCCACCTCTCGAAGTTGCTTATCACGCTTATACATTAAAAATGCGTAAGCTGTTCGATTGGAACGCCCAACTCTTCCTCGAAGCTGATAAAGCTGAGATAACCCAAGTTTATCTGCATCATGAATAATCATTGTATTTACATTTGCAATGTCAAGTCCAGTCTCAATAATTGTTGTGGAAATTAAAACATCAATTTCTTTATTAATAAAATCAAACATAATTTTCTCGAGCTGACGTTCACTCATCTGTCCATGGGCGTAAACTACATTTGCATTTGGAACTAACTTAGCTACAGTCGCTGTAATTTCATCGATATTGTTGACACGATTGTATACATAATAAACCTGACCACCACGGGCAAGTTCACGATTAATCGCCTCTCGAATCATCTCATCATTATACTCAAGCACGTAAGTTTGAATCGCTCTTCGGTCAACTGGCGGCTCCTCTAATACACTCATATCTCGAATTCCGACGAGACTCATATGAAGAGTTCTAGGAATCGGAGTTGCAGACAGAGAAAGTACATCAACCGTCTTTTTCATGCCCTTGATTTTCTCCTTATGATTTACTCCAAATCTCTGCTCCTCGTCAATAATAAGCAGTCCCAAATCTTTAAACTCCACTGTCTTTGAGAGAACTCTATGTGTTCCAATTACAATATCTATCTGTCCCTTTTTCAACCCCTCAATCGTTTTTTTCTGATTGGCAGGTGTGATAAACCGAGAAAGCATACGAATCTGAATTGGATAATCCTTCATTCTCTCCACAAATGTACTATAATGCTGCTGCGCTAAAATCGTCGTCGGTACAAGATAAACTACCTGTTTTCCATCCATAACCGCCTTAAACGCAGCGCGTATCGCCACCTCTGTTTTTCCGTATCCCACATCTCCACAAATTAAGCGATCCATAATTTTATGACTCTCCATATCTCTTTTTGTATCTGCAATCGCCGTTAACTGATCTTCTGTCTCGTCAAACGGAAATAACTCCTCAAACTCCTTTTGCCAGACAGAATCCTCCGAAAATGCAAAACCATTTTGCTGTTGGCGAATAGCATAAAGCTCCAATAAATTTTGTGCTGTCTTTTTTACCCTTGTTCTAACTTCTTTTTTCGTCTTCTCCCATTCCGTACCGCCAAGCTTATTTAATTTCGGTTTTTTTGCATTGACGCTGGCATATTTTTGAATCAAATCAAGTTGTGAAGCCAAGATAAAGAGTGTACTTCCTCCCTGATACTCAATATTAATATAATCCTTATAAACTCCGTCCACCTCGATCTGCTCAATTCCCCGGTAAATTCCAAGTCCATGATTTTCATGAACGACATAATCTCCGACAGACAGCTCTGTAAATGAATTAATTCGACTACCACTATGCTCGCTCTTCTTTTTCTTCTTTGACTTCGCTGCTTTAATAGAAAAGATATCCTTCTCTGAGATGACAATTAATTTCAAATTTGGATATTCAAATCCTCTCTTTAATACACCATTAATAACCATAATTTCTCCATCCACCAAAATATGATTTCGGTCGCTAGAGAAAAAGGCTGAAATTTCATTTTCCTGTAAATCCTGTGCAAGTCTCTTTGCTCTCGTTGTGGATGGAGATACAAGCAATACTTTATACTTCTTTTTCTTAAATATTTTCAAATCCTCCATCAGCTGCTCAAAACTATTTTGATACGAAATGACTTCTTTTGTCTCAACATAAAATTCATTTCGTATATTCGCCTTTTTTATCTCATAAATTAACATACTAAGGCAAATGCTCTTCCTGCGAAATATTCTCGCCATAACTTCCTCTGCTGAAAAAATAACCTCTGTCTGAGATGGTAAAATATATCCCGCCTCAAGTCTTCCCTTCATACTCTCAGCGACCTCCATCTCGAATACCTCACTCTGCTCCTCCATTCGATTTGGTTCATCCAGGAAAAATATAGTATCATCTCCAAAATAATCGATAAAGGAGACAGTTTCCTCATAAAAATAGTGAATTAAACTATCATTTCCAATACTGTCAAGTTCTAAAAGCTCTTCTTTTATCTGCTCCACATAATCTCTCACACGGGCAGACTCTTTCGTCTGAAAATTATCGCGAAATGTCTGCATCACCTTTTTTCCTTCTTTTTCTAGTCTCGTAATACCATCATGAATCCTTTTTTTCGTGAGAATTATCTCGGCGGCGGGATAGATAGATAGCTTTTGTACTGTCTCAATAGACCTTTGACTGTCAATATCAAAACTCCGTATAGAGTCAACCTCATCTCCCCAAAATTCTATTCGATATGGGCTTTCCTCGGTCAATGGGAATATATCTAAAATTCCTCCTCGCACAGAAAATTGGCCTACCGCCTCAACCAAATCTACCCTCTCATAGCCAAGCAAATTTAGTTTTTCTTTTACTTTATCTAACTCAATAACCTGACCCACTGCAATCTCAATTACCTGCTTTTTAAATTCCTCTAACGGAATGAGCTGATCCATCAATGCATGAAAGGTGAGTACAATTGTCGTTTTTTCTCCCTCTATAATATGTTTTAAAACCTCTAATCTCTGCTGCGCTATTAAATTTCCATGTATATCTGCACTGTAAAATAAGACATCCTTCGCTGGATAAAGAAGAACAGAACGATCAAAAAATCGATAATCTTCCCATATTTCTTTCGCTCTATCCTCACTATGCGTAATGATAATTTTATGCCTCGATTCTTTGGCTAAACTATCCATGAGATGGCATTTTTGTGTATCAATACAACCTGCAATATGAATCGGAAATTCATTATTCGCTATCACTCTTTCCATTTCTTCAAACTGCTGTGACTCTTTTAATGGTGTATATAAAAGTTCCATTCCGTTCCTCCTTCCAATTTTTTACATCTTTATTTTTACATCAGTTTTAGGGAACTACGAATTCATAGTTCCCTTTTTACCGTATTTTTCAATTTAAGAAAATATTCTTCTCATATTTCATAAAAGGCTCTATCCACCCACAAGTTTTCCTTACCTACAAATAAGGCTTTTTTCACCTATGAACATCTATGCATTTTTTTGAACCTTCGTATTATACAAGTTCATCGCCTGCTCTATATCTCCACCTACAATCAACTCCACCGCCTCTTGTACTCTCAAAAGCGCATCGTCCATAAGCTCCTTTTCTGCTTTTGGAATATTTCCAAGTACATGAGCCGCTAAATCCTGTCCTGGCTTTTTATCTCCCACACCAATCTTCACTCGTGGAAAATCACTAGAATTCAGACAGGCGATAATACTCTTAATTCCATTATGTCCCCCTGCACTTCCCTTCTTGCGAATACGAATTCTACCTACATCGAGACTGATATCATCAAACAAAATCAAAATATCTTCTGGATCTACTTTATAATATGCCGCGATTTGCTGGATACTATCCCCACTGAGATTCATAAAAGTCTGTGGTTTCGCCAAAATAACTTTCTGTCCAGCTATAACTCCCTTGCCAACTAATGCTCTATGTTTTTTTGTATCTACTGAAATTCCATATTTTTCTGCTATCTTATCTATCGCCATAAATCCAACATTATGTCTTGTTCCTTCATACTTCGCTGTCGGATTGCCAAGCCCTGCTATAATTTTCATTTGTCTTCACCTCACTCTTCTATCCTCTAGCTTACTATAAACTAATTTTTAATTATATATGCATTTTGTAAAATTTTATACAAACCTAATTGGTATATAAAATATACGTTCCTTTTTGATTATTCGTTGTATAGGATTTCCTCCCATATTTAGACTTAAATCTTGGAAAGCCAATTCTTGATTTTCCTCGATACTTCATATACCATTGATAATTGACATTCTATACACAAGTTCTTGCATGAATATCTTTATTCTTCTTTACACATATTGTATATCATATTTATAGACAAAATCAATATTTATAAGCTATTTTTTTCAACATACTGGATTATTGAAATTATCTCGCCTAGTAGCCGAAGAATGGACTATTACACAAAACTCTTCAAATACCGCATGACAGGAGTTCGTGAGTATTGGATTGTTGACCCTGATAAAAATAGAATTCTTATATATAATTTCGAGGCTGAGGATACAGGGGATTATACTTTCTCTGATACTGTCAAAGCAGGAATATATGAAGATTTATATATCGACTTCTCGCAACTTAATTTAAAATAAACTTTTCACTTCACTCTATTACAAAAACTAATAAAACTGATTAAAAAGTAAATAGACTTTTTTTTCACCATAATGTATAATTAAAATAAATTGGTAATTTTTATAGTAAACTTTTAAGGAGGCATAATACCATGAAACCAACAGAGAAAATCAAACCAAAGCGTATGTCTGGAATCTTAGTGCATCCGACCTCATTTCCAAGTCCATACGGCATTGGAGATTTAGGACCAGGGGCTTATGAGTTCATTGAATTTTTAAAAAAGTCTGGCCAGCATTTATGGCAAGTACTTCCTCTTGGACCAACTGGATATGAAGGTTCCCCTTACCAATCCTTCTCATCTTTTGCAGGACAACCACTCTTAATTAGTCCTGAAAAATTAGTTGAAGAGGGACTTTTGACAAAAGAAGAGGCCAAACCTGACGAGAAATGTATTACAGATAGAGTAGATTATCCAGCTGTAGAAAAAGCAAAAGAAAAATATTTACGCACGGCCTTTATTCATTTTCAGGAAAAATTAACTAAGGATGAGGAGGAAACTGAAGATTCTTCCAAGGCTGAGTTACTAGAAAAAAGCACAGATTCTGAAGAAATCAAAGAGACAAAATTAAGCTTAAAAGAAGAATACGAACAATTTTTAGAAGAAAATGCATTTTGGATTGATGACTATGCTCTCTTTATGGCAATCAAAAAAGAAAACGAAGGCGCTGGAGTTCAATTTTGGAAACCAAGCCAGAAACGCCCAAATGACAAACAAAAGAAGGCATTAAGAGAAAAATTAATTGATGAAGTAAATTATCAGCTTTTCATTCAATTCATTTTCTTTAAACAATGGCATGAATTAAAGAAATTTGCTAACGATAATGGCATTTATATTATCGGCGATATCCCTATTTACGTATCTGGCGACAGCTCCGATGTATGGTCTCATCCTGAATTATTCCACGTAAAAAAGGATTTAACAGCGACTTTAGTTGCGGGAGTACCACCAGATTATTTTAGCGCAACAGGACAACTTTGGGGAAATCCTCTCTACAAATGGAAAGTTCATAAAAAGACTGATTTCTCATGGTGGATTTCCAGAATTAAATGTCAGCTTCAACTTTGCGATTATTTAAGAATTGACCATTTTAGAGCTTTCCAAGATTACTGGGAAGTAAAGGCAAGTGCAGAAACTGCCATCGATGGCAGATGGGTTCCAGGCCCTAAAGATGATTTCTTCATCGCACTTCAAAATGCACTTGGAAAAGACTTACCAATTATCGCGGAGGATCTTGGAATTATTACTGACAGCGTTCGCGAGCTTCGTGACCGCTTCGAACTTCCAGGTATGAAAATTCTTCAGTTTGGTTTTGAAAATATTAACGACAACGACTTTATGCCATACAATCATCCAGCGAATTCTGTATGTTATACTGGAACACATGACAATGACACAACAGTCGGATGGTACCAAAAAGTAGCTCCGATCTGCCAAGATAAGGTTCGTCGCTATATGAATACAGATGGAAGCAGTATTCACTGGGATTTCATTCGTACTTGTTTTGGCTCTCCTGCCAATATGGCAATTGTACCTATCCAGGACATTTTTGGTCAGGACAGTGAATTTCGTATGAACGTTCCTGGCGTTGCTCTTGGAAACTGGGGTTACCGTTTCAAATCCGAACAATTAAACGACGGATTGGCAGATTATATAAGACAACTTTCCATTTTATATGGACGAGGATAAATTATGCGCACAATTTTAATTATTATTATTTTATTTTTATTTTTTACACTTACCTTGCCACTCGATTTATTTTTACTCGTTTTACGAAAAGTAAATCGCAAGAAAGCAGTTGCCATTTCACAGGCAATCGTTCGTTGGATTTTCCGCGTTTTTCTTGTTACCGTTGGCGCCGATATCACTGTGGAAGGATTAGAAAATCTACCAGATAACGAAGCAGTTTTATTTGTCGGCAATCATAGAAGCTATTTTGACATTCTTGTAACCTGTATCTATATAAAAAATGGTGTCGGATATGTTGCCAAAAAAGAGATGGAAAAAATTCCTCTATTAAACTTCTGGATGAGCAATATCAACTGTCTCTTCTTAAACCGAACTGATATTAAAGAAGGATTAAAAACTATTCTTGAGGGAGTGCAGCTCCTAAAAGATGGAAACTCTCTATTTATCTTTCCTGAGGGAACTCGCAGTAAAGAAGAGGGAATGCTTCCTTTTAAGGAGGGAAGCACAAAGATGGCTGAGAAGTCTAAAAGTAAAATCATCCCAGTTGCGATAAGTGGTACGGCAGATATTTTTGAAAATAATCATGCGCTTAAGGTGACACCGGCAAAGGTTTCTGTTACTTTTGGCAAACCAGTTGACCCTACAACTCTTGAAAAAGAGCAAAAACGTCATTTGGGCGCTTATCTTCAGGGCCAAATTCAAGAAATGCTTGATACGCAAGCCAAACAAAGATCTATAAAATAAATATTTACTTAAATCAAATATAAAACCCATAGTATTTTTAATTTTACGTAAAAATACTATGGGTTTTTGTTTACAATCTAGAATATCCGTAACTATTTACAATGGCATCTAATTTTTGTTTTCTCGCACAAATAGGGCATTCAGAAGCCTCATATGTATCGTAATCTGGTAAATCTTCTATACTAAAAATATAATTAATCTCCATATCATCTACAATTTTATTTGCACTAAAGATAGAGGAAACACCCTCCACGATACCACCGTAGTATTTAATACATTCAATAGCTCTCTCAATTGTACGTCCTGTCGTAGCGGAAGCGAGTAAGAGCAAACAATGTTTTCCATAAATCATTGGCTGCATATTATCGCGGAAAATAAGCTGACCACCAGAGTGAATCTCAGGAGTTACAATATAGATAGTTTTATGTACATTTAAAGACATAATGCCAGAAGCAGTTAACTCGTCTGCCAAGTAAGCACCGATAACCTCACAGCCGTCCATACAGATAATTGTGTCAATATATGTGTTACTAGAATAAGCTTTTGCCAACACAGATGCGGCAGCAGCAGCTTCACTTTTTCTGGATTTCATAATGGTCATATCCATATAATAATTAATATGAGAGTGGTTAGTTGCAAAATGTCCTGGAATTACTCTCATAATTACGTTCTTATTTGACTTTGCGTGAATCTTTGTTGCTCTGCTTTCCATAAAAAATACCTCCTTGTATTAAACTGTATTTATTCTACCGCGCGCCCTGATTGAGTGCTCAACTCCCAATGAATAATACGATAAAATAACCCTAATTTTAACCAATACTGCTATCTCTATAATACAGAATTTTTGATTAAATCGCAAGAAATTTTTTGATAAAACAGAAAAAAATAGTGCACATTTTTACGTACAATCTTGTATTAGATTTTTATTTAGGACATAATGTAATAAAAAATAATATTTTATGAAATAAAAATGTATATTTTGTAAAAAAGATTAAGTCACCTCAACTTGGCTTTCCTGTATAGAAATATCTGTTAAAGCCTATTAATATCCAAAGATAAACCATAATAAAGCTTGACGAAAAAAGGCTTGCGTAATACACTAAAATATGATAAAATTTCATTTGCGCAATGTTAGGAAAATAAGTATAGGAGGTATCCCACACATGAATCCATGGATTGTATTTGCAATTGTCTTAGTAATTGCCATTATTATTTTGGCCGTTTTATACTTCTATGGCAATAAAATGCAGAAAAAACAAGAGACACAGAGAGAACAGATGGAGGCAAACGCCCAGAACGTGACTATGCTAGTTATCGATAAAAAGAAGATGCCTATTAAGGATGCCAATCTACCAAAGGTCGTTATTGATAATACTCCAAAATATTTACGTCGCTCTAAGCTGCCGATTGTAAAAGCTAAAGTCGGACCAAAAGTTATGACTTTAATCTGCGACGAGGAAGTTTTCGACCAAGTTCCTATCAAAGCTGAAATCAAAGCTAGAGTCAGTGGGCTTTATATTATTGGAGTTCGCAACTTCCGTAATGCTCCACTTCCACCAGTTGAGAAAAAAGGCTTCTTCGCTAAAATGCGTTCTAAGACAAATTCACTTTCTAAAGAGCTTTCTGAGGAGAAAAAGAAAGAAGAACAAAAAAAAGCAAATAAAAAGAAATAATAACAAAAGCCAGACTTTTGGGTAAACCCAATAAATATCTGGCTTTTTTATTTTACTGTTTTGCTTTTACTTTAATTTCCACTCTGCAATCTGAGACATGTGCATAATTTACATCCATCGAATATAAAATCTTTACATAAATAAAATCTTCCTGCTCCAAAAATACAATGGAATTTGTCTTTACCTGAACTAGTAAAGTTCCAAACCCTGTATTATAGTAAGTAATATTTTCCTTACCCTCCTCAAAAATCATATTCGTTGTGATAGCACCATTTTTCTTCATCTCAACTCGATTGGGCTCAATCTTAATACGATTTTTCGTGACTCCCTGTTGCTCATCTCGCTCCTCATACAAAATATAATGCTTTCCATTTTTACAATAATAATTACCTGATGTGATAACTTCTATTACTTCTTCCTCATCAATCTCAAACTGTATCCCCGCCACCGATACTAAAATATCTTTTGTCATAGTTCTCCTCTAAATTGTATAACGCTCCATAGCTAACTGCAATAATTTATTTACAAGTTCAGGCTTTGCAATCCCCTGTCTCTCCCAGAGCATTGGGTACATACTAATAGATGTAAACCCTGGAAGAGTATTAATCTCATTAAATACAACTCGATTTGTCTCTTTTTCCACAAAGAAATCTACTCTGGAAAGTCCAGAACCATCCAATGCCTTAAAAATGTCAACGGCAGCCTTGCGGACCTCTTCCACTAC
>Ga0129308_1001251_pt1 | contig 28109 bp, 17 predicted proteins | sample L827metagenome_FD_94440 | JGI IMG/M metagenome (GOLD analysis project Ga0129308, IMG submission 94440) | Ring-tailed lemur group fecal microbial communities from Wisconsin, USA - L827 metagenome | ecosystem: Host-associated > Mammals > Digestive system > Large intestine > Fecal | place: USA...
TCCGCGGCGACGGATGAGACGCAAACGAACTGGAACGGTATCCTCGGATACATCAGGCTGCGCGTGGAGGAGCCTGTATTTTTGCAGGAAATCCGGGTGTATCCCGGCAGCGGGACCGTGGATGTGGCTCTGGTCATTTCGGCGGACCGTCCGTATCAGGGCAAAGTGACAATTTGCAGCGAAGCGCTTGCCAGGGACTGCACGCTTGAGGTGGCCGTAGCAGAAGGCTGCAGCGAGGTCTGGGCGAGAGGGCTTGCGCTGGCTGCGGACGTCAGGAAGTGGGATGAGTACGAAGGAAATCTGTATGAACTGAGCGCCTCTTTAGAGGGCTATGCGGGCAGGACGGTTACATTCGGCGTGCGTGAGTTCGGGGATGACGGAAGCGGACGGTTCGCGCTGAACGGACGGAGGATCTTTATCCGAAGCGAGGCGAACTGCGCGGAATTTCCGGAGACGGGCCATCCGCCGATGACGGTGGAGGAGTGGACGGAGATCCTGAAGATGTTCCGCTCCTACGGCGTGAACCTCATGCGTTTCCATTCGAATACCCCGCCGGAGGCCGCGTTTACGGCTGCGGACCGTCTTGGCATGATGATGGAGCCGGAGCTGTCCCACTGGAATCCGAGGACGGCTTTTGAGGCGGAGGATGCGTGGGCCTACTATCAGACGGAGCTCCGGCAGATTATTCTGACGCTGGCAAATCATCCATCCTTTGTCATGCTGACGCTGGGGAATGAGCTGTGGACCGGGGAGCTGGGACTTGCGCGTATGGATCAGCTCATCGAAATGGCGCAGACGCTGGACGGCACGAGAAAATATGCGAATGGCTCGAACCCGTTCTACGGTACGGCGGGCTGCCACCAGAAGAGCGATTTCTTTACGGGGATGGCGTACTATGGTGAGATTCTGAGAGGGATTTCTCCGGGAAATAAAGAAAACAACGGTGTCATACCGGGCCATATCAACAATCAGTATCCGAATGCAAGGACAAACTATGAGCATCAGATGGCGAAGCTCCGCTACACGTACAAGAAGCCGGTATTCGGATTTGAGGTGGGGCAGTTCGAGGTGCTTCCTGACTTTGACGAGCTGGAGGATTTCAGGGGGATCTCTGATCCGGCGAACTACCGGCTGATTCAGGATAAGGTAAGAGCAAACGGGCTGGAGCCTGTCTGGAAGAGATACGTCGAGGCGACGGGAGAGCTTTCCAGAATCGGCTACCGCGAGGAGGTGGAGGCGTCCATGCGCACGCCGTCCATGTCAGGGCTTTCCCTGCTCGGCCTCCAGGATTTCCCGGGACAGGGCACGGCTCTGGTGGGAATGCTGAACTCCCATTTACAGCCGAAGCCGTTTGATTTTGCGAAGCCGGAGCGCTTTGCGGAGTTTTTCCGGGCGCAGCTTCCGCTTGTACTGCTGGAGAAGTATACGTATGAAGCGACGGAAACGCTTTGCGCGGAGGTATTGGTCGCAAACTACGGAAAGGAAGCGATCAGCGGGCCGGTGACATACGAGTTGAAAGCAGTGGGCCAGAGCGGAGCAGACGGGGATGGATCGCAGGAATGCATCGTTGCTGCCGGGGCGGTTTCTATGGCGGATGCGGCGTCCTTCCCGGCAGGCGAACTGACGTCCGCGGGCATATTGAATATTCCGCTGGATAATATCAGGCGGCCCACCCGTCTCGACCTGACAATCACGGCAGGCCCGACCGCAAATACGTACCCGGTCTGGGTATATCCTGCGATCACAGTGCAGTGCCCCGAAACGGTATATGAGACGGAAACACTGGACGAACATGCGGCGGAGGTCCTGAAGTCCGGCGGCCGCGTCTATCTGTCGCCGAAGGCTACAAAGGAAGCGCTTCCGTCGTCCGTGCGGACACAGTTCACGACGGATTTCTGGTCCGTGGGTACCTTCCCGTATCAGACAGGCACGATGGGACAGTTGATTGACACGGAGCATCCGATCTTCAGACAGTTCCCGACGGAGTTCCATACGAACTGGCAGTGGTGGCCGATGGCGTCGCAGCGGGCGGTGATCCTGCCGCGCACGATCCGGGCAATCGTCACGGAGATGGACAGCTATGCGTATATGAGGCCGATGGCGCAGTTGTTCGAGTGCAGATGCGGAGGCGGTAAGCTTCTGTTTTCTTCTATGGGACTGCAGGAGCTGCAGCAGTATCCGGAGGCGCGGGCACTGCAGGCAGCCATTTACCAGTACATGGATTCGGAGCAGTTTGCCCCGGAGCAGGAATTTTCGACGGAAGAAATCGCAGGGCTGGTTCGCTGAAAAAGATCCGACGGAAGAAATCGCAGGGCCGGACCGCCCCAAAAGAGCCGATGGAAGAAATTGCAGGGCGATTCGCCGAAAAAGACATCAGAAACGGCAATACCTGAAAAATTGCGTCCGTTATTTGGAGAAAACAAATAAAAAGATGAATACGCAATACGCGAAATTGTGCATATTTACCCTACAAAAATTCCGAAAAAAGATTCATGAGTAGAAAATAGTCCATGAAAAAAGGGGATATGACATTTTACTTGTACATATTTTGCGCTATACTCTAGTCATCAAGAACGAAGATCTTCAAAAAAGAAACTGGTAATCGGGAATAGAAAAAATGCAACGATAAAAGAAAGGAGCAATAAAAAATGAAAAAACAGCTTATAGCGTTGATGATGGCGGCAGCTATGGTGATTCCGGCAGCAAGCGTAAGTGCGGAAGAGGAAGTTACTCTGACGATCTGGGACTGGGATGAGGCGCATCTGACGCACATGACAGAGTGGTATATGGAGAATCATCCGAATGTGAAGATTGAGACGCTGGTAGTGGCAGCCGCGGATTACATGCAGAAGTTCCAGAGCGCGCTGGCAAGCGGAAGCGGCGTTCCGGATATCGTTCTTTCCGAGATGGGTTACAGAGGACGTATGTTTGATCTCGGCGTTCTCGAGGATCTTTCGCAGGAGCCGTACAATGTAAAAGAAGAGGATATGTTTGATTTTGCGACGACGCTTGGCTCCGGCCCGAACGGTGAGCTGTACGGAGTAGAGCAGCAGATCTGCCCGAGCGGTTTCGCATACCGCCGCGATCTGGCAAAGGAGTATCTGGGAACGGATGATCCGGCGGAGATTGCCGAGATGATTTCCGACTGGGACAAGCTGTATGAGGTCGGCCAGCAGGTAATCGAGAAGAGCGGCGGCGCCGTGACAGTATTCCCGGGCGTGACCGTATTGAAGGATATCCTGATCAACCGCAACGTAAGCGACTATATCAATGGCGACGAGATCGACCTGACCTCCAGATACACGGGCGTGATGGAGACAATCACGAAATTCAATCAGGCAGGACTGCTGGGCAAGCAGGAGGACGGTACTCCGGCTCTGGCTAACAGCTACGCGGCAGGCGAGGTTCTTTTCTATCCGTGTGCTCCGTGGAGCCTGAAGTGGGGCATCGGCACGAATGATCCGGACGGCTCCGGCAACTGGGGACTGACCAAGGCTCCGGAAAACGGATTTACGTACGGCGGAACCTCCGTCAGCATCTATTCCGGCAGTGAGAACAAGGAAGCTGCATGGGAGTACATTCAGGAGGTATACTGCACAGGCGCAGGCGTAGAAGAGGCATACAAGCAGTTTGGATTCATGACAGGCTTCAAGGCTCCGTACGAGCAGGAGGATTCCTACTTCTTCACAGAGGCAGGCCAGTACGATGAGTTCTTCGGCGGACAGAATCTGGCGGACTACTTCATCAACACAATCGCGATCACGACAGAGGGACAGAGACAGACGAAGCATGAGAGCAATGTCAGGACAGCGCTTGCAAATGTATCAGCTCAGATGACGGGCAATCCGGATATGACTGCGGAGGAGGCTATGGAGGCTCTGAAGACAGAGGTTCAGACACTGATTCCTACAGCGACAATTAAGTAGTATAAGTACTTTGCACGGAAAAGCTGCCGGAACCGGCAGCTTTTTCTGGCATTACCGAATTGGCGAAAGGAGTAAGAAATGAGGAAAAAATCAGCCATAAGGAAACGGAACAAGTGGCCGTATCTGTTTTGCCTTCCATTTTTAGCGGCTTACGGTATCTTTAATTTATATCCGATGCTTTATTCGCTGCGGCTCAGCTTTTTTGACTGGAATGGATTTGGGGAAAAGGTATTTATCGGAATACAGAATTATGTTACGTTGTTTACAAAGGATCCGCTGTTCGTGAAATCGCTCGTCAACACGATTATTCTGATGGGCTTCTCCACTCCGATCACGGTACTCCTCGGGCTGGGGGTAGCTTACCTGCTTTTCGATATCAAAAGGGGGAAACGGGTGTACCAGACCATCAACTTTTTCCCGTATATCACGACGCCGGTAGCGATCGGTTTCATTTTCTCGTACCTGTTCGACTGGCAGTCCGGCTATATCAACAAAATCCTGACCGCGGTGGGGATTCTGGACGAGCCGTTTTTCTGGCTGGGAAGTGAGATCGCGTCCAAGGTCATCATTATTGTCATGGTCGTATGGCGCTGGCTCGGCTACTATATGGTCATCTATCTGGCGGCCATGACCGCGCTTCCGGCTGAGGTGTATGAGGCGGCGGCTGTGGACGGCGCCGGGCGGTTTACGATTTTTACGAAAATTACGGTGCCGATGCTGAAAAATACAACGCGTTTTCTGCTGATCACCTCTCTGATCGGCGGTCTGCAGATGTTCGAGGAGCCGAAGCTTCTCTTCGGAGGATGGGCGGCGCTCGGCAACGGACAGACAGGAGGCCCTGGCTACACGGCGCTTACTACCGTGTGGAAGTTCTACAATGAATCCTTTGGCCTTGATTCCAGACTCGGATACGGTTCCGCGATTGCGTACACGCTGTTTGTGATTATCGTAGTCATCACGATAATCGGCTTCCGGATCAGCAGGGGAAGGGGGGACAAGGATGAATAAGAAATTGCAGAAAAAAACAGGGGCCGCACTGAAGCAGCTGGTCCTGATTGTGCTTACCCTGATCATGTTCTTCCCGCTGTACATCGTTTTTATCATGAGTACCTACTACAGCGAGGATATTTTTAAGGGAATGCCGATCCTTCCGGCAAATTATTTTCTGGAAAATCTGAAGATGGTGCTGTCCAAAGGCTTTCTTCAGGCGTTCGCAAATTCCCTGATCGTATCCGTAGCGTCGGTGGTGGTGAGCGTCGCCGTCTGCACGTCGATCGGGTTCGGCCTCTCGAAATACAATTTTAAGGCGAAAAAGGCGATCTTCGCGTTCGTCATTGCGGTCATGATGATCCCGAACCAGGTGTCGATGATCGGCTACATGATTGAGATGCGGTCGCTGGGGCTGCTCACGACGCTGCTTCCGCTGATCTTTACCTGGGCGGCTTATCCACTCGGGGCGTTCCTGATGGTACAGTTCTTCAGCGACAGCGTACCCGATGAGCTGCTGGAGTCGGCGCGGATAGACGGCTGCTCTGAGCCGGGGATTTTCCTGAAGATCGCGGCGCCGTGCATCAAGCCGGGGATTTCGACGCTGGCAGTGCTGGTATTTCTTGGTTCGTGGAACAATTACACGCTTCCCGTGATCTTGATTAACAAGCAGGAGCTGTTCACGATCCCGCTGATGGTGAACAGTCTGTCCAATGCGTTCCGGAGCGATTACGGTGCGATCATGTGCGCGCTGGGGCTGTCGGTTCTGCCGATGATTATCCTGTTCAGCCTCTGCTCGAAGACGTTTATTAAGGGAATTTCGGCCGGAGCGGTCAAGGGATGAGGCCGGAGAAAGGAGAAGATATGAAAGAGAACCGAAGACTGTATTTGAATGAAAAGCATGAATTATACCTCGTCACGGAGGATATTCCCGAGCCCGGAGAACACGAGGTCCTGGTGCAGATTAAGGCGAACGGCATCTGCGGCTCGGACATCCATTTCTATCACGAGGGGAGACTGGGGAATTTTGTCGTGGACAGACCGTATGTGCCGGGGCATGAGGCCAGTGGCGTCGTGGTGAAGAACGGGCCGGGCGCGAAGCGCTTCAAAGCGGGGGACCGCATCGTCATAGAGCCGGGTATCCCGTGCGGACACTGCAGAATGTGCAAGGAAGGGCGCTACAATCTGTGCCCGGACGTCGTATTTCTGTCCGCGCCGCCGATTGACGGAACGTTCTGCGATTACGTCTGTGTGAATGAGAATTTCCTGTTCGCGATGCCGGAGGGCCTGTCCTTCGAGGCGGCGGCGCTGGCGGAGCCTGCGGCCGTGGCGGTTCACGCGGTGCAGAGGGCCGATTTCCGTCTCGGAGATACGGCTGTGGTGCTCGGCGCAGGCCCGATCGGTCTGTTTGTGACGCAGGCGTTCAAGGCGGCAGGCGGCGGCAAAGTAATCTGCGTGGATATGATCGACAGCCGTCTGGAGAAAGCGCTGAAGGTCGGGGCGGATGAGGTCATCAATCCATCCACCTACGGCGGCAGGCTGGAAAATCTGGCCGAAGTGGTCTTCGAGACGGCAGGGAACCGGGTGACGACCGCGCAGCTATTCTCGGTTGCGAAGACAGGCGGATGCGCCGTGCAGGTAGGCTGGCCGAACGGCAACGTGGTAGAGATGAACATCGCGGATATGATCGACAAGGAGCTGAATTACAAGAGCGTCAACCGCTATGCGAACGCGTTCGGCGCGGCAATCACATGGCTGGCGGACGGACGTATCCATACGGAAGAGATGATGACGCAGTATTTTACACTGGAGCAGGCGGCGGAAGCGTTCGAGTGGGCGCTGAAGCATCCGCATGAGACGGTGAAGGTCATTGTGGTAAACTGATTTTTCAGAACAGGCGGAGGGCGCAAAGCTCTCTGCCTTATTTTTGTGCAATATACATGAAAATCTAAAAAACTGACACATAAATATAAAGAAACTGACTATAAAAAACGACTCGAAAATGATAATTTATAGTCATAGAAACAACGGGGGGACCTTAAAACAAAGATTTTTTGTTTGGAAAGGAGATTTACAATGAAAAAAAGAGCAATCAGTATCTTGTTGACGGGAGCTATGCTGGCGTCTGCGGCTGCAGTGCCGGTTCTGGCGGAAGAGGCGGAAAGCGGTGAGCAGACTGTCGTGAGAGTACAGTCCTGGAATCCGGGCGAGGATGCTTATCGTTATGAGATGATCGAGATGTTTGAGGCGGAGCACCCGGACATCAAGATTGAGTATACCTACATGCCGTACACGGATCATGTGGAGAAATTAAAGGTCGACCTTTCCGCAGGAGATGCGGCGGATGTATTCGGTGTACAGACCGGAGCGATGTACCAGGAATTCCGTGATTTCGAGGAGGATCTGACGCCTTATCTCACAGAGAAGTACGGGGAGGACTGGAAGTCCAATTACAATGATTACGCGATGTCGCTTCTGCAGGGCGAGGACGGCAATTATTACGCGGTTCCGCTGGGCTTAAGCTACGCGGGCTACTGCTGGGCGAACATGAAATACTTTAATCAGTATGATCTGAAGGTTCCGACCAATTACGAGGAATTAAAGGCAGTGTGCCAGACCTTCCGCGATAATGGGGAATATCCGCTCGTGATCGGCGCGAAGGACTCCTGGATCAATATCGATACATGGATCAATATCGCAGCAGATATCAACCCGGAGAAGGTTTACTCCGCAATCGAGGGCGAGACTCCGTTCACAGATGAGGATCTTGTACAGTCCTTTGCAATCTGGCAGAATTGCTTCAAGGATGGTATTTTCCAGGACGGCGCTCTTGGCGTAGGAATGTATACGGACAGTACCGATATGTATCAGAAGGAAGGCTCCGTTCCGATGATCCTCAATGGTTCCTGGGCGCTCGGCGCATACATGGACGGAGATGAGAGAAGCCAGGCGGTCTACAACGGCGAGGATTCCGATCACGAGATGTTCCTGATTGATTGGAACGGCGACGGCAAGATTGCTCCTGTAGCAGAAGCGATCGACGTATCCTTCGCAATGAATAATCAGTCTGAGGTAAAGGAAGCAGCATGGACGTTCCTTGACTGGATGCAGAGCAAGGGCGCGGATTTCCTGATTAACGGACATTTGCAGTATATGCCGGCACGTAATGATATGGAGCTGAACGTTGAGGGCCTGAATGAAGACGGTATGGCGAACCTGAATTATGCGGTAGAGCAGGGCAAGACCAACGTAGGCGGCTACAGAGAGATGGCATATGCAGAGCTGAAAGAGGTCATTATCAACGAGCTTACAGAGCTTGCATTAGAGAACGTGACACCAGAGGAAGCGGCAGAAATAATCGAAGCAGCTTCACAGGCTCAGGAAAGATAGTGACGTTTATACGAGAGGCTGCCTGTATCAGGGCAGCCTTTCTGTTATGTATGCACACGAGGGCGTAAGGAAGGCAGCACGCCCTCGGCGCGGCGGATAGGGGCAGACACCCCTGTCCGATTTAGAGACCGGAGGGAAGACATATGAACTTAAGCCGTAGAAACAAAGATTATCTGACCAGCTTTCTCTTTGCCCTTCCGCTGCTGCTTCTGTTCCTGATTTTTTTCGCATATCCGATTATCTACAATATCATCATCAGCTTTTATGACTGGAATGGTATCAGCATCGAGAAGGTTTTTAACGGAGTCGCGAATTATCAGAAGCTGCTGGCGGATCCGGTGATGTGGAAGTGCTTCTGGAATTTTGTCTGGATTGCAGTTGCCACGACGCTGATCCAGTCGGCACTCGGAATCATCCTGGCGTCCTTTTTCATGAGAAAGATCAGGCTGTCGGGATTTTACAAGGTCCTGTTCTATCTGCCTGCAATCTGCACGCCGACGATTATCGGTACGGTTTTCTCAAAAATATTTGAGACGAACAGAGGCTACCTGAATGTGATCTTAAGGACGCTGAACCTGGACTTCCTGTGCCAGCCGTGGCTGGCGACTCCGAAGACCGCCCTCGCGTGCCTGATCTTTGTCAATATCTGGCAGTGGACAGGATACAGCATGCTTATGTATTATACAAATATGCTGAACATTCCGAAGGAGCTGTACGAATCCGCGACGATCGACGGGGCGGGGAGCCTGAAGCAGTTTCTCTACATCACGTTCCCGCTTCTGAAGGGGACGCATATCACCCTGATCATTCTGGATATCCTGGGTGCGCTGAAATTCTTCGATCTGTCCTATGTGCTGACGAAGGGCGGCCCGGCGCATGCGACGGAGACCTTCTCGACGTACATTTATACGAAGTCCTTCAACACGTTCAAGCAGGGCGAAGCGTCCACGATCGTGGTGTTCATGTTCCTGATTGCCATGTTCCTGACCGTGATACAGCTAAGGTACTATTACAAAAATGAGAAGGAGGAGATGAGCGCGCGATGAAAAATTCTAAGACATATAAGATTGTGACGCAGATGATCTGCCTCATTGTACTGGTCATCATCCTGTTCCCTCTGTGCCTGATGGTGCAGAAATCTCTGGAGGTCAGCGGATTCGGCAATTATCAGAAGGTATTTGAATATTTTGATTTGATTCCGAATGTGATTACCAGTATTATTGTAGTAGGCGGGACATTGGTTGTGGTCGCAATCGTTGTATCGATGGCGGCATTTGCGTTTTCGAAGCTGCATTTCCCGGGGAAGAGAGCGGTCTATTATCTGCTTCTGACGGGGATGATGATTCCTACGTCGGCATTGATTTTTCCGTTGTATCAGATTGTGAAGGGGCTCCACATCAATAATACGGGCTGGTCGCTGGTATTTCCGTATGCCACGTCGAGCGCGTGCTTCAACCTGATGGTACTGACGAATTATTACAATGCGCTGCCGGATGAGCTGATCGACGCGGCCCGGATTGACGGCGCAGGCAAATGGAAGACGTTTCAGTTTATCATGCTGCCGATTGCGAAGCCGGGACTGGTGTTTGTACTCATCCAGGCATTCCTGACTTCGTGGAATGAGCTCCAGATGGCGATGATCTTTATCAATGATCCCAACAAGCAGCCGATGTCCGTGGTGCCTCTGCGGTTCGCTCAGACGACGACCGGCAGCGGGTTTACCATCAATAATCTGTTCGCAGCCTGTATCATCTGCCTGATTCCGATCGCCATATTCTATACGCTGGCGTCACGGCAGTTGATGGAGGGCCTGACGGACGGAGCTGTAAAAGGATGATTTTTTCATGAAAAGAACTGCCCCGCGCAAAAGAATCAGTATCACAAAACGGATCACCGTCACGAATATCGTGATTTTCCTGGCGGGATCCATACTCAGCATTCTGGGAACACTGCACCTGAATATCCGGTATCATATCAGAAGAGATGCGCAGATGATGGACGTCTACATTTCCAACACGATGAACTCTGTCGACAATATGCTGAAGGATATGGGCAGGGTTTCGCTGATCGCCTTCTCGGACCAGACTGTGCAGAGTATTCTGAAGGGCTCCGGCTACAGCTATGCGGAGGAACGGAGAAACGAGGAATATCTGAAAAACCTCTATAATTCCCTGATCTCGATCCGGGATGACATCAAGGGAATTTATATGTTCAATATGAAGGACATGGTTTTTTACAGTGATTCCTCGACACCGACGCTCGGTCTGGAACGGAATGTGGAGAATTTTTTTGACGAGGTCAGGAGAAAATCCGATTCGAAAACGAAAATTTCCGGATGTCACCTGTATATGGCCGGGCTTCCGGAGGGGTTCAGCTATATGGATACCTACACGAAAGATATTTATCAGAAAAAGAATATTTATCTGGTGCGGCCGATCCGTAGCTTTTCCCCGTTTGAGGTGATCGGCTACATTGCGATCCGGACGCCCGTGCGCAAGCTGAAGGATATCTGTGATGAATATCTGGAACAGAACATTTCCTATCTGATCGCGGACGAGGACAATAATATCGCCTGCTGCACGGATCAGGAGTTCGTCGGGCAAAGCCTCGAAAGCTATCATCCCGGATTTCTTGCGGAGGTGACGGACAAAAAAGGGGATTTCAGCATCACGATCGGCGAAAACCGATATCTGTGCGCTTACCAGAAATCAGCCTACAGCAATATGCTGCTGATCACGATGAAGCCGTATGCATCGATACTCGATGAGATCAATCACCTGCTGGTTATGTGCATCCTGCTCACGATCCTGTGCTCCCTGATCGTGCTGGTCAGCGTAGCCGTGATGACGCGGAAGAATCTGAAAAGGCTGACGGACTTCTCCGTTGAGCTGCAGAATTTCCGGACGGATGACCTCACGCATCACTATGAGGTGGAGTACATGGACGAGGTCGGCGTCCTGAAGGATTCCTTCAACAAAATGATGGCGCGGATTAATGACCTCGTGATCTCGGAATATCAGGTCAGGGACCGGCTGCAGAAAATGGAGATTTCCGAACAGAAGATGGCCATGCTTTATCTGAAGCAGCAGATCAATCCGCATTTCCTCTATAATACGCTGGACATGATACGTCTCAAGGCGGCAATCAACCAGGATACGGAGGTCTCGGAGATGCTGATGAAGCTGGTGAAGTTCTACCGGCTCAGCACGAAGGTGCACTCCTCCATGGTGAGCGTCCAGAAGGAGGTGGAGATGCTGGAGGCATACATGGGCCTGATGTGCTACCGCTATCCGGAGCTCAGATACCAGGCGGATATTTCCGGCGACGTGCTGGACCTGGAGATTCCGAACTTCATCCTGCAGCCCCTGATCGAAAACAGCCTGCTTCACGGCCTGAAGGACAGGCGGTACCGCGGAACGATTATTTTGAAGGCGTGCGAGGACAGAACGGACCACATGCTGGAGATCCGGATTATCGACGACGGAGTCGGAATGGCGCAGGAGAAGCTGGACGAGCTGAATGATTACTGCAGGGCGGAGAAGGAGAGCCTGTACAGGGTTCAGCTTGAGGGGCAGGGCGGCGCCTCACATCTCGGCATTATCAATGTGATCAGCAGGCTGAAATTGTATTATCAGGAAAACTGCCGGATCCGTTATTCCGGAAATGAGATGGGCGGTACAAGCGTAACGATATGGATTAAGACAGAGAGAGAATAGTTATGGATTTATGCAGAGTTCTTTTGGTGGATGACGAGGAAAACATTCTGGAGGGTTATCAGAAGGTTTTTGACTGGGCGCGGTATCAGTGCGAGGTTGTGGGAACGGCGCTGGACGGGGAAGAGGCGATCGAAAAGGCGAGGGAGCTGAAGCCGGATATTGTGATCATGGATATCAATCTCCCGAAAATAAACGGCCTGGAAGCAATCAGGATCATACAGAATGAGGTGGAGGAGGGACGCCGGATTCACATGGTAGTGGTCACCGGATACGACGAATTTACTTACTGTCAGGAAGCGCTGCGGCTGCGCGTCACGGATTTCCTGCTGAAGCCGATCGATTTCGGAAGCTTCGGGGAATTGATGGAGGAACTGGTCAAGAAGGTCCGGGAGAATCCGCAGCGCCGGCCTCCCATGTCCGAAACCCTGAAGAAAATCATTGATTGGCTGGAAGAGAACATGGAAAAGGAGGATATGAGCCTGACCTTGCTGGCGGAGCGGATGGAGATGAATCCCGCCTATATCAGCCAGTTGTTCAAGAAAGAGCTGGGGATGGGGTATCATGCATACCTGAACCAGATGCGCGTCGAGCGGGCGAAGCAGTATCTCCGGGAGGGCCGGGAATCCGTCACCTCGGTCGCGTACAGGGTGGGCTTCGGAGATTACCGCGTCTTTACAAAGGTATTCAAAAATGTTGTGGGGGAAACTCCGTCACAATACAGAAAAAAATAATAACTGGAGGGAAGATTATGATTTTGAAGTATGAGGAATTTATTGACAAGCTGACAGGCTGCTGGGTGGGAAAGAACGTAGGCGGCGTACTCGGAGCTCCTTTCGAGTGCAAGCGCATGGTCCCGGATGTTGACTTTTATATTCAGGACCTCTCGATGGGACCGCCTGCAAATGATGATCTGGATCTGCAGATCGTATGGCTGGCGGCGGTAGAGCGGTACGGGAGGAACGTGAACGCATCGATCCTGGGCGAATACTGGCTCTCCTACGTGATCCCCAACTGGGTGGAGTACGGTACCGGGAAGGCCAACCTGCGCGCGGGGATCGTGCCGCCGATGAGCGGTGAGGTGGACAATACCTACAAGGACAGCAACGGCTGCTGGATCCGTTCGGAGCTGTGGGCCTGCCTCGCGCCGGGCCATCCGGAAATCGCGACGAGATACGCGTTCGAGGACGCGATCGTAGACCATGCCGGGGAGGGCATGTACGGGGAAATCTTCACGGCCGCCCTGCAGAGCGCGGCATTTGTGGAGCAGGACAGGGAGAAGCTGGTGGAGATCGGCCTTTCCTATATCCCGAAGGACAGCATGATGGCGAAAGCGATCCGCAAGGCCGTCGAGTGCTACCACGCCGGGATCGATTATCTGGAAGCCAGAAAAATCATCCACAACACCGCTCCGGGCACCTTCGGCGTCCAGGAATGCAGGCTGGCTGACATTCCGAAGGAAAACAATGAGGGCATGGAGGTAGGCGCACCGGGCTTTGACGCGCCGGAGAACGTGGCGTTTGTCGTGCTGGGCCTGCTTTACGGAGAGGGCGATTTCGGAAAGAGCCTGATCTACGCGAACAACTGCGGAGAGGATACGGACTGCACCTGCGCGACGCTGGGCGCGCTCCTGGGGATCCTCTACGGTGCATCCGGCCTGCCGGAGAAATGGACGAGCCCGTTAAACGACAAGATCGTAACGATGTGCATCGATAAGACGAGCCGCGGGATCTGGGTACCGGACACGGCGACAGAGCTGGCGGAGCGTATCCTGCGCGACGTACCGGGCTTCCTCGGCCAGGATCTCTGCGACGTATTCGCGCCGGGCGGAATGGAAATCCAGTGCCGCGAGGGCGCAGAGCTCTTCTGCAGCCAGACGTCGGACTATCTCCCGCTGATCAACGGGAACGGGAAGTCCGAGGAGCTGCCGATCCGCGACCTGTGCGCAATGTCTGCCTACGTCGCCAGATACCAGTTCCCGGCCTTCAGCGTCATGGTTGATTACGGCGATTCCGTCTTCTTCAAGCGCGGTGAGACGAGAAAGATCCGGGTAAAGGTCGTCAATTCCAACACCATGAGAGAGCAGCAGTGGGTGAAGCTGACACTGTACCTCCCCGACGGCGTCGAAGCAGTCGGAGCCGCGTGTGCGGAGCTGCCGCTGAACAACCTGTATCTGTCCTGCGCGGAGAAGGAATTTGAGATCAATACGGAAGCATTCACACAGAGCCGGTTGGAGATGATCGTGGACGTCTCACTGACAGGGAGACATTCGAGCGGGCCGGTGAAGGTGGTGTTGTTTGCGGGGAAATAAAGATTGGATGGAGGATGTCTGCCGGACGGCAGGCATCCTTTTTATGTACACGGGCGTCCAGGGGAAGATTGTCAGCATAGCTGGCGCATACATTAATCATGTCTTACTTTCAGCGTAGTGGATTCCCGGATCACCAGTTCAGACTGCAGATTGATATGCTGTATACTGACGCTGGGATTCTGAATCTGGTCAATCAGCAGCTCGCTGGCGGTATATCCCAACTGATATTTGGGCGTGTTGATGGTGGTGATCTGGGGCGACGAGATCGTGGCGTAATCCACGTTGTCGTAACCGATCACCATGAGGTCCTCCGGGACGCGCAGATGGAGGCGGCGTGCGGCGTTGATAATGGCGCACGCGTACAGATCGGAGATCGCCAGGAAGGCGTCGGGCCGGTTGGTCTGCGAGAATAACTGGGTGGCGGAAGAAAATGCCATATTGTAGTCGATTTCCGGGAGGTTGATGATCCAGCGCTGGGTTGGGCGGATACCAGCCGAGTGGAGTGCCTTCAGATATCCCTCCTGACGGACGTAATTGTCCATATACTTGAGGGAGCCGGACATGAAGGCAATTTTTTTGCGCCCCTGGGAAACCAGGTGATTCACAGCGGTTGCCGCCATTTCGAAATCATCCAGGCTGACCGAAGAGACTGTCTTGCTGTCCAGATTGTAATCGCAGCACTGGACAACGGGTAATAAATTTGTCAGCGCATGCATCAACTGCACGTTGATATGATTGAGGCAGATGATGCCGGAAATCTTGGCGCTTTTGAGCAGATGCTCAAAGGCCGGAAAGGTATTGCTGTTGATATGCTCCTGCAGGATCATCATGGTGTAGCCGTGCTGGATTGCAGACGCCTTGGCCCCCTTGATAATTTCATTGAAAAAGGAATTGAAATCAAAGGGCAGGACAAAAAGAATCAGCTTGCCCGAGGATGGCGCCTGCCGGATGTAATCATTGGGATTGATTCCCTTAAGACTCAGAGCAGAGCGGACCTTCTCGACGAGATCCGGCTTTACGGTGCTTTGATCGTTCATGACGCGGGAGACCGTCGCGGTTGAGACGTCTGCAAGCTGTGCAATTTCAGAAAAAGAAAATGGATACTTTCTGCGCATAATGGAAACCTCCGTATAGAATGCCCGACGGGGTGACAACAGATCCTGAAACTAATATAGCATATTTCCGGCAAATTACAAGGATTTAACAGTGTATTTCTGAAATAAAAATCAAAAACAGACAACATATACAAAAAACGACGGGAAAGAACTGCGAAAATATAGTAAATAACCATGAAAAAAATATAGAAAAGGAAGTTCGATTGACAATCTTTCTGAAATAAAATATAGTAATTACAGAAAGAAGAAATAAAACAGTAGCGGTTCAGACCTGTCTGGACCGGGACGAAGCGTAACTGCCCAGGGGTGAACAGTTACGAGCAAAGCAGCCGATCGGAGGGAGGCCCAATGAGGTACATTGTACAATTGTGCACGGGATCGTTTAGTCACTCCGTGCTGAAGCCGGAAGAAGTAGTCAGCACATTGGAATACTGTATGCGGGCTTTGGATGTAGAGAAGGTAATTTTCGGCTGGGCGCCGGATGCACCGCTGAATAAAACGATCAGCGGATTGCTGGATACATATCATGTGGAAAAGTATTTGTGGCTGCCTGTATTCGCAGAAATCCAGACTCAGGATAGTGCGGATTCCAATGAATCCATTGCGGCTGTGGCGGAGCAGGAGGTCAGCAAATTCGCCGGAGATACGTTTGAGTTTGCCTGTCAGTCTTCATCGGGCAGCCTCCGGCGCGCGGAAGAAGTGTTTGACCAGTTGACAGAGGGATATCGCGTTGACGGGGTGTTTCTGGACCGGATCCGGTATGCGTCTGCCGCCAATTCCCGAAGCGCACTTTTCGGATGCTGGTGTCCCCGCTGCCGGAAGATTTATGAGGCGGAGGGTATCGATACGGAACGGCTGCAGCGGATGGCCCGGGAAATGAATCCGGGAAGCCTGCCGTCGGGCGGGTGCGGAGCGGATCCGGGGAGCATGACGCCGGGCGGGTGCGGAGCGGATCCGGGGAGCCTGATTCCGGACAGCCGGGAAGGCTTCATTTACCGGTATCGCGACCAGGATATCGACAGGCTGATGCAGGCGAAGCGCAGGATCATCAGCCAACAGGTGAAGACACTCTGCAGCGCTTTCCGGTCACGCGGCCTGAAGATCGGGGCGGATACGTTTGCACCGTCAGTTGCCGATCTGGTAGGGCAGGATCTTGCGGCGCTTGGAGCGGAGGCCGACTTTATCAAGCCGATGGTTTATCTCCGGACGAATGCGCCCGCGGGTGTACCGTTTGAGCTTGGCGGTCTGGGAAACGAGGTGAAGCAGCGGCTGGATCAGCTCTGGGGCGGCGATACGTCCGGCATGGAGCTGACCGTCCGGCAGATGCAGATGCTGATGGAGCAGAATGTGCGCACCGTTCCCGGAATCGACGTCAACCGGGTGGAGAATATCTGTACCTCAGATATTGATTATGTAAGAGAGTATTTGAAACGGCTGAAGGCTGTGGGGACAGAAACTGTTGTATTATCCTGGGATATCATGCATATTTCCAGAGATACCATCGATGCGCTTGCGGATATCTGAGCCGGGATGGGATAATGTGTGGGAACAATGCGGAATCAACCGCATAAAAAGAAGTTTCATATAAAAAGGAGGATTTACAATGAAAAAGACAAAGGGTATTTTAGTTACGCTGGCAGTTGGATGTGCGCTGACAATGGGATTGACTGCACATGCGGAAGAAGAGCCGATGAAAGTAGCTTACATCCCGAACTCCATGTCGAACGAGATGAATGCCTATGGCTACAAGATCATGGAGCAGAATCAGGGCGACTATAATATGGAAGTAACTGCATTTGACGGACAGTACGATGCGCAGACCGAGACGGCTGCCATCACCAACTGCATCGGACAGGGATTTGACGCAATTATTCTGTGCCCGAGCGATATCAACGCAGTGATTCCGGCCGTGATGCAGGCGAAGGAAGCAGGCGTGATCGTAGCGATGTATTCCGCGGACCTCCCGGAAGAGTACCGCGAGTACCGTGATATCTTCGTAGGCGTGGATGATACGGAAGCGGGGCAGAAGGCTGCGCAGGGCTTCATCGATCAGTTCCCGGACGGGGCGAAGATCATCGAGGTCGGCGGCACCGCAGGAACGGACGCGCAGATCCGCAGGCATGACGGATTCAACGCAGGTCTGGAGGGCTCCAATATTGAAGTGCTCGACTATCAGGCAACCAGCAGTTGGTCTTCGAATGAGACAATGGCTATCACGGAGGACATGATTGTAAAATACGGAGATGAGATCCAGGGTATCTTCTGCCACTGGGACGGCGGCGCGACAGGATGTATTGAAGCGCTGAAGAATGCCGGCATCGAGGGAACCTTCGTTGTGGCAATCGACGGAAGCAGAAGCGGCTTTGATCAGGTAAAGGACGGCACGCAGAATATCTGCATCAGCCAGAATGTCGTAAATATCTCCCTGAAAGCACTCGAAACGATCCGGAAGGCTGCAGACGGCGAGGAATATGAAGCAGAGAATTACGTTCCGCTTGATATCGTAACAGCAGAAAATGTAGAGGAATTACCGTATCCGGAATGGTAATGGAAACAGAATAAAAGCTTTGGGTTGCCTGCCGTACGGCAGGTAATCCAATTTTATGAATCTGTGTTAAAATGACAGATACATAGACGATAGGGAGGACAATGATATGACGAGTAAGTCTTCTTCGGATTTAATCCTGTCAATGAAACATATAAACAAAGCCTTTCCGGGCGTGAAAGCGCTGGACGATGTTTCTCTGGAGGTGCGCCGCGGCGTCGTGCATGGAATTGTGGGAGAAAACGGAGCAGGCAAGTCGACTCTGATGAAAATCCTGTCGGGCGTTTATACAAAGGATTCCGGTACAATCGAATTTGATGGACAGACGGTGGAAGCAACCTCGCCCATGGAGTCCCTGCGCATGGGGCTCAGCATTATTTATCAGGAATTCAGTCTGGTGAATTCCATGACAGTCGGAGAAAATATTTTTCTGGGCAGATTCCGGGAAGCCGGAGGAATGAAGGGAACCCATCAGAAGGCAAAAGCGCTTCTGGACAAAATCGGCTCCTCCATTCCGACGCACAGACTGGTATCAGAGCTCAGTACCTCAGAAAAACAGATGGTGGAGATTGCCAAGGCCCTCTCGTTTCAGTCAAAGCTGATTATCATGGATGAGCCGTCCAGCAGCCTGACCGAGGAGGAGCTGGCAGGGCTTGGCGTGATTATCAATCAACTGCGGGAGCAGGGGATTTCTACGATATATATCAGTCATAAGCTTGATGAAATTTTTGAATATTGCGATTATGTGACCGTGATGCGGGACGGCCATGTGATCGATACGCGTCCGGTTGCTGAACTGAACCGCAAGGATATGGTCGGAATGATGGTGGGCCGGACAATAGAGAATGAGTACCCGGAGCGCCCGCACTGTGTGGGGACGCCTCTGATGCAGGTGAAAAATCTGAATACGCGGAAGCTTCATGATATTTCATTTACCCTGAACCGGGGTGAGATCCTCGGGCTGGTGGGACTCGTGGGTGCAGGCCGGACGGAAATTGTCCGCGCGATTTACGGAGCGGATAAGGTAAAGCAAAAGGAAATCCGGATTGACGGAAAAGACGTGAAAATTGTGAGCCCGCAGGACGGGAAAAAATGCGGTATGGCATTCGTGCCGGAGGACCGCAAGCAGCAGGGGCTGGTGCTGCCGTTTTCGGTGGAGTCAAATATCTCAATGGCAAGCCTGTCGAATCTGAAAAACGGCGTATTTCTGTCGAAAGGCAAAGAGCGGAAGATGGCGGAAAACAAGATAAGTGAGCTGCTGATCAAGACGTCCTCACCGCAGACCGCCGTCGTGGGACTGTCCGGCGGCAACCAGCAGAAGTGCATTCTTGGCCGCTGGCTGGAGACCGGACCGAAGATTCTGATTCTGGACGAGCCCACCAGAGGCATCGACGTGGGCGCGAAATACGAAATTTATCTGCTGATGAAAAAGACCGTGGAGGCCGGAAGCTCCATTATCCTGATTTCTTCCGAGCTGCCGGAGGTGTTGAATATGAGCAACCGTGTTCTGACTGTGGCGGACGGGCGGATTACCGGAGAATTTGATCCCGAGAAGACCTCTGCGCAGGAAATCATGAACCGGGCGATCGGCTAGAAAGGGGGAGGAACTGTGAACACAAAAGAACGGGTAAAAACTTTTCTGCAGGAAAATCTGGTTCTGATGACAATCGTGATTCTCGTTGTGGCGACGGCGTTGATCGAACCGAAATTCCTTACCGTGGCGAATCTCGGGAATCTGATGAATCAGTTCGGGCCTCTCAGCTTCGTCGCCCTCGGCATGACGATCACGATTATCGGCGGATATATTGACCTGTCGGTCGCGGGAATCGTATCTCTGAGCGCAGTCTTTACGATTTCTATGGTGGATGTGCTCGGACAGACGGGTGCACTGCTTGCAGGACTGGCGGCAGGCGCTCTGATGGGACTGCTCAATGCGTTGGTGGTTGTAAGCTGCGGCGCGCTCACCCAGGCGAAGGCACTGTTCATGACGTATGCCCTCAGCGCCGTGTACAGCGCGGCCGCGCTTCTGTACACGGACGGAGCCACACAGCATATGTCGCACCTGACCTCCCCGACCACATTGTTCAAGGGGATCGGCTCAGGCAAGGCAGGATTCATACCGGTTTCCTTTCTGCTGTTTTTTGTAATCATGTTTGTGCTTCATCTCTTTCTGACCAGAACGCAGACAGGCAGGGAGGTACAGTTGACCGGAGCCAACATTACGGCGACCGATATGGTCGGTGTGCCGGTGAAAAAACGGGTGGCACTTGTCTATGTATTATCCGGCGTGCTGTCGGCGTTTGGAGCGATCGTACTGTTCTCACGCATCACGACAGCCTCGCCGCTGCTCGGGGCAAACTATGAGACGAACGCAATTCTGGCTGTGGTCGTGGGCGGAACCTCTCTGGCAGGAGGCCGGGGCAGCGTGATCCGCACCATGCTGGGCGTTATGCTGGTAACGCTGCTGTCCAACTGTCTGAATCTGCTTGGAATATCGACGTACATTCAGTCCGTATGCAAAGGGATTATCCTGATCATCGCCATCTGGATAGACCGGCGCAGAACAAAGTGAGGTGGAGAGGATGCAGGTATTCAAAAGAATATTAAAGGAAATCGAGAAACAAAAGGCTCTGGCGGCAATCCTGCTGATGCTTTTCATGATGCTGTTCTTTGACACAAGATTCTATACCGCCTACAATCTGCTGGATATGCTGAATTCCGCGGCAATCCTTGAAATGCTGGCCTTTGGCGTGACGCTTGTGATCATCTGCGGCGGCGTGGACTTCTCCATCGGCGCGATGATGAGCCTCTCCGGGATCATAACGATCAAGCTGATGGATTATATGCCGCTGTGGGCCGCGATCCTCGCCGCAATCGCCTGCGGAGCGCTGGTCGGATTCGTGAACGGATTCTTTGTAGTACAGCAGAAGACGGAACCGTTCATCATAACCCTCGGCATGGGAATGCTGCTGAAGGGAATTGCCCAGCAGATCACAGATGCACACCCTGTCCCGGCAAAGAATCTGGCTTTTATGAAGATTGCCAATTCCAGACTGATCGCGGGGATTCCGAATCTGATCGTGATAATGATTGTCATGCTGATCATTTTCTACTGTATTTTGCGGTTCACCTCTTTTGGCAGAAACTGCTACGCAATCGGCGGGGACTACAACGTAGCGTCCCAGTCCGGCATCAAGGCAGTGAAGATTAAGTGGGCGACCTTTGTAATCTGCGGGGCAATGGCGGCATTCTGCGGCGTGCTCCTCTCCTCGAAGCTCAATACCGGCTCTTCCATCTACGGAGATGCCACCGCACTGTCCGTCAACTGCGGCTGCGTAGTAGGCGGCACCTCGTTCGCAGGCGGCATCGGCGGCATCCCGCAGTCCTTTATCGGACTGCTGGCGATTCAACTTCTCGAGAACTGTATGAATATGCTGGGAATCAGCGCGTATATCCAGCAGGTATGCGAGGGGATTATCATCCTGTTGATTCTCTGGGTGGACAATTATGCGCAGAAGAGGAAGTCGGAGGCGGTATGAGTGAGCTTGCATATTCTGTGAAAGACGGTGATAATATGAATAACCCCATATATGTAGCGATCGACGGCGGCGGGACGAAAACGGAATATCTGCTTCTGGACGGGCAGTTCCGGGTAACCGGCAGATATCTCGGCGGCTGCGTGAATCATGACCTGCTGCCGGATGGCTGGAACGGTACTCTTAAAGAGCTGCAGACCGGAATCCAAACGCTGCTGGAAGCAAACCATGTGAAATTGGATGATCTGACAGACGTGGTGGCAGGCTTGTCGGGAGTGGATACCAGATCCGACCAGAAGCAGGCGGACGACTGCATGAGAGCAATCGGCGTGAAGCGCTTTCTCATATGCAATGACGGCTTCCTGCCGGTAAAGGCAGAGTGCCCCGGCGGCTACGGGATCTCCTATAACTGCGGCACGGGAGTGTGCTGTGCTGGCATTAATGAAGAAGGACAGCTTGCAAAAATTGCCGGTCTGGACGAATGGTCCGGCGACGCCGGAGGCGGCCGGTGGATTGTCACGAACGTATTCCGGGCAGTTTACGAAGCCCGGATTCTCCGAGGCGAAGAGACGCCCCTGGCGTCAGCCTATCAGGATCTGCTTTCACTTCATACGGAGGAGGATCTCATCGATTCCCTGACGAAGCTGAAGGCTCCGGCGGACTACCCGGAGGTCACGAAAGATGTGATCCGTATGTTTTTCACAGAACTGGAATCCGGCGACCAGGCAGCGCAGCAAATCGCAGATCAGATGCTGAGATGCGCTGCAGACAGCATTCGCTGCGTATACAGCCGCCTGAACTTCCCACCGGAAGAGACCCCAATCGTTTTGACCGGCTCCATCCTCACAAAAGCGGCGAACCGGACATACCTGGATCTGCTGGAAAAACGTCTCCAGAGAGAAATCCCAGGTCGGTTCAGACTCTGCATGGCCTCAAAGGAGCCGGTGTGGGGAGCGGTGAGGTGGCTGGAGGAAAGAAAGCATCAGATTTAGAATTGGGTGTATTGAAAGATGATAGATAAGAGGAAGCGGAGGACGTGAGGTTCTCCGCTTTTTTGCGCGATTTGCTGCACGATGGCGGGAAAGTGAACTTCTTTACCCGTGCATTTTATAAGAAGATCAGTAAGGTTGTGCTTGCAGAATAGAAAAGACAAAATACTAACTGAAAAGATGCCATATCCAAAGTTGACAACATGCCGAAAAGGCAAGCGCCCAATACCCGGATATGCTGCAGCCAAGTGTGTCGGAAGTGTACCAGGAGGCAGAGAAGGCTTTGAGAAAGTCGGGGAGCTGTGCCGTACACTTCTGGACTGCCAAGTCGTGCCAGAGTCTGCATACTGCCGAGAGAGCCAGTGCGAGAACGAAAAACGAATAACGAAAACGAAACTTTTTCGATAAAGCCATATAAAGAATATCATATATCAAATTATATAAAAATTCCCTCCATATTATGGAAAAAGTGACTATTGCAATCAAAAAGATCAGGTGATATTATAGTAGCATCGATGAAAGTGCCCTCTTTTTTAAACGAAAAAATGCAGGGTTGAGAACACTTTCTTCAAAACGGGGTAAAAATAATGACATCAAGGAGGAACGTCATGAAGGAAAGGAATCAACTTAAACGTTTTCTGGCAATGATGCTGGCATGCACAATGGTATTCCAGCAGGCCGGAATCAGCACATTGGCTGAAGAGACAACCATGACTGAGACCGCTCAGACGCAGGAGCAGGAGCTCGCCGCTGAGCAGTCCGAGGCGGAGTCCAAGGCAGCGGCGGAAGCAGAAGCTCAGGCAAAGGCCGAGGCAGAAGCGAAGGCCCAGTCCGAGGCGGAGTCCAAAGCAGCGGCAGAAGCCGAGGCAGTAAAGGCCCAGTCCGAGGCGGAGTCTAAGGCAGCAGCAGAGTCTGAGGCAGCGAAGGTTCAGTCCGAGGCGGAGTCTAAGGCGGCGGCAGAGTCCGAGGCAGCGAAAGCCCAGTCCGAGGCGGAGTCCAAGGCGGCGGCGGAAGCAACGCAGACTGAGGCTCAGACGCAGGCGACCGAGAAAGCAACGGAAGCTCCGAGTGAGACGGCTACGGAGAAGACGACCGAGGCTGCTACGGAGAAAACAACCGAGGCTGCTACAGAGAAAGTAACTGAGGCAGCAACTGAGACGGCTACCGAGAAGACAACAGAAGCGGTGACGGAGGCATCCTCTGAAGCTACGACGGAGGTGACGACTGAGGCTGCGACAGAAGAAGCAACGGAAGCAGAGTCCGAGACTGAGACAGAAACGGAAACTGAGACAGAAGCTCCGAAGACGTACTTTACATATGAAGATAACCGTGTTGTGATCACGGCGACCGCACAGGAGGCAGCGAAGCTGCCGCAGGATGCGGAGTTGAAAGCTGACTATCTTGAGCCGGGCAGCGAATCGTATAATACTGCAGTAGCGGCGATCGAGGCTCAGCTTGCGGCACAGCTTGGCGCAGCAGAAGAAGGTACGGCGGTAGAGTATACACTCTACGACGTTTATTTCCTGACCGCTGATGGCAGCCGGATTGAGCCGGAGGCAGGGAACGTCAAAGTTGAGATGACATTCAAAAAATTGCAGGAGTCTGCAGTGGATGGCGAAATCATTAATAAAGATGTCGTTCATCTGAAAGAGAATGGCAAGGCAGAGATCGTAACGGATTATGTCAATACGAATGGGGAGGGTGAAGTTACCTCCATGGGTTTTACGCAGGATAGCTTCTCAATTGGAGGAGCTGCTGTGACGTTTGCGCTTGCAAGAGAGGGAGAGCCGGCTGTTGATGCGCCAGGAGAAGGTACAGGTGTAGATTTGACTACGATCAGTACAGTAACGCCTAAACTGACAACAACTATACCGGAGGGAGGGATGGATCGGGGCGGAAGCTTATCTTTTGCTCTTGATTTTGTGATCCCCGATGATAAATTATCGAACGCTCAGAAAGCGGCTTATTGGGAATATGATATCAGCACTTTGTATTCTACAGGAGAAGGATTTTTTAAAAATATCTTGTCTAGTGATGGAGCACTTAAAGGTGATGTTCTGGATAGCGGTGCAGTAGCTGGTTATTATGTGATTGATCCTGAAACTAAAAAAGTTCGCTTGTACTGTAAGGAGTATGTCAATAAGCAGGAAAGAGGAGTAAGAGGAACATTTAAGCTGAACTGCTCGCTGGATTCAAATAAAATCGGCACTGATAATGAAGGTACTGTAACATTCCCTGGTAATATTACGTTTCCAGTCAAATTTGAAGAAGCGAATGTAGAATCATGGAAAACTCTGGACTACAATGAAGGTGACCGTGGAGAGAAGTGGTTAAAAGAAGATGGGACGCTGCATTATGAGCTGAAGGCTAAACCTAATGCGGATATCACATCGTTGGTTCTGACGGATACATTAGGTGACGGTCAGACGATAAAGGATGGGAAGATAACAGTTCAGATCGGAGATGATGGAAATACAAAGAAAGAAATTACTGTGACGCCGAGCAATGGTGTATTTACCGTTGATATGAAAGCAGCGCTTGGTATTGAATCCTTTGAAAAGGATAAAGACTATAAGGTATGGTATGATGTAACTGTTGATGCGGATGGCTGGAATAAAACGTTAACTAATTCAGGTTCTTGGAAGTGGGATGGAGATAAAACGGCAGGACCAGATACAACAAGTATTATTCCTTTGAAAGATATATCTTCTAAAACGGCAACTGCTGTTGAACAGACAACAGAAGGAACTCTCAAAGAATATATTTATACGTATACCCTGACTATAGGTGATGGAAAGACAAACCTCAAGGGATACAAGATTAAAGATATTTTTAACACGAAGAATCAGAAATTGACAGCGGGCATTACATCTGTTGATTTGGTAGCGTCGGATAATTCTGTTTTTGCTACGATTCCTCTGACAGGGGCGGCGGATGCATCCATAATGACAGATAATGATAACGAGGTAACTTTATTCGAGTATACTTTTGAAACAGATGCGTATGGGCCTTATACAATCACGTATACTTCTACAAATGAAGGATCTACAGCGGAAAATTGGCAGACTGTAAAAAATAAACTTGAGACAACGCCGCCTGGAGATAATCCGAAAAAAGAGCCCGATGAAGCAGCGCCGCATAAAGATTTTGGTACCAATACTACAACAAAGACTTCTATCACCAAGAACTTTGACCGTATTGACAATACGGTGGTTGATGGAAAGACATACGTATATTGGACGCTCAATGTTCATGTTCCGACAGGAGTCACACTGACCAATGCGATTATTAAAGAAAAGGATTTTAAGTACAATAAAAATTATACAGATACTCCGATGATTCTGGACTGGACGAAAGTAACTGTTAAGGATATAGACGGAAATGCTGTTTCCTTTACCCATGCCGATGGATCTAATGATATCGTAATTGGCAGTTTGAGTAAGGATTTGGTAATTACCGTTCCGTCAGTATGCGACAGTTCAGCTCTGGAAGACGGAATGACGTTTTATAATACTGCTGAACTGTATGATGGAGATACTTATATTTCTTACGACAATGATGAGAAGAAGTATGAAGCAGCCTATGGGATCAGAAAATATAATGGTACTTATGATCCTGCCGATCAGACGATTAAGTGGGAGGTAATGGTAAACGAAAGCAAGAAGGATTATGATCCGGACATAACGGTTTATTGTCTTGACAAATTACCAGATGGCCTGACGTATGTTTCTGGAAGTTTCGATATGGGTGCTTGGAAGAAAAAAGCGGATGGGAATGAAGAAACATTAACGGTAGATAAATCTGATACAAATATATATGATTCAAAAACGAATACAATCAAGAAGGAATTAGGAACTCTTAGTGGAATTAAATATTGGTTTGCATACAAGACAAAAGTGGATCCCTCCTTGTTGGGAGAGAGTCTGCCCTTTAAGAATACAGTAAATCTGTATGACGATTCAAATAAGTGGCTTGCGAAGGGAGATTATACAGCTACAGTAAAGAGAAGCCATCTGAATAAGACAAATGGAGGTTTAACCGGAAACGATAAAGTCGTTTATACGATCGAAGTAAATAAAGAAGGACTGGATCTTTCAGAAGGCAATACAATTCAATTGTCGGACCGCATTCCTGATGAAGTATCTTTGATCATTAATGGCAGTTCCACAATTCAGTTCCTGGATGGAAAGGGTATTGCTGTAGAGGGATGTTCTTATACTTACAGAGATAAGGTATTGAGTATGACTATCCCGGACAATAAGTACATAAAGATTGTTTATCGGGTTGTCGTAAATGAACTGGGAAGTCAGAATTTGTCGAACACTGTAACTTTGACAGGTAAGGTAAATACATCGTCGAAGAAAGAGACTCAGGTAAATGTATTGGAACATGGTTCGACAATTACGGGTGACAAATCTTCAATTACATTTGTTAAGTATAATGATACTTTAACAACGACTTTGATGGGTGCACAGTTTACCTTATATAATGTACCGTTTGATGCAAGTACTTATGTGATGCAGGAACCGACGAAGATTGCTGAAGGAAAAACAGATAATAATGGTAAAGTAACACTGAAGGGGTTAAAACCGCTCCAATTGTACACATGGCGAGAGACACTTGCACCGAATGGATATGAAGCGTCTGCAAGCGGAGATCATTATCTTTTAGTTTATTCGGAGGAAAATAACGGGAAAGAAGCGGCTAAAACATTGCTGCAGAACTTAAAGAATGCGAATAGTTCCTTTGCAAATGTTTCTGTTGTGCTGACCACCGGAGGCGGAACGCAGAATGTTACGGATGTGGAGAAGACAACCACTAGTGTGAAAGTAAGCAAAGACTGGAAAGATGCTGGAAATCAGGGCAATAAACGTCCGGAAAATGTGAAAGTACAGCTTTATGCGAACGGGACTGCGGAGGGTCAGCCAGTAGAACTGAATGGCGGGAACAGTTGGAGTTATGAGTGGACAGAGCTGCCTGTGAAGAAAGACGATGCAAAAATCATCTACACAGTAAAAGAAGTAGGTGAGGCAAACGGCAAGGTGACGCTCAATGGCACAGAGTATACGGTAACGTACACCGGGACTGCAGCGGAAGGATTTACAATTACAAATTATAGAGGTGCAGGAAAGATCAAGCTGACAGGAACGAAGACGTACAACGGCACGCTGACAGCAGGGGCATTTACGTTCAGCGTGAAAGAAGGAGATACCAAGGTAGCGACGGGAAGCGTGAAGGCAGACGGAACCATCGAGTTCACGGAGATCAGCTACACGGCGGTCGGCAACCATACATATACGATCACGGAGAATATTCCGGTCGGGGCAACAGCCGAGAATGAGTATACGATAAATGGGATCACGTATGATTCAAGTGTGAAGACTGTTACGGTAAACGTGACAGATCCGAATAAGGATGGTAATTTGTTGGCGGTTGTTGCAGACAGCAGTAATGCGATCGATTTCACGAACACGTACACTGCAGACGGAACGAGCGTGCAGTTCAGCGGAACAAAGACGCTGAAGGGAATCGAGAGCACGGACAAGGTGTTCAGCTTTGAGCTGTACGAGACCGGAGCGGACTATGCTGTGGCAGAA
>Ga0129308_1001252_pt1 | contig 28090 bp, 31 predicted proteins | sample L827metagenome_FD_94440 | JGI IMG/M metagenome (GOLD analysis project Ga0129308, IMG submission 94440) | Ring-tailed lemur group fecal microbial communities from Wisconsin, USA - L827 metagenome | ecosystem: Host-associated > Mammals > Digestive system > Large intestine > Fecal | place: USA...
AATGACTAGAAAAAACGTTCGTTTATTTTAGTCATTGTTTTTTTATTAAAATGAAAATAGAATAATCCAATATAGTATTAATAGTTTGTTGTAATGTCTGATATGCGATATAAAAGTAATTATATAGTTGTTTTTGATGTTATTATGATAATATGTCGTAAGATGTTTGTCAGGCTTTATAGTCCTAAGAGTCTGATTTTTATAATTATGATTATCAGTTTTTTATCTAAATTGAACTGTCAGAATATTGCAGTGAAAACAAATGTACTTTATGATTTGACGTCGTCTTTGAATATCGGGGGAGAAATAAAATGCAAAATATGTTACCCTGGATTGTCCGGAATCAGTGAGGAGACGGAGGCGCAACCCTTAAATAAGTATATATTGTTGTTCAGGAGACAGTGATTGTTTCCATGAAAACAGGCCAGGTAGCCACGGTTTATTCCGTGGCTATTTTTTTATTGCAATAACAATATCAGAACCATTTGATCCTCCTGAAGATGAAGAATGCCAGTGCCGACAGGGTGATGGAAAAGAGTACGATCACGACAAATCCGTGCGGTAGTTCTTCTACATAGTTGATCACATTCATGCCGTAGAAGCTGGCTATCAGTGTCGGAACCATCAGGATGATCGATATGGAGGTCATGCGTTTCATGATGGTGTTCACATTGTTGGAGATGATGGAGGCGAAGGCATCCATCGTTCCGGTAAGGATATCGCTGTAGATGTTCACTGTGAGATGCGCTTGCTTCAACTCGGTTTCCACATCTTCCACCAGTTCGGCATCCATATACATCGGCTCCTGGAAAATGCTTTGCAGCTTCGAGAGCATCACTTCATTTCCACGGATGGATGTATTGAAATAAACCATACTTTTCTCCAGCTTCATCAACCGCAGCAGGTCTTCGTTACGGATACTTTTCTCCAGCGCTTTTTCGGCACGTGCCACTTCGTTGTTGATCTGTTTCAGATATTTCAGGAACCAGACGGCAGACGAATGGATCAGTCGCAGGATCAGGTCGTATTTGTGACGTACGACGAGTTCTTTGCGCCGACTGTAACGAATGAAATCGGGCAATAACTCCGTCTTATGATAACAGACGGAGATAATGATCTCGTTATTCGTGATGATGCCGATCGGGACAGTTGTGAAAGGTATGCCGCTTTCGGTGCTCTGTACCGGGATACGCAGGATCGTCAGCAACCAGTTCCCTTCATACTCGATACGCGGACGTTCGTCGGTATCCTCGATATCGCTCAGGAATGATTGGGGTACGTGAAATTGGTTTAAAAGGTATTGGATATCTTCAGGGGTAGGGCATTCTACATTTACCCAGCAGTCAGGAAGCCACTTGTCTTTTTCCACAAAGCCTGCTTCACAATAAAGAAACGATCTCATTATTGCCTCCTTTCGTTGTTGATACGAACAGAGGTAATAAGAAACCTCCGTCCGCTAATTTTTACTTGTTAATGTTTCTCGCGGAATACTGTCGTCCATAATTAGTTAATTACTTTTTACGGCTGCAAAGGTAGAAAAAAGGAATGAATACCAAATAAAAATCGTATTTTTGGCATTCGAAAATTACTAAAGAGAATGGCAGAAGGAACTAAAAATACCGGAAGAGGAAACTCCGGAAGGGGGAAACAAAAACCTGTAGTAGTGTCTGATATGGGACGTCTGCAGCCACAGGCTCGTGAGTTGGAAGAGGCCGTTTTAGGTGCCTTGATGCTTGAAAAAGATGCTTATTCGATCATCAGTGAGATATTGAAGCCGGAATGCTTTTACGAAAAGTCGCACGAGATGATCTATGCGGCTATTGTGGATCTGGCAGCCAGCCAGCGGCCGGTCGACATGCTGACGGTGACGGAGCAGCTGAGGAAACGAGGCGAACTGGACCAGGTGGGCGGACCGTTTTATATCTCGCAGTTGACCGGCAAGGTTGCCAGTAGCGCGCATATCGAATATCATGCCCGTATCATCGCACAGAAATACCTGGCGAGAGAGTTGATCTCTTTCACTGCGATGATCCAGGGAAAGGCTTTTGACGAAACGATCGACGTGGAAGACCTGATGCAGGAAGCGGAAGGTAAACTGTTCGAGATATCCCAGCGAAATGTAAAGAAGGACGTAACCCAGATCAATCCCGTTATCAAGGATGCGATGGATTTGTTGCAGAAAGCGGCGAATCAGAAGGAGGGTCTGAGCGGTACGCGTACCGGTTTCGATGCGCTGGATAAGATCACTTCGGGATGGCAGAATTCCGACTTGATCATTATCGCTGCCCGTCCTGCGATGGGTAAGACGGCGTTCGTACTTTCCATGGCGAAGAATATGGCGGTGAATCATAATGTACCGGTTGCCTTGTTCTCGCTTGAAATGAGTAACGTCCAGTTGGTAAACCGTCTGATCGTAAACGTATGTGAGATCCCGGGCGAGAAGATCAAGAGCGGACGTTTGGAAAGTTATGAGTGGGAGCAGCTGGACTTCAAGATCAAGGAGTTGTATGATGCGCCTATCTATGTGGACGATACGCCGAGTCTTTCGGTGTTCGAGTTGCGTACCAAGGCTCGCCGTCTGGTGCGTGAGCATGGGGTACGATGTATCATCATCGACTACCTTCAGTTGATGAATGCGAGTGGTATGAGTTTCGGTAGCCGTGAGCAGGAGGTAAGTACGATCTCCCGTTCGTTGAAAGGGTTGGCGAAGGAGTTGAACATACCGATCATCGCACTGTCGCAGTTGAACCGTGGTGTGGAAAGCCGTCAGGGAGCCGAAGGAAAGCGTCCGCAGTTGGCCGACCTCCGTGAATCGGGAGCGATCGAGCAGGATGCGGATATGGTTTGCTTTATCCACCGTCCGGAATATTATAAGATCACGGAAGATGAGCGTGGTAACTCGCTGGTCGGTCTGGCGGAGATCATTATCGCCAAGCATCGTAACGGTGCGACAGGTGATGTGCGTCTGCGGTTTAAAGGCGATTATGCGAAGTTTATGAATATAGATGAGGATGTAGCCGTGCGCGAGTTCTCATCGAATATGAATAGTGAAGATCCGTTACCTCCGATACCGCCTGCCGGTGCAGATTTCCTGAACCAGGGCAGCAGCAGCGAGGTTCCGTTCTGATCAGTCGAGGATAAGATCATGTGCGCCTGTTCCCGGATTTGAAGCCTGCTTAATTCGTTTTCGTCTCTTCTTCCTTGGGGATCGTAGAAGCATTGCCATTGCGGAACGCCGTGTAATGGGGGGACATGATCTCTATGCCTGCCTTATCGAAATAATCCTGGATATTCTGATGAAGGGCGGAATAGATGGTCGTCATATTGTTCGCCTCTTGGATATAAGCGTTGATCTGGTAGACAGGGTAGAAGTCGCTCAGGGCCGTTTCGAGAACGAAGGGAGCCGGTTCGGGCATCACGCCGGGTGTTGCTTGGGCGGCATCTATCAGAAGTTGATGCACCTTGCGCCAGGGGGCATCGTAGCCGATCGTTACCTCCGAGTGGATGATCAGCCCGTAAGTGCGTGCCGACGAAGTATAGTTGACTGTTTGTGATGACATGATGAAGGAGTTCGGTATCGTCACGATCTCATTCTTGATGGTGCGCAGACGGGTGACGAAGGCGGTCTTTTCGATCACGTTGCCTACCGTGTCGTTCAGTTTGATCCGGTCGCCTTGCTTGAAGGCGCGCATATAAGTAATCACGAACCCGGCAATAATATTCCCGATCACCGTGCTGGAACCGAGCGAGACGATTAGCCCGACAAAAACGGATACTCCCTGAAAGACACCCGAATTGGCTCCCGGCAGGTAAGGATAAATCATCGCAATCATAAAAGCATACAATAGGAAACGGACGATATGATAGGTCGGCATCGCCCAGTCCGAATAAAAACCGTTAATCTTCAACCTGCCCGCATCTATCTCCGTGGCAAGGAAGCGGATGCCCTTAATGACGTATTTTATGGCCAGGCAGATCACGATGATCGTGAAAAGATTAGGGATATAGCCGAGGATGCCTTCCAGGATATCCTTTACGGGATTCCAGATATAATAGGCGATCTTATACGCCAGTTCTTTTGTCTGCGGGAAGATGGAGAAAAGGATCGGTATCGTTAAAACCAGCAGGATGAACAATAGGAGATAGCGGAGGATATTCGCAAGGAAGATCAACAGGGAGACCTGTTTCTGCGTATCCAGTATCTCATAATTCTGTATGGAGATTGGTTTCAGCTTGGTATCTTTCAACTGCTGGATGCGGTTTTTCAGTTTCTTGTAAAGCCAGGAAGATAGGCGGAACAGTAGGAATTGTCCCAGCAATACCAATACGAAATAAAGGATATGTTTCCCCGTCTGCCACCAGCTGTCGTGATATTTCATCTCTTTCTCTTTGGCGACCGACTCTTTCCGCAGCGAGTCGAGTTTCTGTATCTGTCCGCTTTTCAGCTTGAAAGTCGCATCGTATTTTTGCAACCCGGACGAGGCGATAGAGTCGGAGTCGGCATGTTCCGTCGTTATTTCGTCAGCCGAAAAAATATCCTTGATGACCTTTTGCAATTGCGCCTGCCCCGTTATATGCATAACCAATAGTAGCAGAAGAAGATATAATGATCTGTACAGTCTCATGTCGGCGTTCGTTTTTATTGTTGACTTAGATACAACAAAGAAGAGACCGATTTGTTACGTCGTGTTTTTATCCTATATTTGTAGATGTTCGAAATATCAGTGGTTTATGAAGAGATCATTTCTTTTAATCATTCTGTTTTTTTCTTGTTTGCCTGCTTTTTCTCAATTACCGACAAACGGTGTGGAGCGTAAACTCCAGATTCAGCGGGAATTGTATCCCCAGGAAAAGCTACATCTGCATTTGGATAAGTCTATGTATTTGTCCGGTGAGAAAATATGGTTTCGTGCTTATCTGGTTGATGCGGCAAGTCATTTGCCTGTAGCAAACAGCCGTTATGTTTATGCGGAGTTGATTGCAGATAATGACTCTATCGTTAATCGTGTGATGATCCGTCCTTATATCCTGTCACATATAAAGCAAAAGCTAGAGAAGAAATACTCCGGAACGGCATTCGATTACGACATTCAGTTTTTTCCCGAAGGAGGACGATTGCCGCAGGGGATAGTTCATAAAATAGCTTTTAAAGCTATTGGAAAAGATGGTTTACACCGCAACATAAGCGGATATATTCTGGATGAGAAACTTTGTTCGTCCTGATCCATACACGTGGATATATGCAGTATTGGGGACGTTGGAAAGCGGAGCAGGATTATTTGATACTGAATTCAGAAAGCTTTCCGTCCGGAGTTTCACAGATTACATTGCTCGATCCTGCAGGAAATGTACTAAGTGAACGCTTGATCTTTTGCTTGAATAAAGATCAGGCAACTGTCTCTGTTTTTGCAGATAAGCCTGTGTATGAAAAGCGGGAAAAGATTGTTTTGGATATTTGTCTGGATGATGCAAGAGGAGTAGAAGAGAAGGGCTCTTTTTCAGTGGCAGTTACCGATGACAGAGACTTATTACCCGATACGACCTCTTCCATTTTGTCGGACTTGTTATTGACTTCCGAGTTGAAAGGATATATTGAGTATCCATCTTATTATCTGCAGCCGGAGAATCGCCAGGCGATAAATGCCGCCGATGTGCTTATGCTTACACAGGGTTGGCGGCGTTATGATATCTCTTCTCTGATGAAAGAAGAATATATCATTCCTGTGTTGCCGTATGAAACTTCTCAGCATTTGACAGGCCAGGTAAAAGATGGATATTTTAAAAAAGAGGCGACTGGTGAGGCTAGTGTCATTCTTTATATGCCAGAAAATCATTATTCGGACATTGTTGTTTCAGATAAAGAGGGGCATTTTAACTTTAGCGGATTAGAGTTTCCCGATAGTACCCTTTATGTAATCCAGGCTATGACTAAAAAAGGAAATTCAGAGAATATTGTTTTGACAATGGATGAAGATACTTTTCCTGTAGTTAAACAGTTTCATCGATTTTCTTCTGAAGAAGCCGATAAAAAAAGAAAGGCGATAGCCTATCAAACGAAGGCGACGGAGAAATATCTGAAAGATCATAATATAAGAACGATCGAGTTACCGAATGTAGATATTCCTGGAAAGAAGCGTGAATCGGTTTTGGCTAAAAAATCATTTTTTGAGCAGTTAATTGTACATGAGATGGGAGAGGAAGATATTAGTCGGAAAAATCCGGTCAACACATATGATTTGTTGAATTATTTGCCGGGCATGATGCAGTACAAGTATTATTTTGAAAAACGGAGTCGGGGGGAAACTGAAATAATAACAGATAATAAAGGGGTTACTAGAGAGATTCCGCCTCCTTGTTTGATTATTATTAATGACCAGGTTATGCCTAACGGTTATGATATTAATATGATACCAGCCTCTTCTATTAAATCTATAGGTGTGATTTCCGGCTCCAGGATGCTTATTGTGGGAACTGACTATTCAACATTTGGACAGACTCGCGGGGTGAATCTGGATATGATACCCAGAAAAGCTTTGGTTATTACTACCAAATATGGGGAGAAAATAAAAAAAGACAACGCATCATTATTTAATAGTGTGTTATCCGGTTACCAAAAACCGGAAGCGTTTTATGCACCTAAATATTTACCCTCAGATACGACCCGACAACCTGATCTACGTACAACGCTCCATTGGGAACCTGCTGTTTCTTTCGGGGAAGACCTGAAGGCAAAAGTCTCTTTTTATACTTCAGATAATGCTACGACTTACAGTGTCATCATCGAAGGAATTATGGAAAATGGCACTGTTTTTACTTCAAGAAGTTGCATAGAAGTAGAATAATATGAAAGGCGGTAGTTTGTAGATTTTACTCTGCCAAGCTACCGCCTCCGTTTCTATTTAACAAACTCTGTGTTTATTACAATCTTACCAGGGAGTGAGCGTCACATTACGGAACTCCACTTCTTTCCCTTCGCTCTGCAAGCCGATGTAACCGTCTTTCTGCTTGTTCCATCCCGTGTTCTGGTAAACGCCGTTGATGTAGACGTTGATCTTACCGTCTTTCACGTAGATGTTGGCTTCGTTCCACTCTCCGGCAGGCTTCTCGCTGCTGGGAGCGTTCTTTTTCACTACCGGGAAACCGGGACGAGGTTCGCCGGGCTTGCCTTGATACTGTGCCAGGTCGGAACCGCCCAACAGGACGAAATCACCGGCGCTGCCTAACATCAGGTTACATTCGATACCGTTCGGGAACGGATTCTTCGGCTCGGCGATCAACAGGAAAATTCCGCTGTTCGCACCCTGGTCGCCATTCGGCCAACGCCATTCCACATGCAACTTATAGTTGTCGTATTTCTCTTTCGTGTACATGTAACCGAAAGGCTGTCCTTTGATCTTTATCACGCCGTCGCCTACGGAATAAACCTGTTCGGCCGGAACGGAATTTTTGTCGACGACAAAGTTCCAGTTGGAAAGGTCTTTCCCGTTGAACAACTTGATTGTTTTCTGTGCGTTAGCATCGCTTCCGAAACAGAGGAAAGCGGCAGCGATAGCCGCCATGCAGAGCATTCTTTTTTTCATGGTTCTAAATGAATTATAAAGTAATTAATCAACAATAAGTTTACGGTAACGTACGCGCTTAGGCTCTGTGTCGCCGCCCTGTTTGCGCTTGTATTCTTCATATTCGGAATACGTCCCTTCGTAGAAGACCACATTCGAATCGCCTTCGAACGACAGGATATGCGTACAGATACGGTCGAGGAACCAACGGTCGTGGGAAACGACAACGGCACATCCGGCGAAGTTTTCCAAACCTTCTTCCAGTGCACGCAGCGTGTTCACGTCGATATCGTTGGTCGGTTCGTCCAGCAGCAGTACGTTGGCTTCGGCCTTCAGCGTGATGGCAAGATGCAGGCGGTTGCGTTCTCCACCTGACAGGACACCGCAAAGTTTTTCCTGGTCGGCACCTGCAAAATTGAACCGTGACAGGTAAGCACGCGAGTTGATCTCTTTTCCACCTACGCGGATAAATTCCTGTCCTCCGGAAACAACCTGGAAAACGGTCTTTTTCGGATCGATATCTTTATGTGTCTGGTCGGCATAACCTACTTTCACGGTTTCGCCCACTTCGAATGTACCTTTGTCGATGCTTTCCATACCCATGATCATCTTGAACAGTGTTGTCTTACCGGCACCGTTCGGGCCGATCACACCGACGATACCGTTCGGAGGAAGCATGAAGTTGAGGTCGTCGAACAACAGTTTCTCACCGAAAGCCTTCGCTACATGCTGTGCTTCGATCACCTTATTACCCAGGCGCGGACCGTTCGGGATAAAGATTTCCAGCTTGGCTTCGCGTTCTTTCTGGTCCTCGTTCAGCAACGCTTCGTATGAGTTCAGACGAGCCTTACCCTTGGCCTGACGGGCTTTGGGAGCCATGTTGATCCATTCCAGCTCGCGCTCCAGCGTCTTGCGGCGTTTGCTGACCTGCTTTTCTTCCATAGCCATCTTCTTCGTCTTCTGATCCAGCCAGGAAGAGTAATTGCCTTTCCAGGGAATACCTTCGCCACGGTCGAGTTCCAGAATCCAGCCTGCCACATGGTCGAGGAAGTAACGGTCGTGCGTGATACAGATCACTGTACCGGCATATTGCTGCAGGTGTTGTTCCAGCCAGTCGATCGACTCGGCATCCAGGTGGTTGGTCGGTTCATCGAGCAGCAACACATCCGGCTGCTGAAGCAACAGGCGGCAAAGGGCAACACGGCGGCGTTCACCTCCTGACAGCGTATCGACTATCTGATCTTCGGGTGGGCAGCGCAGGGCATCCATCGCACGTTCCAGGCGGCTGTCGAGGTTCCAGGCATCGGTCGCGTCGATCTTGTCCTGCAATTCTGCCTGACGGGCGATCAGTGCATCCATCTTGTCGGGATCTTCCAGCACTTCCGGATCTCCGAATTTTTCGTTTACTTCTTCGTATTCTTTTAATGTGTCTACAATATCCTGTACGCCTTCCTGTACGATTTCTTTCACAGTCTTGCCTGCTTCCAGTTTCGGGTCCTGTTCCAGGTAACCTACCGAATAGCCGGGCGAAAACACCACTTCTCCCTGGTATTCTTTTTCAATGCCTGCGATGATCTTCAGCAAGGTAGACTTACCGGAACCGTTCAAACCGATAATACCGATCTTGGCTCCATAGAAGAAAGACAGATAAATATTCTTCAATACTTGTTTCTGGGGCGGGAAAGTCTTGCTCACGCCAACCATCGAGAAAATAATTTTCTTATCGTCTGCCATATTAATTAAAGTATGTTTATTAATTTTTTTTCCAGGACAAACTTACGGAAATATCTTCAGATTCGAAAATAATATCTTATATACCCGATGATCTTTCTTTTGCACCTGCTGATGCAGTCGCATAATGATGTGACTCGGTTGTTTTCTGCTTTTTGTCGGGGTTGGCCGGAAGGGCAGATAAAGGATGTCAGGCTTTTGCAAATGGTGAACATCTGGAGTGGTACCTAAAAAACGGAGTAAAATGTTATGTCTGTTATGTGCAGTAAGCCAGTGTGTTCTGAATTTTTGGTGGGAATTTATGTAAAAAAGTTATTAGAATATTTGCATAATATAAAACAACCCTCTATCTTTGCACCCGCATTACAGAAGTAACGCACAGGATGATTCGCTAGCTCAGCAGGTAGAGCACATCCCTTTTAAGGATGGGGTCCTGGGTTCGAACCCCAGGCGGATCACTGAAAACAAAAGAAAAATCAAGCAAATCCCTGATAATCAAGCATTATCGGGGGTTTCTTTTTTCTAGCAGGTAGCAGAAAATAGCCGTTTCAAGCATATTATCGGTGGATAAATCGTGGGACTAAAATTTAATCAGAAAAAGTCCCACGAATTTGCATCTTTCTCACTGATTCATAGATTTTTGCATGGTCGTACTTTGGAAGAGAATACATAGTTTTGTAACTTTAAAAACGATGTAAAAATGGCTCGTAAATCATTTTCTGTTTTGTTCTTCATCAAGAAAGGCAAACTATTAAAGAACGGTGAAGCACCCGTGTGCATGAGAATCACTGTAAACGGTTGTATGGTAGATATTTCTATCAAAAGAAGCTGTCCTGTAAACCTATGGAATCAGGCAAAAGAGAATTCAAAAGGCAAAGACCGCATGTCGGTGGAATTGAACCACTACTTAGAAATCACACGTTCACGCATACACCAAATTTATAGGGAACTGGAAACTTCCGACAAAGTTATCAATGTCGATCTGGTGAGAAAGTTATTTTATGGTGTGGATGAAGATAACAAAACGCTATTGCAGGTATTCAGAGAGCATAACGAACAAAGCCGTAAGTTGATCGGCAAAGACTTCGTTAGTAAGACGGTGCAACGATATGAAACCACCACCCGATATTTAGAGGAATTTATCAAGAAAGAATATCAGCTATCGGATATCCCCCTGAATAACTTGGAAGCAAACTTCATTTCTAAGTTTGACGCTTTCTTGAAGATTGAAAAAGGTTGTGCGCAGAACTCCGCTATCACCCGATTAAAGAATTTGAAGAAGATTATCCGCATTGCTTTGGAAAACGACTGGATTAAGAAAGATCCATTCGCCTACTACCGCTTCAAGTTGGAGGACACCGATCCTGAATTCCTGACGATGGACGAGATTAAAATCATTCTCGATAAAGAGTTCACGATAAAGCGAGTAGAACAAGTACGGGATATTTTTGTTTTTTGCATTTTTACCGGATTGGCATTCAGCGATGTGAAAGATTTATCGCCTGAACATTTGGTACGAGATAACAAAGGGGAGCTTTGGATAAGGAAGAATCGCCAAAAAACAAAAATCATGTGTAACATTCCTGTGTTGCCTGTGGCTGCTTCTATTCTTGAAAAGTATAAAAATGTGGCAGAGTGTACCGGAAAACTATTGCCAGTATTGAGCAATCAACGCATGAACAGCTACCTGAAAGAGATTGCAGATGTATGCGGATTACAGAAAAATCTGTGCACACATTCAGCCCGGCACTCCTATGCGACAAGCATTTGCCTAGCGAATGGCGTAAGTATGGAGAACGTAGCCAAGATGTTAGGTCATGCAGATACGAGCGTAACTAAACACTATGCACGGGTATTGGATCAGAATATTTTAAAGGATATGCAGAAAGTAAATAGCTGTTTGTCAGAGTTGGCTATATAATAAAGGTAGTAGCCAATATAGAAAAAGGATTGGGAAGAATGAATTTCATTTTCTCAATCCTTTTCTTTTAAAGTAAGTTTTCCAGAACTCAATATGAAGCATTGACAAAGGTAAGTTCCGTATTTAGCCTGTTCAAGTCCAAGCCTTCGGTTTAGATAAAAATCTTCCTCTCATTGCATTTCGAGCGTATTTTTATCTAAAGACTTGCACAGACTAAATACTTCACTGGAAAAGTCAATGATTCAAATTAAATTCCGAAAAACAATGTTTTCGGGGCTGGCATGAGGAAAACGTCTTTCACTTGAATAGAGTTTAAACAAGTTTCTCATACAGTTTGAACCAATCCAGCCCATAGTTGCCAAAGCCTAAATCTACGGTATCAATGTATTCAAAACCGCATTTCTCATAGAGGGAGATTGCCGGAAGGTTATTCTCATACACATCCAAACGGATAGATTTTATGCCTGATTGTTGAGCTAGTTCGAACGAATAGTCCATCAAAGCACGACCAATACCCATTTTTAAGAATGAGGGATGCACCACAAAAGTGCGTATCACAAAAATACGACTGTAGTCAGCTTCTATTTTCCACCTTACATTATTATATGCTTCATCGGGATGATGGTCTAAGATGATAGAGCCAGCTATCTTTCCGTCATGCCTAACAACAAAAAGAGTATTATTTTCTATGCCAGTAACTGCATCTTCTCGGATAGGATAAATACCTTTTATCCATCCGGGATAATTGGTAGTTGCTGATAGATAATCATTCAGATCATCATACAACTTTTCTAATTCGGCAATGTCGGCAGTTGTACCGGATTCTATTACAAACTTCATAATTTCAACTGTTTGGGATGCAAAGGTATAATTTCCACCTTAATAAAAGAGGTTTCCTTTTAAGATAGTGGAAATCATACTCTTTTAGATAGTTATTCTTTCCAGCTTTCAAAGTAATGTTTTTGGAGCAGTTTATCAATATCACTTTGCCGATAGATGATTTTACCTTTTATCTGGATAAAGGGGATTAGCCCTGTATCTCGCCACTCTTGCAGGGTTCGCAGACTGACATTCAGTTTCTTGGAAACTTCATTGTTAGAAAGAAAGCGTTCCCCGTTCAGGTGGGGCTTGTAATGCTTTACAATGGATTCAATACCGTTCAGCATTGAATCAAGCGAAGAAATAAAGTCTTTGACTTGCGGTGTATCTTTATTTATTAGTTCCATAATTGAAAGATTGTTTTATTGAAATATTGATTTCAAGATTGCTAGATAGCTGGTTAGTTGCGCAGATAGTCACCCAGCGATGAAATGTTAAGTACGTCTTTTCCCGGATCATAATCTATATAGAGCCGTTTGGATGCAGTGGCAATAAAATACTGGCTACCATCTTTCTGTATTTCATAAGTAGCGGGCGAAGCCTGTTTTGTGGTTTCCGATACATATATAATAGAAAGAAGATACTCTTTATCATTCCGGTAGATAATAACCGTAGGATTTAGATTTATACTTTCCCATGTGCCGACAATGGAAAACAGGTTGAAGGACGGATAATCTTCTTTAGTTCTTTTCATAAGGCATGGTTTGTTTGGGTGATTGATTTTGTGTTTCATTGTCTACAATAATTCTTTCAATATCGGAAGACTTATAATAAATCTTACTACCGATTTGAGAGTAAGCCAGTCGCCCACTACTCCGATAATATTGCAGAGTTCGCTTGCTAAAGCCTAACAACAGGCACACTTCCTGACTATCCAGCCAGTTTTCTACTTTCTGAGTATGAGTGCTGCACAAACTCTCTATCCGTTTGGCAAACTCCGCGAACCTCTCGCAGACATACGAGAATGTTCTTTTTTCGATGGTTACTACTTCCATACATTTAATTTTTAATGGTTTATAAAACGTGTTGATTCTATTTTCACCAGCAAATGAAAGAAGAATCAAGAGCTGTTTTCAAAACTGTCTGAAAGTGGTATATTCTGTCTACCTCTGGCTCAATTCATTTAGAATATAATGAGATATTCGTTTTTTGAACGCATTTACATAGAAAGTCAAATGGAAATAGAGATACGAAAAGATTTATCGCTTATCTTTGCCGTATGACTACCAATAAGATAACCCCTGAAGAATTATGGTCAAGACAGCAAATCAGCAATCTTGATGTGGATTATGATTTGTGGAATGAACGCAGAGCATCCATACAGGCATTCTCACAAATGAGCCAAAGTTGCATCTTCACGGTGGATGTTTTCAAAGAGAGGTACGATTTTGCATCCGACAATTTCGCTAACATATTCGGATATAACCCTACGTGGATAAAGACAATCCGAAAGCAAGGTGATTTGTTGGAGGAACGGATTCACCCAGAAGACCGGACGCAAATCATCGAACACCAGATTGAGCATGGGCAGTTCATCTATTCACTTCCGCAGGAAGAAAGAAATAATTATCAGCAGATATTCCAAATTCGTATGCTGAATGCCCGGCAGGAATATGTAAATGTTATCAGTCGTCATCAAGTCATTCAGAAGGATAAGAACGGAAAGGCATGGATGATTATGGGGGTGATGGATCTTTCACCCGATCAAACGCCTACGGAGCGAATCAAGCGAACAGTTATCAATCGGAAGACGGGCGAGATACTTGCATCGGCAATAGTTCCGGCAGACCAACAATTAACCAAACGGGAGAAGGAGATACTGATCCTAATCCGACAAGGATTTTTAAGCAAGGAGATTGCTTATAAACTGAATCTTAGTATTTACACAGTAAACAATCACCGGAAGAATATATTGGCAAAGCTACAGGTAGATAATGTAATCGAAGCCATCAACCGGGCGGAAAGTTTCGGAATCCTATATTGATTTACGGCATCCAATCCAAACTGTTCGTCAATGGATTTGTTTTTCGATACTGTTCCAGTTCTTCGTAACTGCGAACGCCACCTGTAAAAACAGCATGGTATATTTCTATGCCGGGAATCTGTACGCCATCGGGCAGATCAAATTTTATTTGAAGGATTGTTTTCCGAAGTTCAGGAGTAAGACGGTTCATAATGGCAGCAGTCACACGTTCCACCACCCCATCATATTTTGAATTCCTGCGGATGTGAATCATGTCGAACTTCCATGTATTCAGTTCCTCGTCTTCGTATAGGGCGTGCCATTCGATGCATTCTTCTTCTGTCTGAATCAAATTCTTATATTGGACTTCCTTTAAAGAGAGCCGTTCGGCAAGTTCTTGCATCACAGAAAAGCTGGCTGCAATATCCAGTGTATCGGTATAGATATGTAGGTCTATATCCCTACTCTTTGCCAGCAGACCGGATTTAAGCGAGCCTACCAGATGAACAGTTGCCCCAATATGTTCCCATGCCGGGATAATGCTGGTATGTTCCAGTATTTCCCAAGCGGTTTGCTGATTATGTAGGGCAAATTCAAGAATATCCATATCATTCATTTTGAGCGTGCAAAGATATAAAACTTATTGGGATATAGCTATAAATAGCCATTTCCTATCCCAATGGATTGCTGTAATTTTGCGCACCGTTTTTGAACCTATTTTCATCATTTAGCAGTAAACTACTATGGTATTCAATCAAACAGAGAAGCAAGAAATAAGCTATTTGCAGCAAATAATCGATCGACTGAAACAGGTAATCAGCCATACCGATGTGTCCGTGAAAGACCATGTTGATACGTTGGCAGAGTACAAAGACTATCTTTGGAGTAATAAAGATATTGATCCGCATGAGATACGCTCCATGCGTGAAAGCATCCTGAATCATTTTGCCATAGGCGAAAGTGTAATCGACAAACGCCAACGGCTTGCCAAAATAGTGGATATTCCCTACTTCGGTCGAATCAACTTTCAAGAGAAGAACGAGGGCCGTTCGATAATCCCTGTTTATATCGGCATCCATACCTTTCACGATACTGAAAGCCGGACAACCCTGATTTATGATTGGCGGGCGCCTATTTCGAGTATGTTCTACGATTACGAACTAGGCGAAGCATCTTATCAATCCCCATCAGGAGAGATAAAAGGGGATATTTCATTGAAACGTCAGTATCGTATTCGGGGAGGCAAGATGGAGTTTATGATCGAAAGTGCGCTGACCGTCCACGATGATATTCTACAAAAGGAACTGAGTGCTAATGCAGATGATAAGATGAAGAACATCGTTGCCACCATCCAGCGAGAACAAAACCGGATTATCCGTAATGAGGAAGCCCGAACACTAATCATTCAGGGTGTAGCAGGTTCGGGCAAAACTTCTATTGCCCTGCACCGCATCGCCTACTTGCTGTATGCTTTTCAGGATAGTATCTCTTCAAAAGATATATTGATTATTTCTCCGAATAAGGTGTTTGCCGATTACATTTCTAACGTCCTGCCCGAATTGGGCGAAGAAACCGTACCCGAAACCAGCATGGAACAGATACTTTCCGAAGTGCTGAATCACAAATACAAATTCCTGAGCTTCTTTGAGCAAGTGAATGAATTGCAGACAAAGCCAATACCGGACTTTATTGAGCGAATCGAATATAAATCATCTTTCGACTTCATCGCCAGCCTAGATCGTTTCATTCTGCACATCGAAAACCACTATTTTAGAGCAGAAGATGTGAAGCTGACCAAACATATCATCGTTCCGGCTGAATTTATCGAAGAGCAATTCCACCGTTTCAACCGCTACCCCATGCGCCAGCGGTTCGAGGCAATGACGGATTATATTCTCGATATGTTGAAAGTGCAATATGCTTTTACGGTAACTACTGCCGAAAGAAACTTCCTGAAGAAAGAGATAAAACGAATGTTTGCCGGAAACAACGACCTGCAAGTCTATAAAGATTTCTTCGCATGGACGGGTAAACCGGAACTGCTCAAAATGCGGAAAAACCGCACGCTCGAATATTCGGATTTAGCCCCATTGGCATACCTGCATATCGCTTTGGAAGGTGGCACGAAAAACAGCGTCAAGCATCTGCTGATAGATGAAATGCAAGATTATTCTCCTATTCAGTACAAGGTGATACAAAAGTTATACCCGTGCCGAAGAACTGTTTTAGGCGATGCCAGTCAGTCGGTAAACCCTTATGGCTCGTCCAATGCGGATATGATTCAAAAAGCACTGGTCACGGGAGAGGTCATGAAGCTGTGCAAGAGCTACCGTTCCACTTATGAGATAACCGATTTTGCACAAAAGATACGGACGAATATAGACCTTGAACCCGTCGCACGGCATGGAGAGAAACCGCAAGTGATACATTCTAAAAATGAGAAAGAAGAACTATCCGGTATTCTGGATTTAATTTCCGTTTATCGGAAGTCCACCTATAAATCACTAGGGATTATTTGCAAAACGGAAACGCAAGCCAAAGTAATAGCAGACGAATTGAAAAAGTATGCCGATGATATTCATTTTCTTTCAAACCAAAGCTCAGCTTTTGTGCAAGGCATCATTATCACCGCTGCACACATGGCGAAAGGTTTAGAGTTTGATGAGGTGATTATCCCACAGGCAGACGATAGAAATTATCATTCAGAGATCGACCGGAGTATGCTATATGTGGCGGTCACGAGAGCGATGCACCGTTTAACGCTGACATATAGCGGAACAAAACACACGCCATTCATCTAAATATTCTACTTACTTTATTGCCGTGCGGAGATTAACCCCTATATTTACCGCCATGCGCACAACTGATAAAATTAGTAGAGATGAAAGAAAGCAAAATTCTATATCCGTCACCTATACTTTCCCAATACATTAAATACTATTGGGTACTAAAGACCGATGTATTAGAGCCAGTAATGGTACAGACTATTCCATCGGGGTGCGTACACCTTGTTTTCCATCGAGGAGAGAATCTGAATATCCAATCAAAAGGTTTGCAACCAAAGAATTTTATCAGGGGACAATTCTCAACGTATGGGAGTTTGATTTCAGAAGGCAACATTGATATGATTGCCGTTATATTCCACCCTTTGGGGCTGAATCCATTTGTGCGATGCTCCATGAGTGAACTTTACAACCATTATATAGATGTAGAAGATTTGGAAGACATCGAATTGAATGACCTGAAACGAAATATTTCTGCCGAACCAGCCGTTGAAGCCTGCATCCAGTTGATTGAACGCTTTTTCACGCAACGGTTTGTTGATGCAAATTGTAATTACCAAAGAACACAGCACACTATCTGCCAAATAATCAATCAACCGCAAATCGAAGTGAACGCTCTTGCAGAAAGTGCTTGTTTGGGATATAGACAATTCAAACGGGTATTCACCAGTTATGTAGGGATGAGCCCTAAAGGATATTATCGGGTAGTTCGTTTTCAGCGGGCATTATACCTATTGCAAAATAATCCGGGAATGGAATTGGTAGACCTGGCTTATACTTGTGGTTTTTATGATCCTTCACACTTAGTGAAAGACTTTAGAGAGTTTTCAGGCTGTTCACCAACCCAATATCTATCTTCCCATTCTCCGTATTCTACATTCTTTTCCGAAGATTGTAGGCTGAATGTTATTAAACCGCATATTCGTGCGTAGCCATTTATGATAAAGTCAGTTTTTTACAAGTGGATGATAGGCAAAGAACTTACTTTTGCAGAAGTACTTAAAATTAGAAAGTTATGCAAGAAAGTAATTTTATACATATAACCGCTAGCATTGCACAGGTTATTGAAACAGAAGAGAAATTATTAAGTAGTTTACCCGTAGAGGTTATCACACAAAAGCGAAATACACAGAATCGCACTATCAAGCAGATACTCGGTCATTTGATTGATTCGGCATCCAATAATCATCAACGTATGGTTCGGTTGCAATATAGCAAAGATCTGCTTTTTTTCCCTGATTATACACAGGATAATGACTTGTGGATAGCTCTGCAAGATTATCAGAATGCAGACTGGGCTAACTTAATCCAGTTGTGGAAGTGTTACAATCTGCACATCATCCAAGTAATTAACTCGGTAGATAAGAATAGGCTGGATAGTTACTGGTGCGACTTTACAGGAGCAAAGGTTTCATTAAGAGAAATGATAGAGGGATATTTAGGACATTTGCACCTGCATATAAAAGAAATTCATGAATTGATAGGTTGAATTTCTTAATTTTTCATACATTTGTGCTATATCAACTAACAAATAGTATTCACTTCTTATGAAACTCTGTATATAGCTACGCTCCTGCGAATAGCCCCCTTCAAGAAAGCTATTCAGCTATTTGACAAATAACGATTTATTTGCCACAGAGATTTTATATCCTTTTATTTATGAATTTACGAGCTGGCAGACTATATTATGCAGTCTGCTCGTGTCGTGCTATTTTGCAGTCGAGCAATGAATTATACATATAAACAAATATGGCTCATCAACTTTCCGGTAATGATGAGCATCTTAATGGAGCAGTTAATCAATATAACAGATGCTGTCTTTTTAGGTCACGTAGGCGAGGTGGAATTGGGAGCATCCGCTATTGCCGGAATTTATTATCTGGCAGTCTATATGCTGGGCTTCGGGTTTAGCATTGGACTCCAAGTTATGATTGCCCGCAGAAACGGGGAACAGAATTACAAAACAACAGGAAAGACTTTCTTTCAGGGGCTATTCTTTTTATCAGGATTAGCCGTCTTCCTTTGCCTATTGATTCATGCCGTTTCTCCTTATCTATTGAAACGGTTAATTTCCTCACCGGAGATTTATCAGGCAGTAGTCCGCTATTTGGATTGGCGCAGCTTCGGGCTGTTATTCTCATTTCCTTTTCTAGCTATCCGGTCTTTCTTTGTTGGAATAACGCACACGAAAGCCTTATCGTGGTCGGCTGTCACTGCGGTGACGATTAATATCCCGCTGAACTACTTCTTAATTTTTACACTGGGATTAGGTATTTCGGGAGCAGCCATCGCTTCATCTTTAGCGGAAATGGGATCTTTGATTGTGCTTTGTATCTACACAACAGTGAAGATTGACAAAGACAAATACGGATTGAAACCCGTGTATGATGGACGGTTACTTATCAAAGTCCTGAATCTGTCTGTGTGGAGTATGCTCCATGCCTTTATCAGCGTAGCCCCTTGGTTTCTATTTTTCGTGGCAATCGAGCATTTAGGGAAAACGGAGTTAGCTATTTCCAACATCACCCGAAGCGTATCGGCTCTTTTTTTTGTAATAGCCAATTCCTTTGCTGTCACTACGGGTTCATTGGTGAGTAATGCTATTGGAGCAGGAGCGAGAAACGAGCTTTTCCCGATCTGTCACAAGATTCTGAAATTAGGCTATGCTGTTGGCTTCCCATTAGTAGTAGTTGCTTTGCTCTGTAATCGTTGGATAGTGGGCTTTTATACAGAAAGTGAGCTATTGATAGAATTAGCATTTGCTCCTTTCGTGGTGATGCTACTGAATTACACGTTTGCACTACCCGGTTATGTATATCTTAATGCGGTCGGTGGAACGGGAAGAACCAAAACCACCTTTCTGTTTCAGGTGACAACCACCTGTGTGTATTTAGTGTATCTCTATTGGTTGAGCTTCTGTATAGATGCATCTTTATCCCTCTACTTGACGGCAGAATATTTGTTTGTGATCCTGCTGGCTCTTCAATCTATTCTTTATCTGAAAAGTAAACACTATTAAAAACGAATCAAGTTATGATGACAAAAATATATCCACGCACCGGAGACAAGCAAACAGTCTATCTGAATGCCGTGATTAAAGATCCGCAAATAGAGGTAGGCGATTATACTATTTACAATGACTTTGTTGCTGATCCCTTGCTATTTGAGAAGAACAATGTGCTTTATCATTACCCCATCCACCGAGAGAAGTTAATCATTGGCAAGTTCTGTTCTATTGCCTGTGGCACAAAGTTCCTGTTTAATTGTGCCAATCACACATTGAAATCTCTATCGACTTACACCTTTCCCCTATTCTACGAAGAGTGGGAATTGAAAAAATCAAATATTACTACCGCATGGGATAACAAAGGAGATATTGTGATCGGCAATGATGTTTGGATCGGCTTTGAAGCCGTGATTATGGCAGGTGTTCATATCGGTGACGGTGCGATTATTGCCGCACGTGCCGTTGTGACCAAAGATGTTCCACCTTATACGATTGTTGGCGGCACTCCCGCCAAAGAAATACGAAAACGCTTTGATGCAGAGGTTATTCAACAATTACTAATGCTGAAATGGTGGGATTGGTCTACTGATAAAATACGTAAGTTTTTGCCATATATTACAGAGGGAAAGATAAATGAATTACTTGCCACAAAGAAAGATAAATTATGAACTATATAAAGGTGATATTAACAAGGATTGATGCAGGTCGCAGTTCCCCATATAGCTACATTTCGCTATTTTAGAACTCATGCCAGATAATTATATTTGTAAGAAACAAGAAGCTCGAAATATAACTTGAGATTCAACATTTCTGGAATTGCGACCAATAGGCTGAAGAACCTTTGAATCATTCTAATTAATAGAGGAACTACAAACAAAACAAGAAATCATTCAGCATACAAAGCTAACGCTTTGATATATATAATTTATTCACAATTAAATTTTATGCCTATGAATGATTTATTAAGGACGAGGTTTTTCATCTTACTGGCTGACACCTCACAAGAAGTTATTAACACAGAAATGCAAGATGCTTATGAAGATTTTGTGAAGCAATTAGTTACAATTAGTAATTCGGAAGATTACGCTCATATCTTTCGGATACTGAATCTCACCCGTATTGAGATAGCCCCTTTAAAGGGGTTGTATCAGCATGGGCAGGGGGAAAAATGCGCTTAAAAATCTATACATTCATAAAGCATTACCCCTAATTGATGCAGAATTAGAGTTGCTCAACCTGAAAGTTACCCATCCCGAACAGTTTAATTTGCCTGTGTTTACAGAATTCAAGTCAGACCTATATGTACTCCCAAAGTCAAAAGAATTGGGGATTATAGGTATTACTGAAATTGTACTAGCTCTATTTCTACAGGGAAAAATCGTTGGAGAAGATGGAAAGCCAGTCCCAAAAATTCGATTGGCTCATGGTTTTGAGCAGCTTTTCAATCTAAAATTTGGTAGTATATACGATAAGATTGGTGAAGTGTTTACTCGTAAACCGTACAATCTAACTAAAACATTGGACGCTTTGCGAAATGCTATTGCCAAAGAAGACCGCAAACGCAAGAGCAAATAAAGATTAGAAAAGATGATTCTGCAAGTCGCTTATTTATAATAGTTTATAAACCATTTTTCGGGGAGTAGGTAACTACTCCTCTTTTTCTGCAACCTTGTTTTGCAGAACTTTGCTTCATCAATCGATTGAGAATAATAATGTTGAACTTAAAATTGAAGCAAAATGTATATAGACAATGAAAACTTCGAGAAGTGGATGGAGAAGCTATCCAAGAAACTCACCGAAATCGGACAAGACTTAAAATCCCTTATCAATACCGATACCGTATTCGATGAAAATGAAAAGCTGTTGGATAATCAAGACTTAGCCTTTCTATTGAAAGCATCTTTCAGAACCCTACAACGCTATCGGGCAAAAGGTGTACTTCCCTACTTTACCATCGGACGGAAAACGTACTATAGAGCCAGCGATATTCGGGCTTTTGTCCGTGAATATGCCGATTCTCAAACCTACAAACAGTTTGAAAAAGCCAATCAGTTAGCAAACCAGCCCTGATAGCAAAAAGTAGCAGAGGAAAGAAGCCTGTGTTCTGGCTATTCCTCTGTGCCACACCCCGATTTAGCACAAACTGCCTCACCTATCGGTTCAGCCCGTTTCGCTAAATCGAGCAAGAGGGAACTGGACAAGTCCTGTTCTTCCCTCTTGCTCTGCGAGGCAAAGCCTTCGGCTTTAGCGTGTTACGAGAACACGCTGTAATGACACCTGTAATAAACATTTTCTTTTCAATGCTTATTATCAGGTATTTATCTATTCATATTTCTATAAAAAAGTAATTACTATGCCAAATAACAGTCGCAAAACGATATTCACCACCATTTCCATAGACAAGGAAACGGCAGCTTTGGTAGAAAAGATATGCAAACGCTATTCACTGAAAAAGAGCGAAGTTGTAAAGTTGGCGTTCGGGTATATTGATAAGGCACATATCAACCCATCGGAAGCACCGGAATCCGTTAAATCGGAACTGGCGAAAATAAACAAGAGACAGGATGATATTATCCGCTTTATCCGTCACTATGAGGAAGAGCAACTAAATCCGATGATACGGGTAACAAATTCTATCGCTTTGCGTTTCGATGCTATCAGCAAAACTTTGGAAACTCTTATTCTCTCTCAACTAGAAGCCAGTCAGGAGAGACAAACAGCCGTACTTAAAAAGTTAAGTGAACAGTTTTGTAATCATGCCGATGTGATAAACAACCAGTCAAAACAGATTAATGCACTCTATCAGATACACCAACGGGATTATAAAAAGTTGCTTCACTTGATACAACTCTATTCGGAACTATCTGCTTGTAGTGTGATGGATAGTAAAAGGAAAGAAAACTTGAAAGCTGAAATCAGCAATCTGATAAATACATAAGATTATGCACATAAATTTTGCTCCACCATCTAACGGAACATATAATAATGCTGGAAGTAGCCGACAGCTAGCTAATTATTTAGAACATGAAGATTTAGAACGGATAGAAAAGAACATCTACACCGAAGGCTTTTTCAATCTTGCAGAGGATAATATATATAAATCAAAGGTTATAAAGGATATAGATAGTAATATCGGGCAACTCCTAAAAACGGACGCAAAGTTTTATGCTATCCATGTCAGTCCCTCGGAAAAGGAACTTAGAGCAATGGGGAATACAGAACAGGAACAAGCCGAAGCAATGAAACGTTATATTCGTGAGGTATTTATCCCCCAATATGCCAAGAACTTCAACAAAGAACTATCAGAAGCGGACATAAAGTTTTACGGGAAGATACATTTCAACCGTAGCCGTACCAATAACGAACTGAATATGCATTGCCATTTGATTGTGAGCCGGAAAGACCAATTGAACAAAGTCAAGATAAGTCCGCTAACCAATCATCGCAACACAAAGAAAGGTGCTATTACAGGCGGTTTTAACCGTACCAATCTTTTCCAACAGGTGGAAAAAGATTTTGATAAATTATTTGGTTATAATCGGCAACTATCTGAAACGTTTGAGTATTGCAACACCATGACAAACGGCACTGTTACATATAAACTACAGATACAAAAACGAGAATTAAAAGAACTTGAACTAAATATTGCTGGTGAAAAGAAAAAAGAAAACAACTTTTCAAACAACACTGAAAACAAGCATGATTCTAGTCTGGTCGATTTGGGGTTTCCCTCTTTATTCTCAATTCTGCCATCAGCGTCGGATATCAATCCAGTAGATGAACAACAACCATTAAAATCTGAGAGAAAGAAAAAAAGAAGATCAATATCAGACTGATGAATTTTATATTTATATTGTCCTTGAAGTTATTACCCATGCTTCCCTGTTATTTGCCACTCATGACTTCCCTACAGTTTGGAAAAGTAGAAGTCACACGAAATCTGAACGAGTTGTTAGACATCATTGGGCAAGCTTTGAGAAACCATACACCATCTTTAAATGGCAAAAAGCACCTGATAGATAAGGATGGTTACTAAATGCTACACGTTGGTAAACACACTTTGCCGGATACGAGTAATATCCTGCTTATCCAAATTGAAAGGAAGATGTTGTTTCGGGAATCGGAGATTAAAAAATATTAGAGTGCGGTTTTGCCACACAGAAGCATCTTACTAATAAGCTGTTTAAGGTGAATGTTTTAAGAAAGACTCGAAAAATTACTTCATGTCTTTTTTTATAAGTACCTTTGCGATGAGAGTTGTTTCCTTAGTTATAAGGTGAATACCTTAGTTTAATGGAATATGTGATTACAAATTTATATTTGTAATATTCTCAATAGAATAAATTGTGAATAACTTTAGGACAAGAATAAGAATGGAAATAAATAATTTGGAAATACAAAAAAAAATAGCCAAAGACCTTGTTGATATAATAAGGTTAGATAAAAGAATTTTCAGTGAAGATAAAACCATTGAAATATTAGCTATCGTGTTTCTTCTGTTGCATACAGATAATAATCAATCGTTTTTATACAAGAAAGCCAAAGAAGATTTTATTCAATATGTGGAATATAAAATTAGAGAGATCAATCCTAGAATCTGGGAAATATTGGGCCATAATTTTAGGGAAATGAATATTGATACTCTATATAATATTCAGTCATATTTAAATTCATATGCTCTAGCAATAGAGCAAATAACTTTACCTCAAATATTTGAAGACATACTTTATGAACAAGCTCGTGATTTTTCTAGTTATCGAGGAGAGTTTATTCAGCCAGTTGAAGTTACTAGTTTTATATTTCAATTAGCCGACATTGATAAAACAGCATATATTTATAACCCCTTCGCTGGAATGGCTTCGTATGGTGTAGAAATTGGAAAGAATCATCATTATGTTGGACAAGAAATAAATGAAACAACATGGGCTATTGGTTGGATAAGGTTATTTCTGAATAATTCTTATTGCTTTGATTATGTTCAGGAAGATTCCATAATCAATTGGAAACATGAGCAATTTGATTTAATAATTTCCACTCCTCCCTTTGGTAGAATTCACAATAATATTCTTAAAAACAAGGGTATTAATTCTTTTGAAGAGTTTTTATTAATTGAGGGAGTAGATTCTTTGAAAATTGGAGGAAAAATCATCTGTTTGCTATCAGAGGGATTCTTTTTTAGTGATGATAAGTCTCAAAAGCTATTACGCAAACAACTGCTTATTAGTGGGTATGTAGAGATGGTAATTTCCCTTCCATTAAATATTTTGTACAACACATCAATCAAGACTTCAATACTGGTATTAAATAATAATAGAAAATCAGATAAAATTTCTTTCGTAAATGGATCCTTTTTTTACGCAAATGATAATGGGAAAAACAAGTTTCAATACCAGCATCTAATTAAAGAAATTAGAGAAAACAACTCGAAATACATTCGCCATGTACCAACATCCGAAGTAAGAAAAAACAACTACAGATTAGACGTTTATGGCTATTTTGTAGAAAAAATCATTGTGCCAAACGGATATGTAAAGTTGAAGCTTAAAGATATTCTTACTTATAACAATCAACGAACCTCTTTAAATGGAGACAAATTTGTATTATCTATTTCAGATTTAAAAGAAAATCCATTCGATTCTCCTATTGCATATAAACATCAAAATATTAACAAAAAAAACATCACAAACAAAAGCGTATATTATTCTAATCAAAATATATTATTAGTATCTCCTAGATTTAAAACTTTAAAGCCTACATTTTACCAAACGGACAATTCTCCCATATTTTACTCGTCAAATATTGCAGGCTTCTATTTAAAAGAAAATGTAAGCATAGATTTAAACTATTTGATTTATGAGTTAAATGCTGATTATATTAAAAGTCAGGTTGAGGCTTTTTCTATTGGAACAGTTATGACCTATATGAGAATTAAAGATTTTTTAGAAATCGAATTATTATTCCCACTTTCTTTAGATTCTCAGAAGTTAATTGTGGCAAGAGCGAAAGAAATGTATGAGTCAAATAAGATAAAAGAATTAGGACTTGAAAATTACATAAAAAAAGAAAATGAAAAGTTTAGACAAATATTAAATATCAAGGCACATCGAATTCGTCCTTTCTTATCAGGTTTAGCCGACAATATCGATTTATTAATAGGCGAATTTCAGGAAAAAGGCATTGTGAAATACGATGAAATAATAGTGAATGCGTACACTATAAAAGATCTACTTGAAAACATGAAAGAATGTTTGATTGATGTGAAAAGTGTATTTAAAGAACTTACTGCTGATTTAAATATCGGTAAAAAAGAAATATTTGAGATAAAAGATTTTATTGAAAAATATTCCTTTAATCATAAAACACCAAAAGTACCATTTGAAATAAAAAAAGAATTCGACCACAAATCTTTTTTATTAAGAAGTAATGAGAAAATATCTACAAATATTTCTTTTAATCGGGATAATTTAAAAGAGATTATAGATCTTGTTATAGAAAATGCAGAACGGCATGGATTTTCAAAAAAGCAAAAATCAACAAATGAAATTGTGATTAGAGTAGCTTATCAACCAGATTCTGGTTATATCTTATTATCAATAAAAAATAATGGACAACCAATGCGTATGGATTTTACAGAAGAGCATTTTTTTGCAAATGGGATCTTTAGTGGAGAAACTGGCAATACAGGCATTGGAGGATTTCGGATCAAAGAAATTATTGAAAAATTAGGCGGAAAAGTCCATTTGATTAATAATACGCAATCTGAATACCCTGTAGAAATTCAAATATATTTACCTATATCTTTTTAAATTATGAGCATTAATATCTTATGGCTAGAGGACGAATTCAAAGAATCAAAACTAGCAGGAACAATCGCAAAAGCCCAAAAACTTGGTTTTGAAATCACTTTCTGTGAATTTGCAAATGACTTTATTTCAAATATAGACACCATAGAATGGGATGCAATTATATTGGATGTCATTGGGAAAAGAAATTCTGGAGACACATTAAGTAGTGATGGTTTTAACTTAGCTTTTGATAAAGTATTAGCAAGCTATAAAGATCGTCCATGGTTTGTTTTCTCTGGGCAAACTGAAATAACTAAAAAAGATAGCCTTATTCGTGAAAGATTAACAGCAGAACATTGTCAAAGAGAATATGCAGAAATAATATATGTCAAAGGAGATGACAACGATAAACTTTTCAAAGACATTGAGAATGTGGTTAAAAACAATGAAGACTGGCAATTACGTCGTGAATATACTGATATTTTCGCTACATCTGTAGATAAAAATATCACATTAAAGCTTTTAAAGGCTTTAAAAAAGAAAGAATCAAAAGATACATCTTTATTAAATGATGTGCGTAAGATTCTTGAAGATATTTTTAACGAATGTTGCACTAAAGGTTTGTTTGAAGCCTCAGTAAGAGAAATAAATGATAGAAAACGTCGATTGGTAGGACATACCTCTATTCCTAAGTATATTCAGCGAAATATAGATTCGGTGACAGTAATATCTCAGGAGGGATCTCATACACAATCTCAAACATATAAAGACATAAACTCTGGAAAGGCTCCACATCTAATAGGAAGCACAATTAGTGACTTGTTGAATATAATTTTGTGGTGGGATCAATACAAAAATGAAAACCCTTAAAATTAGATAACAAAATATCCTCTCTATCTATTTTGTAACTTCTATTTATTTTCACACGGAAAACTTCAGCATAGATTTGAGCAATTTTTACTAAATGCTCCATTATCCAGCTAAGGGTTTCTCGATAAACACCTTGTATTAGGCAATACCGTGGTGGCATAACAAAAAGATTAAAAGAAAAAACATTCGATTTTGAAAAGCAAAAAGAAAAATATATCTTTGCCCTCAGTATTCTCCATGAGCAAACTACCGCAAAAGCACGTAGCAAATTAGTGGGATAAATCATGGGATATGCTTGAAGCTAAAAATATAAAGTTTTAAATATCAATATGGTAACTCTCATAGGAGAATCCCAGGCGGATCACCAAGAAGCTGGACAAAACCAGACAAAGAAAAGACAACTCCTACAATATCAAGGTATTGTAGGAGTTTTTTCTTTGTATAAAGTCCGTGACCGAAGACACGAAAAGGTCACAAAAAGACATACTTTCGTGACCAATTCGTGACTTGTCCGACCTTTCGGATTTTAGGTCACGGAATGTCTGAAATTGGCGGTTTGTTGTCTTGATTTGTCCGTACTGCAAATATCTCA
>Ga0129308_1001253_pt1 | contig 28088 bp, 19 predicted proteins | sample L827metagenome_FD_94440 | JGI IMG/M metagenome (GOLD analysis project Ga0129308, IMG submission 94440) | Ring-tailed lemur group fecal microbial communities from Wisconsin, USA - L827 metagenome | ecosystem: Host-associated > Mammals > Digestive system > Large intestine > Fecal | place: USA...
AAGCTCACCCAAGGCCCCCGGGTGCGGCAGGACGGCGCCTGTCCCCTGATTCACATGACCGGCTCGGAGCTGCGCAAATGCTGCCTGCGGGTGCTCTGGTATGAAAACCGCATTGCGGTGGAGTGCTTCCACGCCATCACCGATGGAAACGGCGGCATGATCTATCTGAAAACCCTCACCGCCGCCTACCTGTCCCTGCGCCACGCAGTCTCCATCCCCGCCGGGGAGGGGGTGCTGGACTGGACAGAAGCCCCCCGCCGGGAGGAGCTGGAGGATTGCTTCACCGCCGCAGCGGGACACACCCCGTTGAGCCGGAAGGAGGCAAACGCCCTGCGGCTTCGGGGCACCCGGGAGGAGGACGGCTTTCTCCATCTGACCATTGCCACCATCCCGGAGGAGTCCCTTCTGGCCCTGGCCCATAAGTATCACTGCACTGTCACCGCTCTGCTGTGTGCGGTCATGCTCCAATCCATTCTGGCAGTAGCAAGGCCCGGGAAGCGGTGGGCCAAGGTGACGGTTCCGGTGAACCTGCGAAAAATCCTGGGCGGCGAGACTCTGCGCAATTTCGTGCTGGCGGTGAACGTGGGGGTTGACCCCCGGCTGGGCAGCTACACTCTGGAGGAGCTGACCCGGGCGGTGCAGGGCCAGCTGGAAACCATGGTCACCCACCAGCAGATGGCTGCCCGGGTGGCGGCCAATGTGCAGCCCGCCCAGAATCTGCTGCTGCGGGTCATGCCCCTGCCCATCAAGAATCTGGCCCTGCGGATGGTCTACCATCAGGTGGGAGAGAGCAAGGGCAGCATCAATATCTCCAACCTGGGCAAAACCCGGCTGCCCCGGGAAATGGAGGACTACGTCCAATATCTGGACTTCACCATCGGGCCTCTGATTACCTGCTTCAACAATTGCAGCGTGGTCTCCTATGGCGGCCTGACCCGAATCAACCTGATCCGCTCCACCCGGGAGCCGAGGCTGGAACGGGATTTCCTCACCCGGCTGGTTCAGCTGGGACTGGAAGTCCGGGTGGACAGCAATGAGAGGAACTGAAACATGTATTGTATGAACTGCGGTGTGAAGCTGGGGGCGGGAGAGGAAAAATGTCCTCTCTGCGGCCTTCGGGCCTATCATCCCGATTTGAAGCGCACCCCTGGCACGCCCCTGTACCCCCGGGAATGGCATGCCCCCGAGGCAGAGCGCAGCGGCTGGCGGTATCTGCTGACAGTGTTCTTTCTGGTGGCAGTGAGCGCCTGCCTGATTATCAATTTCCTGCTGGAGGACAGCGTTACCTGGTCCGGCTTCGTGCTGGCGGGACTGCTGACGGGTTATGTACTGCTGGTGCTGCCGCTGTGGTTTTCCCGGCCCAATGTGGTGATTTTTCTGGCCATCGACTTCACGGCGGTGGGACTGATGCTCCTGTACATCGACCTGGCGGTGAAGGGGGGATGGTTTTTGTCCCTGGCCTTCCCGGTGACCGCCATGTACGGCGTGCTGGTCACGGGCTTTGCAGCCATCGTGAAATACGTCCGACGGGGCCGGTTTTTCCAGCTGGGAGGCGGCTGCATCGTCTTCGGCTGCTCGGCCATGCTGCTGGAGCTGTTCATCAGCATCACCGTGGGTACGGAGATGTTTGTGTGGAGCCTGTACCCCGTGGCGCTGCTGGGCACCGTGGGCCTGTTCTGGATTCTGGCGGGGATGATCCGGCCTCTGGGGGACGCCATCCGGAAGAAGACATTTTTATAAAACGAATTGGGGGACGGCATCCGTCCCCCAACTTATTTATCATATCACATTTCCAAAGGGATTTCCATTCTCACTTTCTCCAACTTTTCCCCCTGATTCTTATGAAACATCCCATCTTGCAAATCTAAAAAGAATGGGCTATTATAAGAGTACAAAAAAGGAGTGAGTCCAATGTACTAGCAAGAAGCTCCCAAATCTGTAGAAAGAGAGGTTACGTAAATGCCGGAGCCCCACAATTTTATGAAATGACCCTCGACGGCTGTAGTGAGTAGACAGCAGGTCGAGGGTTATTTCTTTGTTCCGTGGAGGAACCGGTTTATTTCTTCCCAAAAGCACCGTCGTCTACATAATCGGGCTGTGTAATCATTTTGGTGCCTGCTGTACAATCCCTCAGGCACCGTTTCCTGGTACCACTCAGCGGAACACTCAATATCCGTTACCTGGCGGGAGGCTGATAGCCTCCCCTACAGTGAAACGGGCGGTGCGGCAGACACCATTCCTAACTCCTAATTCCTAACTCCTAATTATCTCATATCTCCCGTCAGTACTCCCTCTGGGCCAGGATTTCCGGGGTGAGGGTGTCGGGGGTGAAGATGGTCTCCTCCACGAAAATCTGCTTGGGGATGGGCTCCCCCGCCAGGTATTGGCGGATGAGCTCGTCCACCCGGGGGCCGTGGAGGGGGCTGCACTCCACGCACAGGTCAATCTTCCCCTCCATGCACAATTGGAGGGCCCGGCGGACGGCGTCGAAGGAGATGATGGTCACGTCCCCGCCCCGGCCATAGGTGATGCCCGCCTCGTCCAGCGCCCGCATGGCCCCGAAGGTCATGTTGTCGTTCTCGCTGTAGATCACGTCAATGTCCCGGTTCTCCGCCAGGAAATCCCGAACCACCTCGTAGCCCTTGGTCTCCGTAAAATCCCCGGGCAGCTGGGCGGCGAAATGCCAGTTTTCATGGGCCTGAACCGCCTCCTCGATGGCCTTGGTTCGCAGCAGCTGGGCAGTAGCGCCGTAGGTGCCCTGGATGTGGAGAATGCTCACATCCCCCTGATGCTGGGCCATGGCCTTTTCCAGCCAGGACACCGCCTGCTCTCCCTCGGCCAGGAAGTCGGAGCCGATCTGGGTCAGATAGCGCCCCGTATCCTCCACCGCCACCTCCCGGTCCACGATAATCACCGGGATGTGGGCGTTTTTCGCCTCTTGCAGCACCGTGTCCCAGCCGGTCTCCTCCAGAGGGGCGATGACGATGATGTCCACCCCCTGGACGATGAAGTTCCGCACCGCCACCAGCTGATTGGCCTGCTTCTGCCGGGCGTTGTCATAGAGCAGCTCATAGCCGTTCTCCTCACTGAGGGCCGCAATCATGGAGTCGGTGTTGGCCACCCGCCAGTCGGACTCCGCCCCCAGCTGGGAGAAGCCCACCTTGGTCAGCTCCTGTTCCGGTGGGGCCTCCTGGGCACAGCCGCACAGCAGCAGCGCCAGGATGGCAATTATGCTAAGCATTCGTTTCATGGGCTTCCTCCCTCCTGAGCGGAATTCGGATGGTAATGTCCGTGCCCACCCCGCTCTGGCTTTCAATGGTGAACCGGCACGCCGAAGCGTACATCAGCTGCAAGCGCTTATAGGCGGAGTTCAGGCCGAAGCCTGTGGCCTCGTCCCGTTCCAGTCGGCCCCGCAGGGCTTCCAGCTCCCCCGGCTCCATGCCCGCACCGGTATCGGACACCCGAATGGTCACCTTTCCCTCTGAGAGCGTTCCGGTGACGGTAATCAGCCCTTTGCCCCGCTTGGGCTTGATGCCGTGGTAGATGGCGTTCTCCACCAGGGGCTGGAGGGTCATTTTGGGAATCCGGCAGTCGCCCACGGCGCTGTCAATCTCAATGGAGTAATCCAGGATGTCCTTGTAGCGCACCTGCTGGATTTCCAGGTAGCTGCGGATGTGCTGCTGCTCCTGGTTCAGTGTCACAATGTCCTGGCCGTTGCTGAGAAAGGAGCGGAAATAGGTAGAGAGGCTGGTGACCATCTCCTCCGCCTGCTCGTTCCGCCCGGTTTCAATGAGCCAGACGATGGCGTCCAGGGTGTTGTAGAGGAAATGGGGGTTGATCTGGGCCTGAATCAAAGACAGCTCGATGCCCCGCAGACGGATCTGCTCCTGCCGGTTCAGCTCGATCTGCCGGTTTAAGCGGACGGCCATCTCCTCAATGCCCCGGCTGAGCACCGAGAGCTTGGGGTCGTCGGCCTGAACCGGGGGCTTCTCCCCCAAATCTCCCTGGCCGATCTGAACCACCCGGTGGGAAATGGCGTCAATGGGGTCGGTGATGCTGCGGCTGGTCTGGATGGCCCGGCGGACGGCCAGAACCACCACCACCGCCATGCACCCCAGCACCGCCGCCAGCTCCACCACCAGCATCCGGTTTAAGCGCTGCTGCAAGGCCGCCAGCTGGCCCGCCTCGTGGTAGAGATAGGTGTACATGTACTGCTCAATGAGCTGGGTAATCACATAGATGTTGTTTTCCAGCTGCTCCATCCGCTTGTCGTAGCCCTGGGTCTGCTGGATGCGGTCAACGCTGGCAATCAGATTGTCGCACAGGCCCAACACACTCCCCGCTGCCTTCCGGCTGTCCGGATTGGTGGAGTTGGAGAGCAATGTCTGGGCCAGGGTCCGGGCGGTCTGGATTTCCTCCAGGGGCAGCTCCTGTGAGGAGCCAATGACGTAGTAATACATCTTCAAATCCACATCCGCCCTGAAATCCTGGTTGAACCGGGAAGCGGTGGCGATGTTTCCGGTGACGGAGGAATAGCGGATATTGTAGTTAACCAGCAGGAAGAGAATCACCGCCGCCAGCAGCACCATGGGCAGGAAGGTATTGAGTATCAGCCCATAGAGCTTCCCGGCGATGGAATTGGGCTCCCCGGAAAATCTCTTTCTCATTCCTCCTCCGTCTCCCCGTTTCGGAAGGCTCTGGGGGTGCAGCCCTGGGTTTTACGGAACACGAAGGAGAAATACCGGGGGTCCCGGTAGCCCACCTGGCAGGCGATCTCGCTGGAACGCAGATTGGTGCGCTGGAGCAGCTGTTTGGCCCGGTTCATCCGCTTCTGGGTCAGATATTCCACAAAGGAAATCTCCATCCTCTGGCTGAACAGGGCGCTGAGGTAGTTGGCGCTGATGTTGATGGCCTGGGCCACGGAATTCAGGGAAATATTTTCATCGGCATAGTGCTTTTCAATGTAACGGATGGCTTGGTTGATGATGTCGCTGCTGGCCTGCTGGCTCTTGAGGTCCCGCAGCTGTAAGGCGGCGGAGAGCACACGGACCACATACTCCCGCAGCCGCTGGGGCGGCAGGTTCACCTCCGGCTGGGGCAGCCGGGCAAAATCCTCCTGCCCGCAGCCCTGCTGCTGCAAGCACAGCTCCGCATTGATGCGGACGGACACCATCAGATAGTGCCGGAACAGCAGCGACCGCTCCGCACCCCCCAGATTGGTCAGATATTCCTGGACGAAGGCATCCACCTCCTCGGCAGTGCCGGTTTGCAGGAAATTGCGGATGATCAGCGGGTCCAGCTTCCCGGGGTCCAGCTTTCCCAGGCAGGCGGCGCCGCCGTTGTCCCGCTCATTTTGCAGCATCTCCGCCCGGAACACATGGGTGTCCGGGAACAGGTGCCGGTAGGCCAGCACGTGGTTTGCATCCTTGTAGCACTGGGCCAGGCCGCTGAGCCGGTAGGTGGGGGTGCCCACGGCAGCATACCAATTCAGCTCCTCCTCTGCTCCGCCGCACCGGCGCTGGATGATGTCCAGGGCCCGGTTTGTCAATTCCGTCAGGTTCTCTGCATCCCCCATAATCAGGGCGGCGTAGGACAACAGGCTCCCCCGGAACAGAATATAGCCGGGGTAGCGGAGGAAATAATCCAGCAGTCCGTCCAGGGTCACCGCCGCCGCCTCGGAATAGGAGTTCTCCGAGTCGGACTGGACGGTGAAGAGTACAAAATTGTAGCCATGGGCGTTCAAGTCCAGATTCAGCCGGCCGGCCTCCTCGTAAATCTCCTGGACGGACATGGAGCCCTCCACCAGCCGCTCAAAAAAGGCCCGACGGGAGAAGCTCTCATACTTTTTGGTGTCCTGCTCATAGCGGCGCAGGAATTCCTTCTGCTCCCGCTCCTCCTGGATTTTCTGCCGGGTGTGCTCCAGTGCTTTCAGGATGGCAGTCTTGGTGATGGGCTTGAGCAGGTATTGATCCACATTCAGGTCGATGGCCTGACGGGCGTACTCAAAATCGCTGTAGCCGCTGAGGATGATGATTTTCGTATCGGGCAGCTCCCGGCTGACGATGCTGCTCAGGGCCAAACCGTCCATAAAGGGCATTTTGATGTCTGTAATGAGCACATCCGGGCGCAGCCTGCGAATCAGGGGCAGGGCCATCTCCCCGTCGGGAGCGTCCCCCACAAACTCAAAGCCGTACTTCTCCCAGGGCACAATGTCCCGCAGCCCCTCCCGAACAATGCTCTCGTCCTCGGTGATGAATACCTTAATCAGTTCCATGGCATAAGCCCTCCATGTGGTTTTCTGGGTGTTGCACGATAGCAGGGGCGACAATTTAATTCCTAACTCCTAATTCTATCTTGGGCCCTGGAGGCAGAAGGGAAGCTCCATCCGGTTGCTTTCCAGCAGCGCCTTGTCCCGGAGAATCACCTCCGCCTCCCCGTCGGCGACGATTTTGCCATGGGACAGGAGGATTACCCGTTGGCAGGTATCCAGGATCATATCCAGATCATGGGAGGCGATCAGCTTGGTCTGGGGCAGGGAGCGGATGGTATTGATAACCGTTCGGCGATTCACCGGGTCCAGGGCGGTGGAAGGCTCGTCCATCAAAACGGCCTCCGGCTCCATGGCTAGGATGGTGGCAATGGCGGCCATTCGCTTTTCCCCGCCGGAGATTTTGTGATTGTAGCAGTGCTTCAGCTTTTCGATGCCCAATTTCTCCAGAATCTTGTCCACTCGCTGATCCGTCTCCTCCTGGCTCAGGCCGTAGTTTCGGGGGCCGAAGGTCATGTCCTCATACACCGTGGGCATGAACATCTGATTGTCCGAATCCTGGAGCACATAGCCGATTTTCCGGCGGATGGCGGGCAGATTCTGCCTGTTCACGGGAAGATCGTCCACCAATATCTCTCCCTGGCCGCTGAGAAGCCCCAGCAGCAGCTTCATAATGGTGGATTTTCCCGCTCCGTTGGCCCCGATCAGGCCCACGGCCTCCCCCTTCCGAATGGTAAAGCTAAGTCCTTCCACCACCGGATTTTGCGTATCATAGGAAAAGGATACATTTTGGAATTCAATCATCCCTCTTACCTCACAATCAAGCTCCCCAGCAGTGCGGGGATATTCACCATTCGGGCCAGGAAAAATAATCCGATACAGCCAGCAGCGAACACCACTGCCGAGGCCCGGCAAGGGGGAGCCTGGGCATAATGGAATTCTGACCGGAAACCCCGGAGCACCATACTGCTGTAGAGCTCCTCTGCCCGATCCATACTCCGCAGCAGCAGCTGCCCCAGGAAGGAGCCCCAGGCGGAGATGTGCAGCCCTTTCTGTCCGGGGGCCCGGAGCCGGTAGGCCTCCGTCATCACAGAAACCTGCTCCAGCATCACCCCAATATAGCGGTAGGTCAGCAGCAGCAGGGTCACCAGAATGCCCGGCGCATAGAGCTTGCGCAGAGCAGCGCAGAGGGAATCGATGGGCGTGGTGGCAATCAGCAGGAAGGAGGCCATCAGCGAAAATGTTCCCTTCATCATCAGCGTCACCATGGACACCCAGCCGCCGGTGATTACCAGGGAACCCAGCTGTATCAGCGGCGTGTGATCCAGGATTGGATTCACCAGCCCCACGGCGCAGACCAGAGGCAGCACAAGACGCAGCCGGTAAAAGCAGAGGCTCACCGGAATCCCCGATGCCTGGAACATCAGCACGGGGTAGAGCACCATGATCATCAGCCCGGAAAAATCATATTTGGAATAAGAGACCACGAAAACAATGTAGGCCACCGTAACCGCCAGCTTGCTCAGCGGATACAGCAGGTGAACCGGGGAGTTCCCCGCTGCCAGAGCATCCATCTCCCGCAGCTCGGAGCGGGCCTTGGTAAGTTTATCCATTGCAAAACCTCATTCAGCAACAATCGGAGGCACCAAAACGGTACCTCCGATAGTATATCACATTATTTACGCTTTTGCATCCGCTTTTTTTCTGCGGAAGAAGCCCCCTGCCATGCACACCAGCACCGCAGCGCCGGCCACAATGGCGGAACCAAGCAAACCGGAAACCGTAGTGCCCAGGCTGCTGTCACTGCCCGCAAAGGCATAGTCCGGAAGGAAAGCGGTCTTTTCCTGAATGGAGCCGGCCAGTTCTGCCGCACCGCTGGAAATGCCGTAATCCTCTTCGTCCAAGCCCATATTTTCACTGTAGCCGGATTCCCCGTTGCCGAACATGGACCACTCCAGGCCGTCGGGATTTCCGCTGGCTGCCAGGCTCAGTCCGCCGCCAACCACCGCCACGACCACCGCCAGAATCACCAGGGTGGTTTTCAGGGAATACCTTGCGGCGCCAGCGGTGTTCACATCCCGCAGCAGTTCCGGTCTGGCCTCATACACAAACACCAGGACAGCGGAGGTAATCAGGCCCTCTACCAGCCCGATGGCAAGATGGATGGGCTGCATGATGCCCACAAAAGCGCCAAAGGGCAGCTCGGTTATGCCGGAAGCCGTGGTTTCCAGAACCACGGAGAAAGCGCCCAGCTGCAAGGTGATGACGCAGCCCAGCACGGAGGACAGCACGATTTTGATTCGCGTGGCCGCCTTGGTCCCCAGGCCGCCAAAGAGCCTGCTGGTCATAATTGGACGCCACAGCAGATAATACCCCACGAAGCAGCCGTAGAAGGCCATATTCCAGCAGTTAGCCCCCAGGGCCAGCAGTCCCCCGTCCGCAAAGAACAGGCACTGAATCGCCAGAATCACCACCATGGACAAAAAGCCTGCCTGAGGGCCCAGCAATGCCGAAAGCATCACGCCGCCGCACAGGTGGCCGGAGGAGCCGGTGCCGGGAATGGTATAGTTAATCATCTGCCCGGCAAACACCAGGGCGGAGGTCACCGCCATGGTGGGAAGCTTGGCGGTGGTTTCGTCTTTTTTCAGGGTCTTCACGGAGGCTCCCACTGTTACAGCGGAAGCGGCATACATGGTCGCAGCAACTGCCGGGGCCAGTAATGCGTCTGCCATATGCATTTGCTCATGCACCTCTTCTATTTAGGATAGCTGGATTATAGCAGACCTTGATTCCATTTTTAAGCCCCCCGGGGGGTTATTTTTTTGATAATTTACGGACTAAATTCATTCAGCGTTAAGCTGGTCCACCACGATTTCCCGGTAGGGATTGGCGATGACGGTTTTATAGCTGTGGTAGATCACCATGCCGGGCTTGCCGCTGGGGATTTTCTTCACCTGCTTCACAGGCGTTACGTCCACGGGAATGTTCTGCCCTCCGCTGGTTTCGGCGTAGTAGGCGGCCAGCTGGGCGGCCTGGGTAATGGTGTCGTCCGGAGGCGTTCTGCCGCCGCAGGAGATGATGACGTGGCTGCCGTGAACCTTGGAGGCGTGGCACCAGATGTCGTCCTTCCGGGCCAGGCGGAAGGTGAGCTCGTCGTTCTGCCGGTTGTTCCGGCCCACATAGATGGGGAAGCCGTCGGTGCTCTCAAAGCGCATGGGCGGGAGCTTCCCCTGCTTCATTCGCCGTTTCCCGGCGTCCGGGCGCAGGTATCCCCCGGCTTGCAGCTCCTGGCGAATCTCCTCCAGCTCCGCCTCGGTGTCCGCCCGGTTCAGCTCCTCCAGCACGCTTTCCAGGTATTCCAGCTCCTCGGCGCCCAAGGCCAGCTGATGGGTCAGCTCCTTCTCGGCGTTCTTCATCCGGGCGTAGTCCTTGTAGAACTTGGCGGCGTTCTGCTGGGGGCTGAGAATGGGGGACAAGGGGATGTCAATGAACTTCATGTCCTCATCATAAAAATCCTGGCACCGGACGCTTTTTTGGCCCTTGGTCACCAGATGCAGGTTGGCGGTGAGGATGTCCCCCAGCTGGCGCAGCCGCTCCCGGTCGTAGGTGGCTTCCAGCTCCTTTTGCTGCAAGGCCAGCTTCCGCCGCAGCCGCTGGCAGAGGTTATTTACGGTTTTGCGTACCCCCTGGCTTTTCTGGCGGATCAGGTCCTTCCGGTCCCGGAGGGTGTAGTAGCTGTCCAGCAGAGCGCCGAAGGACTCCGCCCGGCGGCATTCGCCGTACTCCCGGATGGGGCAGAAGGCGTACTGCCTGGGAGTGCCGTCGGCCTGGGTACAGAAGTAAGGGGCGGGATGGCGCAGATGCTCGGTGAAGAACAGCTCCAGCTTTTCCGCCGTGTGGGTCTCCAGACTGCCCACCCGGGCGTCCACATCCCCGGCGGCGTACAATGCCGCCTCCCGGCACACCAGCGGAGACAGGCCCCCCAGGCAGTCCATCAGCCGGTCGCTGAGCAAATCCGCCCCGGGGGCAGTTAGTAGGTTGACATAATCTTCCTTCCCCAGCAGCAGGGGATTGGCTTTCTTCACCTTCTCCGGCTCCACGTAGTGAAGCCCCGGCAGGGCCGCCCGGCGTGCGCTCTCGTCCAGGCCGATGCGGCGCAGACAGTCCAGAATCCGCCCATCGGGGGAGAGCAGATACAGGTTGCAGGTTCGGCCCATCAGCTCCGCCACCAGCCGCTTCTGCACCGGGAAGCCCATCTCATCGGTGCAGTCGAAGGTAAATACCGCCGCTCGCTCCATCTCCGGCTGGGAGATGTCCGAGAGCCGGGCCCCCAGGAGGTGCTTGCGCAGCAGCATACAGAACATGGGCGGTTCCGCCGGATTCTCCGGGGAGGCGGCGGTGAGATGCAGCCGGGGGGCGGTGGGATTGGCCACAAACAGCAGCTTCTCCCGGCCCTGCTGGCAGCGCAGGTGGAGAATCAGGGTGTCCCGGCTGGGCTGGTGGAGCTTGTCCACCCGGGCCCCCAGGCAGCGGGAACGGATTTCCTCCAAAACGGAGGTCAGGAAAAAAGCGTCAAATGCCATAATAGTTCCTTTCTGGTGCTGGGTTTGGTGGGAAATGAGGAATGAGGAGTTAGGAATGATACGGGGCGGCAAATTGTAATTTGGCGGCGAGTCGCCGCTGACAATTCGCACAGGGATGTGCGGTAATTGCCGCATAAGTTCCGCCCGGTAACGTTTTGACTGTCGAAGAATGTGCCGCACTGCCCTTTTCTGCGTAGGGGAGGCTATTAGCCTCCCGCCAGGTAACGACTTTTGAGTTTCCTGTTGAGTGGGAGCAGACGATGGCTTCTGAGGAGGCCTTTGCTCAAAAACCGCCACGCTTCACCATCCAACGCCATACTCATAAACCGCAAGGCGGCGGGAGGCAGATTGCCTCCCCTACAGAGAAAGGGGGTAGTGCGGAGGAACTTTTGCCGCAAAAGCGTTACCGGGCGGGTCAGGGCGAAAGCGATGACAGACCAGCTTCGAGCGAATTGTCAGCGGCCACTGGCCGCCCGTGCGAAATTGGCTGCGGGCCCTGCCCGCTTGGGGTGAAGCGCCCTGCGCTTCCAATTCCTCATTCCTAACTCCTCATTCCTAACTCCTCATTCCTAACTCCTAATTCCTAACTCCTAATTCCTAATTGGCGTGGCAGTCCGGCTTTTCGCTCCCACAGGGCCAGGAGCGTTCCGTTCTTGACAGAAACCTCGGCCTCCCGTCCTGTGAAATGATTGCTGACCCCCAGGGGAAAGAAGCTGGTGAGGGTTGCATCCTCCAGCTCATAGCAGAGCCCACGGATGGAGACGCCCCGGGCATCCGGGCCCAGGCAGAACAGGGAAAAATCCCCCTCCGCCGATGCCGGGAAGCGGAGAGCGCCGTCCTTCACGGCGGCGGCAAAATAGTCCTTTCCCACCAGAAAACCGACAGCCCCCTGCTGGGCCAGATACCCCAATGTCTGGAAATTGGCCACGGTGTGGTCCAGCCGCCCGCCGTCCATGCCGCCATAGAGCAGAAAATTGCGGCAGCCCAGCGCCAGCCCCCGGCGGACGGCCAGCATGGAGTCGGTGTCGTCCTTTTCCACCGGATACACCGTCGCCCCCTCCGGCACATAGCCCAGGGAGTCGAAGTCCCCGAGGATTTCATCCGGGGTAACGCCCAGAGCCCGGACGTGGCGCAGTCCCCCATCGGCGGCAATCACATAGTCCTCCGCCCCGATGGGCCGCAGCAGTCCGTCAAACTCCCCGGCACAAAATATCACACAGGTTTCCATGGTGCACCTCCCGGACTTTTTCCCTATTATACTCCCTCCGGGCAGGAAAATCAACAAGGTGCAGCCGGAGGACGGCAAAAGGGGACGAGAAACCTCGTCCCCTTCTATTATAGCTACTGTTCAGGCCGCAGTGCACCTTTGATTTGAGCACAAAGCATTGAAGAGCGCCATCCCCAATTTGTGCTTGTACCTCTGCCTCTGCCTCGGCCCCGACCAGTGACGCATTGGTGTTTCCTGCGCTACATTTTCTCAATCAAAGCAAGCAAAGCGGCCTGCTGGTCTTCACTTAGCTTTGACCAGTGCTCCAGAAGCTTTTTCTGGGATTCGGTCAGAGAAACGGGGGCATTGTTCTCAGCAAACAATTGTGACAGAGTGATTCCGAATGCGGTGCAGATTTTTTCCAGAGATGAAATTGAGGGCATCATGTTTTTGCGATACCAGGATGAGATGGTGGATTGCGGCAGGCCTGAGCGCTCTGCAAGCTGATATTCTGTCCAGCCTCTCGCCTCCCGATATTGCGTTATTACGGTAAGAATATCCTTCACAGCACCGCCCCCGGCTACTTGTATATCCCGTAAATTATAGTACGATAAATCGTTGCAATTTAATCATTTTTATCGTATTATTTATACGAAATACACAAGTAGGCAGAGGCGATACAATGAACTTCAAAAGCTGTTTCTTTATCGGTCACAGGGACGCCCCCGAGGAAATTCTTCCGGCGCTGCTGGAAGCCATCGAGGGGCACATCACGAATTATGGCGTTGGGGAATTCATTGTGGGGAATTATGGTGTTTTTGACCGCCTGGCCGCTAAGGCCCTTGTCTGCGCAAAATCCCGGCACCCGGAAATTATCCTGATGCTGCTGACCCCTTATCATCCGGCGGAGCGCTCCATGGAAGTACCTCCCGGTTTCGATGGAACCTTTTACCCGCCGGGGATGGAATCTGTTCCACGGCAATATACCATTGCCAGAGCGAACCGCTATATGATCGATCACGCAGACTGTCTGATCGCATATGCCTGGCACCCAGCCAGCAATGCAAAAAATCTGGTAGAGTACGCCTTGAAAAAGGGCGTTCCTGTCATGAATCTGGCTGCGCCGTTGCAAGAATAACAGGCAAAAGGGCGTGTTGCAAAGTGAAATGCAACACGCCCTTTCGGCTTGATTACTTGTTTTCCATTTCCTTCAGGGCGTCCTTGCGGCTGAAATTGGCCCGGCCCTTTTCGTCGAAGCCCATGAACTTGACGTAGGTCATGTCGCCCAGGTTCAGCACGTCCTCCACCTTCTCCACCCGGCGGTTTTCCAGCTTGGAGATGTGCACCATGCCGTCATGGCCGGGGGCGATCTCCACGAAAGCGCCAATGGGCAGGATGCGGACCACCTTGCCGTAGTAAATCTTGCCCACCTCGGGCACAAAGCAGATGTCGTCCACCATCTTCTTGGCGGCGTAGGCGGCGGCAGAGTCCACAGCGGAGATGAACACGGAGCCGTCCTCGTCGATGTCCACCTTGGCGCCGGTGTCGGCGCAGATCTTCTGGATGGTCTTGCCGCCGGAGCCGATGACCTCCCGAATCTTGTCCACAGGAATCTTCAGGCTCAGCATCTTGGGTGCGAACTCGGACACCTCGGCCCGGGGCTCGGCGATGCAGGGCAGCATGATCTCATTCAGGATTTCCAGCCGGGCCTTGCGGCAGCGCTCCAGAGCGTCGGCAATGATCTCCATGGTCAATCCCTTGTTCTTCAAATCCATCTGGATGGCAGTGATGCCCTCGGTGGTACCGGCCACCTTGAAGTCCATCTCGCCGTGGAAGTCCTCCACACCCTGGATGTCGGTGAAGGTTCTCCACTCGCCGGTCTCCTGGTCGGAGATCAGGCCGCAGGAGATGCCGGCCACAGGCCGCTTGATGGGCACGCCGGCGTCCATCAGCGCCAGGGTGGAGCCGCAGATGGAGCCCTGGGAGGTGGAGCCGTTGGAGCTAAGCACCTCGGACACCACACGGATGGCATAGGGGAACTCGTCCACGCTGGGAATCACAGGCAGCAGAGCCTTCTCGGCCAGGGCGCCGTGACCGATCTCACGGCGGCTGGTGGAGCGGGCGGCCCGGGCCTCGCCGGTGGAGTAGGCGGGGAAATTATAGTGATGGATATAGCGCTTGGTTTCCTCGGAGTAGATGGTGTCCAGCTTCTGGGCAGCGGACAGGGTGTTCAGGGTGCACACGGAGAGCACCTGGGTCTGACCGCGGGTGAACAGGCCGGAGCCGTGAACCCGGGGCAGCACGCCAACCTCGGCAGCCAGAGGACGAATCTCGTCCATTCCGCGGCCGTCCACCCGCTTGCCCTGGAGCAGCCACTTCTTGACCACCTTTTTCTGCATCTTATACAGGCAGACCTCGATGTGGGTCTCGAAATCCTCGTACTTTTCGCCGAACTTCTCCTGGAAGTCCAGCCGGGCGGCGGTGAGGCGCTCCTCCCGGACGTTCTTGTCCGGGGTGTCCAGGGCGTACTCGATCTGGTCCAGGCCATAGGCCATCAGATCATCCAGCAGCTCGTGGTTCACGGCGGCCTTCTCGAAGGTGAACTTGGGCTTGCCGATCTCGGCCACGATGGAGTTGATGAACTTCACAATCTCCATGTTGGTCTCGTGGGCAATGCGGATGGATTCCAGCACCACAGCCTCGGGCGCCTCGTTGGCCTCGGTCTCGATCATGACCACCTTCTCGAAGGTGGAGGAAATGCACACGAAGCAGTCGGAAGCCTCCCGCTCCTCGGTGGAGGGGTTGACGATATAGCGGCCGTTCAGGTGGCAGACATTGGTGGTGGCCACAGGCCCGTTCCAGGGCACATCGGAGGAAGCGATGGCGATGGAAGCGCCCAGGGAGGCCACAATCTCTACAGGGTTTTCGTAGTCATTGGCCAGCACGGTGCAGGTGACCACGGTGTCGTTGCGCAGCTCCTCGTCGAAGAGGGGACGCATGGGCCGGTCGATGATCCGGCTGTTCAGGATGCCCCGCTCGCTGGGCTTGCCCTCCCGGCGGTTGAAGGAGCCGGGAATCCGGCCCACGGAGTACATCCGCTCTTCAAACTCGATGGTCAGGGGGAAGTAGTCGATGCCCGCCTTGGGGATGGGGTTGGCGGTGCAGGTGGTGAGCACCACGGTATCGCCATAGCGGCAGATGCACTCGGCGTTGGCCAGCTCTGCCACCTTACCGGTCTCCACGGTGAAGGGACGGCCGCCGATTTCCATTTCGTAAACCTTGTGATTGGGGAACTGTCTGTGAGTTACCATTTAATAATTACCTCCTAATAGTGTTTTCTCGGGAGGTTTAGCCATTGAAACTGCCTCCGGCGGGCGGGGGTACTTTCAATTGCTAAAATCACTCCCGATTCGGGAACCTTGAAAAAGGCGACGGGAATCCGTCGCCTTTGACAATTCTTACTTACGGATACCCAGCTTGGCGATCAGAGCACGGTAGCGGTTGATGTCCTTCTTGGCCAGATAGTCCAGCATGGAGCGGCGCTTACCGACCATCATCAGCAGGCCCCGGCGGGAATGGTTGTCCTGCTTGTGAACACGCAGGTGCTCGGTCAGCTCATTGATGCGGGCGGTGAGAATAGCGATCTGAACCTCGGGAGAACCGGTGTCGCCCTCGTGGGTAGCGTTGTCCAGGATGACCTGGGTCTTCTTTTCCTTCTGAATCATTGTGTTTTCCACCTTTTCATAAAATTCCCCCAGGGCTAAGTATGGGGCGGTGAATCCCGGAACTGAGCCTTGGGCAGGTTGCCTGTTCACACAGGCCCAGTTATCATAGCATAAGTATTCCCAAAAGTAAAGCATTTTTTATGCGTCTGACCGACTTTTTGCCGGGGTAAAACCCGCTATCTCCATTTTTCGACAGAAAAGCCCGGGGTTTCTCATAGGGTCCTGCCCCGCCGGAGCCGATTGGGGGAAAATCCCCCAAAGGCAGTTGAAAAATAGACGAATTTCGAGTAGGATATAGTCATACAAAAATGGAGGAGGCCTTTCCATGGCAGACATTCAAGAGCGATTGAAGCAAATGACCCTGGAGGAAAAAATCGGGCAGCTGACCCAGTACAACGCCGGTGTGTTTATGGACACCAGCGCCGAAATCACCGGGCCCATGCAGCAGTTCGGGCTGACGGAGGAGGACCTGGGCCGGATTGGCAGCGTGCTGAACTTTGCCTCCGCCGACGAGATGAAGCGGATGCAGGACATGCACCTGGCCAAGGACCCCAACAAAATTCCCATGATTTTCATGATGGATGTGATCCACGGCTACCGTACCATCTTCCCCATTCCCTTGGGGCTGGGCTGCTCCTTTGACCCTGGTTTGGCGGAGGAGTGCTCCCGGATGGCGGCAAAGGAAGCATCCATCAGCGGCGTCCAGGTGACCTTCACCCCCATGGTGGACTACTGCCGGGACCCCCGTTGGGGCCGGGTGATGGAGACCTGCGGGGAAGACCCCATGCTCTCAGGAGATTTGGGCGCCGCTCAGGTCAGGGGCCTTCAAGGAGACGACCTGAAAAATCATGACAATGTGGCCGCCTGCGTCAAGCACTACGCCGGCTACGGCGGTGCGGAGGCTGGGCGGGACTACAATCTGGTGGAGCGGTCGGAGCGGGAGCTGCGGGAATTCTTCCTCCCCGCCTACAAGGCCTGCATCGACGCCGGGGTTTCCCTGCTGATGCCCTCCTTCAACTCCATGAACGGCATTCCCTCCGTGGCCAACCCCTGGCTGATGAAGAAGATTTTGAAGGACGAGTGGAACTATCAGGGCCTGGTCATCAGCGACTACAACGCCCTGGGCGAGCTGCTGGTTCACGGCATTGCCGAAAATGAAAAGCAGGCCGCCCGGCTGGCATTCCAGAACGGCTGTGACATTGAGATGTGCTCCAGCGCCTACCTGCATCACCTGAAGGAGCTGGTGGAGGAAGGGGTGTTCACCGAGGCCCAGATCGACGAAGCCGTGACCCGGGTGCTGGAACTGAAGCAGCGGGTGGGCCTGTTCGACGATCCCTACCGGGGAGCCGACCAGGCAAAGGCGGAAGCGCTCTACCTCTGCCCGGAGCACCGCCGGATTGCCCGGGAGGCGGCGGAGCAGTCCGCCGTGCTGCTGAAAAACGACGACCTTCTGCCCCTGCCCGAGAAGCTGAGCCGGGTGGCCCTCATCGGGCCCTTTGCCGACGAGCACGGCATCAACGGCTTCTGGAGCTGCTGCGGCCGGGACGAAGACACCGTCACCGTGGCCCAGGGCGTAACCAGGCTGCTGCCCCAGGCGGAAATCAGCGTGGTCAGGGGCTGCGGCTGCCAGTGGGACGACCGTGACAGCGCCGGAATTCCCGCCGCCGTGGAGGCAGCGAAGAACGCTCAGGCGGTGATCCTCTGCCTGGGCGAGCCCCAGACCTATTCCGGCGAAGGCAACTCCCGCTCCGACATCCGGCTTCCCGGGGTGCAGCTGGAGCTGGCCAAAGCGGTCATCAAAGCCAACCCCAACACCGCTGTGGTGCTCTTCCACGGGCGGCCCCTGGATTTGTCCCAGCTGGATGAGATCGCCCCTGCCATATTGTCCATGTGGTTCCCCGGCACCGAGGGCGGCACGGCGGCGGCCAATCTGCTTTTCGGCCGGGCCAACCCCTGCGGCAAGCTGAATATCACCTTTCCCCGGAGCGTGGGCCAGTGTCCCATCTACTACAACCATCCCAGCACCGGGCGGCCCCATTGGACGGCTCTGCCCCAGCAGCAGCATTATGCCTCGGACTACATCGACTGCGCTACCCTTCCCCTGTACTCCTTCGGCCACGGTCTGTCCTATTCCAATTTTGTATACAGCGATATGGCGGTGTCCAGTCCGGTGCTCACGAAGGAAAAGCCCATCCAGGTCAGCATCACCGTGGCAAATCACAGCAGCCGCCCAGGCAAAGAGGTGGTGCAGCTTTACATGCGTGACGTCGTGGCCTCGGTGATCCGTCCGGTGCAGCAGCTCATCGGCTACAAGAAGATTTTCCTGGCTCCCCAGGAGCAAAAGCGGGTCAGCTTCACCGTAACGGAGGAAGCCTGCCGCTTCTGGAATTTCGAGGGCAAGCTCGTCAGCGAGCCCGGCGCCATCCAGCTGATGTTCGGCTGGGCCGACCACTTCACCGCTCAGACGGAAGTGGAGCTCCGGTAATCCCGGCGGCGAGCCACCGCTGACAATTCGCACGGAGATGAGAGGTAATCGTTACCCCACTATCCGCCCGCAAAGCTAAGGCAACACCGCATAATGGGGCAAGAGCTTTCGGCGAGGGATTTTGCTCCAGCTGAAAGTTTGAAAAGTGCGGGAATACTTTGCGTATTTCCCACTTTTCAAACTGCACAGATGGGGCAAAAGATCCGCCGAAAGCCGAAGCTCCCATTGTGCGGTGTTGCCCTAAGGAACCTCTGAATACAAAACGGCTGTACCCATAGGGCGCAGCCGCAGGCCGTCGGAAAGCCCCAGAGGGGATTTTCGACAGTCTGAGGAGCCTCCCGAAATCGGGAGGCTCCTTTGCTCATATCTTCTGCCAGCTCAGAACAGTTTCCTTCATGCCATCCAAATCCAGCACGCCATAGGCGAAGCCTTTTTTCACCAGGGATTCCGGAAGATACTCGTCGTACTTGTCAAACAGGGGAAGCTCCTTGGGGTACACCAGCTCCATGGGGTCGATGGGCTTCTGGATCTCCTCGGCCACCACCTGGTAGAATTCCTGGGGGCCGACTTTCATGGTGAACTGCATGTAGTAGGGCCGGGCGGAGTCCAGATTCCGCAGCCCCAGCCGGTCGGCGCATTTGATTTTCAAAAACCGCTCCATGGCCAGAAAGGAATAGGTCCCCACCCAGGGCAGCAGGCACCACATCCTGCCCCCCAGGTTGATGAGGGGCGCGCGCCCCGCCTGGGAGTGGGCGGCGGTGTAGCGGGCCTGCTCCAGCCGGGCCACGGCATTTTTCATCAGGTAGGGGTATTGCCGGTCTTCCAGCAGCACCTGACGCATCCGGGCCAGGATTTTGGTGTGCAGATCCCCGGGGCACAGGCCAAAATAGGCGGGGATGGTGCCCTTCACCTGCTGGCAGTAGACCAGGTGCCGCTTGTGATCCACGTCCAGCACCTCCCACACGTGCCCGGCGATGGCCAGCTTCTCCCCCACCGGCGGGGGCAGCACCACGGTGCCCAGCTCCTGGGACTCGCTGCGGACGGTGTATTCCTCGTTCTCCTGGAACACGCCGTAGAATTTGAAGGAGTTCACCACCCGCTCCCCCGCCAGGCCCACAATCAGCCCGCCCTGTTCGGTGCGCTGAATGTGGTTCGTTTCCACCAGGTGGCGCAGGAGCACCTTGAAGTCCTCCTGGGTGATCCGGTGGAAATAGTGCAATGGCAGCACCCGGTCCGCCAGGGCCCGGGGGGACAGCTCCCCGCAGGAGGCCAGGGTGGACATGGTCTGGTGGTACAATAGGCTATAGGGCAGCCGGTCTAACCGGGGCGGCTCCACCCAGCGCTCCTCCAAATACAGCTGCACCAGGGCGATTCCCTGTAGCAGCTTCCAGGGAATGGTGGCGGGGAGCATGGCCCTGGCCTCGGTCTCGTCCTCCCGCATGACAAACCACATTTCCGGCGGGGCCTCCCGGCGGCCGGTGCGGCCCATCCGCTGCAAAAAGGAGGAGACCGTCCAGGGAGCGTCGATCTGGAAGGCCCGCTCCAACCGCCCAATGTCGATGCCCAGCTCCAATGTGGCGGTGGTGACGGTGGTCATACACTGGGAATCGTCCTTCATGGCCTCCTCGGCGGTCTCCCGGTAGGAGGCGGAGAGGTTGCCATGGTGGATGAGGAAGCGGTCCGGCTCATGATTCAGGTCGCAGTACTGCCGCAATGTGGTGGTGACGGTTTCGCACTCCTCCCGGGAGTTGACGAACACCAGGCACTTTTTCCCCCGGGTGTGCTCGAAGATATAGCCCAGGCCGGGGTCGGCATTCTGGGGGGCTTCGTCGGTCTTTTCATCCAGCAGGGGCTGGGCCTCGATGTCCGTCCGGCCCTGGGCGGCCTGCTCATTTCTGACATAGAAATGCTCCATGCTCAGCCGCCAGGAGCTGCCCTTCGCCTGGATTTTGGGGATGATGGTCTTCCGCCCGGTGCCCAGGGACAGAAACTGGCCGCATTTTTCCGGGTCGCCAATGGTGGCGGAGAGGCCGATTCTCCGGGGATTCACCCCGGCTAACCGGCTCAGCCGCTCAATCAGGCACAGGGTCTGCCCGCCTCGATCCCCCCGGAGCAGGGAGTGCACCTCGTCGATGACCACAAACCGCAGGTCGCCGAAGAGCTTGGGGATGGCGGCGTGCTTGTGCAGCAGCATGGCCTCCAGGGACTCCGGGGTGATCTGCAAAATGCCGGAGGGGTGCTTCATCATCCGAGCCTTGTGGCTCTGGGCCACGTCCCCGTGCCAGTGCCACACCGGAATGTCCGCCCGGGCGCACAGGTCGTTCAGCCGGAGAAACTGGTCGTTGATCAGCGCTTTCAGGGGCCCGATGTAGATGGCCCCCACGGAGGCGGGAGGGTTCTCGGAAAACAGGGTGATGATGGGGAAAAAGGCCGCCTCGGTTTTGCCGGAGGCGGTGGAGGCGGTGAGCAGCAGATTTTCATCGGTGTTGAAGATGGCATCCGCCGCCGCCACCTGGATGGCCCGGAGATTCTCCCAGTTGTTCCGGTAGATATAGTCCTGCACGAAGGGAGCGTAACGCTCAAATGCACCCATAGACAGCCTCCTTGCGGCGAGTCGCCGCTGACAATTTCGCACCAGGGATAGTCGGTAATTGCCGCATAAGCATTCGCCCGGTAACGTTTTCTTGGCAGAATGTTGAATGGTGGGCTCTTACGGCGATTTCGCAGGGGAGGCAATTTGCCTCCCGCCAGCTACCGGCCTCTGAGCGGTGCGTTGAATGGTGAAGCGTGATGGTTTTTGAGGGAGGCCCCTCTGTGTAAGGGGGGCCTTGGGCGCTGCCGCGCCACAGCAGCCAACATTTTGCCGCAAAAACGTCACCGGGCGGGTTAGGGAAAAAGCGATTACACACCAGCCCCGGGTGAAATTGGCTGCGGCCACTGGCCGCTTCAAATATCAAATTCCGCAAACAGGGCATCGGTGGTTTCCTCGGCCACCTGGTTCTGGGCGAAGGAGAACTGTTCGCTTCCCAGCAGGGAGCGAACCTTGAGCCCCGGGTTCTGGTAGACAATGTCCAGCACCTCGATGAAGTCCCGGATGACCTCCCGGGGGGTGATGTGGGTGTCCGCCCCGATGCGGCCGAATTCAATTTCAATAAAATCCACCATGTCCTGCTGGGTGACGATCTGGGCGTATTCGTAGAGCCCGGCGTGGATGTCCGCCAGCTTCTCAATGAGAATCAGCATCTCCTCAGCGGTCAGGGGCTGGAGGCGAATCACGGGGGAGAGCAAATCCTGATGCTCCCCGGCAAAATGCCCCTCGGCCAGCCGGGAGCGGAGGGCCTCGTAGCTGTAAACGCCCCGGCGGGGATCTTCCATGCACTGGGGGGTGCCGCAGAGGAGAAAGCCGATATGCTGGGCCTTGCCCTGCATGGCGTCGTTGTACATGGTGAGGATTTTTTCGTAGTTGTACTGCCGGGTGATGGCGTTGGGAATTTTGTAGATGTTCACCAGCTCGTCGATGAGCACCAGCATCCCGGCGTAGCCCGCCTGCTTCAAAAAGGCGGCGAAGAGCTTGAGATATTCGTACCAATCGTCGTCGGTGATGACGATGTTCACCCCCAGCTCCTGCCGGGCCTCGGTCTTGGTGTTGTATTCCCCCCGGAACCATTTGAGTACCTTGGCCTTGGTTTCGTCGTCGGCGCTGAGGTGGGCCTGGTAGTAGGCGGTGAGCAGCCGGGCGAAGTCGAAGCCGTGAACCATCTCATTCAAAGAATAAATGACGGCGGAAATCCGCTTCTCCACCAGCCGGGTCAGCCCCGGGTCGGCGGCGCTGAGGCCGGACTCCTCCATCACCTGCTGCTGCACATTGCTGATCCACCGGTCCAGAATCAGCGACAGCGCCCCACCCTCGGGCTTGGTTTTGGTGGACATGTTGCGGATGAGCTCCTTGTAGGTGGCCAGGCCCTGGCCCCGGGTGCCCTGCAAGCGGCGCTCCGGGGACAGGTCGGCATCCACCACCACAAAATTCTTGGCCATCACATAGTTGCGGATGGTTTGCAGCAGAAAGCTCTTGCCGCTGCCGTATTTTCCCACGATAAACCGGAAGGAAGCGCCGCCGTCGGCGATGATGTCCACATCGTGAAGCAGTGCGTCAATCTCCGCCTTGCGGCCCACGGTGATGTAGGAAAGCCCCACCCGGGGCACCACGCCGCCCTTCAGGGAGTTCATCAGGGCCTGGGCGATTCGCTTTGGAATTTTCATGGCTGTACCATCTCTTTCAAGTCGTCAATATAGTCCGGGATGAGCTGGCCGTCATCGTCCAGCACCGTATCCTGGAACTGCTCATATAGTTTCTCATTGATTGCGTCCAATAAAACGGACATCAGAAGCCCCTGGCTGCGAACCCAGCCGGTGGAAGCACCGTAGAGCAGGCATTGCAGCAGACGGTACTCCGTTGGGCTCAGGGGGGTGTCCGGGGCGGAGGGCTGGGGGACTTCCACGGGAGGCTCCGGCTCTTTTAAAACGGGCTCCTCCGGTTCCAGCTCGTCCTCAATGGCCAGCTTTTCCTGGGTGATGGCGGCGTCATAGCGGATTTTTGCCAGCTGGGAGCTGTCCAGCCGGATTTTCTTTTCCTCGGCGGCCTTTTGAGCAGCCAGAAAGGAATCTGTCTCTTCCTGGATGATCTTCAAAATCCACTTGGTATCCAGGGGGTTTTTGATGGGGTGCTTGGGGTCCAGCCGCATCCGTAGAGCGCAGTCGATGGCCTTCAGCAGGTCGTCCATCTTGTTGCACATACAGGGCTCGAAGACAAACCCCTCCACCATCCAGCGGCCATTCTGACAGCGGTAGGTGGTGTAGCTGTCCAGGGCATACTGGTAATCGGTTCGCCGCAGAGGGTCGCAGAACACGGCGGCATCGAAAAGCCAGGTGAAATCCTTTTTCAGCCCGCCAAAATACTGGGCGGTGAAGCCCCGCTTGCACCGGGTGTCGCAGTGCTCTGCCACCCGGCGGAGCACCGGGACGATGACGGCATCCATTTCCCGGGTATGCTGCTGGTAGAATTTGGAGCGTTTCAGCCACCGCAGGGGAAGCTGGTCCAAGGCAGCCATAATGGCGGCGGGGGACTCCCGCTGAATATTGTCCAGCACGGCGATGCTCCGATCCTTGACGGCCTGGGGGGTATCCGCCAGCAAGGCGGCATCCAGGCCGTAATAAACCACATAATCCCGGAGCCAGCGATTTAAGTAAGGGAGAATGCCGTCGTCCAGGACGCCGTAGGCATCCCGGAAGCAGAGCAGCTTCTCATACCCATCCTGGGCGCTGAGTGCACCCACCTGGTTGAGCAGCTCATAAATATAGAGAAAGGCAAAGGTGAGGGGGGCCTTTTCCACCTCCCCCCGTCGGAGCCTGGTGCGCCAGGTAAAATACCCCCGAAGCTCCTCGTCGGTCAGGGACTGGTAGGTGGGGTAGTAGCGGGTCAGGGTTCCGGCGTAAGGGAAGTCGTCCTCAAAGTCGGATAGCAGCCGGGCCTGTTTCAGGAAGATGGCATCCCGGGACTGCCAGGAGCCTTCCAAGGAGCGGGCAGTGCGCAGCAGGGAGGGCAGCTTCCGGGAGGGGTCGGGCTGCTTAGGCTTGATGGCCTCGTCGGTGAAAACCTGGCTGAAAAACCATTCGGCGGCATTTTTCATTCGGTTGGTGTCCGTAGTCCCTCACGCTCCCGTTCAAATGTTTGTGATAATCATACATGAAATGGCGGGGACAGTCAAGGGTAAAAAAAGTCTGCCCGGCTCTGCCGGGCAGGGGGCCTTAAATCAGCTGAATGCCAGATACCCCTGCACTTAAAAGGGAGGGCGTTTGCTATGCTGCCAACACTTCATCTATAAATCGGGTAACCACAAGCGCTTCCTGTTTCTTTCCTATTTTAGCCATTATTGTTTCCTTCAATTACCCATTCGCTTTGATTTGCAAACCATTGTCCGGAAAAGGCTTTATTCTCTACCGCTGCTGTAAACGGCTGCATCAAAAATGCGTTTATCGCTTTCAGAACAGTACTGTAATCCTCTGTTTTCATGTCAATCTTACGGACAAAGGCTTTCCATTTTTTCTGCATAGCCACATCGTCGTCAAAAGCCATAACCTGGTCGAACTGTTCTACTGTAAAAGTATGGTTGCGGTTTTCAAAAGTCTTTCTCAGAGCCTTCGCCAGCATTGCTCCGTCAAAGTCAAATTTATTGGCAAGATAATAGAGGTCGTAGTAGTCTTTCATTCGGCTGGAAAACTCCATCAGACTGAGAATTGCATCCATCTTTTCGGAAATCGTTGTTTCAAGGGAATAGGTATTTACGATAGGTGCAGGGAAATCATCAAGCTGAGTTGGGATTTTGCGCTTTTCCTGCTTCGGCACGATAACATCGCCAACTCCGAAATCAATGCTGAACGGTGTTCGTGTGTTTTTTATGTGGGCAATCATGGATGCGCCGATACCCGCATACTTCTTGGCGACGGCGATCGGTGCAACATCTCTTATTTCAAAGGTCACGAAATCATTGCCGGTCCGAACAGCTATAATTTCTGTAAGGATATTTTTTAGTTGTTCCGGCGTATTGGGCATTTGCCGAAGCAAAAAATCCACATCGGCGGTGACTCGGCTGTCAAAATCCGTGAGAGAATAGATAAACAAGCCACCCTTCAGCACCAGGTTTTCCGCATACTCAGACTTTTCCAAGCGGCGTAAAAACTCCTCCTGGCAAAACAGCTGCAGGCAGAGCTGATAGCTTCGCCCACTATTGGCGGCTTTGTTTTTCAGCCGTGCAAGTACGGATGCCGCTACATCAGCCATTTAGCAGCACCTCCATTACATTCATTACTTTTGAATAGAGCTTCATCTGTTTTGCGTATTTGGACAGATTCCCAAGATTCTTTTTCCCATCAACGGCATAGGCGTTAAGAGCTTTATTAAACACTTCGTTATCAAGCTTTGTACGGTACTTAAAACAGTCGCAAATTGTTCGCTCCCTGTCGTATACGGGCAGCAGCACCCCATTAAAATCCTCTGTGGTTTTTCCGACTGTCAAATACTCTTTTTGAATATAGTATGCCTTCATCGGAAATTCACCGATGTTCTTTACGACACGGGAAGCTGTTCTCGGCACAGCAATAGACCATTCACGGGGGGAGAAATCACTATAGCCGTAATGAAACAATGCGGATTCCACACAAACAATTCCTTGGGGAAGAATTTCCCGGATCAGCTGTTCCTCCGTTATGCTCTTACTTTGAGGCAGCTGATAAAACCCTCGCCGAATCCGCTCAATAATACCTTCTTTACAGAAAGCTGCTACCTCATATTTATTTATCCCGTTAGCAGTAATATCTGAAGTTTTTGCAATTCCACCATTATTTTCAAGTACTATTTTCAGTATTTCCTTTTTATCCAAGCAAGCACCAACTTTCTGCACGCAAAAAGTAAATCATGCGTGCTGTTATTGTAACATAAAAGATGGGGAATTTCAATAACTTCATGCGGCCATGATTCAATATTCGCATGCTGAACGTAATTGAGGCGGAAGGTTTAGTGAGGCTGTATAACAAAATATTTCCACAGTTTTTATGATCACTTAATTCTGCCGCAAAAAGGCACATCGGCTAACCCCTTTTTGGGGGGCAACCGATGTGTTTTTTGGAGCAAATTTTGCAACCCGCCCCAGGATGGCTTTGGCAATCTGTGGTTCGGCGAAAATTACCGGATGTTATAGACGCTTCTGGCGGTGACGGTCTGGGGGATTTCGCCCCGGAGGATTTTCACCCGCTTGGTTCCGGCGTCCATATCAAAGTAGTTGTCACTGAGCAGGGTGTCGGCTCCGGCCATCAGCTCCACGCTCCGGGCGTAGGCCTTGGCGGTGACTACGATTTCGTCCCCTTCCACCCTGGCCTCCAGCTGAGGGTCGGCGAAGTGGAAGTGCTTGGGGGCGCAGAAGAGCACGCTGCCCTCCCCAACGAGGCTTCCCGCATCGTCCAGGAGCTGGTAGGAATAGTAGCAGTCATAGGTGGCCTCCCCGGAAAAGTCCTGCCTGGGAAGCCAAAGAGCGCTCATGGGGCCGACCTGAACGTCGAAGCTGCCCTCTTGAATGATGGAGGCGTCGGGCCGCCGCAGCGCCCAGAGGGCCTTGCCGGTGAAGGGATAGCGGGTCTCGTTGCTCACATTCAGCTGGGCGGTCTTTTTCAGGTCGAAGGGCTCGGCGTTGACGTTGGTGTTCTGGCTGAGGATGCCCTCCTCATGACAGGAGATCAGCACCGGGGCGAAGAACCGCCTTTCATAGTAGTGCAGCGCCTTCCAGCGGCCAAAATAGTCGATGGAGGCCCAGCTGGCCACGGGCCAGCAGTCGTTGAGCTGCCACACCACAGCGCCCATGCAGCGCTCCTCGTTCCGGCTGCGCCGCCAGTGCTCCACGCCGTACTGCATGGCCTGGGCCTGGAGCAGCTGGGAGGCGTACACCAGCTCAGAAAGATTGCCGGGGTACAGGTACATCTGGGAGAGGTAGGAGACGATCCGGCCGTTGGCGGAGGCATTGCGCTGGTGCTTCTCCATCACATAGGAGAACACGTTCCGATCCTCCGGGGCGGTGAAGCTTTCGATGGTCTGCATGCAGGGAAAGCTCTGGAAGCCGAACTCGGAGACATAGCGGAACAGGTAGTTGCGGTAGTCGGTGAAGGGCTTCAGGCCGTGCCACACGTCCCAGTAGTGCACGTCGCCCCGGCCCGGGTCCTGGGGCTCGTCGAAGCTGCCGCCGCTGGAGGGAGAGGCGGGCCAGTAGAAGGTCTGGGGGTCCTCCTCCTTCAGGATTTTGGGGATGATGTACTCATACATCTTAATATAGTCCGCCTTCTGGCGAGGGGAGCTGACCCATTCGCCGCAGGCCACAAACTGCTCCATCTCGTTGTTGCCGCACCACAGGGCCAGGGAGGGGTGATGGCGCAGACGGCGGATGTTGTCCACAAATTCGGCCTTGATGTTCTCTTCAAATTCCTCGGTGAGGTTGTAGACGGCGCAGGCGAACATGAAGTCCTGCCACACCAGCAGGCCCAGCTCGTCGCAGCTGTCGTAGAAATCGTCGGCGGGGTAATAGCCGCCGCCCCAGACCCGGATGCAGTTCATGTTGGCGGCCTTGGCGTCCTCCAGCAGGCGGCGGGTCCGCTCCGGATTCACCCGGGGCAGCAGATTGTCCTCGGGGATGTAGTCCGCGCCCATGGCGAATACGTTTACGCCGTTGACACAGTGGCAGAAGGTCTCTCCCCACTGATCCTTCCGCCGGGTGACGGTGAGGGTGCGAAGGCCAATCCGGCGGCTCCAGCAATCCAGCCCATCGCCCAACGTCACCTCCACGGTGTAGAGGGGCTGCTCGCCCAAGCCGTTGGGCCACCAGAGCTGGGGATTCTCAATTTCGATGAGGGCATGCTCCCCCTGGGCGGAGAAGAGCTTGCCGTCGGGGGCGGTGACCTTCACGGCCACCGGGGGGTCGCCGGTGATTTTTGTGACATGGGTATCCACCTCCAGCGTGACCCTGCCGTCTTTGTGGTGCTGGCGGACATACACATCCCGAATCCGAGCGGTGGAGATGCCCAGAATGCTGATGTCACGCCAGATGCCGGCGTCTGGCAGGCGGGGGCCCCAGTCCCAGCCGAACATGCAGTGGGCCTTTCGGAGCAGGGGGAAGCCCACCATGGCGTCGGAGGAGCCGTCGGCCCGGCTCTGGGCGTAAGCATCTTTGATGAACCGGGTGGGGGAGTTGAATTTCACGGTAATCTGGTTTTCGCCGGCCTT
>Ga0129308_1001255_pt1 | contig 28042 bp, 28 predicted proteins | sample L827metagenome_FD_94440 | JGI IMG/M metagenome (GOLD analysis project Ga0129308, IMG submission 94440) | Ring-tailed lemur group fecal microbial communities from Wisconsin, USA - L827 metagenome | ecosystem: Host-associated > Mammals > Digestive system > Large intestine > Fecal | place: USA...
GCCTCCTTTAGGGCGGAGTATTTGTCTTGCCGGACATACCCCTATCCTAATCGGTGGCTCTTCTTTATTCAATTCATTTGCTCGATGCCCCTACCGACATCCCACAGAAAAAGTGATTGACCCGAAATAGATAAATACGCAAATAAGATTTATCCTTCTCCTTCTTCACCAGAAACAATGAATATTATTATTCATCTTATGAATTTTATCTATAAAATTGTGGTTAGGGAGACTGGTGATCTTGTTCCTTTAACATTTTGCGAAGACGAAATAAAAATAAAAATTATTTTGGCGATTTCTGATTCAACTGGTGATATTAATATTCCAATAAAAGAAGCAGAATACGCAATTCATAATCAAAAGGTAAATACCGTTTACATATTGGCAACAGGTTCGAAGATAGATTTTGCAAAAGATATTGCTAAAAAGATATATGAGCGAAATCCACAAGATGTCTTTGACCCAGTAGAGACTAATTACAAACGATACACACGAAGACCCAGTGGAAAAGAATCAGTATGCATCGAAATTAACACGCGCTAACCCTATAGAGATACCTGATTGTTGACTACCCGATAACAGTTTGTGATGCAAAAGCTGTTTCTTTTGCATCACAAAGAAGATGAACATGATGAAATGATACATACATACATACATTGGGAAAAGTATGCATTAATTGATTTTAGGATAAAAAACTCTTGCTTGCTGCTTGAAAACTATTGATATGACTGATTTTTTTCAGATCCTATAATTACACTCCGACCAAGAAAAGCCTTGTGGTTCAATGAACTGCAAGGCTTTTTACTTTACACCAAAATGGAAAATATGTAAGCTGGTCAACAAATAGGTCAACAAATTTTGTATCAGGCGGGAGCATCCTAACGATGCTCCCGCCTGATACTCTGCTCCTATGCCGCCTAGGTGCTTACAGTCCGTCAATTCAGCACAATGGCGTTGACCGCCTCGATCAGATCCACCGCGTCGGCCCGCTTCACCAATGCGAAGGTTTGCCCGTCCAGAACGGCCAGACAGTGCTCCCCGTCATAGCGGTACAGTTCGATCTTGATTTCCGGGGTGTTTTCCCGATCCAGATAAATGGTCAAGCCGATTTCTTTTTTGCCGCTGGGCTTCTGGGAAACGAAATCGTCGGCGGAGCTTGCGGACAGGGAATACAGCTCTTTCTCAAAGGCGTCGATCTCAATTTCCTCCTCCTGGTACTTCCAGATCCGCTCATCATCCTTATTTTTCCCATCCGCGGCCAGGGTATAGTCAGAGCCGTCCAGCGAGATGTCCACCCGGCAGACCTCCTCAAAGCTGGCAGTCAGCACATCGCGGTGGCGCAGGTCGTGATAGGACGCGGCCATCAAAGCGGTATAATCGCTCTCGTCGATCTGATAGACGATTTGCGACTCTCCCACTCTGGCGTAGGCCGTGACCGTTTCTTCGTCATCCTCCGTTTTTCCCTCCCCGGCCTCTTTCACGGCGGCAAGTTCCTCCGGGTCGCGGCTGACGGACAGGACATAGGTATCGGAGATCTTCGTTCCGTCTTTGTCCTCCGTGGTGTAATCCACTGTGATGACAAGTTCAGGGTCATTCAGGCCGAAGGACTCCAGTTCCTCCTCGGTGACGTTGTAGGTCACATAGTTCTCCAAACGCAGCGTGACCAGTTCTTCCAGATAGTCCTCCACCCGGTCGGTATCCAGGGGCGCCTTCTTCCCGTTTTGCTCTGTGAAGTACACATCCTCCGCGCAGTAGGTATCCGTGCTCTCCTCCTCGTAAGAAATGGTGTAATTCTCGCCTCCTTCAAAGCTGATCCGGGTGGCCTGATCGTAGGAGAGGTTCTCATCATGGTCGATCATATCCCGCAGCGCCGCGTCAAACTGATCCAGCGGGTCGTTCTTGGCCAGATAGACATTGCCGTCCCCAATGGAGACATAGCGCTCCTCGTCCATGTTGCTGAAATCACCCAGGGTGACCTCATAGGATTGATCCTCTGTTTCCATCTGAATGGTGCAGACAGGCTCATCCAGTCCATACATGCTCAGGTCGGAAACGTCCTCAATGACAAAGGACACACCGAAGGACTCGAACACCCCCAGAAGCTCCCGGATCTTTTCCTCGCTGACCGGGAAGTTTTCATCCCCGTCGTAGAGCCAGGTTCCGTCCTTGTGGAAGGAGAGCGCGGTATCTCCGTGCTCCCAGCTCAGGGCTGTCACAGCATCACTGGACAGCTCCAGCACGATCTCGCCGCTGTTCCTGATCTTTTCTTTTTTCTCCTCCGTGTGCATGACGGCAAACGTAGCGATACAGGCCGCGATCAGAATGCCCAGCATCACATACAGGCGTTTAGAACGTTTCATTTTGTACCTTCTTTCGCTTCATGATGACGCAGATCCCCACACCCAGATAGGCCAACGGGAACACGCCGATCATCAGGACCTTCAGCAGCGAGGAAACGGAGTCGCTGATGGTCAGGTAGTTATAGCTCAGAGACTTGCTCCGGATCGCCATGGCCTCTGTTTCGCCGATCAGCGAGGACAGGGCGTTCATGGTCATATCCAGATTGGCGCCGGAGGAGTAGGCGTTATACATCTCATTCAAGTATTCATCCGAGGTAAACCAGCAGATCTGCCCGCCGCTCTTATCCGCAATGGAAACCGCTACCGAGAAGGGCCCCTCCACGTCCCCTTCTTCCCAGTCGTAGGTGGACAGGCTGTAGCCGGCGGCCTTACTGAAGGATGCGTCAGAGGTGGTGAGCAGCTCTGTCACCGTTCCCTTGCTGGTGTAGCCGCCCACTGTCAGTCCGATGGACAGGGGCATGATGGCATAATAGTTTTCTTCGATCAGGGAGTCGGTGATCTCGCTTTCGGCGATGTCGGGCATCAGAATATAGGGCCGGCCAAAGGCGTAGTGCTCACGGTCGCCGTCCACCACAATGCCCTCATTGGCGGTTACGCCGTAGTCAGAGAGCAGGCTGTACAGGTTTTCCAGGATCCCATCTTCCACAGCGCCCGCCATCACCAGCAGCTTACCGCCGCTGCCCACATAATCCGCCAGCATATCCTTTTCCTCCGCGGAAATATCACTGGAGGGAGCGTAGATCACGACGCAGCCGGCCTCTTCCGGAATCTCATCCACCGTCAGCAGGGACAGGGTGTTGATTTCCATATTTTCCTTTTCGATCTGTTCCCGGAAAGCGGTGGGCAGTTCCGCTTCTCCGTGACCCTCCAGGACATAGACCTGGGGATACTCCTCGCTGACCACATAGTCGATGGCGGAGGTGATGGCGCCCTCTCCGTCAAAGTCCGTGGTACTGTATGTGCCGGAGTAGGCGTTCACCTCTCCCAGATAGATGTCATCGATGGAGATATACCGGCTCTTCTCCCCGGACTCCACAATGAGGCTGTTGTTCCGGACCGTCTCATCGGTGTACTGCGCGGCGAAGGTGGGGTAAACATCGGGATTTTTCTTCACCACTTCAATGTGATCGGAAAGGCTGTCATATTTACTCAGCAGATTTTCAATGACGTCATCCTCTTTCCCCGACTGGACGATCCAATAGATGGTCACGTCCTGCTCCAGCCCATTGACCACCACCTTGGTATTGCTGGTGATGGAATAGAGCTTGGAGGAGCTGATGTCATACTTTGTCATGGATGCGGGCAGAACGGACACAAAGAGATTCACCACCACCAGAACAGCGAGGACCACCGCGGTCATGGCCAGAGAATACGAACCGCCCTTCAATGCCTGACGGTTTCCTTCGCTATTCCCGGAAGGCAGGAGGTTTTTCCATTTGCTCATCAGTTATACCTCCGTTTCTCAAGGGACTGGACAGACAGAAACAGGAAAAAGACGATCACGGAACCGTAGTACACGATCCCCGTCATGTCAAAGACTCCGTTTACAAAGACATAAAAGCGCTCAAACAGAGAGAGTTGGTTCATCACCGCGGGCAGCAGGCCTTCAAACTTTGAATTGTCCACCCACGCGGTGACCATCATGGCAGCGTACAGAATCACGCAGACGATCCAGGCCAAGGGCTCGTTTCGGGTCAGATACCGGATCACAAACCACAGGACGATGATCAGCGCCGCCAGAGCCACGATACTGCCGAAGGAGGTGGAGGATACGCTCTCCGACAGGCCGACGCTGTAGTAATTCAGCAGGATCACCGCGATGCCGATGCCGGCGGCAAAGCCCTGGTTGTCCGTCAGGGAGGAAATGAACACGCCCAGGGCGATCAGCGCCGCGCCCATGACGAAGAAGGCCAAAATGGAGCCGTAGGCGGTCAGCAGATAGACCTCGCCGTATTGGGAGAAGATCAGGGGATACAGGCTGATGATGCACAGGGGGATCAGATAGACCACCAGAAGGGCCAGATATTTGCCCAGGATCACCTGTGTGGTGGTAATTGGCAGGGAATACAAAAGCTGGTCGGTCTTCTGCTTCCGTTCCTCCGCGATGACGCGCATGGTCAGAATGGGGACGATGACCACGAAGATCAGACAGCCGAAGCTCAGAACAAACTCAAAGTTGCTGACCGCGGCCTGCAGGTTGTAGAGCACCGAGCCCAGGCCGATAAAGGCCAGCAGAAACGCGCCGAACACATAGGCCGTCAGCGAGCGGAAATAGGTCCGCAGCTCATGCTTCAAAACAGCGATCATGTCTCTTTCCCCTCACTTTCTCCGGCGTTTGGGCCGGAAATACCGGGTTTGGATTCCGAGAGTTCCAGGAATACATCCTCCAGATTGCCCCGCTTCAGGCTCATCTCCAGGATCGCCTGCCGGCTGGCCGCAAAGGCCAGGAAAATGTTCCGGGACAGCCCATAAATGTCGTTCTGATCCGTCTTGATATGGGCCACTGTCCACGGACCGTTCCCCACCTCCGCGGACACCTGGGTGATATGCTCCACCGGAGCGAGGATCCGGTCCAACTCCTCCGCGGAAGCGTCGGTGGTCAGCAGGATCTCATTGGGCGAAAGCAGCTTTTTCTCCAAATGATCCGGTTGATCGAAGGCCACCAGCTTTCCGTGGGCGATCATGAGGATCTGGTCGCAGATGGCCTGCACCTCGGAGAGGATGTGGGAGCTGAAGATCACGGTGTGGTGCTGGCCCAGTTCCTTGATCAGGTCGCGGATCTCGATGATCTGAATGGGGTCCAGGCCCACGGTGGGCTCATCGAGAATAATGACCTTGGGATTGCCCAACAGAGCCTGGGCGATGCCCACACGCTGTTTATAGCCCTTGGACAGCGCGGAGATGCGGCGGTGCTTCATATTCTCGATCTTGGTCAGGCGAATGACTTCGTCGATCTGACCCTTCAATTCCCCGCCGCGCAGCCCCTTTGCCTCGCCCACAAAAGTCAGGTACTCCAGGGGCGTCTCATTCATATACAGCGGGGGATGCTCCGGCAGATAGCCGATCAGCTTTTTGGCCCTGTCCGGCTCCTCAAAGATGTCATAGCCGTCGATCCGCACATGTCCCGCCGTGGCTGACAGGCATCCTGTCATGATGTTCATCGTCGTGGATTTTCCCGCGCCGTTCGGACCCAGGAAACCATAGACATGGCCCTCTCCTATTTCAAAAGACAGGTCGTCCACAGCTTTGAAATCACCATAACATTTCGTTACGTGTTCCACTGAAATCATACTGAACCTCCTTATGCCGTTTCGCCGCCGGAACCTTTGCCTGGCTCCGGCGTCAGACGAAGCGATTCCGCCCTCAATGTAACACCTGTGACTGAACCATCTCTGAAATTACGGTTTGGCTCAAAAAATCCGGAGCAGAATCCATAGCCGGTTCCGCTCCGGATCGTTACGCTCTGTGTGTTTTGGTGGGAAGCTGCACAAAGAAGGTATTCACCCCATTCTTGCTCTCCGCCCAGATCTTTCCTCTGTGGGCCTTTACGATCCCTTCCGCAATGGAGAGGCCCAAGCCATAGCTCCCAGTCCGCTCCCGCGCGGCATCCGCCCGGTAAAAGCGTTTAAAAATACGTTTCAGCTCCTGCGGCGTCATCGCATCTCCCTCATTGGCGACCGTCAGCAGACAGTGCCTTTTCCCGCAGGAACGCAGGGTCACACAGGTGCTGCCGTTGGTATGGCTGTATTTCTGGGCGTTGTCCAGGAGGATATCCACCAGCTGCACCAGATGCGTCTGGCTTCCGCTCATCCAGACCGCTTCCTGAATGTCGCAGGTCAGCTTCATCTCCCGCTCATAGAAAATGGAATCAAAGGGCAGGATGGCAGCGGAGACCATCTCACTCAGATTGAATACCGAGAACTGCATTTCACTCAGGCCGGAATCCACCTGGGCGGAATTCAGCAGCTTCACCACCAGATCCTTCATCTGCTCCGAGACCGTCAGCATGTTGGCTGTCAGCTTCTCCCGGAGCTGGGGGTCGTCCCCATGGTTGGCCAGCATCTGGGCGTTGCTGAGGATCACCGTCAGGGGCGTCTTCAGTTCGTGGGAGGCGTCTGCCACAAATTGCCGCTGCTGTTCCCAGGCCACTTCCACCGGCTTGACCGCCCAGTGGGCCAGCAGAATGCTGATGATCAAAAACACAATGAAACTGACCGCGCCAATGAACAGGCAGTTCTGGATCAAGTGGTTGAGGGTGTTGATCTCGCTGGACATATCCGCAAAGACCACACATTGGGCGGTCGGCGTGACCACGCGGATATAGCGCAGATTATAGTCCTGCAGTACGCCGGATTTTTGGGCGGCGGACAGGGCGAGCAGTTCTTCCAGCAGCGCCCGGTCGGTCAGGTCATAGTAGCTGCCCCCGGAGGCCAGCAGATTTCCGCCGGGGTCGAGCTGCAGCGCAAAGTACGGCAGCCGCACGCCGGAGCTGCTCCTGAGGGGAGCCCCAAGCTGGGGCGGGTTCACGGCCACCGACTGCATCATGCCGAGGCTGTCTTTTTCCATGCTGATGCTGGTGAACTGAATGACCATGCCGAAGATCACACAGAGCATGATGGTGACAATGGTCATATTGATACAGACAAATTTGATGCGCAGCCGCCTGATCATGCCTCCATCACCTCCAGATGATACCCCAGCAGGCGGATCGACTCGATCTTCAGGTCGGAACCAATGCTTTTCAGCTTTTTACGCAGAAAGCCCACATAGGCCTCCACATTGTTTTCGGTGGCGTTGGAATCGTAGCCCCATACCTGGGTCAGCAGTACATCCTTGCGGATGCTCCGTCCCTGGAACTGCATCAGGCGGCGCATCACGTCAAACTCCTTTCTGGACAGGCGGACACTGCTTTTTTCCGTACTCAGCACATAGCCGGTCAGATCCAGCATGGTATTGCCAAACCGGAGCACGTCCATCTGCGCGCCCTGACGCCGCAGCAGCGCGTTGATGCAGGCCAGCAGCTCCATATTGTCAAAGGGCTTGGTCAGGTAATAGTCCGCCCCCGCGTTCAGACCCTCGATGCGGTCATGCACCTCGCCCTTGGCCGTCAGCATCAGGATGGGGGTGGTGATCCGGTGGGTGCGGACCTGCCTTGCTACCTGATAGCCATCCAGCTTCGGCATCATCACATCCATGATCAGCAGGTCATAAATTCCCGTCTCCGCGTATTCCGCGCCGTCCTCGCCGTCATAGACCGCTTCCACATCAAAGCCCTTCAGTTCCAGCAGGGTCCGCAAAGATTCCGACAACAGCTTATCGTCTTCGATGATCAATATCTTCATGGTGACGCTCCTTATCCGCCAAAATAGGGCTCTTCCCCATTATAGTACAACCCGCGGCTGAAACATCTCTGAAAAGCAACTTTTACAATTTATTCACAGTACCGTCCGGGCGGCAGAATCCGGTCCCTCCCGCTGCGCATACCTGCCAGCCGTTTGAACGGCGCCCTCCTAGTCCCCGGATACAAAGCAAGAGGGGAACCGCCTGCCGCGCGGTCCCCCTCTGCCTCAAACACGCCGGTCCGGCGGCTGCCCTGTCCCGGATCACTGGATCCCGGTCACAGTATAGTCCTGGTCCTCCACCGTCTTTTTCAGAACCTCGTCGGAAACGTCGGACTTCAACGTCACCACAGCGGTGCCCGCCTCATGGCTCACCGCCGCCTGCTCCACCTGGGGCAGCGCCTCCAGGGCCTTCTTGACCCTGGCCTCGCAGTGCATGCACATCATGCCCTCGATCTTCATTGTCTTTTCCATGTTTTTCTGTTCCTCCTTGTGTTTCACTTTGATTGCTTTATCCTTTGCGGTGTTCCGCAGATCAAACAGATTCAGCCTCAGGGCGTTGGACACCACACAGAAGCTGCTGAGGCTCATGGCCGCGGCGCCGAACATGGGGTTCAGCGTCAGGCCCAGGGGAATGAACACGCCGGCAGCCAGAGGGATGCCGATGGTGTTGTAGAAAAACGCCCAGAACAGGTTCTGATGGATATTCCGCAGGGTGGCCCGGCTGAGACGGATGGCGGCGGGCACATCGCTGAGCCGGCTCTTCATCAGCACCACGTCCGCCGCGTCGATGGCCACGTCCGTGCCCGCTCCAATGGCGATCCCCATGTCCGCCCGGGTCAGGGCCGGGGCGTCGTTGATCCCGTCGCCCACCATGGCCACCTTGCCCTGCTGTTTCAGCGAACGGATCACACTCTCCTTGCCCTCCGGCAAGACCCCGGCGATGACCTCGTCCACCCCGGCCTGGGCGCCGATGGCCTTGGCGGTGCGCTCGTTGTCGCCGGTGAGCATGACCACCCGGATGCCCATATTCCGCAGCTCCCGCACCGCCTGGGGGCTGTCCTCCTTGATGACGTCCGCCACAGCGATCACGCCCAGAGGTGTTTTCAACGTCTCATTGGCAAAGAACATGGGAGTTTTGCCTTGGGCGGCCAAGGCGTCGGCCCGGCCGGAGAGTTCGCCGGGGGAGATGCCCGCCTCCTCCAGCATGGCCCGGTTCCCGCCGATGAAGGTGTATTCTCCCATGACTGCCCGGACGCCCCGGCCATGGACGGCGGCAAAGTCGCTGACTGGTGTCAGAGGCAGGCTATGTTTGGTAGCCGCCTCCACAATAGCCTTGGCCAGAGGGTGCCCCGAAGGACCTTCCAGACAGGCGGCCAGGGTCAGCAGGCCGTCCTCCGTGTTGTTCGGAGCCGGGATGATATCTGTCACCTTGGGTTCGCCGCTGGTGATGGTGCCGGTTTTGTCCAGGGCCACGATCTCCACCCGGCCGGTCTCCTCCAGCGAGGCGGCGGTTTTAAACAAAATGCCGTTTTTCGCCCCCATGCCGTTGCCCACCATGATGGCCACCGGCGTGGCCAGACCCAGGGCGCAGGGGCAGGAGATGACCAGTACGGAGATGCCCCGTGCCAGGGCGAAGCCCGCGGTCCTGCCCAGCAGCAGCCAGACGATGGTGGTGACCGCGGCGATGGTGATGACGGCGGGGACAAATACACCGGAGACCCGGTCCGCGATTTTGGCGATGGGGGCCTTGGTGGCCGCCGCGTCACTGACCATTTGGATGATCTGAGACAGGGTGGTGTTCTCCGCCACCCGGGTGGCCCGGCATTTGAGGAAGCCGGACTGGTTCAGGGTGGCGGCGGAAACCGCGTCTCCCACGTTTTTGTCCACCGGGATGCTCTCGCCGGTGAGGGCGGACTCGTTGACTGCGCTGCCGCCCTCCAGCACCACGCCGTCCACCGGGATTGTCTCGCCGGGGCGCACCACAAACACGTCATCTTTCCGCACCTGCTCGATAGAGACCTCCGCCTCCCTGCCGTTCCGCAGCACCGTCGCGGTCTTGGGCGCCAGCTTCATCAGCCCCTTCAAGGCGTCGGTGGTCCTGCCCTTGGACCGGGCCTCCAGCATCTTGCCCACGGTGATGAGGGTCAGGATCATGGCGGCGGATTCGAAGTAGAACTCGTGCATATAGGCCATGACAGCCTCCGCGTTGCCCTTCACCTGGGCGTCCGTCATGGCGAACAGGGCGTAGGTGCTGTACACGAAGGCCGCGGCGGAGCCCAGGGCCACCAGGGTGTCCATATTCGGCGCCCGGTGCCACAGGCTCTTAAAGCCGCTGACAAAGAATTTCTGGTTGATGACCATGACAGCTACCGTGAGCAGCAGCTGGGTCAGGCCCATGGCCACATGGTTCCCCTCATAGAAGGACGGCAGGGGCCAGCCCCACATCATGTGGCCCATGGAGAAGTACATCAGGACCAGCAGGAACCCCACGGACCAGAGCAGGCGCCGTTTCAGCACCGGGGTCTCCAGGTCCCGCAGGGCGTCCTCCCCCGCCGCTCCGCCGCTTTTAGGCGCGGCCGCTCCTTTTTCCGAGGCGCCGTACCCGGCCCCCTCCACAGCGGCGATGACCTCGCCGGGGGAAGCGGTCCCCTCCACGCCCATGGAATTGGTCAGCAGGCTGACGGAGCAGGCTGTGACGCCGGGCACCTTGGACACGGCCTTTTCCACCCTGGCACTGCAGGCCGCGCAGCTCATGCCAGTGACATTGTATTGTTTCATGATTTCCTCCGGAGCTCCCCCTCTGCGGCAGATGTTGTCCGCTGTTTCCACAGCGGCTGTCCTTATCATTTCCCATTTGCGTGCTTCCTACTTCATCAGTTTCTGCAGCGTGGCAACCAATTCTTCGATCGTCTCGTCCCTGCCCTCCCGGATGTCCCGGGCTACGCAGGTTCGGATGTGCTGGGCCAGCAGCTCCTTGCTGAATGCGTTCAGCGCCGCGTTGGCCGCCGCCACCTGCGTCAGAATGTCCGGGCAGTAGGCGCTTTTTTCCACCATGCCGCGAATCCCCCGGATCTGACCCTCCACCCGGTTCAGCCGGTGGATCAGACTCTTATACTCCTCCTGGGAGCGTTCTTTGGTCTTGTGACAGCAACATTCCTCCACAGCTTATCCCACCTTTCGTCCCGCATTATATACCCCCATGGGGTATCTGTCAAGGCATAAAAACCGCCCCGCTTCCGGCTCATGCTGAAAGCGGGGCGTTCTTCTCCTGTGGGCGGCTCAGTGCGTGTCCGCCGGACTGCCGGATGACAGCTGTCCAAAACAGGCGTCCAGATAGATCATGTGGGAAACCGCGATGATGGCGCTGCGCAGCATATCCTTTTCCACAGAAAAGGTGACGCCCACATCGTCCACGGAATCCTTGAGGCCAAACCGGAAATAGAGGATATTTTCCAGCTCCGTACAAAAATAGTCGTAAGCCACGGGGTTGGTATAGACCTCCTTCTGCCGGGCAAAGAGCTGGCTGACATGCTCCAGAGACATCACCTGCTTCAAGATGGTGACGCTGATCAAATGGGCGATCTGATCGGCCCGGTACTGCTTTTTGACAGGGTTGGTGACCAGTCCCATTTTCACGTAGTTACGGATCATGGAACCGGTGATCTCGATGCACCCCAGCGGCTTCAGATAGTGGTTGATATATTTGGTTGTCTGCTCCAAATAGAGCCCCACATCAGGCAGTTCCCCATAGCGGGGCAGCCGGAAGGCCCGCATGGGATCTGCCAATGCGCTTTTCATTTTCTTATCCATACCTGCATTATATTTTGCGCGGCGGAAAAAGTCAATAGCATCCCGAAACAGAGTTTTCAAAACTCCTTGACGAGATTTTTAAAATATGTTAGGATGAATTGGGACGCGGTGTTGGAAGCATCCCAGCCCCCTATCAAAGAAGAATCCAGCTCCGGTTCCCGCCGGGAGCGCGGTATAAGGAGAAATGACCAATGGAGCAGCATATCGTTTTGGTGGCGGAGACAGGGTCTGACCTGACGCCGGAGCTGGCCCGGGAATACGGGATCTGGCTGGTGCCCATGCACGTCTCCATGGGGGACCGGACGTTAGATGACGGCACCTTCCCCGCGGAGGATGTGTGCGCCTACTATGACGCCACCGGGCGGGTGCCCCAGACCAGCGCCAGCACGCCGGATGATTTCACCCGGGTTCTGGATGAGATCCACCAGAAATGGCCGGAAAAGCACATTCTGCACCTGGCCTACTCCGCGGTCACCACCTGTTCCTATCAAAACGCCCTCCTGGCCTCAGAGGGCCGGGATTATGTGACCCACATCGATACCAAGCACGTTTCCGTTGGCCAGGCGGCCGTGGTGCTGGAGGCGGCCAAGCTGCTGCGGGCGCATCCCGGGATGGACGTGGAGGAGGCCGTGGCGGAGGTGCGGGAGATCTGCGCCCGGACCCAGATGTGCTTCCTGCCCCGAAACCTGGACTACCTGCGGGCCGGAGGCCGGGTCAGCAACGTGGTGGCGCTGACAGGCCACCTGCTGAACCTGCACCCCTGCATCGAGATCATCGACGGGCGGCTGCTGGCCAAGAAGAAGTACCGCGGCGCCCTCGTCAAACAGATCCCCAAGCTGATCGGGGACTTCGCGGACAAGCACCAACTGGACCGGGAACAGCTGTATTTTATCTGGTCCCCCGGTCTGGATGACGCCTGCCGCCAAACGGCGGAGGAGTGCGCCGCCGCCCACGGCTTCCGAAAGGTCACCTGGATGAAGACCGGATGCGTCATCACCTGCCACGGCGGTCCCAGCTGCTTTGGCATCGTCGGCTTCGCGGGGAACCCGTGAATCTGCCGGTAAACCCCAATTTGCCATATGCTTGAAAAAAGCGGCCGCAAATGCGGCCGCTTTTTTGTAAAACAGGGCAAGCTATCTGTCGGCGGCGGCGCCTCCCCGCCGCGGCCGGCTTCCGGAAAGAATCTTGTATTTCCGGGGCGCATGGTGTACAATGGATCGACCTATTTTCTTCGACCATACCGGGACGTACGTCCCCCGCCCAGGAACAGAAGACGGATACGACAACTGGAAAAGAGGTGTACAGCCATGGAACGCAGGATCAAGCAGGACGACCGGAACACCCCCGTCCGGCTGGCCGGACTGGCTGTTGTACTGCTGGTGTTGGTGGCCCTGTCCCTGCTGCTGGGGTCCACCCGTCTGTCCCCCGTCCAAGTGGTCCGCGCCGCGCTGGCCCGGGATTGGGAGGACACCGGCCTTCGCATCTTCCTCTATGTGCGCCTGCCCCGGACCCTGGGCGGGATCCTGTGCGGCTGCGGTCTGGCGGTGGCGGGCGCGGTGCTCCAGGTGGTGCTGAACAACTCCCTGGCCGGCCCCAACATCATCGGCGTCAACGCCGGGGCCGGCTTCGCCTCCCTGGTGGTGATGGCCCTGTTCCCCCGGTCCATGAACCTGCTCCCGGCGGCGGCTTTCGCCGGCGCCCTGGCCTGCTCCCTGCTGATCTACGGGGTGGCCCGGTGGACAGGCGCCTCCCGGATGACGCTGATCCTGGCGGGCGTGGCTGTGACCAGCGTGGTCAACGCCGCCTCCGCCTGCCTGCGCTACCTGTTTCCTGACATTCTGGCGGCCTACAACAGCTTTTCCGTAGGCACCCTCAACGGCGTCACCATGGGCAAGCTATGGGCGGCTCTGCCCTATCTGGCCGCCGGTCTGGCCGCCGCCCTCCTCCTGAGCGGTGAGATGAACGTGCTGCTCCTCGGAGAGGAGATGGCCCGCTCTCTGGGGCTGAAGGTGGAACGGTGCCGCCTTCTGCTCATCCTGACGGCGGCGGTGCTGGCGGGCGCCTCCGTGAGCTTCGCGGGGCTGATCGGCTTCGTGGGCCTGCTGGTCCCCCACGCCGCGCGGATCCTTCTGGGGGCAGACAACAGGATGGTGGTGGCCGGCTCCGCGCTGCTGGGCTCGGCCAGCGTCCTGCTCTGCGACCTGCTGGGCCGGGTGATGTTCGCCCCCTATGAGCTGCCCGTGGGCGTGGTCCTGTCCCTGGTGGGCGGCGTCTGCTTCGTGGCCCTCCTGTTCCACCGGAGAGGAGGCAAGCTCCATGATTGAGTGCATCGGACTGGATACCGGCTACGCCGGGACCGCTGTTTCCCGGCAGATCGACCTGACCGTCCGGGATGGCGAGCTACTCTCCCTCATCGGTCCCAACGGTTGCGGCAAGACCACCCTTCTGCGGACTATGGCCGGGCTGCTTCCCCCGCAGGCTGGGACTGTCCGTGCCGAAAGCCGGGACCTCTGTGCGATGACAGAGCGGGAATTGGCCCGTTTTCGTGCCTATCTGCCCCAGCTTCGGGAGACCCCGGACATCACTGTGGGGGCCCTGGTGGGCCATGGCCGCTTCCCCTATCTGGGCTTTTCCCGCCAGATGACCGCCCACGACCGGGAACAGGTGGACCGGGCCATGGAGATCACCGGCGTATCCGCCTGGCGGCACAAGAAGCTGCGGCAGCTGTCCGGCGGCCAGCGGCAGCGGGTGTATCTGGCCATGACAGTGGCCCAGGACACCCCGGTACTGCTCTGGGACGAGCCGGCCACCTATTTGGATGTGGGCAGCCGGCTGGCCGTCATGGAGCTGGCCCGAAAACTCAACCACAGCGGAAAAACGGTGGTGATGACCCTGCACGACTTATCCGACGCCCTGACCCTGTCAGACCGGGTATGCCTGATGGACGGAACGGGGCAGGTGGTCATGACCGCTCCCCCGGAGGAGGTCTTCCGCTCCGGCGCCCTGGACCGGGTATTCGCTGTCCGCGCGGAGCAAGTGCGCCTCGCCTCCGGTGGTCTGTCCTACGTGTTCACGCCGGAATCCGGTACGTGACAGTTCCCCGCGGGAGACGCAGCCATTATCCCAGCGCCACATCCAGCACCATCATAATGCTGAAGCCCACGGCGAAAAACACAGTGCCGATGTTGGAATGACTTCCCTGAGACATCTCGGGGATCAGTTCCTCCACGACCACATAGACCATGGCTCCCGCGGCGAAGCTGAGCAGATAGGGCAGCGCGGGGACGATGATCCCCGACGCGGCGATGGTAAACAGGGCCCCGAGGGGTTCCACCGCTCCCGAAAGCAGCCCATAGGTGAAGGCCCGCCCCTTTCCCGCCCCCTCCGCTCTCAAGGGCATGGAGATGATGGCGCCCTCCGGGAAGTTCTGGATCGCGATGCCCAGCGCCAGCGCCAAGGCGCCGGTGGCGCTGATGTTCGCGTTCCCGGTGAGATAACCCGCGTAAACCACGCCCACAGCCATGCCCTCCGGAATATTGTGCAGGGCAACAGCCAGAACGAGCATAGTCGTTTTTTGCAGCTTTGTTTTCGGCCCCTCAGCCTCCTGGCTGCCCAGATGCAGATGGGGGATCACGTGGTCCAGCAGCAGCAAGAACAAGATCCCCAGCCAGAACCCTGCCACCGCCGGGAGGAACGACCAGTTTCCCATGTGTTCCGCCTGCTCAATGGAGGGGATCAGCAGGCTCCAGACCGCTGCCGCCACCATGACCCCAGCCGCAAACCCTGTGAGGATCCGCTGCAAGGTGCCGCTCATGGTATGTTTCATGAAGAAGACGCACGCGGCGCCCAGGCCCGTGCCCAGAAACGGGATCAGAAGGCCCAATATCACTTCCGCCGGCATTTTACCGCTCTCCTGTTCTATGTTGTATATGCGAACGGTACAAAACCGTTCCAGTATAAAATAGCATACCCCTCCCCTGTTTTCAAGCGGGATCTCATCCCGCCCAGCCGGGAACGCCGCCGTGTCTCTCCCGGCTTCGCGCCGGGACGCCGTTGACAGCGTCCCGGCGTTTGGAGCTGTGTGTCAACCACGGTCTTGCAAATTCTTCCGCTTTATGATAGCCTAAAGCAAAACCGTTGTGACAAGGAGGCGTTCATAGATGAAGATCCACGAATCGGCAGAGGACTACCTGGAACGCATTTTGATGCTCAAACTGAAAAACGGCATGGTCCGCTCCATCGACATCGTGCACGATCTGGATTACTCCAAGCCCAGCGTCAGCGTAGCTATGAAGCGGCTGCGGGAAAACGGATATATCGAGATGGACGCCGACGGCTACATTACCCTGCTGCCGCCGGGGCAGGAGATCGCCTCCCGGATCTATGACCGGCACCAGCTGCTGACACAGTTTCTGCTCCAACTGGGCGTCTCCCCGGAAAACGCGTCCGCGGACGCCTGCAAAATTGAGCACGACATCAGCGACGAGAGCTACGAAAAAATCAAGGCGCTCACCCTCCGGCAGCAGGCTGCCTCCCAAGCCAGCTTGTGACAGAGCCTTTCCAGAACAAAACCTCCTCATTTTCCAGCCATACAGCCGCTGCACTGGTCTGGAAAACGGGGAGGTTTATTATATGTTGTCTGATTCCGGACTTTTGAACAGAAAAGCCTTATTCTCTCAGATAGGTTGCCATGGCCCAAACCCCAAAGCGCACTCCGGACACAATCGCGTGCGTGATTCCTATTATCCTCAGCACATCCAAATAAAACCGGAGTGGCTCGGCTGACGCCGCACCACTCCGTTGAAACCCGTGATTTCTGCCCAAAGTTTTCTTGATTGCTTTTATTCCATCGGCACAGTCCGCCACCGTTCCGGCCAAACTATCTCAACTGCCAGTGTATTGTTTGCATACAGGGCTTCTCCCGGCGCTCAAATCATCAGATTAGGCAAAAATGTTACGATTCCGGGCACAAAAATGCACATGAGAAGCACCACGAGCATGGCAATGAGGAACGGCATCGAACCGGCAAAAATTTCCTCAATGGTCGCGTCCTCGCCGCCAGGAATCCCCATCAGAGCCGCTTTCACCGTATACACATTCATTCCAAAGGGCGGGGTGATCAGGCCACACTCCACCGAGATGATCATGACGATGCCAAACCACACTGGATCGTACCCCAGCGTTCTGATAGTCGGGACCATGAGCGGAATGGTCAGAAGCAGAATGGAGGTAGAGTCCAAAATGCAGCCCAAAGCCAGCAGGATTACCATGAAGATCAGAATGACCACCACGGGAGGCACATTCAAATTCTCCAGGAAATTACTGATGAGATTGATCACACCGGCCATGGAGAGGCATTTGGAATATGTATTGGCGGAAATCAGCAGGATCAGCACGCCACCGGTGGTGGATGCGGTGGACAGAAGCGTATCCCACATAGTCTTCACATTAAACTTCCGTTTCAACAGCACGATCAGAAACGCGCCGAAAGCGCCGACACCACCCGCCTCCGTCGGAGTAAAGAATCCCATCCAAATGCCGCCCAAAGAGATCACGATCAGCAAGATGATGGCCCACGGCTTCAGGACGATCTTCCAAAAATTCTTTTTCTCTTCTTCGGTCAGCGGTTCGACTTCGGGAATATAATCTGGGTGCAGCTTAGCAATCAGAAGTATCGTAATGATAAACGCTATGGTCAATACAATACCCGGACCCACACCGGCAATAAATAATTTGCCGATAGAGGTGTCCGCCTGTGAGCCGTAGACAATCATCAGCAGACTGGGCGGGATCAACATGCCCAGCACCGCAGAGCCAGAAACAGTACCCACCGCCACCCGGCGGTTATAGTTCAGCCGCGTCATTTGCGGAAACGCAATTTTTGTAAAGACCGCGGCGGAGGCAATGGATACGCCGGTGATTGCCGCAAAGATTGCGTTTGCAATGATCGTGGCAATACCCACACCTCCACGCACCCGCTTGAGCAGCAGGCTGGCAGAGTCGTACAGTTCCTGACTGGCACCAGACAGATTTGCCAACATTCCCATCAGCACAAACAACGGAATCACGCCGAACATGTACTGCCTGATCTGCGCCCAAGCCGCTTGAGCGAGGACATTCATTGCCGTAGAGAAATTGTTCGTAATCAGAAAAACTCCGATCACGCTGGTGATCATTAAGGAGGTGCACAGCTGCACACCACTCAGTATCAACACCATCAAGATGCTAAAGGTAATCAAAGCCAATAAACCGGGACTCAAAACAAACACCACCCCTCAGTTCAAATCGCAGTCATGTCGATCTCGTATTCATTTTTCTTCGTTTCACTCTGATCCGGAGTTTTAATCTTCAGAATATTGTGAACGATCAGAAATCCATACTCAATCACCATGGCCACTGCCCCAAATACGATCGCAAAACGTCCGGGGATGGTACTGATGCGGACAGAACCCGCAATCTCAGCATCGTTAATTTCAATCGCATGCAGCAAGTTTTTCCAGCTGGACATAATAATGAGGATAAATACAATAATACCCAGCACACAACACACCAAGTCAATACATGCCTTTGTCCTGGCGCTTACCTTATCGTAAATAATGGTGGACCGGACATGAGAGCCCTTCATCAGGCAATATGGGATTTCAAAGAAACACAGAATAATAATGCAGCTGCTTACAATTTCCGACACGCCTTGGAACGGATGATTAAACAGTGTTCTAGACAGTACATCTGTGGTGATCAGGAGCATAATAGCGAAGACCATCAAAGCTGTAAAAGCATCCAGGAGACTGAGAAACGTATTATAGATACGTTCCACTTTCAAAAAAATCTTCAAAACAGTTCACCCTCCTTAGTTTCCGTGCCTCTCCCATAAGGAGAGGCACGGAAAACCGGTGTCACTTGATTGCCCAATCACGCACACTTTCCAGTCCGTTTTCGGCCAGCAGTTCATAATAGCGGCCGATGATCTTGGAGCCATCGTAACCAGCGTCATCCAGTGTCTTGACCAGCGTAGCCACGGTGTCATCCAGCTTAGAGGCCCATTCTACCTTGCCATCCCAATCCAATGTATCGATGGTGCACTTGTTTTCCTCAAGGATCTTCAGATCCTGCTCGTGGACCGTGGCAATATACTCCGATTCGTAATCCAGATACTCACCGCCCACCTCGGCAAGAATATCCTGAACCTCGGCAGGAAGCTTATTCCAGGTATCCAGATTGACCGTCAGAGCGTTAAAAGGAGAAATCACATTGAAGTTGGTATCCAGATAATAGGGAGCCACTTCATAAATCTTCATGTTGACACAGGAATGAGTCGGCTGGATAGTAGAACCGCACACATTGGTCTGCAAATTCTGCTAGGTGTCATTCAGACTGGTCTGCACGCCAATAGCACCAGAACCTTCGATCCAGGAGAGGTTCAGGCCCGCAGCACCAATCTTGACGCCGGCCAGATCATCCAGATTTGTCACTCTCTTTGTGCTGAACAGACCGTACTGGTCGGAGATGCCCATGCCGATCAGCTTTTGGTTATACTTTTCAAAATCGCTATTAAATTCGGGGAATTCCTCCAGCATCTGATGGAGAACTTTTGCCGCGATGGCCGGATCAGAACAGGCAAAGGGCGCGCTATAAGCCATGGCTTCCAGCGGCAGACGGGATGCCTCAAAGGCGAGAATCACGCACGCCACATCCACCAGACCGTCCCGGGTGCCCTCCAACTCATTGCCAAGGCTAATGACGGAACCGCCATAGGACTTGACCCATTCAATCTCATATTCAGTCCGATCAGACACACGCTTGGACACCTCAGTGACAAAGAAATCCTCAACTGCCTGCACCCAGGGATTCGTCTCAGCGTGCCCCGTGCCGATTCGAAGGGTGATCGTTGTCTTCTTTTGCGACTGATTGTCCCCACCGCCGGAGGAGCCCGCGTTGTTAGATTTACTTCCACATCCAGCTAACAGTGAACAAAGCAGGGCGGCGCATGTTACCAAAGAAAGCAATTTTTTCATCGTTGACATCCTTTCTATCCAGCTGGGAGTTAATGTGTATTGGACCCTTGTGCATTGGATACAATATCCACTAACAAGTATCATGCTATCACAGTGCGATCTATTTTTCAAGCTATTTTTATATTTTTACGAAATCGAGAATTTTTACATTAAATTTTTGTCTATTTTAACGAACATTTATTGCTAAATGAATTTTACTCTATATGCTATAATATTGAATAACAAAAAAGAAAACCATAATTTGGATAGAAAGTTGGTTACCATGAAACAATTTGAATCTGCTCTTACTGAACCCATCACTTCCCAAACGGTCTCCGAGCAGGTCTACAACAAAATCAAATCCGCTATCCTTACAGGTGAATTTGCTCCCGGTTCCCGGATCGTTCAGGAAAACATTACGCAACAGCTCAATGTCAGCCGCACCCCTGTTCGGGAAGCGCTGCAACGCCTCAGTTCAGAAGGTCTCGTTACGCTGAAACCCTTTTACGGCGCCCAGGTATTTAATCTATCCATTGAGAATCTCCACGAGATCTATGATATTCGGATTCTGATTGAAAGCTATGCAGCCCGCAAGTCCTGCTTTCTGCTCAGTGACAGTGATATTGATGAGCTTGAGGAAATGAATAATTTGATCCGTGACAAGCAAAACAGCATTCAGGACTGTATGGCGTATGACAGATCCTTCCATCAGGCTATCTGTTTTGCTTCCTTATCCGACTACATTATTCAAATCCTGGAGAGTATCTGGAACAAGTGCGACCCTTATAAGTCCCTCTATTTTTCATCCCACGACAATTTGGCGCACATGATCGTAGAGCACGACCAAGTGATTTCCAGCCTTCGGAAACGGGATGAAGCCGCCGTGGTCGATGCCATCAAGCGGCATTTAGAAGATGTTGTGAATAAGATCTCTCAGATAAAAGAACAGTCTTAAATAAAATCGACCCTCTGGTGCTGTTTCTGCGAACAGTCCGGAGGGTCATTTTTTCACAATTTTTTGTTTGCCGTTGACATTTCTCCGACTTTGTGCAATAATTGTTTTGTGCATTGGATACAATATCCTATTTAAGCGGGCATCGCGCCTCGCTGATTCGGGGGTATTTGTATGAATTTTACAATCAGACCTATCAATACCGGTTTTGTGACCACATATCCCAAGCAATACCTGTATCATCACTCCACAGTCCCCTACCTCACCAATGTATCAGATGATAAGATCGAAATGCCCTGTTTCTGCTATCTGGTTGAGGGAGGCGACGCTCCTTTGCTGGTGGATACTGGCATGGCTGATACGGAACGTGCCAACAAATACCACCACGCCGGCTCCTATCAGCCTGAAGGCATGTCCATTGTTGACCAACTGCAAAAAATCGGATACCGTCCGGAAGATATTGGCTATGTGGTCTTTACCCACATGCACTGGGATCATATTTATTATATGGACCGGTTTGTCAACGCAAAATTCTACGCCAATAAAACCGAGTATGATTTCGCCATGAACCCCATTCCCCTCTACTACAAGTCTTATGAACACCCCTCTTTGGGAATCACACGGCCTTTTGAAGGGATCACCATCAACACGGTTGAAGGGGACGCCGAGATCATTCCGGGCATCCGGGTATTCGAGACCTTTGGCCATTCTCCGGGACATCAGTGCGTAGAGATCGACACCAAGGACGGCAGCTATATCTGCACAGGCGATGCGATCTTCATCCTGGATAACCTGAAGGAAATTCCCCAGATCCATTATGACGTTACACCTCCTGCCCGTTATGCTGACGTGATCGCTACCTGGAGGAGTATCGAACGTATCAAAGCCCGGGTGCGGCGCCCTGATCTGCTTCTGCCCTGCCATGACGCCTCTATGCTGGAACGCGTCAAAGAAACACCCGTTTTGGGGCTTTGATCAAGGAGGGCTTACGATGGGAATCATCGCAATCGTAGCCTGCTGCGACACAAAATTCCACGAGATTCAGTTTGTCCATCAAAAAATTACAGAGGCTGGACACACGCCTTTGGTAGTGGATATCAGCATCGGTCCCAATCTGCCCATGCAGGGCGACGTCACAAGAGATCAGATTTTATCAGACGGCGGCTATGTCCCCAACGACGTCGTACATCATTTCAGCAAAAGTGACGCTGTTGCCGCCATGTCCGACAGCATTTGTAAAACGCTCTTGCGGTTGTTCGAGGCGCAAAAGATCCAAGCTGTCTTTGGAATGGGCGGTCTTCAGAACACTGTAATGTGCTCCGCCGCTTTCCGTCTGCTGCCTCTCGGCTTCCCGAAGCTGATCGTCTCCACCATCGCCTGTGGATACCGCTATTTTGATTCCGTAGTGGCAGACAAAGATATCACCGTTGTCCCTTCCATTGTGGATTTCTGCGGCATGAATGTGATCTCAGATGTCGTACTTTCCAATGCTGTTGCCGCTGTCATCGGTATGATGGAACATGGCGGCGGAAAAATCAATACCGACGGTCACTTTATCATCGGTACGACGCTTATGGGAATTACCAATGACACAGTCATGGCGGCCGCCGACCAACTGGCCAAACAGGGCCGCGAGATCATCAGTTTCCATTCAACCGGCGTTGGCGGACGTACATTGGAGCAAATGATTCGCGACGGACATATCAAAGCTGTCATGGACCTGACCCTTCACGAGATGGCCGCCGAGTATTTTGGAGACTACGGCTATTGCAAAGGCGCGGTCAATCGGCTCTGCGCAGGTGCGGAAAAGGGGATCCCCATGCTAGTGTGTCCGGGCGGCATCGACTTCATCGCATTGCGGAAAGATGAGTTCTTCCCGGATGAGGAACAGCGCGGCTATGTGTGGCATAACCCCGAACTGACGCATACCAAGCTGTATGAAAATGAGGTGCTGGATATCACCCGCGTAATTGTGGAGCGTTTAAACAAGAGCAGCGGAAAGGTCGTCGTTCTGCTTCCGATGGGTGGTCTGCGTACTCTGAGCTACCCTGGAGAGCCGTTCCACAAGCCGGAAACAATTCAGAAAATGCGGACTATTTTTGAAAAGGGATTGAAGCCTGAAATCGAGCTGCGATGCGTGGACCACAACTTTATGGATCCGGAGTTCGCAAACATCATAGTGGAAGAAATGACAAATCTTTTGGCCCGCGCTTAGGAGGTCACGTATGGATATCAGAAGCCAGAATGAAGCTATCGTTCAAGGACTGCTTGCCTGCGCCAAAAAGCTGTACGCTCTAAAATATGAGATGAGCAACGGAGGTAACATGAGCGCCAGGGTCCCCGGAACGGACTACATGATCGTAAAAGGTACCAACGTGTCTTTTGGCGACGTTACCGTCGATTCCCTTGTAGTCACCGATTTTGACGGCAATGTGATCGAAGGCACCATTAAGCCGTCAAAAGAGGCCTTACTCCACGGCGCGCTGTACAGAGCTTTCCCGGACGTACAGGCGATCATGCATTGCCATTCTCCTTTTGCCACTGCGTGGGCCGCCAATCATGACGAGCTTGCATTCTCCACATATCACTCTGCGATCAAGCTGAAGAACCATTGCCCTGTATTTGATGCGCACAGTTATGTCGTTCCCACTGATTATTTCCCCACCATTCTGGAGGATATTGCTCGGCACCCGGGCATGAATTCCTTCATTCTGAAGGCGCACGGCCAGGTCACATTGTCTTCCAAATCCATCGAGGACGCTACCAATACAGCCGAACTTGTGGAAGAGACCGCAATGATTGCTTTACTCGCAGCGCTTTAACTCATTTATTCTCGGCAAACAAAACCAGGCAAGCGGCTGCAGCCGCTTGCCTGGTTTCAGGATACCAACAAAGTCTTTTTGTTGGCCCGTGTAACTTCATAATAGCGTTTCATGTTACTGACATGGATTGAAACAAGAAACCTGCCATTCCGCTTTCAAACTATCCCTCCTTCCGGCAGCATCAAATGGCCGGGCAGGCCGATGAACTGAGGTCAGGCCAGTCGCTTTGAACCATATTCCCCAGCAGGCTGATCACATCTGCAATGGCTCCATCATCACAGGAACAGACCGGTGTTCCCCACTCCTTGGCCGCTTCCACCCCATCTGCAGGAATAAAAGCCCGGTCCGCTTCCCGGAACATTGGAATATCATTATAATTGTCGCCCACGGCGCAAAGCAGACGCACCTCAGGGTATCGGCGTCTCAGTTCCTTGACTGCATTTCCTTTACTGCTGCTCAAACTGAATATCTCCAGAAATGTGTCTCCTGACAACACCGCATTGAACATGTTAGGAAAGCACTCCATTAAATATGCCTGGACTTTCCGAAGCACACTGTTTTCTCCTGTGGCAAACAGTTTCAGCACCCCGCGGCGAGGCGCTTGTTCTGCTGTCGAGAAAACCGGCGTTTCACGCAGAATCTGGAAATGATAGCGGGTAATCGGATGGTCCTGGATGATAAACGCTTGATCCAAGGTAAACGCCTCCAGCCCAACCTGTGGGAACTGATGTTGGATACTCTTTAAAACCGCAGATATATCTACCTTCAATTCGTCCATGTAAAGCGGCTGCTTTTTTGCTCCGTCATAGATCAGAGCGCCGTTAAAATAGATTCCCAGTGTTTCCCCCAGCGAAAGGCTGTCGACGATATGTCTCGCCCCGTTTCTGGGTCTTCCGGTGGCGATTACAAACCGTCCTCCCTCCCCTACAAAATGGCGGATTGCCTTTAAATTACGCTCCGGTATTTCCCGCCCAGAATTGAGCAGCGTGCCGTCACAGTCGCTGACAATCATCATTCCCCGATATTTTCCCATTCATCTGGTCCTTTCCCGCTTGTCTCCACATATAGGATCGGGCCAGGTCCAACGCCCGGCCCGATCTCAGTTTCCCTGTAATGCCGGTATTAGCCCTTCAGATCAAAAATACCGGTTTTCTTCTCCTCATAAATGCCCCAGGCTTCCAGCGCACAGGCCAACTCCTTGTACTCCTCAGCAGCCTCACGCAGCGTTCTTCCTGCCATTACCGCATCGATTCCCTGCCGGAAGGCTCTGGCTCCAGCGGCGGGACCCATAGGATGGCCGTGGATTGCGCCGCCCGCCGCGATCATGACATCGTTTCCGAACTTCTTAATCACATCTTCGATATGTCCCTGGGTCGTACCGCCGCCCGGCATGGGGAACACGGGCTTGATATCACCAAAAGGCGTCAGCATCTGCAGCCCCATGTTTACAAAAGTATCCATCATCATGGGGAACTTACCATAAGGCGTCAGTCCGATAATCATATCGAGACCAGCCAAACGGGGCAGCTTCGCACCGATCAATGTGGCAGACATACCGGACCATTCACTTTCATAGGTAGCTCCGGTATAATCCGAATGTGCCAGAATGGGGACATTGATCTCCGGGTCTTCCGTAATGGCCCGGGTAGTGTCCAAACCGCAAGCGGCGTAATTGATCATAAGCGCGTTGGCGCCAGCATCGATCGCCTTATGGGCACGTTCGCGCATCAGGTCCAGCGGCCCCGTAATATTGAAGGCATACAGAGTCTTTTCGCCCTTCTCATCATCGGCCTTTTTCAAGGCTTCCATCACGGCTTTGACCCGGTCTACCAGGGGGCAGAAGGGAGGATCGCAGACCAATTCATCATCCTTGATCACGTCCACACCGCCACGTGCCGCTTCATACGCCAGTTCAGCGGTTTTTTCCGGCGTCAAACCGATACAGGGCTTTATCATATTGTTCAGCAGCGGGCGCTCGGGCACTCCCAGAATATCCCGGATCCCCTGCACGCCGAATTTGGGGCCCTTGAAATTTTTCAGGAAGGAGTTGGGGAATTCCAGGTCGACCAGCTTCACCTTCCCGGAGCTGGAGATGTTTCCGATGACAGTAGACAGCATCATGGACAGCTGCGGGCCAAAATTGATCCAGGGGTAGGCGATCCGAATGATGAAATGGCGCTCCGTCACCGTATCAGGGATTCCGATCTGGTACGCAGGGGCCTCGTAAACACCTACAACACGGCCAATGGCCCGCTCACGCACTTCAGGGGTCTCCCCCGGAACCTTCAGCCAAGTACCGCAAGTCTGCTCGATGGCCAACGCCGCAGCAAATTTCACCATATTCGTAGACGGTTTCGTGGCACAGTAGTAGGTCGCAATCACAAACTTTTCATGGTCGATTGCTTCAGGAAACTTATAGATAATCGGATCAATAAACATTAAAATACCCTCTTTCTGAATATTTTTGGTCCTGCTTGGTACGGTCTTATTATACCGTTTCTCCCATTCAAACCCAATAAAGAAAGATTTTTCAATAAAATATGCACAAACAATCCCAGCCAATTCTGTACACAGAGCACAAATCAAAAAGGGGGCGTATCCTGTGCGTAAAGAAACCTATTTCTCATCTGACTGGCTGATGTATCAGGCTGCGGATCTCTTTTTCATTCAGGGTATCTCTCAAAAAGAGATCGGCCAGCTGCTCAATATCTCCTCCGTCACCGTGTCCCGCTTGATTCAACGTGCCAAGGAAAAGGGCGTTGTCCGATTTTCCATTCAAGAACCATACGCCAATATGCTGTCTCTGGCCAAACAGGTCAAGAAAAAATATGGTCTGCGTGACGTCATCATCACTTGTTTCCCCAATAGAGACCATACTGAATTGACTGACGTGAAGCAGGCGGTGGCTCTAGAGGGAGCCAAATATTTGCAGCGCCAGATCGCGAAAGACGATGTAGTCGGCATCGCCTGGGGGAAGACTATGTTTCATCTAATCAATTACCTGAATCCCTGCCAACGCAGCAATGCGTCTTTTGTAACCATGCATGGCAGTATCGCCTCCTGCGATTATGAACTGGACGTACAGACCCTGACATCACGGGCAGCTATGGCCTTGGGCGGAACGAAATACAGTCTCTATACAAACGGACTGCTTGACACTCCGGAAACCGTTCAACAATTGAAAACGGAGTATCACATTCGAAAAATTCTGCAAATATTTGAGCAAATCACCATTTCTGTCAGCGGAATTGGTTCCCACTACCCCGACCCAACTTCCCTGCTCGCCTTTGAACCATACTTGTCTCCCCAGGAATACCAACTGTTGAAAAAACAACAAGTCTGTGGTGATATCATGCTCCGCTTCTATGACTTGGAAGGGCGGGAATGCGATACTCCCTTGAAGGACCGGACATTGTCTATTGACTTGGACATTTATAAACAGATTCCAACAAAAATTTTGGTCGTAACCGGATTATATAAAACGATCCCTCTGCACGTTGCGCTGAAACATCACTACTGTGATGTATTGATTGCGGACGAGCAATTGGCGCAGGCCATCCTGGACCTTCCATAACCGATCGGAGTCACGGAATAGTAAAATTTTCCGTATCCTCCTGTTGACATCTGAGCAGAACAAAACCTCCTCATTTTCCAGCCATGCAGCCGCTGCACTGGTCTGGAAAACGGGGAGGTTTGTTATATTTATCCTTGGTTCTGCTTAAAATCAGAACTTTTTATTCCCACTCGCTCCTGCCAGAAGTTTTCTAAACAGATTTGCTTATGGGATTTAGTTCACGGTATCGGCATTATTTTCATTATTCAGATAGTAGGGGCTATCTGATTTTTTGTTGCCATGGTGTTGCCAGCAGTGTAGCTGCGAAACTCTATGCAAGAATTATTATACCATACAAAAAGCCGCTCATCAAATTTATTACTACGCTATCTTGAATACTTTCTACTATCCACTTCAAGTATCTATCGATTGCTTGTTTTGCTGTTTTGCCCAGTCATTAGCCTCTTGCATATGTTTGGGATCTTTATAATACTCACGAATTGAAGGCAATAAAATTCTAGCAAAGCTTTCAATCTGCCAGTCTGACAGTTCAAAATTCTCCAAGTTATATTCTTCAGTATACGTTGTCTCAAAGTTCTCGTCAAAATGTACGACTATCATCGGCACTTTTGCTGCTTTAAGCTTTTCTTCAAGTTCCATATTTCTCCCTCCAAGCTAAAAAAGATATAAATATCTGGCTTTTTAGTTGTCCGGTATGAACTTTCGCATACTTAAAATAAATGTGGTTTAGCATGAGACCAAAGAAGCAATGAAATTTCGCAATACTTTATGTTGACGGCTACGATATCCGGCTTCAAATGATATATAGGCTTACTCGCTCATATAATCCAGCATTTGCTGATTCAGTGTTTCCTTTACTACTCGCCACTCCGGAAAAAAGGTATCCATATACTTCTGGAATTGCTCGTTGTGATTTCGCTCCAGCAGGTGTACCAATTCATGGGTCACAACATAAGCGAGACACTCTGGAGTTTTCTTTGCAAGCTGGAGGTTAATCCAAATTCTTTTCCGGTCTATATTGCAGGTTCCCCACTTGGTACGCATGTTTTTGACCTTCCACTCATATCTTTGACCTCTTTTTCAAATGCTTTTGGGTCTTTTCCACCCAGCATCTTCATGTAGATTTCGTATTGTTCCACCGCCTCGGTCTCGCCATCATCACCTACGGTTTCAGTGCGAATATCGCCC
>Ga0129308_1001256_pt1 | contig 28036 bp, 27 predicted proteins | sample L827metagenome_FD_94440 | JGI IMG/M metagenome (GOLD analysis project Ga0129308, IMG submission 94440) | Ring-tailed lemur group fecal microbial communities from Wisconsin, USA - L827 metagenome | ecosystem: Host-associated > Mammals > Digestive system > Large intestine > Fecal | place: USA...
GCAGACCTCGCCCCGGCCGCTGCCGATCCAGGTGACCCCGGGCGCCATCGCCGCCAGAAGGGCCTTCATGTCACGCTGCTCCAGATAGGTCTGCTCCAGTCGGATGATAAACTCCACCGCCTGCGTCCGTTCCATGTCGGCCCCCCTCTCTGGGAAATATTAGCATGAACTGGTTTCTGCCTTTATTATAGCAGACCTGACCGGCCTTGAGAAGCACGATTTATAAAGTCAGAGTAATTTCTTCCGACACAAAACACCCCGGAACGATGTGCGTTCCGGGGTGTTTCGTAACTTTTTAATAGCGCCGGTCCAGCGTCTGGATCACCTGGGCCACGCAGTCCTCCTCGCAGGAAGACAGGAGGACGGCGCCCCAGTCCCGGACCGCCTGGGCACAGTTGGCGGGGGCAAAGGGCACGGCAGACACCGCCAGCATGGGGATGTCGTTCTGATTGTCCCCCACGCAGTAGATGTGTTCCCGGCCGACGCCCAGCCGCTGGGCCAGCTTCAGCACCATGCCGCCCTTGGTGGCGGTCTTGGCGGTGCACTCCAGCAGCACCGCGTTGGAGAAGATGACCTCATAGCGGTCCGGCCAGCGGTCCAGCAGGTACTTCTGGGCAGTCAGCAGGCTTTGGTAATCGGCCTGGATCACCGCCTTACTCCAGGGCTGGGGCATGTCCGGCAGGTCCCGCTGGGTCCAGGTGGTCCTGACCCGCTCCACATGCCGCTGGGTGAAGGCGTTGGGCTGAAAGATATACACGTCGTCGCCGTGGTAGGTCTCCACTCCGATCTGGGGCATGACGGCGCAGAGCTGCCCCAGGTCGGCCGCCGCCGTTTCGGGCAGGGGCAGGTCCACCACCGTGCGCCCGGCAGCAAAGTCGTAGAGCAGCGCGCCGTTGGACAAAATCACGGGGGCGTTGAGGGGAATGGTGTGCGCATAGGGGGCAAAGGTGCGGCGGGCCCGGCCGGTGGCCACGGTAAAGCGGCCGCCCTCGCGGATGAAATACGCCAGCGCCGCCCGGTTGCCCGGGGACAGCTCGCAGCTTCCGCCCACCAGGGTATCGTCAAAGTCACTGGCCAGGAGAACGCCCTCAAATTTGCCCAATCCAATCACACCTTCTTATTTCGGAATATCCTCCCCCACATAGAATTTCTTCAGAGGCGCGTAGAGCAGCCCGGCGATGGCCAGGGCCAGAATGGTGTTGGGGAGCATGTAGGAGCCGTTATACACGAGCGAGTAGAGATTGGGCTCGTCGAACACCGTGCCCAGAATCTCGGTGGGAGCGTAGATACGGTAAATGGTAATGCCGCTGATGAAGTGGACGATAAAGCGCCCCAGGCAGCCCAGGACGGTGCCGGCAAAAATGCCCCACTTTTTCCCTTTGAATAGGCCCGCCAGACCCAACGGGGGAAAGGCCACCAGATAATCCAGCAGCATGGACTGCCAGCCCCAGGCATATGCGCCGTCGAAGATGAGCTGTAAAAGGCCGAATACGAAGCCGGCCAGCAGGCCGTCCTTCAGGCCCCAGCGCACGGCGAAGAGCAGGATGGGGAACATGGCGGGGGTGAGGGAGCCGCCGTTGGGCAGCTCCATGATCTTGATATAGCTCAGGATCTGGGCCAGGGCCACCATAATGGCGCCTTCGCACAGCATGCGGGTGCGGGTGCGGCCGGACACGGCGGAGCGGGTCGGTTTTGCAGAGGTCATCGATCATTTCTCCTTTTAAAAAATGTACCGCAGCGCAAACCGGAGCTAGCGCAAGCGGTACAGGAGAAACGACACGGTGTCGAATCAGCTTCCTACGCCGGCATTACCCGGATCAGGTTCAAGGGACCGGAGGCGGCCATACGCCTCGCATCTCAGCCGGACTTGCGTCCAGCGCCCCTGTATTCGATTTGTCCTGCGGTCGGGTCCTATTTTATCTCAGCCTGGACAGCTTGTCAAGCAACGCGGTGAAGTAGTCCGGCAGGGGACACTCCACGGTCACCCGTTCCCCGGTGCGCGGGTGGAGGAAGGACAGCCGCCGGGCGTGGAGGCACTGGCCGACCAGGCCGGGATAGGGCTTTTTGGCCCCATACACCGTGTCCCCCAGAATGGGATGGCCGATGGAGGCCAGGTGGACCCGGATCTGGTGGGTGCGGCCGGTCTCCAGACGGCATTGAATGTGGGTGCAGCCGGGATACCGCCCCAGTACGGTCCAGTGGGTCACCGCTCGGCGGCCGTTTTTCCGGTCGATGGCCATCCTTTTCCGGTCCGCGGGGTGGCGGCCGACGGGAGCGTCCACCGTGCCGGCGTCTTCCCTCAGACTGCCCGCGCACACCGCCTCGTATTCCCGGTACAGGGAGTGGTCCTGGAGCTGCTCGGCCAGGGCCAGATGGGCGGCGTCGTTCTTGGCGGCGATGATGAGCCCCGAGGTGTCCCGGTCGATGCGGTGGACGATGCCGGGGCGCAGCGCTCCGTTGATTCCTGAAAGGCTATTTCCGCAGTGATATAACAGCGCGTTGACCAGCGTGCCGTCGGGATGGCCGGGGGCGGGGTGGACCACCATGCCCACCGGCTTGTTGACCACGATGACGTCGCCGTCCTCGTATACCACGTCCAGCGGGATGTTCTGGGGGAGGAGGTCCACCGGAGCGGGGTCGGGCAGGACCACCTCCAGCACGTCGCCGGGGGAGGTCTTGTCGTTTTTCCGGGCCGGGCGGCCCGACCGGGTCACCGCCCCCTCCTCCAGCAGCCGCTGAGCCGCCGAGCGGGTCAGCCCCTCCACCGAGCGGGCCAGAAACTGGTCCAGCCGCTCCCCAGCCCGGTCAGCCGTCAGCCGGATGGGTGTCATGGCCGGACTCCTTTTTCTCCAGCTTCTCGGCAAAGAAGAGGATGTAGACGACGAAGGCGATGCCGCCGCAGACCACGCAGATGTCGGCCACGTTAAAGACGGCAAAGCGCATGAACAGGGTCTGGAACATATCGGTGACGAAGCCCAGGAACAGCCGGTCGATGAGGTTGCCCACCGCCCCGGCCAGGACCACCGACAGGGACAGGACCCCAAAGGGGTGCTTCACCACTTTTTTGACCAGGGCGGCGGCGATGACCGCCGCCACCACGGCGGAGACGATGGTGAGCAGCCAGGTGTGCTGGGAGAGCATGGAAAAGGCCGCCCCGGTGTTCTGGACATAGGTGAGCTCCAGAATGTGGGGCAGGAAGGGGAGGGAACCTCCCAGGGGGATGTGGGCGCGGACCAGAAACTTGACGACCTGATCCAGAACCACCAGCGCGAGGATGAGGATGGCATAGAGCATGAGCGGTTACTCCTTGGGGACGGCGATGGCGCCGTGTTCTTTTTCGTAGGCTTCCAAATACCTTTTGAGACAAATCTCAATCTCTTTGTTGATCGAGCGGCCATTTTCTTTGGCTACCACTCGTAATTTTGACATGACTTCCCGTTCCAAACGAAGCGGATAGGGATTCTCCTGTTGTCCCATGTGACCCACCTCTCTCTGTTTGATATCAAGATTATATCAGTATGATATTATCGCCGCAACGATACAAAAAGATATCATATAGATATTGACAATTTGATATCTATATGATATCAATATTGCGAGGTGATTTATATGGAACAGGAAAAAATCTGCGGGACCTGCAAATACTTTGCCCAGCACTACCGGAAGTGGGGCAAGGGATACCACGAGGTGGACTGCGGGCACTGCAAGTACCCCCGGATCAAAAAGCGCACCAAGGACCAGACCTGCCCGCACTGGGCGCCTCGGGAGGGGTAGAACAAAAAGCCCCCGCGGCCATACAACGTATGGCCGCGGGGGCTCAGCCTGTCTGCTTACGCTTCGGCGCGCACGACCCCGGCGCAGCGGGGGCACAGCTCGGGGTGGTCGTGGTCCTCCCCCACGTGCTCGTTATGGTTCCAGCAGCGCACACACTTAGGCGCTTCGGACAGCTTGACCGCGATGGTGCAGGGGATGAGGCAGTCGGCCATCTTTTCCCCCTCCACCGCCCCGGTGGTGACGGTGACCCTGGAGACGATGCACAGGGTGGCCAGGTCCACGCCGGACAGGAAGTCCGCGTCCTTCTGCTCGGCCACGGAGAGGGTTACCTCGGTGTCCTGGGCCTTTTTAAAGACCCCGGCGGCCCGGGCGTTCTCCAGGGCCTTGTTCACCGCGTCGCGGACCGAGATCAGCAGGCCCCAGCGGAAGGTCTCCTCTTCGGACAGGGCCAGGGCGGCGTCAAAGCCGGGCATGTCGTTGAGCAGGACGCTCTCAGTGTTCACGTCGGCGGTGTGGGGCATGGCGCTCCAGATCTCGTCGCTGGTGAAGGCCAGGATGGGGGCGATGAGCCGGGTCATGCCGTCCAGGATGATATACAGGGCGGTCTGGGCGGAGCGGCGGCCGTGGGCGTCCCCGCAATACAGCCGGTCCTTGATGATGTCCAGGTAGAAGTTGGACATATCCACCACGCAGAAGTTGTACACCGCCCGGTAGACGGCGTGGAACTCATAGCGGACATAGGCCTCCCGGACAGTCTTGACCAGGTCGTTGAAGGAGGCCAGGGCGAAGCGGTCCAGCGCCTCCATCCGGTCCAGGGGCGTCTGGTCGGCGTCGGGATTGAAATCGCACAGGTTGCCCAGCATGTACCGGGCGGTGTTGCGGATCTTCAGATAGGCCTGGGAGAGCTGCTTCATGATGTCCTTGGAGATGCGCATATCCTGGGTGTAGTCGGCCGAGGCCACCCACAGGCGCAGCATGTCGGCGCCGTAGTCCTTGATGACCTCCTCGGGGCCCACGGCATTGCCCAGGGACTTGTGCATGGCCTTGCCCTCGCCGTCCACGGTCCAACCGTGGGTGATGATCTGCTTATAGGGGGCCACGCCCTTGGCGGCGATGCTGGTCAGCATGGAGGACTGGAACCAGCCCCGGTACTGGTCGCCACCCTCCAGATAGACATCGGCGGGGAAGTGGAGGTAGGGCCGCTCATCCAGCACCGCGGCGTGGGTGGAGCCGGAGTCGAACCACACGTCCATGATGTCGGACTCCTTGGTGAAGTGGGTGTGGCCGCACTTGGGGCAGCGGAACCCGGCGGGCACCAGCTCGTCGGCCTCCCGGTCGAACCAGACGTTGGAGCCGTGCTCCCGGAAGAGGGCGGCCACATGCCGGATGGTCTCGGGGGTGACGATATCCGCCCCGCAGGAATCGCAGTAGAAGATGGGGATGGGCACGCCCCACACCCGCTGGCGGCTGATGCACCAGTCGTTGCGCTCGGTGATCATACCCGTCATGCGGTCCTTGCCCCAGTCCGGCTTCCACTGGATGTCGTCGCAGGCCGCCACGGCAGCGTCCTTGATGGCGTCCACGGAGCAAAACCACTGCTCGGTGGCCCGGTAGATAATGGGGTGCTTGCACCGCCAGCAGTGGGGGTAGGAGTGGGTGATCTCCTCCTTGGCCAGGAGGAAGCCCTCGGCCTCCAGATCCTCTACCACCATGTCGTTGGCCTTGGCGTAGAACTGGCCGTTGTACCGCTCGTCGGTCATGACGCCCTTGGCGTTCACCGGCACGGGGGTGCCGATATGGGTCAGCCCGGCGGCGTCGTACTGGCGGCAGATATTGAAGTCGTCGGCGCCGAAGCCGGGGGCGGTGTGGACGCAGCCGGTGCCGGCGTCCAACGTGACGTGGTCGCCGTTGAGGATGACGGAATCCCGGTCGAACATGGGGTGCTTGGCGGTCATCCGTTCAAACGCACTGCCCTTGAGGACGGCCAGCACCTTGGAGGCCTCAAAGTCAATGTGGGCGGCCTTGCAGACCGACTCGGCCAGGTCCTTGGCCAGGATATAGACCTCGCCGTTGGGGGCCTGGAGGAGCACGTAGTCATACTCGGCGTTGAGGCAGATGGCCATGTTGCCCGGGATGGTCCAGGGCGTCGTGGTCCAGATGACGAAGTAGGTCTTGCTCAGGTCGGCGTACCGGCCCAGCTTGCCCTGGTCGTCCCGGACGGGGAACTTGACGAACAGGGTGGTGCAGGGGTCGTCCTGGTATTCAATCTCGGCCTCGGCCAGGGCGGTCTGGTCATGGGGGCACCAGTACACCGGCTTCATGCCCTTATAGATAAAGCCCTTTTCCGCCATCTTGCCAAAGATCTCCACCTGCTTGGCCTCAAAGGCGGGCTTCAGGGTCAGGTAGGGGTCGTCCCACTCGCCCAGCACGCCCAGGCGCTTGAACTGCTCCCGCTGCTTGTCCACGAAGCTCAGGGCGTACTCCTTGCACTTCTCCCGGAACTCGCTGGTGGTCAGCTCGTCCCGCTTCACCTTCTTGTCCTTCAGGATGGCGGACTCGATGGGCAGGCCGTGGGTGTCCCAGCCGGGCACGTAGGGGGAGCAGTAGCCCGTCATGTTCTTCTCTTTGACAATGATGTCCTTGAGGATCTTGTTCAGGGCCGTGCCGATGTGGATGCTGCCGTTGGCATAGGGGGGGCCGTCGTGGAGGACGAAGAGGGGCTTGCCGTCGTTGCGGCCCACCATCTTGTGGTAGAGGTCCTTGTCGTACATGGCCTGGAGCATCTCGGGCTCCCGCTTGGGCAGACCCGCCCGCATGGGGAAGTCGGTCTGGGGCAGATGGATGGTCTGGTTGTAGTCCATGGGTGCGTTTCTCCTTCTATATCATCAATCATTTTGCCTGTCTGGAAGATAAAAAGCGCCTTTGTCTCCCTAAGAGACAAAGGCGCTGAAACCTCTGCGGTACCACTCTTCTTGCCGCGGGGATGCCGCGGCCGCTCAAAGACGGATAACGGCCGCCGCCCGTCCCGGCTTACTCGGTTCAGCCGGGCCGCTCTGAGGTGATCCTTCGCGTCCCTTTCCCGTCCGCCTCGCACCAGAACGGCGGCTCTCTGAGCGGTCCGGGGGCGCTACTCGTCCTCTTCCACGCGTTTTACCTATTGCCAAAGCATTTTATCCGTTTCCAGGCCCTTTGTCAAGGCCCAATCCTTCTCACTTGATCTCGTAGTCCTTGCCGAAGTGGTGCTCCAGGTCCTTAAAGTCGAGATGACGGGCGGGGGCCTCCTCCCGCTGGGCGGCGGGCTCCTCCGGTGCGCCGGACTTCTCGCCGGGCATCTCGGCCTCCGCCTGGGCGGCGGAATAGCCGGTCAGATCCCCGTACAGCCCGCCGCTCTCGCGGCCGGCGTGCGTGGTAACGGGCTCCAGCTCCTTGGTGTCCTCCAGGTCCTCCGCCGGCTTCTCCTCCATCAGCTTGTGGACGGAGGCGTCGATGTCGCTGACGGCGGCGTCCACCGGATCGGCGGCCGGAGCAGGGGCGGAGAGCTGGGACAGACCGCCCAGGTACTCCATCTCGTGCTGGTAGAGCTCCTTCAGCTTGCCCACATAGGCGGCGGTGGAGCTCTGGGCGGCGGTCAGGCGGAGCTGTTCGCTCTCCACCTCCTGCCGCAGGGCCTCTACCTTCTTCCGGGCCTCGGCCTCCGCCTGGGCCAGCAGCTCGGCCTGCTTGCGCTGGGCGTCCTGGACCATCTCGTCGGCCATCCGCTGGGCGGTGAGCAGAGCCTTACGCATGGCGTCCTCGGTGGAGCGGTATTCCTCCACCTTTTCCACCAGCACCTTCATCTTGCTCTTCAGGACCGCATTTTCCTTGTAAAGGGCGGAGTAGTCCTCGGTGAGCACATCCAAGAACTCATCCACCATCGCCATGTTGTAGCCCCCGAAGGACGCCTTGGCAAAGGCGTGCTGGGAGACCTCCTGCGGAGTCATCATACGCCATTCCCCCGTTTCTCAGCCCAAAAGGGCGGAGCCGTCTCCGCCCGCGGCATTCTCTCTGTACGGACCAGTTCTGTGCGCCCGGCCCTAGAAGTACAGCCCGTTGTTTTCCAGCTCGTCGATCAGATCTCCTAAAATATCCACGTTGTAGGGCGTGATGATATAGGTGGAGATGGCCACCTTCTTGATCTTGCCCTCGTTGGCGTAAGCCACGCCGGACAGGAAATCCAGCAGGCGGCGGGCGATGTCCTTGTTGGTGGACTCCAGGTTAAGCACCACCGTGCGCTTCTCCCGCAGGTGGTCGGCGATCTCGGCGGCGTTCTCGAAGCGGTCGGGCTTCACCAGCACCACCTGGAGCTGGGTGGTGGTGTGGATGTTGACCACCTTATTGCTGCGGCGGGGCTCCGGGTCCACGGCGTACAGCGCGCCGGTGGCCTCCCGGGGCTTCTCCTTGCGCTCCACCCGGGAGACGGGCTCAAAGTCGTCAAATGCCTCTTCGTCCTCTTCCTCGTCCTCATAGGGGCGGGCCAGACGCTTCAATTCATCAATGAATCCCATAGATGTACTTCCTTTCCGTCTCCCGGCCGGTCAGACCGTTCCGGCGTGCACAGGCGGCCGGGGCCCGAACAGGGCCGTGCCCACCCGCACCAGAGTGGCCCCTTCGCGAACCGCGTCCTCGTAGTCGCCGCTCATCCCCATGGAGAGACAGTCGATATCAGAATCATTATCGCCCATTTCCATTCTTATGTCAACAAAAAGCTGCCGGGTTTTGCGGAAAAACATACAATTATCCCCCGGAGCGGCGGCAACGGGCGGAATACACATCAATCCCCGCAGCCGCACGTGCCCCGCCGACCGGGCCAGGCGGGCCAGAGTGGGCAGCTCTGACGCCGGACAGCCGCCCTTACTCTCCTCGCCGGCGATGTTCACCTCCAGCAGGATGTCCTGCACGATGCCCAGCTTGGCCGCCTGCCGGTCGATGGCCTCCAGCAGGCGGGGGGAGTCCACCGACTCGATCAGATCCACCCGGCCCACCACATACTTAACCTTGTTGGTCTGGAGGTGACCGATGAAGTGGACCCGGGCCCCATCGTAGGCGTAGTCGGCCAGATGGGCAGTGAGCTCCTGGACCCGGTTCTCCCCGCAGACGGTGATCCCGGCGGCGATGGCCGCCCGGATGGTGTCCGAGCTCTGGACCTTGGTGGCGGCCACCAGCGTGACCTCATCCGGGTCCCGGCCCGCCGACCGGGCGGCGGCGGCAATGTTCTTCTTTACCTTTGCGATGTTTTCCAACAGCGACATATGTAAGCACCTCCATACCTGGACTGATAAAAAGCGCTCACCCCCACCGCCCGGCACTCCCCGACGAAGCCCAGCGAAGCGGGTTCGCCGGGGAAAGGAGGAGCAAGGGAGCTGGCACAGCTTTCGCCGTTAGGCGGAAATGGAGCATAGCGGACTTTGCGACGACGCTATCGTACCACTTTTCCGTCAAACAGATCCTCGGCGGCCACAATCACCTCGTCCCCCGCCCGCAGCATCTTTTTCTGTTCGGTGGCGGTGGGGTTGTCCGACAGGACGCTCTGCACCAGGCAGTAGTCCCCGTCGTCCGCCAGGATCTCCACCGGCCGCCACTCCGCCTGGACGCCGGTCAGCACATACAGCCCCACCTGCTTCTCCCCGGTGGGGACCTTTTCGCCGGTGTCCGGGTCGGTCCGGGTCACGTCGATGGTGCGGATGGCCTTTTTGGGCACCCGGATGCCGGTGGTGCTGTCAAAGATGAGATCCACCGTCTGGCGGCGGAGCAGGGAGGTGTCGGCCAGATGCCGGTCGGAGGAAAAGACCACCGCCGTCCGCCCGTCCTGGGGAGCGCTGATGGACTCGGTCTTCATGGCGACCTCTCCCGACCAGTCCCGGGAAAAGCGGATGCGCACCGACCAGCCCTCCACCAGCCGCGCGGCCACCTCCTCCGGCACGGTGACGGCGAAATACCAGGTGGCCTTCGTGATGAGCTTGCCCACCGCCCCCTCCGGCGCGGCGACCGGCTGGGCGGTGAGCGTCTCCAGGGACAGGGGGGTCAGGTTGTTCAGCGCGGCGGGGGTGAGCACCGACTCGTAGCCGTCGGCCAGGGCGGAGAAGGTCCCCGCCACCGGCGCCCGCACCGCGGTGGTATCGGCGCCGGAGGCCTGGTCCAACGCGTTGATCTGGGCCTGGACGGCCTGAATCTGGGCGTCAATGGAGGCCGCCCCGTCATAGGTGGCCTCCCGCTGGAGCACCAGGCTCTTCAGCGTCAGGGCCTGCTCCTCCAGGCCGGTCAGGTCCCCCGCCGCCGCCGAGGCGCGCAGGCGGGCCATGGCGTCGGTGATGGACTGGTCCAGCCGCTGGTTGTCCCAGGAGGCCTCCCCCCGCAGCAGGGTGTAGTTGAGCTGCTGCAGCTTCAGCTCCAGGGCCCGGCGCTGGCGGCTGCGGTCCAGGGCGTTCTCGTCCCGGTAGACCACCGCCACCGTCTGGCCCGCCCCCACCTTCTCCCCCTGGTCGGGAAGCACATCCACAATGGAGCCCTGGCCGGGGATCACCTGCTCGGTGCGCACCAGCCAGCCCGTGGCCTCCGCGGCGTCGTCCACCGTATACTCGTAGGTCATGATGGTGGAAAAGGGGTCGGTGAAAATCTGCCAGGCGGCCCCCACCAGGTAGACCACACCTGCCAGAAAGATCACCAGCATGACGACTTTTGTAATGATTGTGGGCTGCTTCATGCCACGCCTCGTTTCCCGTCAGCCCTCCTCCTCGCCCTCCAGCGGCACAGGCTGTAGGGGCGCGATGGTGGAGATGGCGTGCTTGTAGATAAATTGCTGCTTGCCGTCCGACACCAGGACTACGGCAAAGGAATCGAACCCGGTGATGATCCCCCGGAGCTGGTAGCCGTTCATCAGAAAAACGGTTACCGGACTTTTGGCCCTCCGGGCCCGGGTCAAAAAGGTATCCTGTAGGCTTGTCTGTCTCTGCATCATAAGTACACTCCTCTTTCTATGGGGCGCAGGCCCCGTAAAGTGTACTTATAGTAATCCATTTTCTTCCAAATATGCTGTCGCATCCCGTCGTGCCCGCGAAAGATCGGGCGTTTTTTCCCAGAGAAGCCACTTCACCGCCGGGTTCCGGCGGAACCAGGTGAGCTGGCGCTTGGCGTACTGCCGGGAGCGCAGCTTGATCTCCTCCAGGGCCCCGTCCACCGGAGCCCCCGCGTCCAGGGCGGCGGCCAGCTCCTTATAGCCGATGGCCTGCATGGCGGTGCAGCTCCGGGGCACGCCGGAGGCCAGAAGCCCCCGCACCTCTTCCGTCAGACCGTCCGCCGCCATCTGGTCCACCCGCCGGTCGATGCGCTCCCACAGATCGGCGCGCCGGGCAAAGCTCAGCCCGATGCGCACCGCCGCATACCGGGGGGGCAGGGCGGCGGTGCGGAGATCGTGGGCGGTGATGGTCTCGCCGGTCTCGTACCAGACCTCCAGGGCCCGGAGGATGCGCCGCTCGTCGTTGGGGTGGAGCTTTTCCGCCCGCTGGGGGTCCACCCGCCGGAGCTCGTCATAGAGGGGTGCGACGCCCTGGGCCGCCGCCCGGGCCTGGAGCTTTTCCCGCCAGCGGCCGGAGAAGGGGGCAAACTCCCGTCCGGCGACCAGGTGGTCGATATACAGCCCCGTGCCCCCTACCAGGATGGGCAGCCTGCCCCGGGCCAGGATGTCCTCCACACAGGCGGAGGCGTCGGCTACATACCGGGCCACGGAGTAGTCCTCGGCCGGGTCCGCCACGTCCAGCATGTGGTGGGGGACCCCCCGCATCTCCGCCGGGGTGGGCTTGGCGGTGCCGATGTTCATGCCGCGGTAGATCTGCATGGAGTCGGCGGAGACCACCTCGCCCCCGGCGAGAAGGGCCAGCTCCACGCCCAGGGCCGTTTTGCCCGAGGCCGTGGGGCCGCAGACCACGACTATTTTATTCGGCACACGATCACCGCCTGTCGGTTGGAGTGGGACAGGATGGCCCCCCGGAGGGCGGTTCCCTTCCAATCAGATAATCAATTGTAACACCAAAAAAGTCCGCAAGGGCGATCAGTTTTTCTATGGTGGTGGACCGGGCCCCGCTTTCAATGGTACTAATCGCCTTATGCGACAGGCCCACGGCCTCCCCCAACTCCTTCTGACTTAATCCCCGCTTTTTTCGGAGTTCATAGACCCGCTGGGAAAAAATCTGCAGATATTCCATAGTACCTCCTTGACATTTACCTCTCAGTAGAATATACTCTACTTATAGGTAAAAACGATACGGGAGGTGCAACATGGACCCTCTTCTGGAAGCTCTTTGGAATGAGATGCCGGAGATTCAAGCCTCCGACTCCCTCCAGCGGCTCCGCCGGACGATCCACGCCGACCTGGCCTCCGCCGCCGGCCCGGACCTGGCCGACAACCTGTGGGCCCTCTTCGACGAGACAATGGACGAGGGCTCCGCGAAGCCTTCCGGCAGGGCTTTGGGGCCTCGCTGCGCCTGCTGCTGGCTATGCTCGCCTGAATAGCTTCTCCAACTGTCCCCGGGTCCATTCGATGGCCACCGGCCGCCCGTGCGGGCAGTATTTCACCTGCCCGCTCATGACGGCCTCAGCCACCCGCTGGAGCTCGGCGGGGCCGTTCTTCTGCCCCCCCTTGATGGCCGCCTTGCAGGCCATGGTGGCCATCAGATGGTCTCGGGCTCCCTCCGGGTCGGCCCGGTCCTCCTTCAGCAGCCCGGCGGCCAGCTCGATCAGAGTGGCCTCCACGTCCCCGGCATCCACATAGTCGGGGGCCTGGCGCACAATAACGGCCCCGCCGCCAAAGTCCTCCGCCTCAAAGCCGAAGCGGCCCAGCAGCTCCCGGTTCTGGAGCAGCGCCGCCCCCTCCTCCGGGGCCGGGGTAAACACCACCGGGGCCAGCAGCCGCTGGACCATGGGGGTATACCCGCCGGCCTTGAGCCGGTCAAAGTTCATCCGCTCGTGGGCGGCGTGCTTGTCAATGAAATAGGCCCGCTCCCCCTGCTCCACCAGAATATAGGTGTGGAACAGCTCCCCCCGGACGGCCCAGGGCTCGGCCTCGGGGGCGGGCGTCGGGTCAGGCGCCGGGGGTGCAGAGACCGGCGGGGGCGGGACCGGCTTGGCCTCGGGCGCGGGAGCCGGCGCGGCGGCCCGGGGCTTTGCAAAGTCGCTCAGGGGCAGGCTGCCCGAGCGGTCCAGCAGGGCCGAGCGCAGGTAATTGGTGCGGACGGGGATGCGGGAGCCGGGCCGCACCGCCGGCTGGGCAGGCGGTTCCGGGCGGGGCTCCGCCTTGGGCGCGGGAGCCGGAGCGGGGGGGAGCTCCTGCGTCCGGGCGGGGGGGACCGGCTCCAGCCGGGTCTGGTTGGGGGTGACGGTGTCGTGGGGCTCCACGGCGGGCGTTTTGACCGCGGTTATCACCGCTGCCGGCCGCTGGGTGCTGGCGTCGAGCCCCCCCAGCACGGTGTGGTACACCCCGTCGAACACCCGCTTGTCCGAGACGAATTTCACCTCGGTCTTGGCCGGGTGGACGTTCACGTCCACGGCGTTGGGCCGGGTGGTGATGTGGAGGACGCAGCCGGGGAATTTGCCCACCATCTTCTGGTTGGCATAGGCCTGCTCCAGGGCCGCCATCATGGTGCGGGACTTGACAAAACGGCCGTTGACGAAGAAGAACTGGTAGTTGCGGGAGGCCCGGCAGCAGGCGGGCAGGGAGACGAAGCCCTCCACGCGCACGCCCTCCTCGCCGCTGCCCCGGACGGGCAGGAGCCCCAGGGCCAGATCCCGGCCCAGCACGGCGTAGACCGCCGACTTCAGCGCCCCGTCGCCGGGCGTGAGCAGCTCCTGCCGTCCGTCGCGGATGAACTTTACCGCCACCTCGGGCCGGGCCAGGGCCTCCCGCTGGACGGCGGCAAACACCGCCGCCCCTTCGGCGGCGTCTTTTTTCATGTATTTCAGCCGGGCGGGGGTGTTGAAAAACAGGTCCCGGACGATCATGGTGGTGCCCACCGGGCCGCCGGCCTCCTCCCGGCTGCGCACCGTCCCGCCCTCCAGGGTGAGGGCGGCGCCGAAGTCGCATGCGGCGGTGCGGGTGACCACCTCCACCCGGGACACGGCGGCGATGGCCGCCAGAGCCTCCCCCCGGAACCCCAGGGTGCCGATGGCCTCCAGATCGTATTCACTGCGGATCTTGCTGGTGGCGTGGCGCAGGAAGGCGGTCTCCAGCTCCCCGGCGGGGATGCCGCAGCCGTCGTCCGTGACCCGGATATAGCTCATGCCGCCGTGGGCAATCTCCACGGTAAGGGTGGTGCACCCGGCGTCGATGGCGTTTTCCATCAGCTCCTTGACCACCGAGGCCGGCCGCTCCACCACCTCTCCGGCGGCGATCAGATCGGCCACATGGGAGTCGAGCACTTGAATATGGGGCATCGTTCACCTCGCAAATCCGTTCACAGCCGCGAAGAGCTGGAATCCATTGAGCGCCATACGCAAAAAGATGGGCGTCCACACCGAGCCGCCGTTGTCGTAGCTCCAGGTCAGGGCCGCCGCCATGGGCAGGTAGCGGACCATCAGCAGCAGGTAGCGCAGATCCACGTTTCCCGGGGTGAAGGCGTACTGCTGGGCTGCATAGAAGGCGTAGACCAGGATGCTCACCACATAGCCCAGGCTCCGGCTGTACTTGCGCAGGGAGCCGAACATCAGACCCCGGAACAGCACCTCCTCCACGATGGGGGTGAGGACCACCAGGATCAGGACGGTGGCGCCGGGGAAGTAGGCGAACTGCTCGGCGTAGAGCGGGTAGAAGGGGTCCTCCACCGGCAGGGGAATGCGGGAGGCCAGGAAGTGGAACACCCCCGCCCCCGCCAGACCGGTGGCAAAGGCGAAGAGGTTCTCCGGCAGCCAGTCCAGCAGGATGTGGACTCCGTGATACAGAAAGCTCCAGAACACCAGCACCACCAGGGTCACCGCCAGCAGGTAGTAAATCAGGCCGTATTCGGCGGGGAGAAGCTGCCAGTGCTCTCCCAGCGCCTTTTGCAGCGCGCCCATCAGCCGGGGGAACACCAGGATATACAGGGCGAAAAACACCCAGCCCCGGTAAAACTCGGATCGGGTGAGCTGGGGCCGCCAGTGCCGGTGCCGGCTGGTCATGGAAATTCCTCCTTTGGCTGGGTCGTTTGGTTACAGCTTCTGTTTCAGCTCGTACAGCAAGTTCATTGCCTCGATGGGGGTCAGGGTGTTCACGTCCACCCGGCGCAGCCGCTCGGCCACCTCGTTGGCCCCCAGGTCCGTCAGGGAGATCTGGTCGTCGGCCCGGGCGGGGGCGGCCGCCGGAGCCGGGGCCCCCTGGGCCTCCAGCTCAGCCAGAATGTCCCTGGCCCGCTCGATGACCCGTCCGGGCACCCCCGCCAGGCCCGCCACCTCAATGCCGTAGCTCTGGTCGGCGGGGCCCCGGACAATCTTCCGCAGGAAAATGATGTCGTCCTTGCGTTTCTTGGCGGCGATGTTATAGTTCTTCACCCCTGGGATCTGGCCCTCCAGGCAGGTGAGCTCGTGGTAGTGGGTGGCGAACAGGGTCTTGCACCCCAGGCGGCGCTTGTCGGCGCAGTACTCCACCACCGCCCGGGCGATGGACATGCCGTCGTAGGTGCTGGTGCCCCGGCCGATCTCGTCCAGGATCAGCAGGCTCTTGGCCGTGGCGTTCTTCAAAAGCTCGGCCACCTCGGTCATCTCCACCATAAAGGTGGACTGCCCGGCGGCTAGGTCGTCGGAGGCCCCCACCCGGGTGAACACCCGGTCCACGATACCGATGTGGGCGCTTTTGGCCGGCACGAAGGAGCCCATTTGGGCCATGAGGACAATGAGGGCGGTCTGCCGCATGTAGGTGGACTTGCCCGCCATGTTGGGTCCGGTGATGACGGCCACCAGATTCTCCCCGCTGTCCATATGTACGTCGTTGGGGACGAACAGGGCGTTCTTAAGCACCTTTTCCACCACCGGATGGCGGCCCTCCACGATATCCAGCTTGTCGCTGAGGTCCACCGTAGGCATGCAGTAGCCCCCCGCCGCGGCCACGGCAGCGAAGGAGGTGAGCACATCCACCTGGGCCACGGCGGCGGCGGTGGCCTGGATCTCCCCCACCCGGGCCGCGGTCTGCTCCCGCAGGGCGCAGAACAGCTCGTATTCCAGGGCCACGATCTTGTCCTGGGCGGACAGGATGGTGTGCTCCATATCCTTGAGCTCCTGGGTGATGAACCGCTCGCAGTTCACCAGGGTCTGCTTGCGGATGTAGGTGTCGGGCACCAGGTCGTAATTGGCCCGGGAGACCTCGATGTAGTAGCCGAAGACCTTGTTGTAGCCCACCTTCAGACTTTTGATGCCGGTCTTGTCCCGCTCGCTGGCCTCGATGGCCGCCACCATGGACTTGCCGTTGGTCATCACGTCCCGCAGGTAATCCACGTCCTGGTTATACCCCGCCTTGATGAAGCCGCCCTCCCGGACGGAGAAGGGGGGCTCCTCCACCAGGGCCCGGCCGATGAGCTCTCTGAGGTCGGCCAGGTCGTCGATGGCCTGGCGCAGCCCGCACAGCAGGGAGGACCGGAAGGGCGCGAGCAGCTCCCGCAGCCGGGGCAGGCGGCCCAGGCCGCCCGCCAGAGCCACCAGGTCCCGGGCGCCGGCGGTGCCGTACACCACCCGGGAGATGAGCCGCTCCAGGTCGGTGACCTCCCGCAGACAGGCGGCGATCTCGTCCCGGGCGATGGCGCTCCCGGTCAGGTCGGCCACCGCCTCCAGGCGCTTGTTGATCGGTACCGGGGACAGGAGGGGCCGCTCCATCCAGGAGCGGATCAGCCGCCCGCCCATGGCGGTCTTGGTCTTGTCCAGCACCCACAGCAGCGAGCCCTTCTTCTCCTTGGCGCGCATGGTCTCGGTGAGCTCCAGGTTGCGCCGGGCGGTCAGGTCCAGCTCCATGTACTGGCCGGAGGTGTAATACTGAAAGGCGGTCAGGTGGCTCAGGTCGGTCTTTTGGGTGGTGTAGAGGTAGTCCAGCAGGGCTCCGGCCGCCCGGACGGCGGCCTCCCCCTGCTCTGGCAGGCCCTCCAGCCCGGTCCGGAACTGCTTCCGGCACAGCGCCCAGGCGGCGGAGCGTTCGAAGCGGTCCTCCGCCCCCGGCTCGCACCGGCAGTCCAGCCGGTCCCGCAGGAAGGCCCGCAGCTCCGGGTCCTCCGCCGCGGCAGGGGAGAGGACGGCCTCTCTGGGGGCGTAGCGGCCCAGCTCGTTCCAAAGGTGCTCCATGGCGTCTTTGCCCGCAAAGGCGGTGGCCGACACCTCGCCGGTGGAGATGTCGCAGAAGCACACCCCCACGGCCGGCTCCTGAAGGCAGATGGAGCAGAGGAAGTTGTTGCGCCCCTCCTCCAGCATGGAGGACTCGATGACCGTGCCGGGGGTGACGATGCGGATGATGTCCCGGTCCACCAGGCCTTTGGCCAGGGCCGGGTCCTCCATCTGCTCGCAGATGGCCACCTTATAGCCCTTGGAAATGAGCCGGGCGATATAGGACTCCACCGAGTGGTAGGGCACCCCGCACATGGGGGTGCGCTCCCCCTCCGGCTTGTTCCGGTCCCGGGTGGTCAGGGTCAGGTCCAGCTCCCGGGAGGCCAGCTTGGCGTCCTCCAGGAACATCTCGTAAAAATCCCCCAGGCGGAACATCAGGATGCAGTCCGGGTGCTCCGCCTTCATTTGCAGGTATTGCTTCATCATGGGGGTGGTGTCAGCGGGCATAGCGGTTGGCTCCTTTTCTCTGTCTATGGGGCGAATTTACTCCGCCGGCTCCCCAAAGAGGGTCCAGGTGGAGGCACCGGTGATCTTCAGGTCCACGAACTGCCCCAGCAGGGCGGGGTCCCCCGTGAGGTGGACCAGCCGGCCCCCGGCGGTGCGGGCGTTCAGATTGTGGCGGGGATCGTCGGAGGGCTCATCCACCAGGCAGCGCAGGGTCCTTCCAACGTAGCCCTGCTGCTTCTTGGCGGAGATCTCGTTCTGGAGGTCCACCAGCCGCTGGAAGTTGGCGGCCTTCTCCTCCTTGCTCAGGGGGTCGGGCAGCCTGGCGGCCGGGGTGCCCTCCCGGGGGGAGTAAAGGAAGGTGAACAGGGCGTCGAACTCCACCTCCCGCAGCACGGTCAGCGTGTCCTCGAACTCCGCGGTGGTCTCGCCGGGGAAGCCCACGATGATGTCGGAGGTGAGCACAATGTCGGGGATGCGCTGGCGCAGGGACCGGACGAGCCCCAGGTAGTGTTCCCGGGTGTAGCCCCGGTTCATGGCGGCCAGCACCCGGTCGTTGCCCGCCTGGAAGGGCAGGTGGAGGTGGGGGGCCACCTTCTCACACCGGGCCATGGCGTCGAACAGCCGCTCCGAGGCGTCCTTGGGGTGGCTGGTCATAAAGCGGATCAAAAAGTCGCCGGGGACGGCGTTGACCTGCTCCAGGAGCCAGGCGAAGTCCACATCGGCGTCCAGGTCCCGGCCGTAGGAGTTGACGTTCTGGCCCAGCAGGGTGATGTCCTTATATCCCGCTGCCGCCAGCTCCCGCACCTCGGAGAGGATGTCCTCCGGGTCTCGGGAGCGCTCCCGGCCCCGGACGTAGGGCACGATGCAATAGGAGCAGAAGTTGTTGCACCCGTACATGATGGAAACCCAGGCCCTGATGCTCCCCTGCCGCCGGACGGGCATCCCCTCCGCAATGGAGCCCGCCTCGTCCGGGGTGTCGAAAATGCGGCCCCGTCTCGTCTGGATGCGCCACAAAAGCTCCGGGAACCGCCACAGGGCGTGGGGCCCGAACACCAGGTCCACATGGCGGAAGGACCGGCGCACCTTCTCCACATTGTGGGGCTCCTGCATCATGCAGCCGCACAGGCAGATGATCTGGTTGGGGTTGTGGCGCTTGGTATGGGTCAGGGCCCCTACGTTGCCCAGCACCCGCTGCTCGGCGTGCTCCCGCACGGCGCAGGTGTTGATGACCACCACGGCGGCGGTGCGCTCATCGTCGGTAAAGCCGTAGCCCATCTCGGCCAGGTAGCCCCGGATGCGCTCGGAGTCGGCCTCGTTCTGCTGACAGCCGTAGGTGTCCACAAAGGCCAGGGGGGGCGTGGGCAGGGGGGCGTTCATGGCCGCCACCTGGGCGCAGAAGTCCTTCTGCCGGGCGATATCCTCGGGGGAAATCCGTGTCGTAGCTTGCTTCAAAGCGGCGCCTCCATTGGGAAATAGTGTTTCAGAGTATTGTATCATTTCTGCCGAAAAAACACAAGGGCGGGGCGGACGCTTTTGCGCCCGCCCCGCCCGATACGGCTGGAACGATCAGACCTCGAACTTGGCACCCATCAGCTTGGCGAACTCCCGGCAGATGGCGGTGTTGCCCGGCCAGGCGGGGGAGGTAACCAGATTGCGGTCCACCACAGCCTGGTCCACCGGCACCTCCACATACTCGCCGCCGGCCACGGTGATATCGGGGCCCACGGCGGGGTAGCAGGTAGCCCTGTAGCCCTTCAGCACCCCGGCGGCGGTGAGCACCTGGGGGCCGTGGCAGATGGCGGCCACCGGCTTGCCGGCGGCAAAGAACGCCTGGACGATCTCGATGACCCGGGCGTTGAGGCGGATGTACTCGGGGGCCCGGCCGCCGGTGATGAAGAGGCCGGCGTAATCCTCGGTCTTTACGCCGTCGAAATCGGCGGTGAGGGCAAAATTGTGGCCCCGCAGCTCGGTGTAGGTCTGCTCGCCCAGAAAATCATGGACGGCGGTGGCCACGGTGTCGCCGGCCTTCTTGTCCGGGCAGACGGCGTCCACCTGGTAGCCGAGCATGCTCAGAGCCTGGAAGGGCACCATGGTCTCATAATCCTCGGTAAAATCTCCGCACAGCAGCAATACCTTTTTCGACATGTTCTTACCTCCTAAAATTTTCGTTTGGATGCAATCGAGTTTTCGAAAGATACCACCATCAGCATAGCACGTTCCCACCCGTTTTGCAATTGGCAATCGCCGGCGGGAGCGGCTTTTTTCACCCCGGCAGGCTCGGCTTTCATTGACGTTGCCCGCCGGCGGGTGGTATAATGATACAATCCATATTTTCGTGCAGAAAAGGAGGGACGCACCCCCGTGAAAGCCCTTGTGATCGAGAGAGATTTGGTGCGCCGCAACGCCGCCGTCATCAAGGAGAAGGCGGGCTCCGCCGCCATCTACGCCGTCCTGACCGGGGACGCCCACGGGGCCGGTCTGGTGGAGATGGCCGGGCTGCTCCGGGCCGAGGGCATCGGCCGCTTCGCCGTCTCCGAGCCGGCGGACGCCGCCGCCCTGCGCAAGGCGGGCTTTGTGGAGGAGGAGCTTCTCATGCTCCGCTCCACCACGGACCGGGACGAGCTGGAGCAGCTCATCGACCTGAACGTGGTGTGCACCATCGGCTCCTATGACACCGGCGTGGCCCTCAACGGTCTGGCCGAGGCCCGCTCCACCGTGGTGGAGGCCCATATCCAGGTGGACACCGGCCTGGGCTACGGCGGCTTTCTGGCCGGCGAGCCGGAGAAGATTCTCTCCATGTACCGCTACCTGCCCAACGTGGCCCTGTCCGGCGTCTACACCCAGATGCACGCCTCCAGCCGTGGGGAGCGGGACGCCTCCGCCCAACTGGAGGAGTTTCAGCGGGTGGTGCAGTGCATCGTAGACGCCGGCTTTGAGACCGGCGTGGTCCACGCCGCGGGGTCGGACGCGCTGATGCATTACGAGTTCGCCAAGCTGGACGCGGTGCGGGTGGGCTCCGCCTTCCTGGGCCGGTGCCGCCGCACCCGGGGAGACGGGCTCCAGACCGTGGGGCACGGCGAGGCCACCCTGGAGGAAATCCGGTGGCTGCCCAAGGGGCACACCGTGGGCTCCAGCTCCCTCATCACCCTGAAAAAGCCCACCCGGGTGGCGGTGCTGCCCGTGGGCTACCAGAACGGCTTCGGGGCCCAGCGCCCGCGGGAGAGCGGGCTGTTCGCCCTGCTGCGCTGGTGGATGCGCGCCCGGAAGCAGACGGTGCAGATCGGGGGGCAGAAGGCCCGGGTCATCGGCCCCATCGGCGCCATAGAGACCCTGGTGGACGTAACCGAAATGAAGTGCGGCCCCGGCGACGCCGCCGTTTTTGAGCTGGACCCCCTGTATGCCAGGGGCCTGCCCAGGGAATACCGATAGACAGAAAGCGAGTCGTTAACATGAAAGCTGTTGTTACCCGCGTGACCTCCGCCTCGGTGACCATCGGCGGGGAGGTCTGCGGCCAGATCGGCCGCGGCTTCCTGGTGCTGCTGGGGGTGGGTCCCAACGACACCGAGGCCCAGGCCGCCAGGCTGGCCGACAAGGTCACCGGCCTGCGGGTCTTTGAGGACGAGAACGAAAAGATGAACCGGAACCTGGCCGCGGTGGGGGGCGGGCTGCTGGTGGTCAGCCAGTTTACCCTGTACGCCGACACCAGGTCCCGCCGGCCCGGCTTTACTGGGGCCGCCAAGCCCGACGTGGCCATCCCCCTGTACGAGGCTTTTCTGTCCGAGTGCGCCCGGCTGGGCTTTCCCCCACAGCACGGCCGCTTCGGCGCCGACATGCAGGTCTACTCCGTCAACGACGGACCGGTGACCATTCTGCTGGATACGGATCTGATGTGAACAACCAGAAACTATTTGAGGTGAAGGATATGATCGTAAAAACCATGCCCGTGGGCGAGATTGGCACCAACTGCTACCTGCTGGGCGACGAGAGCGCCAAGGTCTGCGCCGTGGTGGACCCCGGCGGGGACGCTCCCGCCATCCGGAAGATGATCGAGGACTCCGGGTGCGCGCTCAAGCTCATTCTGCTGACCCACGCCCACTATGACCACACCGGCGGCATCGAGGGGCTGGAGGAATTCTACCCCCACACCCCCGTCTACGTCCACATGGGGGACGTGGAGGGGGTCTCCAGGGGTCTGTTCCCCCCCATCGACGAGAGCGTGCGCCGCTCTTACGGCGAGGGGGACCAGGTGGAGCTGGGAGGCCTGACCATCGACGTGCTCCACACCCCCGGCCACTCCAAGGGCTCCGTCACCCTGAAGGTGGGCGACGTGCTCTTCACCGGCGACACCCTGTTCCAGGGCTCCATGGGCCGCACCGACCTGCGGGGCGGCAGCTACGAGGCGATCATGGCCTCCCTCAAGCGGCTGGGCGAGCTGCCCGGCGACTACCATGTCTGCCCCGGCCACATGGGCCTGTCTACGCTGGAGCGGGAGCGGAAAACCAATTACTACATGCAGGAAGCCCTGCAAGGCTGACGCGATGAAGCTCTATTTGAAGGGACACGACTACAAATACGCCACCGAGCAGATGCTGTTGACCCTGTTTCCCGGCGAGCGCCCCTCCTACCCGGACCGGCCCGCCGGGGAGGGGGAGGACAGCCTGACCCTCTCTCTGTCCCTAGGGGGGCGGTGGGCCACCGCCCGGGCCGTTCTGACCCGGGATGGGCGCCGCTGGACCGCCGCCGCCCGGGCCCCAGTGCCCGCCCCGGACGCCGGGCGCGTGGAGCGGGACCGGGTGCTCCAGCGGGTGGTGAAGAACGCCTTCTACCGGGCGGGGGTCCAGGCCCTTGGGCGGGAGCCGCCCTGGGGCGGGCTCACCGGCGTGCGGCCGGTCAAGCTGCCCACCCGCGCGCTGGAGCAGGGCGCCACCCGCCGGCAAGCCGACCGCCTGCTGCGGGACCTGTACCGGGTCTCCGCCCCCCGGCGGGCGCTGGCTCTGGACTGCGCCCAGGCCACCCTGGCCGCCAAGCGCACGCTGGCGCCGGAGGACGTCTCCCTCTATGTGGGCATCCCCTTCTGCCCCACCCGGTGCGCCTACTGCTCCTTTGTCTCCGCCGACGTGGGGCGCACCTTCTCGCTCATGGAGCCCTATGTGGACGCCCTGTGCCGGGAAATCGCCGCCGCCGGGGCGGCCGTCCGGCGGGGCGGCAGGCGGATCAAGTCGGTCTACATCGGCGGCGGCACCCCCACCACCCTGAGCCCCGCCCTGCTGGACCGGCTCATGGGGGCGCTGGAGGGGGCCTTTGACCTGAGCGCCTGCGCCGAGTACACGGTGGAGGCCGGGCGGCCCGACACCATCACGGCGGAAAAGCTCTCCGTCCTGCGCGAGCGGGGCTGCACCCGGGTGTCGGTGAATCCCCAGTCCATGGACGACCGGGTCCTGGCCGCCATCGGCCGGGCCCACAGCGCCGCCGACATCCTCCAGGCCTGGGACCTGGTGCGGCGGGCTGGGTTCCCCTACGCCAACATGGACCTGATCGCCGGGCTCCCCACCGACACCCCCGAGGGCTTCCGCGCCTCTCTGGACCAGGTGCTCTCCCTGGGGCCGGAAAATGTCACCGTCCACACCCTGGCTCTCAAGAAGGGCTCGCGCCTCACCCTGGAGAAAAACGGCGCCCTCCCCGCGCCGGAGCAGGTGTCCGCCATGCTGGACTATGCGTGGGGCGCCCTGCGCGCGGCGGGCTACGCCCCCTACTACCTCTACCGGCAGAAGTATATGTCCGGCGGGTTTGAAAACGTGGGCTGGTGCCGGCCGGGGGCGGAGAGCCTCTACAACATCTGTATGATGGAGGAGCTGCATACCATCCTCTCTCTGGGCTCCGGCGGGGTGACCAAGGTCATCGACCCCCGGGCCGGGAGCCTGGTGCGGCAGGCCAACCCCAAGTATCCCAAGGAATATATCGAGACCCTGGACCCCATTTTACAGGCAAAGGAGAACCTGACATGGCCTACCAACTGACCGAGATCAACCAGAAGATCCAGGCCGACCCCAAGGCCTTTCTCGCCGAGTGCGACACCAGCTACCAAAAGCGGCTGGAGGACGCCGCCGACCGCATCATTGCGGGAATGGCGGAGAGCCCGGTGGTGTTGCTGTCCGGCCCCTCCGGCTCGGGCAAGACCACCACGGCCCTCAAGCTGGAGCAGGAGCTGGAGCGGCGGGGCATCAACACCCACACCATCTCCATGGACAACTACTTCAAGACTCTCAACCGCAGCACCGCGCCCCGCACCCCCGAGGGGGACATCGACTACGAATCCCCCCTGCTACTGGACATGGACCTGCTGGACGACACCTTCACCAAGCTCTCCAGGGGGGAGTGGGTGGTGGTGCCCAAGTTTGAGTTTGCCCGGCAGATGCGCAACGACAGCCGGGGCACCCTGCTGAAGCTGGACAAAAACGAGATCGCCATCTTCGAGGGCATTCACGCCCTCAATGACGACATCGCCGGGCGGCACCCGGAGGCCACCACTCTCTATATCTCCGCCCGGTCCGATATCCGGGAGGGGGAGGATCTGCGCTTCAAGGGCACGTGGATGCGCATCTCCCGCCGGGCGGTGCGGGACTACAATTTCCGGGGCACCGATCTGGTGGAGACCCTGTCCATGTGGTACAATGTGCGCCGGGGGGAGAAGCGCTACATCTCCCCCTTCAAGGGCCGGGCCGACGTCATCATCGACTCCTCCCTGCGTTATGAGGTGCCCGTTTTCGCCAACTACGCCGCCCCCCTCCGGGAAGCCCTGGACCAGGTGGCCCCCGACAACGAGCGCTTCCAGGAGCTCCACGAGCTGGTGGACGCCTTCCGCTACTTTACCCCCATCGACCCCGCGCTGGTCCCCGCCGACTCCCTTCTGCGGGAGTTCATCGGCGGCGGCAGCTACCATTACTGAACCGCGGACAGGCGGCCGGCGGCCGCCTCCCGTTTTCCCTGAATTTCCCGAATTTCGATCAAAAAAGGAGACTTTAACATGTCTGAGTGTACCCATGATTGCTCCTCCTGTGGCGAGTCCTGCGGAGAGCGCACGGCGCCCATGGACTTCCGCGCGCCCATGAATCCCCTGTCCGACATCAAAAAGGTCATCGCCGTGGTCAGCGGCAAGGGCGGCGTGGGCAAGTCCACCGTCACCTGCACCCTGGCCGCCGCCATGGCCCAGCGGGGCAAAAAGACCGCCGTGCTGGACGCCGACATCACCGGCCCCAGCGTCCCCACCGCCTTTGGACTCCATCAGCACGCCGTGGGCAGCGATCTGGGCATCGAGCCCGTGGTCTCCAGGGGGGGCGTGGAGGTCATGAGCCTCAACTTCCTCACTGAGAACGAGACCGACCCGGTGGTGTGGCGGGGGCCTGTCATCGCCGGCACGGTCAAGCAGTTCTGGAGCGAGGTGATCTGGGGCAACGTGGACTTCATGTTCGTGGATATGCCTCCCGGCACCGGCGACGTGCCCCTGACCGTGTTCCAGTCCCTGCCCATCGACGGCGTCATCGTGGTCACCTCTCCCCAGGACCTGGTCAGCATGATCGTCACCAAGGCCGTCAAGATGGCCGAGCTGATGGAGATCCCCATCCTGGGCATCGTGGAAAACTACAGCTACTTCCAGTGCCCCGACTGCGGCAAAGAGCACGCCATCTTTGGAGAGAGCAAGGTGGAGCGGGTGGCCGCCGACCTGGGCCTGAAGGTGCTGGCCAAGCTGCCCATCGACTCCGCGCTGGCCTCCGCCTGCGACAACGGCGGAGTGGAGGACTATCAGCCCAACCCCATGGCCGGCGTGGCCGAGGTCCTGGAGCGCCTGTAACGGGGGGCCGGTGAGACGATGTGCGCTGATTTTGTAAACCTGACCCCGGAAAACCTCGCCCACGAGCATTTGTGCTGTATCATCCGCAGCAGAAAGCCCCATCCGGGTGTGGAGGCCAAGCGGCAGTGGCTGTCGGACCGCCTGCCGGAAGGGCATGTCTTTCGAAAGCGAAATGCCAAGGCCACGGTTTTTATCGAATACGCGCCGCTTGAGACCGCGTGGGTTCCCATCGTCGGCGACAACTATGATTATCTGTACTGTCTGTGGGTCTCCGGCGACAGCAGGGGACACGGGTACGGGAGGTCGCTGATGGAATATTGCCTGGCCGACGCAAGAGAAAAGGGCCGATCCGGCGTGTGCATGCTGGGGGCGCAAAAACAAAAAGCGTGGCTTGCCGACCAATCCTTTGCCCGAAAGTTCGGTTTCGAGGTGGTCGATACCACCGCCAACGGCTACACGCTGCTCGCCCTCTCTTTTGACGGAACAACGCCGAGGTTTGCTCCTCATGCGAAAAAGCAGGAAATCGAGCGCAAGGAGCTCACCATTTACTATGATCTGCAATGCCCCTACGTCCATCAAGCCGTTGAAACGGTCAGACAGTATTGCGAGCAGAACGGCATCCCCGTTCAGTTTCTTCTGGTGGACACGCTGCAAAAGGCAAAGGAGCTGCCCTGTGTGTTCAACAACTGGGCCGTATTTTACAACGGAAGGTTTGAAACCGTAAACCTGCTGGATGTCTCCTATCTAAAGCGGATCCTCAAGAAATGAAGCGGCGGCGCTGCACGGGCGGATTTCCGCACATCGCCGTTTGTCCCGCCGCAGCAGAAAGCCCCGGAAGTGACTTGCCGTCACTTCCGGGGCTTTTCCGATCCTGCGGGTTCCCGGACCGCTGAGGGCCGGGGCGGGTGCTGCCCGCGGGAAACGCCTGAGGCGCTATTCCTCGTCCAGCTTCCATACCGCCATAAATGCCTCCGTCGGAATCTGAACTGTCCCCAGAGAGCGCAGCTTTTTCTTGCCCGCCCCACGAAAGACTCCGCCTTCCGCGGGGACCCCAGGCCGGATTTGACCTGCTCGGGGCAAATGAATTGCCCCTGCGCCAAGGGCTTGCCCTCTGGGCAACCCCTTGAACGGCCCGTATCGTGCCGCCCCATCGCAGATGGGGCCCCAGAGGGCGCAAAAAAGATGCCGCTATTCCTCGTCCAGCTTCAATACCGCCATAAATGCCTCCGTCGGAATCTGAACTGTCCCCAAGGAGCGCATCTTTTTTTTGCCCTCTTTCTGCTTTTCCAGCAGCTTCTTCTTCCGGGTGATGTCGCCGCCGTAGCACTTGGCCAGCACGTCCTTGCGCATGGCCTTCACTGTCTCACGAGCGATGATCTTGCCCCCGATGGCGGCCTGGACCGGAATCTCGAAGAGCTGGCGGGGGATGTTCTCCTTCAGCTTCTCGCACAGCCTTCTCGCCCGGGGATAGGCCTTGTCCCTGTGGGCAATAAAGCTCAGGGCGTCCACCTGGTCGCCGTTGAGCAGCATGTCCACCTTCACCAGCTCGGAGGAATGATAGCACTCCAGCTCATAGTCCAGGGAGGCATAGCCCTTGGTCCGGGCCTTCAGGGTGTCGAAAAAGTCGTAGATGATCTCATTGATGGGCATGGAGTAGTGGAGCTCCACCAGATTGGTGTCCAGATACTGCATGTCCTTGAACTCCGCCCGCCGCTCCTGACACATGGGCATGATGTTGCCCACATAGTCCGGCGGCGAGATGATGGACACCTTGGCATAGGGCTCCCGAGCCTCCAGAATGGCCCCGGGGTCCGGGTAGTTGTGGGGATTGTCCACATGGACCACCGAGCCGTCGGTCTTGGTGATCTCATAGATCACCGAGGGCAGGGTGGTGATGAGGTCCAGGCCGAACTCCCGCTCCAGCCGTTCCTGAATGATCTCCATGTGGAGCATCCCCAAAAAGCCGCACCGGAAGCCGAAGCCCAGAGCCACGGAGGACTCCGGCTCGAAGGACAGGGAGGCGTCGTTGAGCTGGAGCTTTTCCAGGGCGTCCCGCAGGTCGGGGTATTTGGAGCCGTCCTCGGTATAGATGCCGCAGTAGACCATGGCCTTGGCGGGGCGGTAGCCGGGCAGGGGCTCGGCCGCCGGAGCCTCGGCTCCGGTGATGGTGTCGCCCACCCGGGTGTCCTTCACGTCCTTGATGGAGGCGGTAAAATAGCCCACCTCCCCGGCGATGAGCTCCCGGCAGGGCTCCATGCCGATGGGCAGCAGGTGGCCGCACTCCAGCACCTCGTACTTGGCGCCCGAGGCCATCAGCTTGACCGGCATCCCCGTCCGGATAGTCCCCTCCATCACCCGGAAGTAGACGATGACCCCCCGGTAGGGGTCGTACTGGCTGTCGAAGATCAGGGCCCGGAGGGGGGCCTTGGGATCGCCCTTGGGGGCAGGCACGTTGGCTACGATATCCTCCAGCACCGCCGAGATGTTGACGCCCATCTTGGCGGAGATTTCCGGCGCGTCCTGGGCGGGCAGGCCGATGACGTTCTCGATCTCATCCTTCACCTTCCGGGGATCGGCGGCGGGCAGGTCGATCTTGTTGATGAC
>Ga0129308_1001257_pt1 | contig 28015 bp, 24 predicted proteins | sample L827metagenome_FD_94440 | JGI IMG/M metagenome (GOLD analysis project Ga0129308, IMG submission 94440) | Ring-tailed lemur group fecal microbial communities from Wisconsin, USA - L827 metagenome | ecosystem: Host-associated > Mammals > Digestive system > Large intestine > Fecal | place: USA...
ACCACCGACGACTACCATGTGGCCGCTATTCAGAAGATTTTTAAGAAGATGCACGAGAAGGGCGACATCTACAAGGGCAAGTATGTGGGTAAGTACTGCAAGCCCTGCGAGTCCTTCTGGACCGAGAGCCAGCTGGTGGACGGCAAGTGCCCCGACTGCGGCCGGGACGTCCAGGACGCCGAGGAGGAGGCCTACTTCTTCAAGCTGTCCAAGTACGCCGACCGCATCCAGCACCTGCTGGAGGACACCGACTTCCTGGAGCCCCGCTCCCGGGTCAACGAGATGGTGAACAACTTCATCAAGCCCGGCCTGGAGGACCTGTGCGTCAGCCGCACCTCCTTCACCTGGGGCGTGCCCGTGGACTTCGACCCGGGCCACGTGGTCTATGTGTGGGTGGACGCTCTGTTCAACTACACCACCGCCCTGGGCCTCTTCAACGACAAGTACGACGACTACGACAAGTTCTGGCCCGCCGACGTCCACTTCGTGGGCAAGGAGATCGTCCGCTTCCACTCCATCATCTGGCCCGCCATGCTGATGAGCATGGACATGCCCCTGCCTAAGAAGGTCTTCGGCCACGGCTGGCTGCTGCTGGACGGCGGCAAGATGTCCAAGTCCAAGGGCAACGTGGTGGACCCCTATCTGCTGGCCGAGCGCTTCGGCGTGGACGCCCTGCGGTTCTTCCTGCTGCGGACCTTCCCCTTCGGCTCCGACGGCAACTTCTCCAACGAGGCCCTGATCAGCACCATCAACGTGGACCTGGCCAACGACCTGGGCAACCTGCTCAGCCGCACCGTGTCCATGGTTGGCAAGTACTTCGACGGCGCCCTGCCTACCGACCAGGCGGAGGATGCTGAGAAGGACGCCGAGCTGGTGGCTATGGTGTCCGGCCTGCGCGAGCGCTATGAGGAGCAGATGGAGCACTACGCCTTCCAGAACGCCCTGGCCGAAATTTTCAAGGTCATCGGCCGCGCCAACAAGTACATCGACGAGAACGCCCCCTGGGTGCTGGCCAAGGACATGGAGGCCAACGGCCCCCGTCTGGCCCGGGTCATGTACAACCTGCTGGAGTCCCTGCGGGTGTGCGCAATCCTGCTGACCCCCTTCATCCCCGCCTCCGCCGCTGAGATTCTCAATCAGATCGGCGCCTGCACCGACTGCCGGACCTGGGAGTCCGCCGCCCAGTACGGCGCTCTGTGCCGCGACGTCACCGTCCACCGCGGCGAGAACCTGTTCCCCCGCATCGACATGGAGAAGGAGCTGGCCGCGCTGGAGGAGATCGCCGCCCAGGCCAAGAAGGCCGCGCTCCCCGCCCTGGAGCTGGAGCCCCAGCTCACCGAGCAGGTGGATTTCGACACCTTCTGCAAGAGTGACTTCCGGGCCGTCAAGGTCAAGGCCTGCGAGAACGTGAAGAAGTCCGCCAAGCTGCTGAAGTTCACCCTGGACGACGGCACCGGCGTGGACCGCCAGATCCTGTCCGGCATCGCCATGTACTATAAGCCCGAGGAGCTGGTGGGCAAGACCCTGCTGGCCATCGTCAACCTGCCCCCCCGCAAGATGATGGGCCAGGAGTCCTGCGGCATGCTCATCTCCGCTGTCCACACCGAAAAGGGCGAGGAGAAGCTGAATCTGGTCATGCTGGACGACAAGATCCCCGCCGGCGCCAAGATGTGCTAACGTCAAAAAAGTGCAGGCACTTTTTTGAGAAGGCTGCGGTCTGCGCGCGCACTCGCTTCGCTCGCACACTTCAGACCGAGAAGTATTTTTCCGGGGCGCATGTCCCCGGAAAAATGATTTAAATTTATTCCACCGCCTGCGGGCGGCGGAACTCTGCGAGGCTGCAACATCAATAAGCCCGGCTGGTATCTGCCAGCCGGGCTTATTTTATAGTCTTTCAAATATAAAAAGAGACTTGCGGCAATTGCCGTCAAGTCTCTTAATTTTCCTGATCTTTCACTGTCAAAATATCGCCCAGTTCACAGTCCAAGGCTTCGATGATCCGGCCCAGGTTATAGGTATCTAAGCGTACCACTTTATTTTTGTAATAGTTATCTATGATCGGATAGCCGATTCCCGTTTTCTTTGCCAGCGCATATCGGCTGATTCCGTGGGAATCCAAATATTCCGCTAAACAAAGCCGCACAACCTTCATAAGATACCTTCTTTCCTTTGTATCATATGTTGGCTATGTATCGGTTTACAATTCTCTATTTTTATTATATAATGATATCAGAATATAACAAATGGGAGCTGATCTAATGTCAAAGTATAAGGAAATGTACTATTTTCTCTTCAACCGCATCACCGACGTTCTGCCCTATCTGGAATCCGATCCCATCCGCGCCAAGCTGGACCTGAAAATGGCCCAGTTGGAGGCCGAGGAACTGTATATTAGCCGGGAAGAATAATTCTTCCCGGCTTTTTTCTTTTCCTGCTCATTCTGCATTCCCCCACATCCCCCTTTCTTTTTCCAAAAGAACGTGATACAATAGGTTGATTTAGTCTGTAAAGGTTGGGAATTGCGCGTGAATAACATCGTTCTCATCGGAATGCCCGGTTCGGGCAAGAGCACTGTGGGCGTTCTGCTGGCCAAGGCCCTAGGCTACGGCTTTCTGGACATCGACCTGGTTATCCAGCAGCGGGAAGCCGCCCTGCTCCAGGATATTCTGGATTCCCGGGGCCTGGATGCTTTTCTGGACGCCGAGGAGTCGGCCGTCTGTTCAGTCCAGTGCGAGGACAATGTCATCGCCCCCGGCGGCAGTGCGGTCTGCCGGGAAGCGGCGGCCCTCCACCTCAAGTCCCTGGGTCCGGTGGTCTACCTGAAGGTCCCTCTGGAGGAGCTCCAGGGCCGCATCCAGAACCTGTCCACCCGGGGCATCGCCATGGAGCCCGGCCAGACCCTGGCCGACGTGATGGCCTACCGCGCCCCCCTTTACGACAAGTACGCCGACCTGGTCATCGACTGCGGCGGCGGACAGACTCTGGCCCAGACCGCCCGGCAGGTGCTGGAGCGCCTGCGGGAGCAGGACCTGGTCTGACATACCCCAGCCCACAGGGAACCGTGGGCCGGACGGGTATTTTCTGCCCGTCTCGAACTGAAAAAGGAAGTATTGCATGACATTTCGTGAGCTGGGGCTGTCCGCCCCCATCTTAACCGCCCTGGAGGAGCAGGGCTATGAAGCCCCCTCCCCCATCCAGGAGAAGGCTATCCCTCCCGCCCTGGAGGGCCGGGACGTGCTGGGCTGTGCCCAGACCGGCACCGGCAAGACCTGCGCCTTCGCCGCCCCCATTCTCCAGCGGCTGGCCGCCGAACCCGCCCCCGGCCGCCCCATCCGGGCCCTCATCCTCACCCCCACCCGGGAGCTGGCCATCCAGATCGGCGAGAGCTTCGAGGCCTACGGCAAGCACCTGAACCTGCGCCACACCGTCATCTTCGGCGGCGTCAGCCAGAACCCCCAGGTGGACGCCCTGAAAAAGGGCTGCGACATCCTGGTGGCCACCCCCGGTCGCCTGATGGACCTGCATGACCAGGGTTTCATCTCCCTGGAGAATCTGGAGATCTTCGTCCTGGACGAGGCCGACCGGATGCTGGACATGGGCTTTATCCACGACGTAAAGAAGATTTTGAAGTGGCTGCCCCGGGAGAAGCAGACCATGCTCTTCTCCGCCACCATGCCCCCCGAGATCGCCGACCTGGTAAACTCCCTGCTGAAAAATCCCGCCCGTGTGGCAGTCAACCCTGTGTCCTCCCCGGTGGAGGCCATTCGTCAGTCCGTCTACCTCACCGACAAGGCCAACAAGACTCGGCTCCTGGCCCACCTGATGGGGGAAAAGGACATCAAAAACGCCCTGGTCTTCACCCGGACCAAGCACGGCGCCAATAAGGTAGCCCGGGACCTGGAAAAGGCGGGCATCACCGCCGCCGCCATCCACGGGAACAAGAGCCAGACCGCCCGCCAGCAGGCTCTGTCCGACTTTAAATCCGGCAAGATCCAGTGCCTGGTGGCCACCGACATCGCCGCCCGGGGCCTGGACATTGAGGAGCTGTCCCACGTCTTCAACTACAACCTGCCCGAGGTCCCTGAGACCTACGTCCACCGCATCGGCCGCACCGGCCGGGCCGGCCGGGGAGGCGAGGCCATCGCCTTCTGTGACTTCTCCGAAAAGCCCCTGCTGAAAGATATCGAGAAGCTGATGGGCCGCAAGATTCCTCTGGTGGAGGGCCACCCCTTCCCCATGGAAGTCTTTGAGGCCCCCAAGAAGGACAAGTTCGGCCGGGTCATCAACGAGGAGGACGCCGAGGCCCGGGCCGCCGCCAAGGAGCTGCGCCGCCAGCGCGAACAAGCCCGCCAGGAGGCCGCCGCCAAGAAGCTGGCCGAGGCCCAGAAGCAGACCCGGCCCGCCCCCATTTCTGACGAGGAGCCCCCCGCCAAAAAGCGCCGCCGCAGACAGAAAAAGAGCGCCGGCCCCGAGACCTCCGGCCAGCCCCAGGTGGAGACCGCCCTCACCCCTATGGCTGATGAGGCTCCCTACCAGATCAAGACCCAGCGGCCTCCGCTGACCCGGTCCGGCGAGCTGCTGGACACCGGGGACGCCATGCCCCGCACCGAGTTCCACCGGCCCAACCCCCTGGACAGCGACGTCATCATGGACGCCACCGCCCGGCTGCTGGCTCCCCGGCACGTCACCCTGACCCCCGCCCCTGAGCAGCACCGGGAGGAGAGTGCTCCCGCCAAGAAGCGCCGCCGCAGGAAGAAACCCGCTTCCCAGGTCCAGCAGGCGGCCGCCCCTGTGAAGGCCCCCAAGGCCGGTCAGGAAGGACAGCAGGCCAAGAAGAAAAAGCCCGCCCAGAAGAAGGCCGCTCCCGCCCTCGAGCAGAAGAAGAAATCTTCCGACTCCAAGCCCAAGCGCAGCCAGGGCGGACGCCGGGGGATGCCCCCGGAGCCCCGCCGCTCCCAGACCAAGGACTCCACCGAGCAGCCCAGCCTGATGAAGCCCTACTATCTGGACATCGGGCGCTGATTTTAGAAACGAACTTCAACGAAAACTTGAAAATACGGAGGAAAAAGTTATGGATTATCAGGCTCTTTATCAGCAGAAACTGACCGCCGCCGCCGAGGCCGTCAAGGTGGTCAAATCCGGCGACTGGGTGGACTACGGCTGGTGCACCAACCACCCCGTGGCCCTGGACAAGGCCCTGGCCGCCCGCAAAGACGAGCTGCGCGACGTGAAGGTCCGCGGCGGCGTCACCATGTGGATGCCCGAGATCGCCAAGGCTGAGGACGCCGGCGACCACTTCACCTGGAACTCCTGGCATTGCAGCGGCATCGACCGCAAGATCATCGCCAAGGGCATGGGCTACTTCGCCCCCATGCGCTACTCCGAGCTGCCCCGTTTCTACCGCGAGAACGTCACCGTGGACGTGGCCATGATCCAGGTCACCCCCATGGACAGCCACGGCAACTTCAGCTACGCCCTGGCCGCCTCCCACCTGGCCGATATGCTGGACAAGGCCAAGACCGTCATCGTCGAGGTCAACCAGAACATGCCCTGGGTCTACGGCCTGACCGGCTGCGAAATCAACATTGAGGACGTGGATTTCGTCGTGGAGGGCGAGAATCCCCCCGTCGCCACCCTGGGCGCCGGCGGCGAGCCCACCGACGTGGACCGTGCCGTAGCCAACCTGGTGGTGCCTGAGATCCCCAACGGCGCCTGCCTTCAGCTGGGCATCGGCGGTATGCCCAACACCATCGGCTCCATGATCGCCCAGTCCGACCTGAAGGACCTGTCCGTCCACACCGAGATGTACGTGGACGGCTTCGTGGACATGGCCATGGCCGGCAAGATCACCGGCAAGCACAAGAACCTGGACAAGGGCCGCCAGGTCTTTGCCTTTGCCGCCGGCTCCAAGAAGCTGTACGACTATATGGACCGCAACCCCGCCGTCATGGGCGCCCCCGTGGACTACACCAACGACGTCCATGTCATCAGCCAGATCGACAACTTCATCTCCATCAACAACGCCATCGACCTGGACCTGTTCGGTCAGGTCAACGCCGAGTCCGCCGGTCTGAAGCACATCTCCGGCACCGGCGGCCAGCTGGACTTCGCCATGGGCGCCTACCAGTCCAAGGGCGGCAAGAGCTTCATCTGCCTGTCCTCCACCGTCACCGGCAAGGACGGCACCGTGAAGAGCCGCATCGTCCCCACCCTGACCCCCGGCTCCATCGCTACCGATCCCCGGACCTGCGTGCACTATATCGTCACCGAGTACGGCATGGCCAACCTAAAGGGCCTGTCCACCTGGGAGCGCGCTGAGGCCCTCATCAACATCGCTCACCCCGACTTCCGGGAGCAGCTGATCCAGGACGCCGAGAAAATGCACATCTGGCGCCGCAGCAACAAGTAATTTATATTTCATTGACCAGGGCCGACGGAAACTCCGTCGGCCCTGGTTTTTTGAAAGCAGATGCAATACAGAACGATATATGATGCAATGTTAATAATTATTCGTATTGTATTCATCTCCTTAGAGGAGGAAGTTCTATGAAATACTGCCACGAAAATATCCACGGCGGGTGCTGGCTGGAATTCCAAAAGGGGGATTTTTCCCAGAACCTGTTCTGGCTGGACAGCTCCCTCTATCTCCACGACGACACGGCTATAGAATTGAGCTTGTTGGAGTTCTTTTTTGAGGTTATCCCCCACTTCGCCCACTACGGCTCCACCACCATCACCCAGGCACAGTGGGAGCGCGTGATAAAAGCCGGAACAACGCTGAATCCCGAGAGCCGGGCCGCCCTGGCCGAGATTGACCAGTGGGCCCGGGAATGCTTTCAAACCCATGACCGCTTTACCATTTTAGGAATCTAGGGCAAGACCGCATCATGCGGCAAGAGCGATTTGCGTCAAAATTTTGCGTCAGAACTCGGCACGGAAACGCAGGAATCCTTGGTGGATTTCAAGTTTTCGCAACCAAGTTATGGCGGAAAATTTAGCAGAGCGCCGCCGCTGTTTTTGTGCGGTGTTGCCCTAGGTCAACCGGCACAGTGCCCCCGCTCTCTTCCCACGATCTCCCCTTCAATACGCAAGAGTCCCCGCCGGGCCGATCACTTCGGTTTGCTCTCCCAGCGGTGCTTTTCCAACTAACGGGCGGCTTGTTAAAAGTTCCCCCCGGTTTTGGACCGGAAACCGTCGTTTTTAACCTTTCTATTTCCTTCCCATTGTGCTATATTAGGAAATCGGCGCGACCCGGCCCTTTCGGGACACGCCGATTTTCAGCACTGTTTACCGGTGGAAAGGACATGATTCTGGGATGGAAATTTTGCTTGCTGTTTTAAGTCTGATGTTCGGCTTTGTTCTGCTCATCAAGGGAGCGGACTTCTTTGTAGAGGGCAGCTCCGACGTGGCCAAGCTGCTGCGGGTGCCTTCCATTATCATCGGCCTGACCATCGTAGCTATGGGTACCAGCCTGCCCGAGTGCGCCGTCAGCGTCACCGCTTCTATGGCGGGCAACAACGCCCTGGCCGTCAGCAACGTGGTGGGCTCCAACATCTTTAACCTGATGGTGGTCTGCGGAGCCTGCGCTCTGTTCTCTCCCTTGATGATCCAGCGGGAGAGCCTGTTCCAGGAATTTCCCTTCTCCATCTTCTGCGGCCTGCTCCTGCTGGGCCTGGGCGCCGTAGGCATGGTGGTTGGCAGCCTGGCCGGGGTACTGCTGCTGGTCATTTTCGCCGGTTACATCCTATCCATGGTCCACTCCGCCCTGAAGGCTCGGGAAACCTGCACCGTATCCGTCGCCGGGGAAGTCGGCGGCTCCGCCTCCGCGGACACCGACGTCAAGGGTGAGCTCCTGCCTATGTGGCAGTGCCTGCTGTACATCCTGGGCGGCGCCGTGGCCATCAAGTTCGGCGGCGACTTCGTCGTATCCGGCGCCTCCGCTGTGGCCTCCAGCTTCGGTCTGAGTCAGAACCTCATCGGTCTGACCATCGTAGCCATGGGTACCAGCCTGCCCGAGCTGGTCACTTCTATCGTGGCCGCCAAGAAGGGCGAGGTGGACATGGCTCTGGGCAACGTCATCGGTTCCAACATTTTTAACATTCTGTTCGTTCTGGGCATCGCCGCCACCCTCAGCCCCGTAGCCTTTATCGGCGAGAATATTGTTGACATCCTGATGCTCACCGCTATGAGCGTTCTGGTATGGGTCATGGGCTGGACCGGCCGCCAGGTCAGCCGCAAAGAGGGCGCGGTCATGCTGTCCATTTACGCCGCCTATCTGTTCTACATCTGCGTGCGGTAAATTTGATTGAAAAAGAGGATGCCCTGCGGCATCCTCTTTTTTATGGTTCCAGAGTCCATGCAAAGTTCTCCAGCCTCAGCCGGCTGCCCACCGTGGTCCCCTCGGGCAGGAGGAACATGGTGATGCTGTGTTCCTGCCCCTGGTCGTTCACCAGGTCGGCGTAGTCGCCGTTGATGGCACGGACGGTATAAAAAATAGGGTCCAACTCAACTCTTCCCTCCCAGTGTCTTCTCCGCCGCTTGCCCCTGCTGTTCTTTGCAGGACCGGCGGATTTGGATGTAAAACACGAAATAGCTGATGACATCCACCACAAAGATCAGCTGTAAGATCACGTCCCGGATGAATTTTCCATGGGACAGGGCGCCGTTTCTCCACTGGATATACAGCCCGCTGATGGAGTAAGCCGAGGTGACCAGCACCACAGACCAGGCAAAGGCCACACCAAGGAACCCAGAGAGCAACAATATCTGCAAGCCCGGGACCACAAGGAAGGCAGCAGATACCAGCATCCAAAGCTGAAGGTGGGTAATGAAAAATGGGACCGTCAGCACCTTCATGGCCAGGGCCAGATGGTTGAGCCTTTTCTGTAAGGAAATATTCCCCCGGACCCGTTTCACGTTCTTTACTAGAACGGCGATGGTCACTACAGCAAGGATCAGGTTCAGCACCACTGCCACCGGGAACATATTCCACGGAATCTCCATGTTCCCACTGCCATCCGACATTATGATCGGCCCCAGCAAAACGGCCTGAATTCCGTAGAGGCTGACCAGATAGAGGATGCTTATGACTGTCAATAAGATCATCTCCTCAAAATACTGTTCCGCTCCAATAAAAGTCCGTTTTATAGGACTACTCCTTGTGTATACTGAGGTCACTCAAATACGAAAGGAGCAAAACAAGATGGATTACAGCATGGTATGGGTTCGGGGGCACGTCGAGGTATACGACTGGGCGGGGCGGTTTTGCTTCTCCGCGGATAACGAGCGGGAGGCTCTGGAGGAGCTGGATATCCCCGCGTAAGATAGACAAAAGTGGGCGCAAAGCGCCCACTTTTTTATTTAAGAGTCAATGAAGCTGCGGATGCGCAGGTGGACCCCCAGATCGGCCGCAATCTGCTTGCAGGTCTCGATCTCCTCGTCGGTCTTGTCCTTATCCACGATGGTCATGACCACATGGGGGACATACCCCTTGGCCTCCTTGGCGAAATCCAGCATGGCCTGATAGGCCGCCTCACCCTGAACGGGATGGCACAGGGCCACGTACTCGGCGGCGGTGATGGCATTGAGGGAGATGGACAGGGTATCGATGCGGCCCTTCAGCTCGGGGCACACGTCCCGACCCTGGATCAGGTTGGCGTGGCCGTTGGTGTTGATGCGGACGGGGGGCAGCTTGTCACCAAACTTCTCCTTCAGCTGATCCACCAGCCACAGGATGTCGTCCAGGCGGTAGGTGGGCTCGCCGTAGCCGCAGAACACGATCTCCCGGTAGGAGCACAGGTCCCGGCTGAGGAAGCTGTCCATGGCCTCCTGGCGAGTGGGCTCCCGCTCCAGCCACAGTGAGTCCTCGGTGTAGATGGAGCCCTGGGCCTTGCCGTGGCGCAGGCAGAACTCGCAGTTGCAGTTGCACTTGTTGGTCAGGTTGACGTACAGGGCGTCCTCGTACTCATAGGTGATTGTCATATCGTTTCTCCTTTTCAGGCGTCAATTTGAAAGAACCGTTTGCCGTTTTCCAGGGTGACCCGGGCCACCTCTTCGGGGTCCATGCCCTTGACCTGAGCGATGGTCTCGGCCACCAGATGGACATTCCCCGAGTCGTTGCGCTTGCCCCGGAAGGGCACGGGGGTCAGGTAGGGGGAGTCGGTCTCAATCATGATCCGGTCCATGGGCAGCCAGTCAATGACCTCCAGGGACTTCCGGGCGTTTTTATAGGTGACCACTCCGGTAAAGGACAGCATCCAGCCCATCTTGACCAGAATCTTGGCGTCCTCCAGACTTCCGGAGTAACAGTGGTACACGCCCTTCACGTTTGGGTGGGCCTTGACGATCTCCAGGCAGTCGTGGTGGGCCTCCCGGTCGTGGATGATGACGGGGAGAGACAGCTCCTCGGCCAGCTCCATCTGCTTGCGGAAGACCTGCTGCTGGAACTCCTTGGGCGGGTTATCCTCCCAGTAGTAGTCCAGACCGACCTCCCCGATGGCCTTCACTTTCTCGTGGGCGGCCAGGGTGCGCAGCACATGCACAGTATCGTCGCAAAAGTCCCCGCAGTCGGAGGGGTGGACCCCCACGGCGGCGTAGACGAATGGGAATTGTTCCGCCAGAGAGACGGCGGTTTTGGAGCTTTCCAGGTCGCAGCCCGGATTCAGGATCAGCTCCACGCCCTGGCCGGGCATGGATGCCAGCACCTCCATCCGGTCGGCGTTGAAGCCCTCGGAGTCGTAGTGGGCGTGGGTATCAAAGACGCGCACAGGGGATCACCTCGCAGAAATCAATGTGTCAAATCGTGCTGAATCTGCTGAAAGATCCGCCGATCCAGCAGTCATTATCATACCCCAGGCCGCCGGAAAAAGCAAGGGGGCAGGTATTTCCCCCTGTCCCCTCCAATCATTTCAGTTCAAAGCTGACGGTGAATTGCTTGCCCAAGTCGTAGCCGCTTTCGCTCCCCCCGTCCACATACTGCTCTTCAAAGAAAATGGCCGCCCGGTCCACCTCATCCGGCACCTCAAAGATCAAAAGGCCCTCCCAGGTCTCCCCCTTCTCCATGTCGTACTCGTCGGGCAGCTGGCCGTCGGCATACTTTGCCAGGGGGAAGGCCGCCTTGTTCACACCCGAAGGGCTGGGATCGCCCGGTTCCTCCCACATCAGGATAAAATCTCCCCGGCCCATGGGGACCGAACCGTCGAACGTGCTCTCGATGGTCATTTGACACAGGAGGAGCTGGCTGCCCTCCGGGGCGTCGTGCCCCTTATAGACCTCCACCCGCTCCACCGATTCCACCGTAAAGTCGAACCAGTAGGCGGACACCTTCTCCCCCACCGGGAAGTCCGTCTGCATTTGATCTCCACAGCCAGTCAGCATCAGCGCCAGCGCCAGGACAAACGCGGTCGCCCATCGTTTCATAGGCCTTCTCTCCGTTCTCTCCCCCACCGGGTATTCTGCTTCCGATTATAGGGCAGGGATTGAAAAAAAGCAAGCGGCGCGGTGAAAACCGCGCCGCTTTGGGAGCAAATCAGGCTGGATCAGCCAACCTTCTCCAGAAAGTTCATCAGCATCTGAGCCACTTCCGCACGGGTAGCATTGCCCTGGGGGTCCAGCGTATTGCCGCCCTTGCCGGTCATCAGCTGGGCGTTAACGGCCCAGTTCATGGCCTCCAGAGCCCAGGCGGAGATGCTCTCACAGTCGCGGAAGCCGTTCACCACCAGGCTGCCCTGAGCGGCGTCGCCGCCTTTGTACTTGGCATAGCCGCGCAGGATAGCAGCCAGCTGCTCCCGGGTCACGTTGTCGTCGGGACCGAAGGTACCGTCGCCGTAGCCGCTGACCAGGCACTCCTTGGCGGCCCAGTTGACTGCCTTGGCGAACCACTGGCCGTCCTTCACGTCGGTGAAGGTCTGCTCACCGGAGGCGGGCTTGCCCTCCAGACCGTACAGGATCTGGGCCACCATGGCACGGGACAGCTTCTGGTTGGGGGCAAAGGTGCTGGCGCTGACACCGCTCATCACGCCCTTGTCGTAGACGTACTCCACGGCGTCGTGGTACCAGGCGTTATCTGCCACATCGGTGAAGGGCAGCTTTTCGGGGGTCACGGGAGTAACGGGGTCCTTGCCGCCGGAAGAAGAACCGGAACCAGAGGAGGAACCGCCGCCGCTGGTGCGCTGGTAGGTCAGCTCATAGGCCGCCACGGTGCCGGAGACCTCGCAGGCGGCCAGCAGAATGGGCTTGCCGGTGGGGCTCTGGGAAGCGGTCAGGAACGCCAGGCCCTCGGGGGCTACATCGCCGCCGGTGACCCACTTGTCCAGCTTGTCTTCGTCATACTTCTCGGAGCCGGGGACGATGGTCCCAAAGCTGCGGGAGTTGATGTAGTTGACGAACGCGGCGCTGCCGGGGTCGGTAATGTCATAGATCATGATGCCGCCGGTGCGTTCCAGGGCCACAAAGGCGTAGGTACGGCCCTGAATCTGGCCTACCGTCAGGCCCTCGGGCTCGGGGCCCTTCTTGCCGGAGCGATCATCCATGGTCGCGTTGTCGTTGGAGGTGTTAAAGTAGTCGGGGACATACTGGGCGGTCTTCCTCTCGAAGTCGGAGCCGCTGGTGAAGACCTCCTTCAGGCCATTGCCGGTCACCTGGAAGATGGTGAAGGTGCGGCCGCCGAAGAGATAGTCCTTCTTGGCATCCAGACCGTCGTAGTCGCTGCTGTCAAAGAAGACCACCTTGCCGGTCAACCCGGAGTTCTCCGCAGTGATGGCGCCGGTGGGAGATGTATCCTTTTTGAAGTTCCGCTCGTCCTCGTTGAGGTAATCGCCCCACTCGCGGCTGTCGCCCTCGTTGGCGGTAACCAGATAGGTCTTGCCGCCGACGGTGTAGGCGGCGATGCTGTCGGGCATCCGAATGCCCATCAGGCTGTCATAGGTCTTGGGGGCGTACTGCTCATCCTTCTTGTCGATATCCACGGGGGTCTTGCTGTAATCCTCGAAGCCGCAGCTGTATACGCCCTCGATGGTCTTGGTCTTGATGTCCAGGACGGCCACGGCGTTAGCCTCCTGCAAGGTAACGTAGGCCTTGCCGCCGGCCACGGCGATGTACTCAGGCTCCAGGTCCTCCGAGGGGGCGGACCCCTTCTTCAGGACGACGCCGGCCTGGACCAGCTCGTCCCGCTTGGCATCGAAGGAGTCGAAGGTCACAGTGTCCGCGCTCAGGTTGGCCGCGTCAATGACGGTGATGGAGCCCTTGGGGTCCACGGCAGTTCCGCCATAGCCCATGCGGGGCTCGCCCTCGTCGGCGGTCAAGGCGGTGCTGTTGTCCGCGAAGGTGATCATGTCGGGCTGGACGCCGACGGTGACCACGCCCTTCAGGGTGAGGCTGCCGTCCTCGGCACAGGTGAAGAGAGCGGCACGGCCCGCGTCGGCGTAGCCCTCCGCCTGGAGCGCCACCGCCAGGGTCTTTCCGTCGGGGGAGACGGCCACGGAGGTCATATCGCCGTAGGTAAAGGTATCATCGGCCTGCTCCACGGCGGCCTTGACGTCGAACTCGTCGCCGGAGAGCTTGCTCACCACGCCGGTGTCCTCCAGATCGGCCATGGGGATCACGGTCAGCTTGCCGGTGGTGCCGTTGACGGCATAGGCGTACTGGTTGACGGAGTTGTAGGCGACAATCTCCATCACGCCGCCGTCCACGTTGACCTGACCAGCCTTGTAGCCGGCGATCTTGGCCACATCCAGGTCGGCGCTGCCGTTCTCATAGCCCTTGACCTGAGCTTCGGGGGCCTCCTTCACAGTTACCCAGATGGGGTTGGCGTAGAAGGACAGGTGGCTGTAGTTGTAGTCGTTGATGTAGTCGAATTTTGCGGGCTTCTCGTCGGTCACGGCGCGCTCGTGGGTCACAGGATCGCCGTTTTCGTCCACATCGGCGCAGGACACGCCCCGGAGGCGGAAGTACAGGTCTGCGTCAGCGGTGGTGGTGTAGGTAAGGGTGTAGTACCCATCCTCACCCAGAGCGGCGGCCAGCTCGTCTTTGGTAAAGGTTTTGACAATCTTGGCGTCGGTGTTGCCGGTGCTGTTATAGTCAGCCTCTGTCACTTTGCCGGTGACGTGGCCCATGATCAGGTCCACGTGGTCCAGCTCAGGGGTGTTGTCCACAGGGATGCCGGTGTCAGTGTTGTAAAGGCTGGCGTAGTTATTCTGGGCCGGGACCTTAAAACGGGCGGTCACGGTAATCTGGTCGCCCTCTCCGGCGGCCAGCTTCTGGCCCATGGTGGCACTGTCCGCACCGTCGGTCACCTGGAAGTCCAGATTGGAAATGAGTTCGCCGTTGACGGAATAGCTGTTGCCGGAGCGCATGCCTTCCACCACATCGGCGAAGGTGAACTTCTCGTCCTCACCGGGTTCCACCCAGGTGTAGTTCCGGGAGAACTCGCTGGCCCAATAGCCGCTGGAGTACTGCTCGTTACTGCTGATCTTGAAGTGGAAATCGGAGTTGGCGAAGTTGTAGAATTCGCGTCCCTCAGACAAGAGGGCGTCCCACACACCGCCGGTGACGGAGATCATTTCGTCAGCGCCGGCACGGATGTCGGCGTCGGGCAGTTCGCAGGAATCATCCATCTGGTTGCCGGGCATACCCTCCATGCCGAAGACCACGCTGGAGGCGGCGTCGTTGAGCCTGCGGAGGGCTTCGATGGTCACCTCGCCGCTTCCGCCGTTGTGGCGGGAGGGGTGGTTGGGCAGGGCAAAGCTGTCGGGGTAGTTCTCCTCCAGCCATTCCACCGCCTCCACGGCGGTATCCACACTGCCGTTGGAGCCGTTGGGGTTCTTGCGGTCGCCGTAGAGTGCTTGCTCGTCAATGCTGTCGCCGTCATACAGATTGGTGGTATCGCCGTCCTTCTGGCTGCCGTAAATCCACTCGAACTTGTGGATGCCGTCATAGGGCACCTCACCGCTGTCATCCAGAATGCCCACAGCGGCATGGTCCAGGCCAGGCATATCCCACTCAAAACCGGAATAGATAATTTTATCCGCATAGCTGCCCTGGAGCATCAGTTTCTCGATCTCCCGCTGCTGGGTCTGGACCGCCACATAGAAGGGGACATTGTATTGTCCGTTGCCCTGGCCGTCCACACCGTTATAGGCGTTGCGCAGGTGGTCGGCCAGCATCAGGTAGTCGAAATCTGCACCGCTGACAATATTGTCGGTCTTGGTTGCGCTGTTTTGGTTGCCAGTCAGCACAGTCTCATTGCGGAAGGCCGCACCCAGCACGTTAGAAAGAGACATAAACGACTCGGTGGCGTCCTTAGACTGACCGGTGTGGGTGTGGTACTCGCCGGTCATCCACCGGCCTTCGGTTCCCTCCTCGGCGGCGGGAGCCTTGTCCAGGCCCGCAAAACGCTCGTCGAAGTTCCAGTCGATCTCCCCCCGGTTGCCTTCGCCCTCCAGGAAGTTGACATCAAAGAAGGTCTTCTCGTCCGCATCCAGAGAAGCGGCATAGGGAGAATAAGAGGAGTAATAGATCTTGTCGGCGGTTTCGTCGAACTCCAGGTAGCGGAACCAGCCGTTGCCGCCGTTATAGGCAAACTGATAGTCGGTCAGGATGGAAATAACATCCTTGCCGCTGTCGTTTTTCAGGATTTCCACACCAGCGCCATGGCTGTGGCCGCCCACCATCATGAACACCTGATCGTAACCCCGGACCAGATCCCACAGCTTCTTGCCCTGATTGCTGAGCTTGATCTCGCTGGGGGTGGTATCGGAGCAGTTCTGCACGTCGTGGGTAGTGACGATGGTGGGGATGTTCTTGTACTTCTCCAGCATGGACTTGAACCACTCCAGCTCCCGATTGTTCCCGTTCCAGCTGGTCTTGCCGCCCTCCACAGCCAGCGACATGATCATGTAGACCCGGTCGCCGCCCTGGACAAACATGCAGCCACTCCAATCATAGGTGGTCAAGTAGCCGTTTGCCAGACGTTCGGCCCACTCGCTGCCCGCGCCGAAGGTCTGGGAATAGCTGTCACTCCAGTTCCAGCCGTCGTGGTTGCCGGGCTGGATCAGGGTCTTGATCCCGGCCTTGGGCAGCTTATAGAAGATGCGCTTGGCGGTGGCGTATTGGGCAGCATTGTTGTCATCCACCACATCGCCCAGACCCACCACGCCGATAACGTTCAAGTCGTCAGCGGTGTTGATGAGCTCTTCGATGGCGGTATCCATCACGCCGCCCTCCTCGCCGCAGAACTCCACGGTGTTCTGGGTGTCGGGCAGCAGGACGATGTTATAGTTGTCCTCGTTGTGCAGCGCATAGGTCTCGTTGCTGCCGAACTCACCCGCATAATCCTCGGGGTTGGGAATCAGCCACTCGTCCTTATCCAGAGCCTTGTCAGAGATACGGACCTCCTGGAGGCTGCCCTGGAGGAACTTGTCCAGGCCGTTCCACCAGGAAGCGCCGATGGTAAAGCGGCCGTCGTCCGGGTCTGCGTACATACCCACCATGTCGTCGCTCACATAGTCACGGAAAGCTTCGCATCCATTGACATAGGTGGCGATCTCATGGCCGTCAGAGGTAATGGCGATGTGATACCACACGCCGCCCTGATCCATGGACACCGACCAGGCGGCGCTGCTCATCTCGTGATCGCCGTTGGCGTTTCCGGTGATGTACTGAATCTCCTTACAGTTGGAGATGGAGGCGTACATGGTGCCCTGCTCCCCCTCGGGGTTGCCGCCGTTGGACCCGGAGCGGCGCATCAAGCTCATCCACTGGTCGCCGGCCGTCCAGTCCTCTGGAAAATAGTAGATATATTCCAGGGTATAGCCATCGACAAATTCCTCATCGTTGATCCCGGCGGTATCCTTGGTGATGAAGTCGGCACCGTTTTTGCCCTCATTGTCGCCATCAAACACCATACTGCCGTCCCCGGAACCGTCCATATCCTTGTCTGAGAAGGACAGGCCGCCACCGTTACCGTACGTCTGCATTATGAGATCGTTGTCATGGGCAGTTTGGTCCTCAATAATTAGAGAACCATCCTCCAGCGCTCCGGTGGTATACTTCTGACCGAACTTCCAGTCAGCCACCACATAGTCGGGAACGGAGATGTCTGCCGCAGTCTTCGCCAATGTACCAATGCCGTTTCCAATCTCCGCGGCGGCCGCCCCGGGGATCATGCTCAGCATCATGGTACCCGCCAGCGCAGCGGCGGCCCATTTCCTGCCCAGATATCTCAGCTTGATTTCCTTCATCCCGTGAATCACTCCTTATCTATTCGGTGTAAATTAGTATATCGGAGGTTTGGACGCCGCTCTATCGGCAGTCAGTTAATTGTTTGTAAAAAGTACGAGCAGCCATCGACGCACAAAGGAGCATAAAAAAGAGGGACACGACAAATCGTGTCCCTCTTTTTTACCTTTATTACCAGTGATTATAGCTGAGTACTTCATCCAGATTTTTGCGGACCTTGGTCCGAGGCTTGGTCTCCTTGGCGGGGTAGCCTACGGTAATGATCAGACGGACGACGCGCTCCTCGGGGATGCCGAAGGCGGCGCGCATCTTCTCCTGGTTCATGGTGCCGATCATGCAGGTGCCCAGGCCCATGGCAGTGGCCTCGTAGCACAGGGCCATGGCGGCCATGCCAATGTCCATCTGGGCAAAGTGCTGGGAGCCGTAGTGCTCCCCCACACCGGGCTTCAGATGGGCCTCGTCCTCGCAGATCACGATAAAGTTAGGCACCCGGTCGCCCCAGGGGCAGCCGCATATGTCGCCATCCGGGAATGCCTCGATGAGCTTCTCCCGGGCCTCGGGCTCGTCCACGATGATGAACCGCCAGGGCTGGGCGTTGCAGCCGCTGGGGCACAGCCGGGCCACGTCCACCAGATGGGTTAGATCCTCCCGTGGCACGGGCTTGTCGCTGTACACCCGGCAGCTCTCCCGGGCTGCCTGCAATGCTTCAAAATCCATACTAAAAACTCCTTTTTCCCTCAAAACGGAAGGGTTTTGCTGTGATAAGAGCATAGCACATCCGCTTGCCGTACGCAATCCTATCGCCGAATAAAATATTTTGCCATCAGGAGATGCAATAGGCTGAATCTATTGGGCCGACAGCGTGTCGTTTGCGCCGTGCATTCAAGGAGGCGCTTTGCCTCTCCAAGATCTGAGCGTAATCCGCCCCCCGCTCCGCATCAAGTTCTTTTATCCCTTACTCAGCTCAATATCCCGGCAGAGCAGGATGTGCAGCCATAAAATCAGCATTATCCGCAACGCAGAGCGCACCAAAGATAACGACTTCGGCAGGCCGCCAGGGCGCTCAGTCGAGGACAGGAGCAGTTCCACCTCCTTCCAGGGCAAACCAGCCGGAGCCTCCATTCGGCCGCCTTCAAAGGCCTCAATGAACCGGGCCCGTGCTTCTGATTCGTCCGCCACGATGCACCGGCACGCCTGTAAAGCTTCAAAATCCATAAAGTGCTTTTTTCCTGCTTATGGATGATGCTCCGGATACTTTTACTGGTAAAGCATTTATATTTTATCATCGAATGTAACGACGGCTCATACCGGGGGGCGAACAGAACATGACATACGAAGCGGGTACGCATTTCTGCGTACCCGCTTCAAAATTGTTTAACCGTTGGGGAATAGAAGTGCGATGGGGCCGGTGATAATCTGGGGGAAAATAATGAACAGGCATATGATGCCCACGGTCAGAAACAGCCAGGGAATCACCGACTTTACAACCTTTTCCAGGGGCAGTCCTGTGACGTTTTCCGCGGCGTACAGGCAGACGCCGACCGGAGGAGTAATCAGACCGAAGCTGAGAGTGATGACCAGGAACACCACAAAGAATAGGGGACTGACGCCCAGTTGCTTCACCACAGGGAGCAGGATGGGAACCAGAATGTAAATGGCGGCGGTGGCATCCATGAACATACCCACGATAATTAGGAAGGCGAACAGGGCGAACATAATGACCATCTGATTTTCGGAAATGCCCAGAATGAACTTAGCCAGCTTGGTGGGCAGACCGTCCAGCTCGAAGATCTGACCGGCAGGCTTAGCGGCGATGGCGATAAACAGGATCGTACCGGTCTGGCGGGCGTTCTTGGCGATGATGCGGGGAAGGTCGGACCACTTCAGACGCTTATATACATAGATGGAAACCAGCATGGCATAAGCCACGGCGATACCGGCACCCTCGGTGGGGGTATAGATGCCGCTGTACATACCAACCAGCATGATGACGGGAACCATCAGGGCGGGAACCGCCTCGACGAAGGACTTGCCCAGACGCTTGGCGCTGAAGGGAGCCTTTTCTCCGTAGCCAGTGACCTTACAGTGGATGTAATTGTAGACCATGTAGATCACGCCGATGAGCACACCGGGCACCATGCCGGCCATCAGGGCCTGGCCGATAGACACGCTGGCGGTGGAGGCGGCCACGATCATCAGGATGCTGGGAGGAATGACAGAGGCCAGCATGCATCCGGCCAGGTTGATGCCCACACCATATTCCTTGGGGTAGCCCTTCTTGGCCATCGCGTTGATGCTCATCTTGCCGATGGAGGCGACGGCGGCCACGGAGGAGCCGGACATGGCGCCAAAGATGATGTTGCATAGAATGGATACATGACCCAGACCGCCGTAGATCCAGCCTACGCAGGACTCGGCCAGGTCATAGATCTTATCCGCGATACCGCCCTCGTCCATGAGAGAACCGGCCAGGATAAACAGGGGGACAGCCACCATGACGAAGCTGTTCATAGAGGTATACATCAGCTGCACAACCATGGTCAGGGGCATGTTGCCCATGGTAATCAGCACGATCACAGAGGCGGCACCTAGAGAAATGGCAATGGGCACGCCGAGAGCCATCAGGCCCAGAAAGATCAACAGCAGAGCGATACTCACTTCTCTTCGCCTCCAATCTCTACTTTATGAGGATACTCCAGGAAACTCTGGACGGTGCCGATGATTCCCAGCACACCGCACAGAGGTACGCAGATCATAATGGCACCCATGGGGATGGCGACGGCGGTGGCCATCTCATTGAGGGCGAATTTCTGCATAGTCAGCTGTGCGCCGTAGTACACCATGAAGGCGAAGAAGCCCAGCGTGATCACATAGTACAGCACGGTACACAGCTTCTGCAGGGGCTTGGGCAGGATATTGACCAGCACCACCACACGGGAGGATTCGGCCCGGTTGAAACCGGCAGCCACGGCGATGAACATCATCCACAGGAATAGAAAACGGGTGGTCTCCTCGGTCCAGGTCAGGCGCATGCCCAGCAGACGGCTGATGACCTGGAGCAGAACGACAAACAGCAGGCAGACCAAGGTGCCGCCGCAGAGGATGTTCTCCAGCATGTCCACAACGTCGAAGAACTTGCTCAGCGGTGATTTTTTACGTTCCATTGCGTTCCCTCCTATCAGGGTATTTCATTCTCTCGATTAGAACGATGCGGAGAAGCCGATTGGGCTTCTCCGCATCGGCGTTAAGTCTCTGCTTACTACTGGGGATCAGGCCTTGCCGCAGAACTCCACGGTGGCGTTGAACAGCTCGTCGTTGGCGACCATCTCCTGGAATTTGGGATACAGGCCCTTGGAGACCTCCACGAACTGTTCGAAGCCCTCCTCCGTGACCTCATTGTACTCCATGCCGTTGTCGGTCAGCAGCTTGAGCATCTCACTGTCCTTCTCGGCCTGGTAGTCGACGTACCACTGCTGGCACTCGTCGGCAGCCTGCTTCAGAGCGTTCTGCTGGTTCTCGGTCAAGCTGTTCAGCTTGGCGCTGTTCATGCCCACGACCCAGGCGTCGGCGATGTGATTGGTAGCGGAGATGTACTTCTGGACCTCATAGAAGTTGTTGGTGGCGGGCACGTCCACGGGGTTTTCCTGGCCGTCCAGGGTGTTCAGCTGCAGGGCGTTGTAGACCTCGCTGAAGCTCATGGGAGTAGCGTTGGCGCCGCAGGCGGTGAAGAACTCGACATACAGGGAGTTACTGGGGGTACGCAGAACCATGCCCTCCAGATCAGCGGGGGAGTTGATGGGCCGCTTGCTGTTGGTGACCTGACGGAAGCTGCGGGTCCAGCGTCCCAGACAGGAGATGCCCATGCTCTCGACGCTGTTGAACAGGTTGACGCCGGTCTCGCTGTTCAGGTAGTCCTGCAACTGTTGGGTATCGTCAAACAGATAGGGAACGGAGATGACATAGAAACTGGGGTCAAAGCTTGCATACAGTGAGGCGGCCAGAATCACGATATCCAAAGAGCCGTTGCCCACGGAGGAGATGGCGGCGTTGCCGTCACCACCGTACAGGGAGCCGTTGGGGAACACGTTCAGCTCGATGCTGCCGTTGGAGTATTCTTCCACGCGGGACTTGAACTCCATAGCGGCGGCATAGATGTAGGAGTTGTCGGCGTCGGGCACGCTGACGTTGAAGGAAACCTTCGGATCAGAGGCGCTGGTGGAGCCGGAGGCGGAACCGGTACCGGCGGCATCGTTGCCGCCACAGCTGGCCAAGGTAAGCACCATGGCCATGGCGAGAAGCATGCTGAGACACTTTTTCATTCTGATTACTCCTTTTTCTCTTTCATTCTCAATATCCGCTTGGCATCATTCGATGCCGAGATTCGCCTTGTACAGATCTTTAATGCAGGGATAAAGGCTGGTATAAACTTGATAACGGTGAGCATAGACCTCCTGATGAGCGTCAGAGTGCTTGATCTCCATGTACACCGTCTTCTCCACCTTTGCGGAGGCCTCATATACATCCTTGAACACACCCGCGCCCACGCCAGCCAGCAGGGCCGCGCCCACGGGGGCCATATCATTCATGTCCAAGACTGTAATGTCCCGTCCGGTGATGTCCGCCTTGATCTGAGCCCAGACCTTGCTCTTGGCTCCGCCGCCGATGGAAGAAAAGGAAGTCAGCTTTTCTCCGGTGGTCTCCTCCACCATCTCGATAAGCTGGCGCAGACCATAGCCGCAGCCCTCCAGCACCGCCCGGTTCATCTCCCGGCGGGTGGTCTTCAGGGACAGACCAAAGAACACGCCTCTGGCGTAGGGGTCCCACACGGGGCTACGCTCCCCCATCATGTAGGGGAGGAACACCAGTCCGTCAGCTCCCGGTTCGGCCTGATCAGCGTCATCGTTCATGAGGAGCATCCCCGTCTTGCCGTTAACCGAGGAGTAGTCGTGGTAGAAGTTATCGTAAATCCACTGATAGGAGGAGCCTGTATGGGACATGGCGCCCTGATAGATCCAGGCTCCATCCACCACATGGCGGCGGTTGATGAAGTTGGGGGAAAACTTGGGCTGTTCCACGCAGACCGTCAGCACGTTGGTGGTGCCGACAGACTCGCACACATCCCCCTGCTTGACCACACCGGCGGCCAGGGTGGCGCATGCGGTGTCTCCGCCGCCGATGACAATCTTTGTCTCGTCGGGGAGGCCCATGGCCAGCAGAGCCGGGTGGGTCAGGGTGCCCACCACGTCGGTGGACTTGTGCAGAGGAGGCAGCTTGTTGATGTCGATGCCGACCTTCTCGCAGATTTCCTCTGACCACACGCCCCGCCCCGCCGTCTCATACAGCAGGGTGTAGGAAGCGTTGGAGTGGTCGATGGCGAAGTTTCCGCAAAGCTTGTAAGCCATCAGGGTATTTACATGTCCAAAATAACGGGTCTTTTCGTAGACATCGGGCAGGTTGCGCTTGATCCACAGCATTGAGGTGCCGGACATGGCACCTGCCATCGCGCTGTTGGCTGTGATCTCAAACAGCCGCTCGGCGCCGATGGTCTGGCGGAAGATCTCCGCCTCCTGGGTGCTGCGGCGATCGGAATAGATGATGGGATCGACCAGAATGTTGCCCTTTTCATCGAAGGCAGCCAGACCTGGGCATAGGCTGGAGATACCGATGGCGCGAATTTTGGCCGGGTCCACCTTATGCTTGCTGACCAGAGAGCTCACACAGCCGGTAAACGCATTCCACATGTCGGCGGTGTCGATCTGAATGGACACCTGATCGGGATTAATCAGGCGGTAATTCGCGCTCTCTTGGGCAACAAAGTTCGCGTTCCGGTCGATGACCGTGACCTTGATGCTGGAGGTTCCAATATCCGCGCCCAGGAGATAAATCTCTTCCATGGTGATCCCTCCTTGGTATTTTGTGGTGTGGAAATCAGAACTGGTCGTAGTTCTTGTCGTTCTCCAGTTGAGCCAGCAGCTCCTTGGTCTCCTTGACGGAGTAGCCGTGGTGGATCAGGTAGCGCAGAGCCACGACCAGAGCGGTGACGTCGGGATAGTCCCAAACGAAGCGGCCCATGGTGACGCCGCCCACGCCGCAGTCCATCGCCTCACGGGTGATGGTCAGGAAATGGTTCAGCTTGCCCTCGGCGTCGAGGCCCGCGGGAGCGTCGCCGCCCTGGATCACAACGCGGAAGCCGCTGGGAACGGTGGACAGAGCCTTGGCCATGGCGTCGGGGTTGCCGCAGTAGGTGGTCTTCACGATGTCCATACCCATCTCGCAGGCGGAACGGATGCAGTACGCGATGTTCTCCCAGGAGGTCCGCTGGTCAACCGGAACGCTCTCGCCCTTGGGGTACACGTGGCCGATCAGGGGCATGCCCTTCTGCATACACTCGGCGGCGAAACGGCCGATAGTCTCGAACTGAACGCCCTGATAGGTGCCCAGAGTCATAGCGCCCATGGAGACGCCGGAAGCGCCCAGGGAAATGGCCTCGTCCACGTTGCCGAAAACGATGTCCTGGGTGGGGGCCACGGGGCTGTAATTGGAGACCTTGCAGAGGATGGCGACGTCGCGGTTCTTCTCCGCGTCCCAGCACTGATTCAGGATGCCGGGGGTAACGGTCATGGCATCGGGCTTGCCGGCGACGATCTTGTCGATGGTGGACTGGATGCTGTGCAGGCCGGTCATGGGAGCGATACCGCGGGAGATGGCATGGTCGACGGTGATGGCCATCATCTTGTTGCTCACCGGGTTCACCATGCGGGACATACGTACTTTCTTACCAAGACCTACATTGCTCATTGTAAATACTTCCTTTCGCAATTTACATTTCAAATTTCAAAGCTGCTACGGGGGCCAGCGTTTCCAGGCGCTTACGGTTCAATAACGACCTTCAGACCGGTGCCGGCCACGCAGACGTCGTAAGCCTGCTGGAACTCGTCGATCTTAAACTTATGGGTCACAATCTTGTCGGCGTTGATCTTGCCGCTCTTGATCATTTCGGCGGCGGCCAGATAATCTTCCATCTTGTAAGCGGTGCTGCCGTTGACGTTGATCTCGCCGTAGTGGATGGTGTTGACCTCGACGGTGGACTCGCCGGTGCCGGCAAAGCCGGCGAACAGATTCACGGTGCCGCCGCGCTTGCACAGCTTCAGAGTGGAATTGACCAGGGCGGGCACGCCGATGGCCATGACGATCACGTCCATGCCCTGGCCGTTGGTCTCGCGGTTGACGATGGCAACCAGATCCTCCTTGGTAGGATCGACCACCAGGTCGGCGCCCAGTTCCACAGCCATCTTGCGGCGCTGCTCGTTGGGCTCACTGACGATGACCTTACGGGCCCCGGCGATTTTGGCCAGCTGCATGTGGAACAGGCCGATGGGGCCGGCACCTACAATGAGCACATCATCGTTGAAACCGGTGCCGGCGTTCTTCAGGCCCCGGATACAGCAGGACAGTGGCTCGATCAGCGCGCCTGCGGCATAGGACACATGGTCAGGCAGTTTGACCACGTTGCCGTTTTCAATGCAGATGGCGGGAATTCGGATGTACTCCTCAAAGCCGCCGTCAAACTCATAGCCGATGGCCTTGCGGTCCAGACAGGCATTGGTACGGCCCCGCAGACAGCTACTGCAGTGGTGGCAGGGGATGACGTTGGCCACGGCCACCTTCTCGCCCACCTCATATCCCTTCACATCAGCGCCCACCTGGGCGATAACACCACAGAATTCATGGCCGATAACAGAGGGGTAACGCACGCCCTTGGTCTTCTTGCCGGTAAGGATCCGCATATCAGTGCCGCAGATAGCGGCAGCCTTCATCTCCAGCAGAATCTCATGGCTGTCAATTTCCGGCTTGGGGATGTCTGTCGGGGCGAACTGGTTGGGTCCAGAAAGGACAACTGCTCGCATAATGGAATCGCTCCTTTTTCAATGATTTCATGTGCTTGGCTTGTAAATTTTGTACATTTCTTGTTGCTGGGTACATGTTAACTCAAATGTAGTAATATTTCAAGTAGCCAGGAGCATTTTCGTCATCTATGTAAAATTTCTACCCATTAGCTTGTGCAACATGCTGATTTAGGCGTGTTTTTATCCTTTTATTCTGAAACTTATGGAAATTCCATTGAATTCTTCCTATTGCTGGTGTAAAATTACTTCATTGCAGAAGAATAATTTCTACATTTTTGGGCCAAAAAATTGGGATGCGTCCCTCCGCATCCCGCAGCAACTGCCTTCAGCTCTTATTTTCCGAGGTGGCCTCCCGCGTCCTGTACATTGCCTGGAACGACTTATCATAGTTCTGGAACGCGATGATCGCCACCAAACTGTCAATGACAGCCAGCTGAGCCAAACGAGTGCTTCCAGACTCAGAACGAAAAATCGTCGCCTCACTCACGGTGGTCAACGTATAGTCGGCCAGCCGCCCCAGGCCAGTCTTCCCCTGAGAGGTCAGCGCCACTACCGACGCCCCGCTCTGCTTGGCCAGTTCCGCAGCCCGGAGCGTATGCACGTTGTTGCCCGAGTGCGAGAACGCCACCAGTACATCTCCTCGTTCCAGCAAGGATGCCTCCATAAGCTGGATATCCTTGTCCTCCACCGCGCAGGAGCGAATCCCGATCTTCAGGAGCTTATGCTGGGCGTCCCTGGCCACCACTTGGCTCCCCCCTGTCCCGCACAGCAGGATATGCCTGGCGTCGAACAGCAGACTAGCCACCTGGTCTATGACCCGCACATCCAGGGCCTGAAGGGTCCTGGTTAAGGCTGCAATCTCCGAATTGAATATCTTGTGACAGATATCCTCCGCACTGTCATTCTTGTTCAGGCTGGGATGGTACTGCTGCGCGGTGGAAACAGTTTCCAGCGCGGCGTTGATCTTGAAATCCTGAAAGCCTTTGTAGCCGATGCTTTTACAGAATCGAACTACCGAGGCGTCGCTCACTCCGATCAGATCAGCCAGCTCCAGCAGCGTATAGTGAAGAATCTCCTCCGTATGGTCCCGGATAAAAAGCGCGATCTTCCGCTCCGTCTGGGTAGACCGTTTGCTGTCGCACTTCTCCGAAATCCGCGCTATGCAGTTCGTTTCCTTCAAGATTACTCACTTCTTTCTGTTGCGTACAAATGGATGTGTTTTTTATTCTACCATAGGATTTGTTCCTTCCGCAACTGTATTTTTTCAGTACGACGGGTACTGGGTGCTGCGCGCTCCGCCGCAATGGCGATTATATACAAAATTTCATTCCAAGGAGGAACCTGTCATGCTAACCTTAGACCTATCCAAATTATATCCTTTTCTCCCGGAGAGCGGCCTTGCCCCCTATGAGGCTGGACTGAAGCAGGCGTCAGAGTGGCTCGCCACCCACACCGGCCCGGGCGGCGACTTCACCGGCTGGGTATACCTGCCTCGCGACTACGATAAAGAGGAGTTCGCCCGCATCCAAGCCGCCGCCAAAAAAATTCAGAAGCAGTCTCAGGCGCTGGTGGTCGTGGGAATCGGAGGCTCCTACCTGGGCGCCCGGGCAGTGATTGAGTTACTGAAGTCTCCCAGCTACAACCTGAAGCAGAAGAACACCCCCGATATCTACTTTGCCGGAAACGGCATGTCCACCGACGCTCTGCTGGAGGTCATTTCCCTGTTGGGAGACCGAGACTTCTCCGTCAACGTCATCTCTAAGTCGGGCACCACCACCGAGCCCGCCATTGCCTTCCGGATTTTCAAGGGCCTTCTGGAGAAGAAGTACGGCAAAGAGGAGGCCAGAGAGCGCATCTACGCCACCACTGACGCCCATCGTGGCGCCTTGAAGGGCCTGGCTGACGCCGAGGGCTACCAGGAGTTCGTGGTCCCCGATGACGTGGGAGGGCGTTACTCCGTTCTGTCCGCCGTGGGCCTGCTGCCCATCGCGGTGGCCGGGGTGGACCTGGAGGAGCTGATGGGCGGAGCCGCCCAGGCTATGGAGGAGTTATCCGTTCCCAGTATGGACAACCCAGCCTGGCAGTATGCCGCCGCTCGGCAGGCCCTGTATGAGAGCGGCAAAAAGATCGAGCTACTGGTGGGCTGCGAGCCCTGCTTCCGCTTCTTCGCTGAGTGGTGGAAGCAGCTCTACGGCGAGAGCCAGGGAAAAGAGGGCCGTGGCCTGTTCCCGGCCAGCGTGGAGTTTACCGCTGATCTGCATTCCATGGGACAGTACATTCAGGAGGGCGAGCGGCTGATGTCCGAAACGGTGGTACAGTTCCAGCCCGCCGGCGAAGTTGTGATTCCCGATGATCCGGAGAATGTGGACGGCCTCAACTTCCTATCCGGCAGGACTCTGGCGTATGTGGCCCAGCAAGCCATGCAGGGAATCATTCTGGCCCACGTCAGCGGGGGCGTGCCCAACGTTCGGATTCAGATGCCTCAGATCTCCGCCCGCTCAGTGGGCTACCTCATCTACTTCTTTGAATATGTGTGCGGTCTGTCCGGTCACCTGCTGAAAATCAACCCCTTCAATCAGCCCGGCGTGGAGGCATATAAAAACAACATGTACGCCCTTCTGGGCAAGCCTGGCTACGAGCGTCAGCGGGCCGAGCTGGAGGCCAAGCTGTAAGACCGCCGCTAGAATCTCTGCTCCCGGATACGAGGAAGGCCAACGCTCCCATAAGTAAACGGCCGCCGGCCCAAATGGGCCTGCATCTGTCAAGCAAAAGTAGACACAAATAAAAACGCATAGCATCAAAACCCCAATTCGGACTTGTACTGAATTGGGGTTTTGTAGTCCAAGGCAGCAGCAAAACGACTGAAATTGAAG